>Ga0210399_10003348_pt1 | contig 12509 bp, 10 predicted proteins | sample IncBWC14MmetaG_FD_150865 | JGI IMG/M metagenome (GOLD analysis project Ga0210399, IMG submission 150865) | Forest soil microbial communities from Barre Woods Harvard Forest LTER site, Petersham, Massachusetts, United States - Inc-BW-C-14-M | ecosystem: Environmental > Terrestrial > Soil >... | reverse complement strand
CCGATCGCATATTTCGCCGCAGATACGGAATCACCCGCGAAAACTAGCCGGCGAAACGCTCACGGATTCGAAACCTGGAAGGACAGGCTGTTCTCCCGCTGCTCTTGCCACATTTTCGACCACGCCTCATGCACCGGGCTTTCCGCGTAGTCCGCGGCTGCCTCGGCGCTCGCGAATTCGATGGCGTAGACCCCGCTGAACTCCTTAATCTGATTGCGCCCGGTTTTCAGCCACACATTCTTGATTCCCGGAATTTTCCCAGCCATGTCCTTGATACCGTTGATGGCGCGTTCCCGGTCATAATTCGAAACATTATCCTTGAACTTGTACACCACCACGTGCAGAACCGTTTTGGGCTGCCCGAAGCGGTTCTGCACCGCCGCGCTGCGCGCATGCAGCGAGCCCGCTGCAATTCCGGCAATGAATATCACTGCGCCGAAAAGAATCTGCGAGCCGCGTGTCATAGCTGATGTCATTTCTTCCTCCACGATTAGGGCCCAGTCAGTTTAAGTAAGGCGTCCAGGTCAAAGCAACTCGCCGCAAAAAATCCAGCGCGATTACTCCCCCAAATGGTTTGACGCAGGAGTGGCCGGGCCGTTACGCTGCCAAGGCACGCAAGTCGAGGGTGGAATGGATTGGTCCGGTGGAGAATCGCGAGAACAACAGGCAGAGCCCGGGGCGCTGCCCCAGTTTCCACGAATCTGGATCGGCTATTTACTGGGCGTCGCGACGCTGATCGCGGAGATCGTCGCGTTCACGTTGCACCCGGAGCTTGCCAAGGAAGCGCTGGTTGTACCGCCGCTGTATTTGTTCCTTGCGAATTTCATCAGCATCATCTACTGGCTTGTTTGCGTTTATGAATTGCATCTTGTGCTGATGCAGGCATCCGCCGGCACGTACCCCATCAAGCCGCTCCGGGCAGCATGGTTCCACTTGATACCGGTTTACAGCCTCTATTGGGTCTACAAGTGGCCCCGCGAACTGGCCCGCTTTGTGAACGGCCGTCTCGGAGCACCGCTCATGGGGCCCGAGAGAACGGCCTGGACGATACTGTTCGCCTTTGCCGCTTTTCTTCTGCTGAGCCGCGGCTTGGGCATGATTGCCCTATTCTGGGCGACATCGTATCTGTCCCGATGCTTGCGCCTTGCATTGGCGGCGCGGCCAGCTTCGCCCGCGGGGCCACTGCCTTTTTCGTGATCACCTGCTCTAAGGAGAATAAATGCAAAGAGGGATACGTTGGATCTTGTCATTCTGTCTGTTCGCAAGCTGCGCCCCCAGAGGCCAAACTCAAGGTCAAGGCCAAATGAAGCAATTAGCGCACGACATTTTCAAACAGCTCATTGAAATCAACACGACCGACTCCGTTGGCAACGTCACCACTGCCGCCGAAGCGATGGCCAAGCGCTTGCGCGACGGCGGCTTCGCCGAGAGCGATCTCCATGTGGCTGGTCCCAACGAACGCAAGAAAAATCTCGTCGCGCGTTTTCGCGGAACCGGAAAACGCAAGCCCATCCTCTTCATTGGACACCTCGATGTCGTCGAAGCGCTCCGCTCCGATTGGACCACCGATCCCTTCGAATTCATCGAGAAGGACGGCTACTATTACGGCCGCGGCACCGAGGACATGAAGGAAGGCGACGCCATCCTCGTAACCAATTTTATCCGCTTAAAAAAGGAAGGCTATCTACCGGACCGCGACGTCATTCTTGCCCTGACCGCCGATGAAGAAGGCGGCTCTTTCAACGGCGTCGACTGGCTGCTCCGGGAGCATCGTGACTGGGTGGATGCGGAATACTGCATCAACCTGGACGGCGGCGAATTTGAAAAAGACAAAGACAAGCGGCTCCTCGCCGGAATTCAGGCCAGCGAAAAAGTTTACGTCGATTTTCAGTTCGAATCGCGAAATCCCGGCGGCCATAGCTCCGTCCCCAGCCCGGACAACGCCATATACCACTTGGCCGGTGCCCTCTCCCGCTTGCAATCCTATTCCTTCCCCGCAAAGATCAACGAAATCACGCGCAGCTATTTCGCGCAGACCGCGGCGATGGAAAGCGGCCAGGTAGCCGCGGACATGAAAGCCGTAACCAAGCAACCGCCGGATTCCGAGGCCATCCAGCGTCTATCGGCTATGCCTTATTACAATTCTCTCTTGCGCACCACCTGCGTCGCCACCATGCTCTCCGGTGGCCATGCGCCAAACGCGCTCCCGCAAACCGCTCGCGCCAACGTCAATTGCCGGATTTTTCCCGGTGAAGATCCGGAGGAAGTTCAGAAAGCCCTCGAACGCGTGGCCAACGATCCGAAGGTTAAAATCAGCGTAGTTCCGCAGTTGACTCCAGACGGGAAGGTGGTGCCTGTCGTGCCGGTGCCTCCTTCCCCGCTGCTTCCGGAAGTGACACACGCTATGGAAAAAGTGTTGAGCGTCGCTTGGCCTGGTGTCCCCCTCGTCGCTACCATGTCCACCGGCGCCACCGACGGCAAATACGCTCGCATCGCCGGAATTCCGACCTACGGCATCTCCTGCATGTTTTTTGACAAAAACGACAATCGCGAGCATGGAAAAGACGAGCGCGTCGGCGTGCAGGATTTTTACGACGGCGTGGACTTCGGCTACAAACTTATGAAAGAACTCTCTTCATCGCGTTGAGACAGGCGCAGTGACACAAAACGTGGAGAAAAAGAATGCGGCTCGGTGAAGAGCTCTTCGCCGGGCCGCACGATTTGAACTGGTTGTCTTGGCTGATTATGGCTTGCCCGTCGCCGATCCACTAGCCGGCGTCGCCGCGCTGGCTGCAATGGGTTTCCCGGCGTCGCTGCCATAACGCATCAGGTACGGCATGAACGGAGTCACTTCAAACGGCATCTTCTCGCGTTCCGCGACCGTGCCCACGGGCTTGCTCTTGATCAGCTCCAGCTTGTCATTCCACGGATCCAATTTCACGCGTCCGCCGATCGGAAGCGCCGCGATCATCTGCGGGTTTGTCTTCTGATCGACCGGCATCGCCGACTTAAGATCAGCGATCACCGGAACGCGATCGCCCAGGTGTGGGCTGATCAGGTTGGGGATTTCCTTCTCGCGCGTGCCCAGCGCCGTCAGGAAGAGCCCGGCGTTGCCCAGTAGGTTTTTATACGGAGAATTGTTCAGGAGCTGTACCGCTTTTGCGTTGGCCGCTTTCTCCTCGTCGGGAGTCCGCGCAAATCCGAAGTGGCGGAAGGTCTCCTTATCATCGATCAGCAATTGATCGAAGAACGCGTAGCTGGAATCAAGCCGATGTCCGAGCACGACGTGGCTAAGCTCGTGCGCGATCATCGTCGCCAGGCTGGCCTCATCCGGCAGCACGTCGATCAACCCGCGGCTCATCACGATCGTGTGCCCGACGGTGTAGGATTCCAGAGTCGAAGTCATCATCACGCGACAGCGAACTTCCGGCTCGACGTCAATGTTGTTGGTGACTTCGAGGTTGTTCACCACCGTCTCGAGAACCTTGTCGACTTCCCCCTTAGGGGCGATCAGGCCGATCCGCTCCAACCGATCGATGACGTTATCTTCCGCCTGGTGATCCCACGAGCGTTGCGCCTGGACAGGCGACAGGTCGTTGGCGGTCTTGGTATCGTCCTGCACTGGTGTCTCCACCAGGATCTTGCTCAACTCTTGTTCCTGGCTGGCGTGGCCCAGGTTATAGCCCCACAGCCGCGTCTGCGCCTTGAAGTCCAGCTTCTTCGACAAATTGTAGTGCACGTCTTTTTCTTCGCTGTATACGAACGAAGGCACCCAAATGCCCGGCTGCACATTGGCGCGCCAGCTGTCGAAGTGGAACCACCAGCTGGAATGCCCGTTGCCGCTATAAGCGCCATTGAAGCGCACTATGTTGTAATCCTGATCTTCCACCCAGATGCGCCCGAGGAACCGGCCCTTGCCGGCCTTCTCCTGCGGCGTCACGTCGAATACCAGGCAGCGTACTTCGCCCAGGAATTCCCGGCGCACGTAGTCAAACTTGTAGTGCTGCTTGTCGAACCCGTTCGTGTCGATGAAGATCATCTGCAGGAAGCCGTCGGGCACAAATTGCAGCGCGAACGAAAAGAAGTTGCCGATCGAGCCGAATATTTTTTTCCCCTTGCTGCTCGTGTCCGTCAAGGAAACCAGCGAGACGCCCTTGGTGAAGTCCGCGCGGCCCAGGAAATACTTGTCGCCGGCGGGGGCGTAGCCAAGATCCTTGTCCGGTTTCAGGTTCTGGATGTACGTCTCTACCAGCGGCGAATACTGCCGGATTTGTTGGCTGGCCCGGTTCTCGTTGGTGATCACCCGGTCGATGACGTCGTCCATGGTTCGCGCCTGATCTGCCGGCTTGGGGGCCGCCGAAGCGGCAATCGCGCCCAGCCCGCTCAACATCAGCACGAAAGCAAAATTCGTTACCTTACGCATTTTCTCTCTCCCCTCAATATGCCAAACGGAATTCAATTCGAACGCGCGCCGGGAAATCCACTGCCTGACCTTCGCGTCTTGCGGGTTTGAACTTGATCTGCTGCGCCGCCCGTGTTGCTGCTTCGTCGAGACCATGGCCTAGACCGCTTACCACCCGGTTCACCTGAATGGTGCCATTTGCCAGGAATACCATCTCCAGCACCACGTCGCCTTCAATCTTCAGACTACGCCCTTCCGCCGTGTACTCCGGGTGTGGCTTCTCTAATATGTCAACAGGCGTCGTGGCGCCTTCGCCGGCCACGGCCTTTTTCTTGGGCGCTTCCGTTGCCACAGTCTGGTCCGCAAAGCCCGTGGACTGCAGCGTGCCCTTCTTGCCCGCTGGCGGAGGATTTGCTGTGCCGTTGCCAAACCCGGTGCTCGCTACCGTGCCGCGAATTCCTTTGTCACCGCCGGTGCCGTTGCCATATCCCGGTCCACCCGGCAATGCCGGCGAGCCGAGACGATTGACGTTGGTAGTCTTGTTTGGATCACCCTTGCCAGCTACCCCATTGGGATCGCCAAACCCGCCAGTTTGCACTTTGTTTACCGGGGCCACCACCGTTGCCGGTGCCGCGCTCCCGGAGGACATCATGCCGACTTTCACATCTTCTTTCGGCTTCTTCGGCTGACTCGTCGGCGTATCGATCTTTACCTGCTCGAACACAGGATTCAGTTCTACCGGCTTCGCTTCCAGGGTTTTTATCTTGGGCGGCTCGACTTTTGCCGCAAGAAAGACGTGCGTCTGCTTGGGGTTCAGCTTCACCGGTTCGGGCACCACCGGTTTTGGTTGAGGCGGCGTAACTTTGGCCTTCACCTTTACTGGCGGTGGAGGCGGCGGCGCAACCGGGATCTCCGTAACCGGCTGCATTAGCTCTGTAACACGTAAATGCAATGCCGTTTGCATCTGTGTTGGGAATAGTAGGGGAAGCAGGAGCAGGAAACCGAAGATCGCAAGTTGTACGCCTGCGCTCACGCCTAGGCGGTTCCAGTTGGGTTTGGAGTCGGGGAGCAGGGCAAGGCGTGCTGGAATCGCCTTTGTCCCGATGGCCTTCTTCCAGGCCTGGGGATCTCCGGAACGGCCGCGGTTACCTTCAAAACCGACGCCCATCGACGTCTTACGTGGTGGATCTGCAATCATGGTTGTCATCCGCGTGCCGCCTCGTGAAATTTCCGGCCCACAAAGTGGAATCACCTTGGGAATCAAAGCGCTCCCAAGTCCGCTTGCAGGGTAGGTGCTGCGCTTGAGCAGTACCAGAGTACGTATGTGGCTGGGGGAGCCCGAATAGGACTTTCGTACTAGCGTCGCGAAGTCGCTAATGCTCCCGCGAGCGCACCTACGCGCACCCTTTTCCAACCCGGCGAGGCAGTATTCGTTGCGGGGAGGGCGCGCAACACCCGATAGGATACCTCAAGTTTGCCCGGGGTTGTGTGTCTCCTTTTGCACATATTTACCTCCCCAGGCTTATCCTTAGGTAGAAGGCGGAGCATTCTCGGCGCGGACTCACTTTCTTGGGGTACAGTAATCACCTGAATAGACATGGACAAAGATTTAGAAAGCCGGTCAGCAGACGCGAATATGCTGGACGCGGTGCAGGCACTCAGAGACCGCCCCGCTCTGATCGACAGGCTATACACGCTGGCAAATGCCGAACGCTGGAAGCTTTCTCAGGAACAGTTCGCTGTCGCACTGCAACGCAGCGCAAGCAAGCACCCGGCAACCGGAATGCGCGCTCCGCATCACCTTGAAGAGTATCTTGGCGCGCTGCACCTGGAAGACCTGGCCTTGGCCACCGCTTGCTGTGCCGGAATCGACGCCGCCTGGGAGCATTTTGTGAACACCTACCGGGCTTACCTGCGAACGGCAGCAGGCGCCATCCTTCGCTGCAATGCGGCCACAGCAGAGGCCTGCGACCTCGCCGATTCTCTCTTTTCAGAGTTGTACGGATTGACCGATGGCAAGGGAACGGAGCGGTCGCTCTTTCGTTACTTTCACGGACGCAGTTCCCTGAAGACTTGGCTCCGCGCCGTCCTGGCGCAAAGGCACATTGATTCCATCCGCGCGGGCCGGCGCTTCGAGGAACTTGCCGAAGACGACACCGGCGATGGACCGCCAAGAACCTTGCTCGGTCCGCAAACGCAACCTGTTGACCCGCACCGCGAACGCTACGTCGCCTCCTTCACCCGCGCCTTGCAAACCGCACTCGATTGCCTCGATCCCCAGGAAAAGGAACGGCTCCGCCTCTACTACGCCGAGGAAAAAACGCTTGCGGAAATCGGACGTCTGCTCGGCGAGCACGAATCCAGCGTCTCTCGTCATTTGGACCGCGTGCGCCGCGATCTCCGGCAGGCTGTGGAAGGAATTCTTCGCAAGGGCATCGGCGCCGCCAACGGTTTCGCGGTTCAACCCGGCATGAGCGATGCCGAGATTGCTCTCTGTTTCGAATGCAGCGGCGGAGAAGTCCCCATCGATTTGGATAAATTGCTGCCGCGTTCAAAATCGCCTGGGCCGGCAACCGGAAAGCGCACGCCATGACCGCTCCGTGCAAGAATGCCGCGCAGATTCGTTCTAAGGATGGAGAAGCCTATGGCGCCTGACGAACGCGATCGGATGTTTGACAAAGCGCTTGCTCGCCATCTGCGCCCTGCCGCGCCTGCCGGTGAAGCCCCAGGTATCTCCAGCGCTTCCTCTTCGCAGAGCGCCGCATGCCCTGATCCGGAAACACTGGCCGCTTATCACGAACGTTCACTTCTTCCCGAACAATTGAATTCCTTGAAAGAACATATCGTCGGCTGCGCAAATTGCCAGACCGTCCTCGCTCATCTCGAAATGACGGACGAGATTCCCCTGCAATCCGCGAAAGAAGAACAAGTCCGCGCCCAGGCGGCAATCGCGCCAGCAGCGGCTGTTTCCATTCCAGCTCCGGCTACTTCTCCAGAAGCACGCGCACGAAAATCTCGCCGTCTCCTCCGCTTCCGAGGTGCGCGCTGGCAGTGGCTCGCGCCGGCAGGCGCAATCGCCGCGGGACTTCTTGTCTGGATCGCCCTTCACGAAAATCCCCATTCGCCCGTTCCCTCAGTGAGCCAGAATGAAACCAAAATGGCGAAGAATCAGGCGCCTCCTCCCATCCCTTCTGGTGCAATACGTGAGCCCCAATCTTCCGCTCCCGCGAAACCAAGCGTCACTCTCACGCGTCCGCCATCTCCGGCCGACGAAACAGCCATCGCCAATGGGCGAGCGGCTTCCGGTGTCGCCAGGCAGAGCCAAAGAATGAGCGCCGCCGCAGGCGCCAGGTCTGCGGATTCCAAAACCGATGAGGAGCTCCGCGCACAAAAAGACCGCGAGCGCGATGCTGTCACGGAGCAGATGACGGCCGCCAATCGCGCCGACCTCGACTCCAAAGTTCTTGCCGAAACTTTGCGAAAAAAGGAAGATGCGCGGGCTCAAGCCGAGAAGCTTCAAGTGGAAACCGCTGAGCAGCAAAACACTCAGATTCAGAATCAAAACAACAGTTACGTCTCGCCGAAAGTCGCGGGCCCCGCTCCCATGGGTCAAATGCAATCTTCCGCCAAGACAAAATCCGCCACCGCGGCGGCTGCCGCTGCACCCGCACCCTCCGCTCCTCCCCCTCCGCCAGCCGCAGCTGGTGGCGTCGTATCCAATTATCCCGACACCGGTTCTCTAATCGTCGCCCGTTCGGTTTCTAATTCGCATTTGTTCTCCTCGCCGGGTTCCAACGTTTTCTGGCGCGTCGGTCGCAGCGGCCTCATCGAATTCTCCAAAGATGACGGCGCCACGTGGTCGCGCCAGGCCAGCGGCGTCCGCTCCGACTTGCTAACTGGTTCCGCCCCTTCCGATCAAGTCTGCTGGATTGTCGGCCGGGTAGGCGCGGTTCTTCGGACGGCGGATGGTGGTGCCCATTGGAAACTCATCCCCTCGCCGCTCGTCGAAGATCTCGGCGGAATTCGCGCCACGGACGCCCTCCACGCCACCATCTGGAACGCTCGCGGCACGAAAAGCTTTGAAACCAGCGACGGCGGCCTGACCTGGAAGCCCGTCCCCAATCCGTGATGCACAGCGTCCATGCCCAGTTTCTGGAGTGCAAGAAATTCGGCCAGCATCGTTCTAAGTGAGAAGGCAAATCCAGATTGAGGTGAACGTGATGAACATCCCCGGGACCCGGTCGACCAAACGATTGTTCTTGAAAATTTCCGCCGTTGCTGTTCTCGCCGCCGGAGCTGCAATTCTGTATCCAGCCGTCCGCGGCAACAAAGTTTATGCTGCCCAGGAAAAGGAGTCCGCGCGCGCAAGCGCCCCCGATCAATCCACCAGCCTCGGCGATCAGGCCGACCTGAACGTGACCGTCTACAACTCCAACATCGCTCTCATTCGCGATGTCCGCAATCTCGCTCTTCCCAGCGGCACCTTCCGCCTGAAGTTCATGGACATCGCCGCCACCGTCAATCCCGCCACGGTTCATTTCCGCTCGCTGAACGAACCCGAAAAGCTCGGCGTCATCGAGCAGAACTACGAATACGATCTCCTCGAGCCCGCCAAGCTTCTCCACAAATACGTCGGCAAGGAAGTCACCCTGGTGCGCTCCTACCAGGACAGCGGCACGACTAAGCACGAAGAAATCAGGGCCACTCTACTTTCCGACAACAACGGCCCCGTTTGGAAAATTGGCAACGACATCGTCACCGGAATGTTTGCCGAGAGCTATCGCTTCCCCGAAGTCCCCGCCAATCTCTACGAGCGCCCCACGCTGCTGATGTCCCTCGAAAACTCCGGCGGAAGAAAACAGCAAATCGAAGCGTCCTACCTCGCCAGCAATTTGTCCTGGAATGCCGATTACGTTCTCACCGTCGCCCGCGATGACAAGAACGCCGACCTCGATGGCTGGGTCACCGTCGTCAACAACAGCGGCACCGCCTTCCACAATGCGCGCCTCCAGCTCGTCGCTGGTGAACTAAACCGCGTTGCTGAAGGGGGGCTGAGGGCAAGGAATGACATGGCCGCAGCTATGCCCATGGCGGCCAAGGCTCAGCAGTTCCAGCAGGAAGCTTTCAGCGAGTACCACCTTTACTCTCTCGGTCGCAAGACTTCCGTCGAGGACAAAGAGACCAAGCAAATCAGCTTGCTTCAGGGTTCCGGCGTTCCCGTGGAAAAAATCTTCATGGTCAACGGGCAAAACTACTACTACCACAACCAACAGGCTCCCGGCGCCCCGCTGAAAGATCCGGTGATGGTCTACTACAAATTCAAGAATGAGGAAAAAGCCGGACTCGGCATCCCTCTTCCCGCAGGCAACGTCCGCGTCTATCAGAAGGACTCCAAAGGCGGCATCCTCTTCGCCGGCGAAGACCGCATCGACCACACTCCCAAAGACGAGTTCGTGAACATTCATATCGGCAACGCTTTCGACGTCGTCGCCGAGCACAAGCAGACCGACTACAAGCGCATTGACACTCACACCTGGGAAATGGAATTTGAAGTCACCCTGCGTAACCACAAAGACGGCCCCGTCACCGTGCAGGTGAACGAACCCATCGGCGGCGATTGGGAAATGCTCTCTTCCACCTTCAAGTACACCAAGACCGCTGCCTTCGCCGCCCAATTCATCGTCCCGGTCGCCAAGGACGGCACTTCGGTCCTGAAGTACCGCATCCGAGCGCGCTGGTAGAGCGTCGGGGCATTTTTTCATATGGAGTGCGGGAGCTTGCTCCCGCTTTTCCGTCCCTATTCGCTACTGCTGCTCCGCCACGAAGATCATCTCCGGCGAATCATTCTGGATGGGCGTACGGTCAAAGTCGCCATACTCCGCGGCGACCTGGAACCCGCACCGCGCCAGCAGGTGCTCCACTTCATAGCGGAAGAAATACCGCAGCGGCCAGGCAAACACCATGCGCTCCTTGCGGCCGCCGGGGTGCACCACGGAAAAGATCATCTCCACGTCATTGATCTGCTCCGCGCGATGAAACGCGGCCACCCGCTCCGTGATCTTCACCCGCCGGCCATCAGCGGTGTTGTATTCCGTCACCAGCATCTCCCGCATGTGCACGGGATCATGTATGCGCTCGGCGTCCGTCTGGAACACATCCAGGATCAGCCGCCCGCCAGGCGCGAGATGCTTGCGCGCGCACTCCAGGCAGTCCATCTGTTGCTTTACTTCCAGCAGGTGTTGCAACGGCCGGAAAGGAATAATAATCAAGCGGAATTGTTCCCCAAGATCAAACCGCGCCATATCTCCTTGAACGAGGTGAACACGCTCGCGCTCTTCGGTAAAAAGCGCCGCGCGTTTTTTCACCGCACGCTCGAGCATCCGCTCGGAGAGATCAAGCCCGGTGACCCGCTTTCCCGCTTGCGCCAGCGCCATGGTGACGCGCCCCGTGCCGCAGCCCAGTTCCAGCACCGGATCGCCGAAATCACGCGCCGCATCGCGGTAAAACGCTACGTCCTGCAGCCGCCCCTTCACCACGGGCGACTCGTCGTAATAATCCGCGATAAATGAATCGTAGAGCGCCGATGTCATGAAAATTCTGGACTGATCGCGATCCTCTAAGGGGGCCGAGGCCGCTGGTCCACTGGCTCCTTTACTTCCTTTACCTCATGAACCTCTCTTACCTCATTCCACGATCGCGTCCGCCTCGATCTCAACCAGCATTTCCGGCGCAATCAGCTTGCTCACTTCCACCATGCTTGTCGCCGGCCGGATCTCCCCGAAAAATTCTCCGTGCGCTCGCCCGACTTTTTCCCACTCCGCGATGTTGGTCACAAAAATTCGCGTTCTTACGACGTCTTTCAAGCTCGCCCCGGCCTTACCCAGCGCCGCTTCGATGTTCTTGATGGTTTGTATTGTTTGTGCGCGCAAATCGCCCACGCCCACGATCTTTCCATCCGGCCCCGTCGCCGTCGTCCCCGACACCGCAATCACGTTGCCGATCTTCACCGCCCGTGAGTAACCCACAATCGGCTCCCACGGCGCACCGCTCGAGATATTCTGCCTTGGCATGATGGCCCCCCGTTCTTCGAAATCATTGAAAGAATAATCTACTCTCTTCATGTTTGAACGTAACAAAATGGCTGGTGCCGCTCAGTAGGGGAACTCCTCGGGAAGATGTTAAACTGAATTCCGTTCGGCGGAGAAATCGAGAAGACGGATGAAGTGCAACAACATTCTGGAAGCTGTTGGGCACACCCCGCTGGTGCGCTTGAACCGCATCAATAAGGGCCTGAAGCCGCAGATTTACGTCAAAGCGGAATTCACCAATCCGGGCGGCTCGGTAAAAGACCGCATCGGCATCAGCATGATCGACGAAGCCGAAAAAAAAGGCTTGCTCAAGCCCGGCGGCACGATCATCGAAGGCACTTCGGGCAACACCGGAATGGGCCTGGCGCTGGTCGCCGCGGTGCGCGGATACAAATGCGTTTTCACCACCACCGATAAGCAATCCAAGGAAAAAGTGGATTTGCTGAAAGCCCTTGGCGCTGAAGTGATCGTTTGTCCCACTGCCGTCGAGCCGGAAGATCCGCGCAGCTATTATTCGGTGGCGAAAAAACTTGCGCGCGAAATTCCCAACTCCTATTACCCGAACCAGTACGACAATCCGAGCAACCCGGAAGCGCACTACCGCACCACGGGTCCCGAAATTTGGGAAGACAGCGAAGGCCAGGTCACGCACTTTATTTGTGGTATAGGCACCGGAGGCACCATCAGCGGCGTGGGGAAATTCCTGAAGGAAAAAAATCCCAACGTAAAAATTGTCGGCGTCGATCCGTACGGCTCGCTGTACTACGATTTCGTCAAGACCGGGCAGACTATCAAGGCCAAGACCTACGTTGTCGAGGGCATCGGCGAGGATTTCTTCCCTACGACCATGAACTTGAAAATCCTCGACGACATCTTTCAGGTGAATGACGAAGAATGTTTCGTCGTAGCGCGCCGGCTGGCGAAAATGGAAGGGCTATTCACCGGCGGTTCCGGCGGCGGTTGTATTTCCGCGACGTTGCGCCTTGCCAAGGACTTGGGGCCGAGAGATTTTGTCGTCG
>Ga0210399_10003347_pt1 | contig 12511 bp, 10 predicted proteins | sample IncBWC14MmetaG_FD_150865 | JGI IMG/M metagenome (GOLD analysis project Ga0210399, IMG submission 150865) | Forest soil microbial communities from Barre Woods Harvard Forest LTER site, Petersham, Massachusetts, United States - Inc-BW-C-14-M | ecosystem: Environmental > Terrestrial > Soil >... | reverse complement strand
TTTCGGCACCGCGGTGAAAGCCGGCCCGACGCACGTAGTTTTGTGGCTCCTGGCCATCGCGCTTTTCTTCCTGCCGCAAGCGCTGGTGGTTTCCTACCTGAACCAGCGGTTGCCGATCGAAGGCGGTCTTTATGAATGGGCGCGCCACGCATTCGGTGACGCCATCGGGTTCCTCGTCGCGCTAAATTTGTGGATGTACGTGGTGCTTTACGTCGCTTCGATTGGTCTGCTGACCACCAACTACGCCGCGTACGCCCTGGGCCTGGACGCCGACGCTCTCTCTGCGAACAGAGGGATTGTCCTGGCCGCCTCGATTGCCGTCATCGGCGGACTGATGCTTGTGGCGCACCTCGGGCTGGGAGTCGGCAAGTGGGTCACGAACGTCGGCAGCGCGCTGACGGTTCTGATCATCGTGCTGCTCGCCGCTCTGCCGTTCCTACGCCCCGGCGGTCAGGCTGTGGATGGATATCATCCTCTGCGTCTGGTCATGCCGCCGCTGACGCTTTTCAGCTTCAGCGTCTTCAGCAAGATGAGCTTCGGCGCGCTCTGCGGTTTTGAATACGCAGCAATTTTTGCCGGAGAGTCGCGGAATCCACGCGGCCACCTGACGCGAGCCATTTGGATTGCCGCTCCGTTGATTGCCCTTCTTTATATTTTCGGAACCAGCGCGATCCTCGCATACGTTTCCCCAGGCAACATTGACGTGATCGGCCCAATTCCGCAGGCGCTGCGCGTGGCGCTCGGTGGTACGCGGCTGGGCGAAGTAATCGTCCCGGTGGCCGTCCTCTTCCTGCTCACGAACTATCTCTCCAGCTTCAGCCTGAACTTTGCCGCGAACACCCGTCTTCCCATGTGCGCCGGATGGGATCACCTTCTTCCCCAATGGTTCACCCGGCTGCATCCGCGCTACCGCACGCCGGTCAACTCCATCCTTTTTCTGGGAGGCATCACGCTGGCGGCAAGCATCGCCGTCCTCGTCGGAGTCGGCGCGCAAGAAGCATTCGAACTGCTGCAAATCTGGGCGTTCACCTTTTATGCGATTGCGTATCTTGCGCTTTTTGCGATCCCGGTACTGGCGGGAAAAGACTCTTCCCTGCGCGGCCCTGCGTGGATGAAAATTCTCGCCTGTTCCGGCTTCTTGCTGACGCTGCTCTTCGTCGTGCTTTCGATTTTCCCCATTATTCCTGTGGCTAGCGAGTCCGCTTACTCAGCAAAAACCGTTGCGGTGCTGGTGCTCGCGAATCTGGCCGGACTGGTCCTCTATTACAAGCGACCGAAGCAGGCATAAACTAAAGGCGCCCGCCTCGGAAGGCGGCCGCTACAACAACACGGAGTCCCTACAACGCGACTGCCACAATGGTCGGCGACTTGCCCCTTGTCGCCAGAGTGCTAAACTTTTGATGGACACCTATGGCACCCAAAACACTCTACGAAAAAATCTGGGACAACCACCTCGTATACGAAGAGCAAGGAAAGCCCGCGCTCATCTATATTGACCGGCACCTCATTCACGAAGGTACTTCCCCGCAGGCATTTGCCGGGCTGAGGGCCGAGGGCCGGAAAGTCCGTCGCCCGGACCTCACCTTTGCGGTGATGGACCATTCGGTCTCAACCACAAATCGCCTGCTCCCGATTCTGGACACCGATGCGAAACTGCAATTCGAAGCGCTGGAACGCAACTGCCGCGAAACCGGCGTCCGCCTCTTCGACATGCACAGCAAAAACCAGGGCATCGTCCACATCATCGGGCCGGAGCTTGGCATTACGCAGCCCGGGCAGACGCTCGTCTGCGGCGACAGCCACACCTCCACGCATGGCGCATTCGGCACCCTGGCGTTCGGCATCGGCACCAGCGAAGTCGAGCACGTTCTGGCGACGCAGTGCCTGGTGCAGAGCCGCTCCAAGACGCTGCATATCGTGGTGAACGGCAAGCGCCCCAAAGGCGTGACCGCAAAAGACATCATCCTCGCCATCATCGGAAAGATTGGCATCGGCGGCGGCACCGGCCACGTTGCGGAGTACGGCGGCGAAGCCATCCGTTCCCTCTCGATGGACGGACGCATGACCGTCTGCAACATGACGATTGAAGGCGGCGCCCGCGCGGGAATGGTCGCGCCCGACGAAACCACGTTCGCGTATCTCGAAGGGCGGCCCTTTGTGCCGCGCGGTAAGGAATTCCAGGCGGCGGTGGAGCGCTGGAAGCTGTTGAAGTCCGACGACGGCGCGAAATTTGATATGACCGTGGAATTGCAGGCAGAGCAGATTGCGCCGCAAGTCACCTGGGGCACGAACCCCGGCATGGTCACCAGCGTAAACGGACGCATCCCCGATCCACACGATTACAAAGACCTCAACGACCAGAAAGCCACCGAAAGTGCGTTGAAGTACATGGGCTTGAAACCCGGCACGCCGATCGTGGACATCCCGGTCGACCGCGTGTTCATCGGCTCTTGCACCAATTCCCGCATTGACGATTTGCGCGCCGCGGCTCACTTCGTCGAAGGCAAGCACGTCGCCAAGAGCATCAAGCAGGCGCTGATTGTCCCCGGCTCGCGCGGCATCAAGGCGCAAGCGGAAAAAGAAGGCCTCGACAAAATTTTCACTGACGCTGGTTTTGAATGGCGTGACGCGGGCTGCAGCATGTGCATCGGCATGAACGCCGACGTCCTGCCGCCGCACGAGCGCAGCGCCAGCACCTCCAACCGCAACTTCGAAGGCCGCCAGGGTAAAGACAGCCGCACGCACCTGGTCAGCCCGGTAATGGCCGCAGCCGCCGCAATTGCCGGCCACTTCGTCGATGTCCGCGAATTCGACGTCGCGCATGTGGAATAGCGGAGGGCGAGTATGCCGGTGGATACTCGCGGTTTGAGTTCATCGCATATTGGCAAGCGTTTGCGAGTCGCCCTGACGCGAGGTGAGTCAATGGAAATCCGCCTCCACGAATTGACTATTTGCGAGGAACCTGAACCGTGTTGCGGCATCACCTATATTCTGCTGTCGACGGATCGGCCGGAAAGCGGTAGAGAGAACGGGTCGGCATACTGGACGGGGTTTAAAGAGATCAGCAATTTTCAAGTTTTGGGAGATTGAATTCAATGCAACCGTTTATCACTCACTCTGGAGTCGTCGCGCCGATGGATCGGGTCAATGTGGATACCGACCAGATGGTGCCGAAGCAGTTTCTGAAGGCGCTCACCCGCCAGGGATTTGGCCGCATACTTTTCTATGATTGGCGCTACCTGCCCGGCGAAAAACCGAACCCAGAGTTTGTGCTGAACTTCCCGCGCTACAAGGGTGCTTCTGTTTTGCTGGCGCGTGCCAACTTCGGCTGCGGTTCCAGCCGCGAGCACGCTCCCTGGGCCATCGGCGATTACGGCTTCCGCGTGATTCTCGCCCCCAGCTACGCCGACATCTTCTACAACAACTGCTTCAAGAACGGCATCCTCCCCGCCGAACTCACCGAAGCGCAAATCGAAGAACTCTTCCGGCGCACGGAAAAGGAAGAAGGCTATTCGCTGACCGTGGATTTGCCCAACCAGACGGTGAAGGACAATCACGGCCTCGCCTACAAATTCGAAATCGCCCCGTCGCGCAAGGAAGTCTTGCTGAAGGGCCTCGACGACATCGGCACTTCCCTGCTCCACGCCGACTCCATCGACACCTACGAAAAGGCCCACGCCGCCACAGCCACCATGTACGAAACCGTGGACATAAAAAATTATTCCAACGGACGCTGAAAGCGTAGCGGACACCTTTAGGTGGCCCCTCTTGCTTTTGTAGCGGCCGCCTTCCGAGGTGGGCGCTTTTTCTCGTCCACCTGAAGGTGGACGCTACATCCTCCTACCTTTCCTTCCACCACGGCTTGAAATAAATCCGCCCTTCGAAGACCGGTTCCGGCGCTTCCGGCGCCGTGGGGGCGCCCAGCAATTCCGCCAACACAATTCCCGCAACCACCAGGCCGGCGCCCTTCATCGCGCGCGCCGACAACCGCTCGCGCAACACAATATAAGAAGTGCTCACCGCGAAAACCGGTTCCAACGCAAACAGAATCGCCGCGTGCCCCGGCGAAGTGAATTGCTGCGCCCATAGCTGCACCGTGAAAGCCACGGCCGTGGCAAACACCGCGCAGATCACGATCGCGAGCCACAGTTCCCAGCGCCCAGAGAAACGCGCCGGCTGCCAGTGAATGGCCGCGGCGGCGCCCGTTAGCGGCCACGCCATCAGCGCACAGCCCGCCACCTGAATCAGGCTGAGTGCCCGCACGGAATGTTGCTGAGTGTAGTCACCAACAAGAATGATGTGCACCGCGTAAAATCCGGCAGCCACAAACGTGAGCACATCGCCGCGGTTCAGAAAGCGAAGCCCCTCGGCGGGCACAGTCAGAAAATACAATCCAACGAGCGCTGCGAACGCTCCCAGATAGATCCATCGCGTCAACCGGCGTCCCCAGAAAATCGCCAGCAACAGCGGCACAAGAACGACGCTCGATCCGGTGACAAAGCCGGAGTTGGTGGCCGTTGTGTATTGCAAACCGACAGTCTGAAAGCAATAACCGGCAAACATGAAAAACGCCAGGCGCATCCCGGCAAAGATTTCCTGCGGCTCGACGCGCGCAATCACCTGAAACTGCAAGAGCGCCATAATCACCGTTGCAATGGTGAAGCGCACGGCGAGAAACAGGAATGCGGAAGACTCATCCAGGGCGTTCTTCACCACCACAAACGTCACGCCCCAGATCAGCGAGCAAAACATCAGCGACAGGTCAGCTTTTTTTCTGGCGTCCATTCGCGTCTCCGCCAACGCAAACTGCCACGACAGTGTATCTGCAAATGGTCAGCAAAGGGCCAGGAAGCCCACCAGCGCGGCGCCGGGCACAAAGTTTTATCACGCCGGGCCGTACGCGATGCGAAATGTCACCGAACTCTTGACTTCGCGTAGTTCTCTCTTAATATCTACGCAATGATTACCTCGAAAATGCGGCTCTCGGCCGCCGCCCTCGCGTTTTTCGCTTCGGCAGTACCCTCTTCGGCCGAACACCGCGAAAACTGGACTGAAATCCGCTCGGCGCATTTCACGGTGATTTCAAATGCAGGCGAGCACGAAGGCCGGCGCATCGCCTTGCAGTTTGAGGAAGTGCGCGCCATGTTTGAGCAGCTTTATCCCAAATTAAAGGTGGATTCCGGGAAGCCCACCATCGTCTTCGCGCTCAAAAACGAAGATTCGCTGAAACTCCTGCTCCCGTCTTACGGACAGAACAGCAAGAGCATGCACGTCGCCGGTTTCTACCGCCCCTCCTACGACAAGAATTTCGCCGCCATTCGCACGGATGCCACCGGCACGGGCCCCCTCAGTTTTCGCAGCCTGTATCACGAATACACCCACGCTTTTTTCCGCTACAACTTTCGCGGCTTGCCTCTGTGGCTTGATGAGGGCCTCGCCGAGCTTTACGGAAACACCTCGATAGAAGGCAAGCAGGCCAGCGTCGGCCTGCCGAATGAAAACCAGCTCCGTTACCTGCAAGCCAATCAGCTTCTTCCCCTCGACCAGTTGGTCGCCATTGATGGCAGTTCGCCGCTCTACAACACCAGCGACCACGCCGGTCTTTTCTACTCTGAATCCTGGGCTTTGGTCCATTACCTGCAATTTTCGCAGGAATTGCAAAAACAGGACCTGCTCAATAAATTCCTTGCCGCGCTGCACGAAACCGATGACCCGATGGAAGCCGCCAAGCAGACCTTCGGCGACCTCAACAAATTCTCCGAAAAGCTCCAGACCTACACCCGGCAACATTCTTACCAATACCAGCGCGTATCCCTTCCCGCAAAGCTGACGGAAAATGAGTTCACCGCACGGCCTCTATCCCAGGGTGAAGGTACGCTGGCATTGGCGGACTTTCTTCTCCGCAGCGGCCATCTTCCCGAGGCGCTGGAACGCCTCCATCAAGTTGCGGAACTGGACGCGTCCACACCCGGATACCACAGCGAATTGGGGCACTACCACTTGATGAAGGCCGACTTCAGCAACGCGGAGAAAGAACTCCGGGCCGCCATTGCTGCAAACCCGAAAGACATCTCCGCGCATATTGACATGGCCTTCGTTTATCTGCGGCGCGACGGATACACGAAAGACACCACCCCGAAGATTCGCACTGAACTCGAAACAGTCCTCACTCTTGCTCCCGATTTTCCTCCCGCCTATGCCTTTCTCTCCATCGCCTACACGCAGGAGCCCAACAAAGACACCGACAAGGCGCTGAAAGACGCCCTGCGCGCCACTAAACTCGAGCCAGGAAACCTCGCGTATTTTATTGACGTCGGAAAAGCGCTGTTGGCGGCGCGACGCATCCCCGAGGCAACCAAGATTGCCGAGGTGTCCAAGAAAGTAGCCACCACCCCCGCAGACCGCAGCATGACGACCGCGTTCAGCAGACAGATCGATTACAGAGTCAATCACCCACTGGAATCGGCGGACACGAAGGCTTCGAGCACGGACGCTGCCGGCCCGGAAGGCGCCGCCGCGACGGATACGCCGGTAAAGGTCGTGCATGCCGAAGGGCAAATCACGGAGCTCCTGTGCGGGCATCCCCCGGAAGTGATTCTCACTCTGACGACGGGAGCCAACTCTTTGCTCCTGCATGTGGCGGATATTGGGAAAATTTCGATTCAGGAGGGCCCGGCGGGAAGCGATGCCACCACGTCTCCCTGCGCCAAGTGGAAAGACCGCCAAGCAAAGGTGGATTATCGGGCAGTTTCCTCGGGAATGGCCTCGGGAGAGATCCAAAACATCTCGCTGAACTTAATTTGAAACCAGATGGGAAGCGATTACTTCATCGCGGCTTTGTAAACGGTGCGGCCGCCGACGACGGTTTGCAAAACTTCCATGTTAAGGATCTCTTTCGGGGTGGCTTTGGTCAGGTCCTGCGAGAGGATGATGAAGTCGGCGTACTTGCCCACATTCAGGTCACCCTTTTTGCCCTCTTCAAATTGCGCGTAGGCTGATCCGATTGTGTAGGCCCGGATGCAATCTTCCAGCGAAATCTTTTCCTGTGGTTGCCAGCCGCCGGCCGGGCCGCCTTCAGGCAATTCGCGTGTGACGCAGGCGTACAGGCCCCGAAACGGATTGATGGGTTCCACATCGTAATCGGTGCCGAAGGCGAGCTTTGCTCCGGACTTCTGGATGGAATTCCATGCATACGCGCCTTTCACGCGCTCCGGGCCCAGGCGCTGTTCGGCCCAGCGCATGTCATTGCTCTGGTGTGACGGCTGCATGGACGCGATGACATGCAAGGTGCCGAATCGCTCGATGTCCTCGGGAGCGACGACCTGGGCGTGTTCGATCCGATCGCGCCGGTCGCGGGTGCCGTTAACACGCTGAACCGCTTCGAACACGTCCAGCGCGACGCGGTTGGCGCGGTCCCCGATGGCATGAAACGCCAGTTGAAAGCCCAATTTGTCGCGATCCAGCGCCATGGCTTTCAGCTTTTCCGGCTCGATGGTCAGGATCCCGCTGTTGTTTGGATCGTCCGAGTACGGAGCCAGCATCGCAGCAGTGCGCGAACCAAGCGCGCCGTCGGTGACCATTTTTACCGCACCGGTTTTCAGCCAGGGATCGGTCGTGCCGCCCTCCGAGCGCATATTCTGCAATTCATTCAAGGGCGCCATGAACGGAAGCCATTCGGTGATGCGCACGGTGAGCTTCTTTTCTTCCCTCAAATCGCGATAGACGAGAAAGTCTTCCCACGCAGAATTATCCTGCGCGGAGGTTACGCCGTTGCTCGCCAGCTCCTGAAGGACAAGCTCGATGCCGTGGTGGCGCTCTTCGTCCGTTGGCTCTGGGATTTTCTGGACGACGAACTCCATCGCGGAGCCTTCCTTGAACATGCCGGTGGGATTCCCTTCGGCATCGCGTTCGATTTCGCCGCCTATGGGATTCTTGGTATCCGGCGTAATTTCGGTGCGTTTCAGGGCCAGTGAATTGGCGACGGCGACGTGTCCCGTAACTTGCACGAGGAATACAGGATTGTTGGGCGAAACCTCGTCGAGATCCTGGCGATGAGGAAAAGCCTTGTCCGGCCAGCGCGTCTGGTCCCAGCCGCTGCCGACAACCCACTCGCCTGGCTTATGGTGCGAGACGGCAATTCTCACGCGTTGCTGGAGTTCCGCGAGGGAGTCCGTCCCTTTCAAATCCAGTGTGAGTTTGTCGCGGCCTGCACTGCCCAGATGCGTGTGCGCGTCATTGAATCCCGGCATCACGAAGCGGCCTTTTAATTGCACGATTTCCGCTTCGGATTTGGAGCCGCCGCAATCCAGCATGATGTGTTCGATGGAGCCGATGCAGAGAATTTTCTCGTCGCGCACGGCCATCGCGGAGGCCCAGGGCTGCTTCGGATCGTTGGTGCATATCCGCCCGTGCAGGTAATACGTTGTCTTGTGAGCGGGGTCGCTCGTCTGTGGAAACGCTGGGGAAGTCGAGAAGAAAGAAAGACCGGTCAATCCCAGCAAGAAAAAGAGGCGGGCCGCTCTCTGCATCGTCAGCGCGCCTTTTCCGGCGCAACGCCGGATACGCCGAGCAGCGTGAGCATTGCGCGCTGCAAGCCGAGCTCACGTCCGGAGGGTTCGTACCACTCCTGCAGCGAATGCGCGCCGCCGCCGTTGCCGCCGGCGCCGATCGCGATGGCTTCGATGCCCAGCGACAACGGGATATTCGCGTCCGTGGAGGAGCGCTCGATTCTCGATTGGTTTCCCAGATAATCATCCGCCGCGCGCAGCGAAGCCAGCAACGGAGAATCGGCGGCTAATTCCCCTCCGGGGCGGCTGCCGATCATCTCCACTTTCCAGTCCAGCTTGCCTTTGCTGCGGTCGCGCGCGTTATCCGTCTCATCCTTCACGCCGGTGGCGATGCAGTCGCGCAGCGCCGATTCCAGGCGCACGAGCTCGTCTTCACTCTCCGACCGCAGGTCCACTTTCAATTTCGCTTCATGCGGGATGGAGTTGACAGAAGTTCCGCCTTCCACCTGGCCGAGGTTGAAGGTTGTCCGCGGTGATACGGGAATTTTGGTGTTGATGAAGCGCACCGAGCCGCGCACCAGCGCATTGATGGGATTCACCATCCCGAAATCCGACCAACTATGCCCGCCCGGCCCTGTGATGACTACTTCCAGTCGTCGCGACGCCAGCGCCTTCGTAGTGACGTGATCGGTGCCGGAACCATCAAGCACGATGACCGCGCGTAACTTCGTCCGGTAAGCATCGATCAACTCACGCATCCCGCGCAAATTCCCTTCGCCTTCTTCCCCAACGTTCGCGGCAAACAGAATCGTCCGCTGCGGTCGCACTTTAGCCGCCTGAAGCGCGCGCGCGATGGCCGCAAGCGCGGCCAGCCCTGTGCCGTTATCGGAAATCCCCGGGGCGCGCAGGCGATCGCCTTCGTGCTGAACTTTCACGTTCGTGTCTGCAGGAAAAACCGTATCGAGATGCGCCGCAATCAGGATGCACTCTTTATCGTTTGCGCCGCGAAGTTCCGCAATCACGTTGCCAAGCTTATCGGTTTGAACCGGCAGGCCTTCCGCGGCGAATACCGCCCTCACGGACGCGGCCCGCTTTTCTTCCTGAAACGAGGGAGCGGGAATTTCCGTCAGCGCGGCTTGCAGGTCATTGATCCATTTCAGATTTTTCGCGAACCAATCCATCGCCACGCGCACCTGTGGCTGCTCCGCAACGGAAAACGAAGTGAGAGGCCGTGCGGCCTGCGAGAGCGCGGAGCGAATCGGCATGAACAGAAGAATAGCGCAAACAGCAACGCGTTTCACCGTACCAATTGGCGGTCGCGCGGGCCAACTCGACTTGCAGGAGAAAACCGGGGACGCGGGATGATCCACGCGGACATTTTACCGCGAAGGAGCACAAGTCGCGAAGGCTTTCGATAGCTGGTTAGTTTCCGATTTCGGCGTTTGCCAGGCACTGACCGTTAAGGAACTACAAGGCATCTCAATCCAAATACAGAAGCATAGCGTCCCCACGTTTTGCAGCTCCAACGTAGTAAGCAACGACCCGCTTGAAATACTCTTGGGTCAATTCGAGTTCGCCTTCGTTGTGGCGCGCATAGACCTTGGCTGCGACCATTGCTTTCAGATCAAATCGTTTCGCAAGGTCATCTTTCGAGACTTTCTTTAGCGCTGTCGCAATCTCTTTAACTTCGGCTGGCTCAAGGAAACGTGCAGGGCCGTATCCGATGTCCGGCCCGATTTCATTCCCGCCGAGGATAGTTTTTCCTAATATTGAGTTTACTTCCCACAGATTTCCTGTGAGCAGGTAATGGAGGCTATGCCAAGATTTTTCCAACGAGAGCGACTCTGCACCTGGATTGCCTGCGGGGCGCTTTGCCATTGCAAATTCGAGTTCCTTCAAGATTTGCTCGCGGACTTTCTCGCTGTCTTTAGGGTCCGCCGTATTCTCGGCTGCTTTCGCTTGCATTGCGATTTCCTGCACGCGGAGTAACGCTGCTTTGGCAATGCCGCTATCTCCATTTTCTTTTCCGTGAAGGAACTCCTTAATTGAACCGGGGTTTTGTTGCAGATTCTTCAGTTCATCAGTCGTGACGGCTCGGAGATGGCCAATCATGCTCAAAGTAGAATCTCCCAGTTGCAAGTAGAGAACAATTGCAGGCTAGCATCTCCAGCTATTTGTGGAGCCTTTTCATGGTTCAGTTGCGACTTTGAAGTCAACTCCCGATTAGTTGCCTAATCGGAGACTGACCCACTGCTAGACTTTCAAATGATTGCGAACGGATGCGAATTACGCCGGAGTGCTGGAGGATGGGCATAGGGCGAGCAATTCCTGCTCGGTCAGCACGCGCGAGGATTGCTTGGCGGCGTCGAAGATGCGATTGACCACTTCGTCGGTGGCGGGGATATTGTGGCGTGAGAGCCAGTAGAGCACGTTGGACTTGCCACTCATCGGGCCGATCTCGACGACTTGTTCGAGGCCGAAGAGATGCGCCGGTACGCCGCTGTAGACCGCATCGGCAAGATCGCGATCGCCTGTGCGAAGCGCCTTGATGATTGCGGCCGCGTGAACTCCGGTGGCCGTGCGGAACGCATCCTTGCCGAAGACGGGATAGTTCGGCGGAATGATTGTGTGCGTGGCTTTGGCGACCTTTTCGCAATACGCCCTCAGCGAGCTCAAATCGTTTTCGATCAAGCCCATCAGGCGGAGATTCACCAGCAGCAGCTCCATCGGTGTGTTGCCGACGCGTTCACCAAGTGAAAGCGCCACTGCGTGAACCTGATCCGCGCCCGCGGCAACGGCCGCCAGCGAGTTGGCGATATCAAGGCCGCGGTCGCGATGCCCGTGCCAGTCCACGCGAATCTTTTCGCCGCTGGGCCTCACCACATTGTCCATCACAAATTTCACCAGGTTGTACGCGCCTTGCGGTGTCGCGTGGCCGACGGTGTCGCACAGCACAATCGCGCGCGCTCCGCAGCGGATCGCCGTCGTGTACAGCCGCTTTACGGTCGCGGGATCGGTCCGCACGGTGTCTTCCGTGACGTACATGCAAGGCAGCCCTTGCGCGACAGCAAACTTCACTGCCGCTTCCGTGGTGCGTTCCAGATGATCCACGGTCCAGTCCTCCACCAGGCGGCGAATCGGGCTGGAGCCGAGAAACGTGGCCGCTTCAATGGCGATGCCAACGCGTTGCGAAATCTCCGCGATGGGCCGGATATCGGCTTCAATCGTCCGCGCGGCGCAGTTCGGCCGGATGCGCATGCGATTCGTGGCAATCTCGCGCGCCAGTGCTTCCGTATGCTGCAGCGCGCGCGGGCCCGCGCCCGGAAGCCCGATGTTCACGGAATCGATCTGCAGCGATTCCATCAAATGCAGGATTTCAATTTTCTCTTCAATGGTCGGGTCTTGAATGGATGGATTCTGCAACCCGTCGCGCAAAGTCTCATCGTTCAGCAGCACCCGCGTGCCTGGCGCGATGCTCATCGGCCCAACCGAATTCCAGTCATGGATCCATTCGTTTTGCTTCACGGATGAAGGTTCTCCCCGCGCGCCTCAGTAGCGAAGCGTGTAACTGTTGGGCTGCTGCTTCGGGTCCGGCCGAAAAAGAATTTTGCAGAACTCGCAGCGATAGATCTCCGCGCCCTTGCCCACCACCGCTTCGATTTCTGGCGGAAAGTCATACCAGCGCTTCAAGTGCCCCGCGCAGAGCTTGCCCTTCTCGTTGCGCTCGTCGCAAGCGCGCTGCTTGGGCTTGCGCGTCTTGATCTTGGGCACGGCGTTTGTTTGCGCCGCTGCTGGCGTCTCGTCCGGCAACCCTAGCTCCTGTTCTTCGACTTCAAACCGTGGTCACGAAACATCGTCTTCATCGCCATGCGCGCATGACGCAGCCGCGTGAATATGCCGCCGCCAAACTCAAACTTCAGAAACGCATCCGCAGCCTTTTCCAAATCACCGCCATACCGATACCACCACGGCTTCTCCATCCGCAGCAGCCGGTCCACATCCAC
>Ga0210399_10003345_pt1 | contig 12514 bp, 12 predicted proteins | sample IncBWC14MmetaG_FD_150865 | JGI IMG/M metagenome (GOLD analysis project Ga0210399, IMG submission 150865) | Forest soil microbial communities from Barre Woods Harvard Forest LTER site, Petersham, Massachusetts, United States - Inc-BW-C-14-M | ecosystem: Environmental > Terrestrial > Soil >... | reverse complement strand
ACTTCGAGTAAGTTAGGCGATCTACTATGTGCTGCGCCAGGAGCATATAAAATGAATTTAGCCCGCGCACTTGGCCATGAAGTGGGGTCATCACCCATGTCGGACGGCACACCAATCGTGTTCGTGGTTGACGACGACGTTTCCGTACGCGAGTCGCTGGAGTTGTTGATTCGTTGCGAAGGCTGGCAGCCGGAAATATTCGCGTCCGCGCAGGAATTTCTCAGCCGCCCACGAGTCCTTGTTCCGAGCTGCCTCATACTTGACGTTTCTCTTCCAGGCCTCAATGGTCTCGATCTGCAGAAACGCATCGCCAGCGATCGGATCGACATGCCGATCATCTTCATTACCGGTCACGGTGACATACCAATGTCCGTCCAGGCCATGAAAGCGGGCGCTGTCGAGTTCCTGACGAAGCCATTCGGCGACGATGTGTTGTTGAGTGCCATCCGAAACGCCATCGAGCGCAGCCAGGCCGCACTTGGTCGTGAGGCGGAGATACGGTCGCTCCGGGACTGTTACGCGTCGCTCACAAATCGTGAGCGGCAAGTCATGGCCTTGGTAGCCTCCGGCCTGTTGAATAAACAGGTCGGTGGGGAACTCGGCATAAGCGAAATCACGGTAAAGGCACACCGACATCAGGTGATGCGAAAGATGAACGCCGACTCTCTCCCCGATCTAGTGATAATGGCCGCAAGACTCCGACTCCCAGGTACACCGAAAGCTTGATACTCCAATCGTGTCGCTCAGAAAATGAATCCCGGGTTTCCTCGCTGTGCACCCCGTCGTCAATACGAAAGTATGGGCGATACCATCGTCCAATTGCGCGGTCCATTTTGTTCTGGCTGAATGGTAAAAGCAGCGTGTCGCGGGCCGTTTTGTGTCAGCCGAGCGACGATTTCGGATTCGAAGCTCTAAGTTCTTGAGTTGGGGTGTGAATTTGCTGCGACGAATGCCCCTACAAAAGGCCGACAGCCATCGTCGGTTTTCATCAACCGGTCTCCGAGACTAACGATACGGAGGAAAATCCATGGCAACTATGAACGCACCTACCAAAGTCACGCAGATGAACGCAGCTACCAAGCCCCCACAGATTCGCGTGTCCCGGCGGTCACCCGCCTATTGGCGTGTCACGATCGACAACCCGCCTATCAACGTGATGGGCCCGGAAATGGTCCAGCAGTTTCAGGAGGTCATCAACGCCCTCGAGACCGACGAACAGGTCAGGGTCGTGGTCTTCGAAAGCGCGGTCGACGACTACTTCCTAAATCACTCCGATTTCGAGGCCAAGCTTGAGGATCTAACCGGAATGCCGGCGGGGCCCACAGGCTTGCCACCTTGGCCGGACTTTCTCGTGCGTCTGACGCGCCTGCCGGTCGCCTCCATCGCCCTCATCCGCGGCCGTGCGACGGCAGCGAGATCACGCTGGCCTGCGACATGAGTTTTGCCAGCCGTGAAAAGGCCATCATCTCGCAATGGGAGGTGGGCGTGGGGATGGTCGCCGGCGGCGGCCCAATGGCTCGGCTTCCAAGACTCATCGGGCGAAACCGCGCCATAGAGGTGCTCTTGAGCTCGGAAGACATCAGAGCAGACCAGGCCGAAGCCTATGGCTACATTAATCGGGCGCTGCCCGACGCCGATCTGGACGCTTTCGTAGATGCACTTGCCACGCGGATCTCCGGATTCGACAAGTGGGCGATCGCTAACACCAAGCGCCTCGTCAACACCAGCCTGCCGCCGGACGTCGAGATCGGCGCCGGGTGGGATGCGTGCATTGGTTCGCTCGGGCGATCCGCCGCCCAGGATGGAATCAAACAGCTGATGGCGCGCGGCTTCCACAAGGCGGGGGATGTCGAAAATCGGCTGGGATACTACGTGGGCCAAATTAAGCGATAGACGGCGCCCGGGGGGTTCCCAACTTCGTGAGAACCAAACGAAACATGGCCGTACACCAACCATCGCGGCATCACCAATGTTTTCGCAAGATTCGGATTAACTGTTCCTCGCCGGGAGTTGATTTATGATCGCAGCGCCTGCCTTGCTGACGATTTCGTCTTGGGAATCCGTGCCTCCAGAACAACCGATTGCGCCGATGATCGCCCCCTGCTCGATCAGTGGAATGCCGCCTCGAGAGGCAATGACCCCATCGAACGCGAGCAGATAGTTGAGATGCGTAAGGTTGACGCCATCCTCGAAGATTTTGGTTGGGCGCCGGAAGGTTGCCGCTGCTCGCGCCTTGTGTTCCGCAATCTGAATGGAGGCAAGCATCGCGCCGTCAATGCGTTGAAAGGCGACCAGGTTACCACCCGAATCGGCCACGGCTATGTTCATTTTCCAATTCCGCTTCTTGGCCTCTGCCACAGCGGCGTGAATAGCCGCCTCGGCTCGGTCTAGTGATATCGGAGGCCCGTAGGGCACATCGAATGGTATTTCGTTTGGGACGACATCGAGAGGGTTCGAGAGCTTTGCCTCAATGGCGATCTCTGTTTTGCTTGACATAAATTTTCCTCCGAAAGGTTAGGAAGTTTCCGAAATGCAGATTTAGATCCCTGTCACGCGCTATCAAAGCAGAAGGGCGCGGAAGGAACAATTGGACGATGGTATGGACGATACTTTCGTATTGGTCGTGCAATCGCGCGTTTGTTTCACTGCCCGATTCGATACCAAGAGCGGAGACAACGGAGGCCATCGTTTCGATTGCTCTGGGTCAGAGCGAAGCAATTGAAGTCGACCTGACATTTAACACGTCCGGATCAGGCAATCGGAGTCCGCATAGCTGAAGTGATCTGCCAAGATCCGCCTGTGCCTCGCCAAAACTCTGTCCGTGCCGGAAATCAACAGCTTGCGCAATTTCCTCAATCGCAAGATTTGCTATGACTATGGTCCATGTTCCACGTTTCGCGGCTATGTCTAGGACTATTGGCCCGTTGCTTTCGTTCACGTCGCAAACTACTGCTGGAGAACTTGGCGCTTCGTCAGCAACTCGCGATACTGAAGCGCAGACAAGACAGGCCAACACTCTTGCCTTTTGACAAGCTCTTCTGGATGCTGGCGTGCCGGTTCTGGTCGGAATGGAAGAAGTCTCTCCTCGTGGTGACTCCTGAAACTGTGGTTCGCTGGCATCGTGCTGGGTTTCGACTGTATTGGAGTTTGATCTCAAAGGCGAGAAAACGGGTCGGTAGAAAAAAAATGTCGACGGACGTTCGAGAGCTGATCTTCCGTATGGTGGCGGATAACCCAACCTGGGGCGCGCCTCGCATTCACGGCGAGCTTCTCCTGCTGGGCTTTGACCTCTCCGAGAGAACCATCTCCCGCTGGATGAAACGGGCGCCGAGAGACCCCCAGCCAGCCCAGCGCTGGCGCGCCTTTCTTGCGAATCACCGGGAAGCGATTGCGGCCATGGACTTCTTCACCGTGCCCACGATCACCTTCGGCGTCCTCTACTGCTTCTTTGTCATCAGCCATGATCGCCGGCGTATCCTGCATTTCAACCTCACGAAGCATCCGACCAGCGCTTGGATCATCCAGCAGTTGCGGGAGGCGTTTCCGTTTGGGGCGGCTCCCAGATTTCTAATCCATGACCGGGATGCAAAATACGGGACGGAGGTCCCGGCAGCCATTCGATCCCTGAAAATAAACGCGGTGCGGACCTCGTTCGAAAGTCCCTGGCAGAATGGTGTCGCCGAGCGTTGGGTGGGGAGCTGCCGCCGCGAGCTGCTCGACCATGTGATTGCTCTCAACGAGCGGCACCTGAAACGGCTCCTTGCCGAGTACGTCTCCTACCATCACGAGGACCGCACGCACCTTGGACTGGGCAAGGGAACGCCGGGTTGCCGAACTCGCTGCGTAACCTCTGGTCGGGTGCTTTCCTATGATCGACTGGGCGGGTTGCACCACCGTTACGATCGGGCGGCCTAGTCCGAAGACGTTTCCGTCCATCCTTAATATATAGGTATGTCCCCGTCGATGTCTGGGCGGCATGGGCGGCCCGTGGCTGGGTTAACGGCACGCGCGCTCTATCGACAGGAAAAATGCAGGCTCAAAGTTCACGCTTGGCCCAGAAAGAATCAAGCCATTCTCGGCGGATGACATTTCGGCGAGCTACAGGATCAATTCGATGAATGGAGTCATGTATTTCTTTCGTGATTGACGCCGGCACAATCGTCCATCCCGATAGCGCCGAAGCACAGGTGGAGGGCGCTGGGCTATGGGGATTGAGCATGGCACTCCGCGAAGGAACGGAGCTGGTGAATGGCCAGCCGAAAGATACGAACCTCAATAGCTATAGGGTGCTGCGGATGGGCGATGTTCCGGAAGTCGAGGTCGAGTTCATCGCCAGTACGGAGTTGCCAACCGGGCTTGGCGAGCCGGCCACAACACCGGTCGCGCCCGCGATTGCAAACGCAATCTTTGCCGCCACGGGTGCGCGCGTGCGCCATCTGCCGATCCGGCCACAAGCCGTCCTGGAAGCGCTCGCGCATCAGACTTGATCTTGTGCGGCGCAGAAGCCCATCGGCGTGGAGTCGAACACTGATCCGACGTTTAGGGTGGTTGCGACTTCGTGATTTGAGCTCGGCAATCAACCTCAGCCATCGACTGTCAGCTCCATTACTTGCGAACAATCTTGGGCCTAGTATATTGCATGCTCCATCGTGCTTCATCCCCAGGCCCATACTCGTTGCCATCCCAAGGCGTCCCGCAGATATGAAGATAGGCATAAGGCGTTCCCGCGAACATGATCCACGCGCCTGCATCTCGGACCGTCGTAGGGAGGCCACAATGCTTCGCATCAAACGGCCAAAGTACCATCCAGTGTGGCCCAATGGGGATCGGAGGACTCGTTCGATCGAATGGCGTGTCGTTGCTGTGTTGCGTTGCCCCGCAGAGCATATAACACAATCCCGGAGCGCGGTTCGTAGGCGCAGGTTTTCGGGAAGCAGCGTCCATGAACCATTGCATTCCAAGTTCATCCACGCACATCGGTGGATCCCCAACTCTATTCTCATTGCCGGGGACGCATATCCAGCCATTGCTGCCTTTGCGGAGGACAGTCATTGCGCCCGCGTGGTCTATTTCGGCCACCGTCGCATCGCGCGTGATCTCAGTGGGCCCCGACCGCATGGCTCGAGCGATCTTTACTGCCCTCTCCACATCATCTTCCGAAGTGGTCGAACTCACCTGCCCAGGCAATGCGATCGCGGCGTTGCTGTAGCTTCCCGGAGTTCCAGTCTGTCCGTAGAGACGGCCTTGAAGAATCGCCATAACGGTCCCGAATAAGGCGAATCGCCCAATGGCTTCACGTCGCGTGAGGTCTGGGATCGATCTATCATTATGCTCCGGCTGATCTAGCATGAACACTCCTGAACCTTCCGAAACTTAATCCTCCTTCAATTCACCCAGCAGTCGGGCCAGATGCAATTCCCCATCTCGGCTTTGGAAGCCGCGTTTCATCGCGGCTGCGGTTTTGGTTTGAGACTCAGGAGTGCGCATGCGTTCGGCAAAGAGATCGGAATCTCGACGGATGTCCTCAACCGGCGGAAGCGCGATTGCATTCACGCGTTCTTTCACCAAAGCGCACCCGGCCGCCGGAAGCCCGGCGATCCGAACGGCAATCGATGTAACAAAGTCCTCAATGGAATCCGCGGGCAACGCTCGGTTAATCCATCCGTAGCGTTCCGCCAAATCAGCGTCGTAATCCTGCGCGCTCAGCATGACTTCAAGCGCCCGCGCGCGGCCCATAAGGCGGGTAAGATGTTGGGTGCCTCCTGCGCCGGGGATCGCGCCGAAGGCCGCCTCGAACTGACCAAAGATCGCTGACTCCCGAGCCGCAAATCGCATGTCGCACGCCAGCACAAACTCGCTCCCGGCGCCACGTACACGACCTTCAATTTGGGCGATGGTTACGAGACGGCTGAGGCTTAGATAGCGAAACAGCATGGCCAGTGACGGCTCACCGACGAGTTCCGCGGCCTCCGCGCGATATTCGCTGATTTTCGTCACGTCCACGTGGGAAATGAAATAGTCAGGATTGGCACTCTCGAACACCAGCACCCGGACACTTTCGTCGGCTTCGGCTTTCTTAATGAGCGTGACGAGATCGCGAACCAGTTCGGGCCCCAATAGATTCATAGGCGGGGCTGAAATCTCGACGAATAGAACGGCGCCTTCACGGCGCACAATGAGCGTTTCGAGCGTCACGTATGCGGCCGTTGTCTCAACCTTTTCTTCGTGAGTTTCAGGGCCGGCCAGGGCGGAGTTTCGGTTACTAGGTTCCTTTTGAGACGGTGCAGCGCGGCCTGTGTCTGGCGGCATTCTCCCCCCACCCCAGATTTGAATCAGATTGCCGTCGCGGAGATTCAGGCAACGGGCAAATGGTACGCCGCTCGAGACTAGATTGCCAGGTATGTTCGTCCGGCAGGGGATCTTGCGACCAAGCAAGCTCGCCGGGATCTCAAAGTCAGGCCAAAGATTGGGCAAGCCTGACGCGCCTGAACTTACATTGGACTAAGCGATCGTTCGCTGGCGGATGGGCGCCCGTTGGCAAGCAGACATTAAGGCATTCGGGAATCTGTACCCACTGGTGGTAGATCGAGAGATTGGTATAAACCTTGTTCCGCTGCAAACCAGTCGATGTCTGGCGAGCGAAGTGCCCTATCCCCTTCCCAGTTTGGTAAGCAAAGTCTTGCCACGAACTCATGCCGGCTCTCTCCAGGAAAGTCGGACGTCGATTCGTAAATGGCGCTTCAAACGGCCGGTGAAGGCGATCTAATCGAGCCGAGAAAAAATCAGAGCGCCGATGGTCAAAAATATTGGCTGCTCCCCTGTTTACACCAATCATCGTGGAACTTGTCCCAAATTCAGCGTAAAGTGCTGGCCATGAACCACGTTGTCCTCACGGCGACCGACTCCGATACATGGGGAGGCGCGTCCAGCCACCCAATGAATTGTCTAGCCCGGCTGGTCTCAGCAGTGTTGCTGTTGGGACAAGCAATCTGTTTGACCGGCTGTGATGGAGCGCCCTCCGTCACGATAGCGGGCGCCTATTTCCCAGCCTGGCTCTTGTGCGCCGTGATTGGCGTACTGGTAGCGGCGTTCATCCGCGCCATTATGGTCGCAACAGGTCTTGCAAACCATATCCCATATCAGCTTCTGGTCTGTTGCTCGATCGGCGCTATTTTCGCTTTGATTTTGTGGCACCTCTGGGTGGTGCGTTGATGACGGAGGTGCGCGGAATTCGCAGGCGTAACCCTGTGGGTGCGACTATCGCTGCAGTCATCGCACTTCTTGCAGCCGTAATCTGGATCTGGACGTTATTAAAGGCAAAACCGAGCACCGATGACGCAAGTTTCGACGTCGAAGTTGTGCATATCGCGCCACTCGTCGGCGGGCGCATCATCGAACTCCCGGTGCGTGAAAACGAACTTGTACGCAAGGGCGACCTGCTTTTTCGTATCGATTCTGTTCCGTACCAAATCAATGTTGCGGCCGCCAAAGCCAATCTGGATATCGCTCGCGCGGCATTGGGCTCAAAACGACGGCTGGTCTCCACTCAGCGATGGGATGCGGAAATTGCAACTCAGCAAACCATCCGGGCAAGAGACAACTTAGCTCTGTCAGAACGAACTCGGGAGCGTCTTGCTCCTTTGGCGGAGAAGGGATACGTTCCCCAACAGCAGTTTGACCAGGCAAAGCTTGCCGCTCAAGATGCGACGACCTCACTGGCTCAGGCGGAGAAACAGCAGAATGCCGCCCACGGTGTAATCGATACGGACGAGGCTGCATTGGCAAATGTTCGAGCCGCAGCCTCTGCGCTTGCCAATGCCAGCCGCGCCCTCTCGGATACCGAAGTCAGAGCTCCACATGACGGGCGTATCGTTGGGCTGCATATTTCGACTGGAGAAGTCGTTGCCCCATCACAGTCACTTTTCACACTGATTAATACGGAAGAGTGGTTCGTATCTGCGAATTTCCGTGAGACTGATCTGAACCAGATCGCGCTCGGCGAGTGCGTAACCGTCTACTCGATGATCGATCGCCGCAAGCCGCTGAAAGGAGTTGTTGACAGTATCGGATATGGAGTGCTTGCCGCAGATAAGATCGATATCCCTAGAGCGGCTCCTTACGTAGAACCATCGTTGAACTGGGTCAGAGTGGCCCAGCGATTTCCGGTGCGCATCCGTCTGGAGACCCCGCCCGAAGGTCTGGTGAGGCTGGGTGCCAGCGCCATCGTGGAGGTTGCACATGGCACTTCGTGCAGACAGCAGCGTTAGAGATTCATCCGTGTGGCGTCTGATTGCGGAACCCTCGCCTGGCCGATTGGCATTCGCTGCGCGGCTTGCGCTGATCTGTACTCTCGTAACAGTGTTCGCTGAAGTCTATAAAACGCCAGAAATCGCCCTGACCGTCTACGTCGTATTTTTCCTGAACAAACCGGATCGCGCATCAAGCATGCTTCTGACGGTCGCGATCGTAGTAATCATAACTCTCGTAGTCGGGACGCTTTTCTTACTTGCTCCCCCGCTCTTGGGAAATCCTGGCTTGCGGGTCTTAACCATGGCCTTGATTTCGTTCGGGATGATGTTTCTATCATCGGCGAGCAAGCTCAAGCCGGTCGCATCGATCGTAGCTCTGGTTATTGCTTATGCGCTCGACGTGTTAGCCAAGGCTCCCTTGGGAGAGGCGGTGACACGAGGCTTACTCTACCTATGGCTATTCTTCGGCATCCCTGCACTCATATCCTCCGTTGTCAATCTACTCTTTGCCCCTTCTCCACGCAGCTTGGTGCAGAAGGAAATCGCCGAACGGCTTCGCACCGCCGCGGCCGTGTTGGCCGTCGGGAGTGGTGAGGGCGATCACGAGTCAACGCGCGTCGTACTGGTCGGCGACGCTGAAACGCAGAAATATCTCAAGTTCGCCGGTCTCGAAAAGACGAGTAGCGAACAGGACATTGCCGCTTTGAAGGGGGCCTCCGACTGCGTGATTACTGTGCTCTCCGCAGTGCAGTTCATGTTAGAGGAGCCTCAGGCAATGCCTCCGCCAAACCTCAAACGAATGGTCGAGATCAGGCTAATTGAGCTGGCCGATATCTTCGATGCCGGCGGCTACCCGGCCAGGGTCGAACCGGTCGGTTTCGATAGGGGTTGTAGCGATCTGGCTTCTTCAGCCGTGGCATTTCTCAACTCTGGACTGAGCCAGTTTGGAGAAATCAGGCCAACTGTGAATTCCAAAGAGGAGGGTGAATCGGGATTTTTCCAGCCCGACGCTTTCACAAATCCGGTGCACGTGCAATTTGCCCTCAAGGTGACGGGGGCGGCTATGCTGTGCTATCTGATCTATTCAGTCCTTAGTTGGCCGGGTATTCATACAGCCCTAATCACGTGTTTTATTGTATCGTTGACGACGGCCGCGGAGAGCGTTGAGAAGCTGACTCTGCGCATTGTCGGTTGCCTGACAGGCGCTGGTCTGGGGCTCTTTGTCATGCTGCGAATTATCCCCCATACGACTGATATAGGCGACTTGGCAGCGATCGTCTTCGCAGGTGCCTTTCTTGCAGCCTGGATCGCGGCTGGCGATAAACATATTTCTTATGCCGGCTTTCAGCTTGCATTCGCATATTTTCTCTGTGTCATCCAAGGTCCTTCGCCATCATTCGATATGGTGGTTGCGCGAGATCGAGTGATCGGTATTCTTTTGGGAAATGTCGTTTCCTATTTCGCGGCAACGAGGGTCTGGCCAGTTAGCGTTGGCCCGCGTATTGATGGTGCTCTGGAGAAAGTAAAGAAGAAGCTGGATAGTGTTTTTGAGGCGGCCGACGGATGGTCGAGGCGACGTCTCTTCGCAGAGACGCAATCGATGATGGAGGGAATCACAAGCGACATCCGTCTGGCCGCATATGAGCCAGTATGGATTCGGCCTGATCCCGTTCGGCTTGCCGCTCAGCGGCATGCGGCGGAAGCAATCCAAAGACTACAAACGCCGCTGTCGGGCTTTGCAGAATTGGCTCCTGAGCAGGTGAGAAATAGCATTCAGGACTCTTTGGGTTGTACGGCCACGGTAGAGACGCCAGCCTTTTTATTTCGGCCACAAGAGTCGAAATCACTCGCCGCTCTGGATACCATACTTCGTATGCGAATCGCCGCGCTGCAGCAAGCTATGTCGAATCTAAAACGGGCGGATCGAGATGGATAAAACTGCCTTTACTTTGATTGCACTCCTGCTTACGCTGCTTGGAACTCCGATACAAGCGCAGAACACCAACCAGCCCTCTTCACCTGCAACTACGGGCACTCCAGATCGCGTGACTGACTTGAGTCTACCCGACTCTCCTTCTCCCCAGCAGAGCTTCGTATTACCGCCGAACCGCGAGGCCGGAGTACTTCCCGAGCCGCGCACAGAACTGACGACTGAACACGAGTACTCACTGACGGAACTGATCGATATCGCCGAACGGGAGAACCCGGAGACCCGAGTCGCCTGGCAAAGAGCGCGTAATGCGGCGATCGGCGCGGGCGTCGCTGCGAGTACCTACCTGCCTGTCATCACCGCGAATGTGCTTGGAGCGTATCAGAGAGCCGAGGGTTCAAGTAGCGGCTCCGGGCTTACAGTCCACAATTCCGGCAACCTGTTTGGCAGCGCGGAGACCATTTCGCTGGTGTGGCTGCTTTTCGACTTTGGCGGCAGAAAAAACATTGTCGATTCAGTCCGCAAGCTCTCCCATGTATCCAATATCGGCTTTACTCGCGCTCACCAGCAAGTTATCTATGCCGTATCAATCGCTTACTACATTTACCTCTCGGCGATAGAGCGCCAACGCACCGCATTACAGGCGTTGGCCAACGCCAAAGAGGTGGAGGCTGCAGTCGAGGCACGTTACAAGCACGGTGAGGGTACGGTCATTGAAACGGCCCAGACCAGGAATCTGACTGCACGAGCGCAACTAAACGTAGTAAACGCACAAGGGGCCGAAGAGCAGGCGTACGCGACCCTACTGACAGCAATGGGCATATCGCCTCTGACCACCATCCGAATCGCGCCCGTGAAGCACAATCCTCTTTCCAAAGAGGATCTTGGGCCAGCCGATCAGATCGTTCGGGATGCTCTGGCCCGGCGTCCAGATGTGCTCGAAGCCTACAACACGGTGCAGGCCAGCCAGGCATCGGTCAAAGCGGCGCAGGCTCAGAATCGCCCAAAGATCTTTGTGGCTGGTACCGGTGCTTATGTGAGCGGTCAATTGGGACTTACAGCGATACCGGCTGTCGGTGAGCAGTTGCCGACCTTGAATATCACCGGCAATCAATGGAATGGAACGGCCTTGCTGGGCATGTCCATCCCAATTTTCGACGGTCACCGGCGGGCTAACGCCATTCAACAAGCGAAGAATGACGAGGACAAGGCAGCGGCAACTCTCAACCAGGTTCGGCTGAATGCCGTACGAGAGATTGTGTCCGCGCAAATCTCATTGCGGACCAGTTTGGCGGCAAACGATGCAGCATCTGTATTACGAGCCACCGCGCAGACCTCCTACGACGCGACGCTGGATTCGTACAAGCAAGGTGTGGGTACAGTAACGGCGGCTGTGGAAGCGCAGACTTATCTATTTGAGGCGGGGCTGGCCGAAGCCGATGCGTATATCTCGGCTCTATCCTCCGCAGCTACGCTCGCTTATGCGACGGGACAACTGGGATCAGCACCTCGATAGCTGATGAAAACTCGGGGCTCTTGCACAGGTTTCAGTAATTGGTCGAACCTGGAGTCGACGTCGGAGAGATCCGGCACGCGACGCCCATTGGAGCCTGGGATGGAGGTTTCTCACCCGGGCCCGACCCCGCGCGTGGAGACTATGCCAGCTTCGCCAACTTCTCCGATCCGGATGGCAACAGCTGGGTGCTACAGGAAAGGGGTTACCGCAACGTGTAACGTCCTTCAGGGCGGAAACACGGGGCGATACCACTCCACCAGAATCTGCCGGAAACCCTGCTTCGCCGGGGGGTGCCCTCGGGGACCTTCGTTTGGCCGTCCGCTTTCACTGCCGTACGCCCTAAATTAAGACACCGGGGAAGTCGCTCCGGAAATAGCGCATGAGAGGCACAGTCCCAACGTCGTACGAATTACGAGGGCAACACAAGGGCAAATACCATTCCAGTTCGTTCTTCCTAAGAACAATGCGTTACTCTTTGCGCCGCGCATGGTCTTTAGATTTCGTTGATGGTTGCACTCATAACCCAAAGGTCGGTGGTTCAGTCCGGCGCTGTCCGCCACGAATCTGAGAGACTGGAACCCGCGATGTCTTTTTTGCACTACGGATTACGCTACGGTTTTACTCCGGCTACCGGGAATTTCCAACGACTTAGAGGTCGTCCGCCTCTTGTAAGTCCTTTAAAGTCGTGTATGGGCCGTTCTTTCACGGCGGTAACACGGGTTCAAATCCCGTCGGGGACGCCAAACATTCCAAAGGACTTAAGTTCGATTTGGCGTCGTCGTTTCATGTAACTGTATGTAACGTTAAGCCGGTGCCGCC
>Ga0210399_10003342_pt1 | contig 12517 bp, 9 predicted proteins | sample IncBWC14MmetaG_FD_150865 | JGI IMG/M metagenome (GOLD analysis project Ga0210399, IMG submission 150865) | Forest soil microbial communities from Barre Woods Harvard Forest LTER site, Petersham, Massachusetts, United States - Inc-BW-C-14-M | ecosystem: Environmental > Terrestrial > Soil >... | reverse complement strand
GCAGACCAACGACCTCGCTGAAGCTGTCTCTCGCGAATTGATATCGTGGCAGTGAAACGACCAGATCCGCCAACCGCGCTGCGATTGAGAACTCAAACACCGAATGATTTCATTCCGACTTTTGCCGACGTTGACTGGATACCGCACTGAGCGCGAGGCTTTGAAAACATCAGGCAGCCACGGGTGTCTGATAGAGGCCTCGACAGTGAGGTTGCCAGCGAAACGAGCGGAGATTTGCGACTGGTGGTGACGCGGGCGTATCGGGCGTTCGCCCTTTCAGTGAGTTATGCGTGCGATGGTTGTTGAAGTAGTTCCTGAAATCGAGCAGTTTATTTTCGAGATCTACAGTCGTCCAGAACAACGTGTGATCCAAACACTCGCGTCGAATGGTGCCGATTAGCCTTTCGACGAACGGGTGAGACAGGGGAATGCAGGGGACGCTCTTGATTTCTGTCACCTCCAGAATCCGCAGATTGGCTTGCCATTGATGGAACTTATAAAGAGGATCGTGGTCGGAGCTGAGGTACTTCGGCATCCAGCGTTGCCCGCGAATGGCGCGGTTGAACATTCGACAAAGGGCGACACCATCGACCGCACCTGCGTGGACGCCGAAGCCAATGATCCGTCGCGTGTATTGATCCATAATGACCAGGACCCAGTGGGTCCGCAACGTGGCCGACTCGCACCTGAACAGATCCATACTCCAGAGGCTGTCTTTCATGTGGCCCAGGAAAGTCAGCCAGGAGGGCCCCCCGGAGTCCTGTCCCGGCCAGTGGTGATGGGCGAGAATCCTTCGAACAACGTCTTTATCGATTTGGATGTGAAACGCCAAGGCGATCTGTTGGGCGATTCGCGGACAGCCCCAGCGGGGATTACGTTGCTTCATGTCGACGACCGCATCGATGAGTTCTGCACTCGGTCCTTTCGGGCCGGGCTTCCGACGGCGATTTGGTGAGAACAGCATGCGGTACTTTTGCTTGCTCAAGGCTTTGTGAAGGCCTAGCAGTGTTGAGGGCTTCAGTACGATTGCGGAGCGGAGCAGACGAATAGGACGCACCAAGAGCGCCATCAAACCGGCGAAGATGCGGTCCGACGCGCATAGATTCGGCGATCGGTGCCTGGAGCGATTCAGGATCAGGAGTTGGTGCTTGAGGAGAAGCGACTCCGCAACGATGGAACGAGCGCCGCCAGGTCCGAGCAAGCGAGCCAGGGTAGCGATGAAGTGGATGAAAAGAACGACCAGATCGCGCATCAAAGAATCGTAGCAGGACGGGAATCCCAAGGAATTATGGGCGAAACAACAATTCGCCAGCCTCAGGTTATGACCACAGTGATGAGGGTGTCCCTCAGATTTCTCTCATCCAGCGCTGTTTTTCGTGAGTTGCCGAGAGCCGGTCTCTACGCCATCCCATTTCCTGCTCGGTATCACTGGTATCGCCGTTATCACTGAAATTCAGTCGGAGAGAGCAGGTCTCTACCGATTGCTCTACGCGCCGCATCACTCTCCATCAAACGCGACGGGTCTACAACCGTTCCTGAGTCGTGTCTCCGCGATTAATGGCTTGACCCTATGCTCAGGTCGATCACAAATAAGGACGTTGGACAAAAAAGATCATGGCTGAACAGCTCACTCCCAGATCTTTATGATCTGGTCTGGTCCGAACCGATGAAGACTCTCTCCGCGCGGTTTGGGATCTCCGACGTCGCGCTGTAGGCGGTGTTTCGATCCGACGGTCCATTAGGTCGGAAGTACCGGCCGTAGATTCAGATTACGGATCAGCCGATGTAGATATGTGGGATTGACGCCGAGCTTCTTGGCGGCATCCGTGTAATTCCCGCCGGCATCCTTGATAGCATTGATGATGAGCTTCTTTTTCAGCTCAGTGATAGCCGAGTGAAAGCCCGTGCCGACAGCTTCCATCGGAAGAGGCTGCGCCTCTAGGAGCGACTCTGGCAGGTCTTCGAGAAGAACCAGCTCCGAGGATCCAAGAACGACTGCACGTTCTATTGCGTTCTCAAGTTCGCGTATGTTGCCTGGCCAGTTGTAGTGCAGCAAGCATTTCTGAGCCTCGGGCGAGATACCCAGAACTCGGCGCTTACATTTAGCACCCAACTTAGAAGCGAAATAACTTGACAACAAAGAAATGTCCTCCCTTCTATCGCGCAGTGGCGGAATCACAATTGAAACTACATTCAGGCGGTAGTACAAGTCTTGACGGAAAGTGCCGGCTTTGACGGCCGAGGCAAGGTCCCGATTCGTTGCGGCGACCAGTCGTATGTCGACCTTAAGGGGGCGGCCGCCACCCACTCTTGTGAACTCGCGTTCCTGAACGACGCGCAGCAGTTTGGCCTGCAATGCCGGGGCTAGCTCACCAATTTCATCCAGCAGGAGAGTGCCCCCATTGGCAAGTTCCACTTGGCCCTTTTTTTGTACGGTAGCGCCAGTGAAGGCCCCTTTGTCATAACCGAACAGCTCACTTTCAAGCAGCGCTTCCGGTATTGCCGCGCAGTTGATAGCAATGAATGGTCCGTCCCGGCGGGTGCTGGCGCGATGAATGGCGTGGGCTGCCAACTCTTTTCCGGTGCCGCTTTCGCCGCACAACAGCACAGTCGAGTCACTAGGAGCGACCTTTGCGATCAACGCTAAGACCTGACGCAGTGCAGGACTTTCGCCGACCATGTTGTGCTCTCCATCTAGAGCTGCTTGCAAGCGCTGCGCTTCGCTCCGAAGCCACTCCGCTCGTTGGAGCCCAGTCAACGCCATCGCGGTAATCCCAGCAATTCCTAGTAAGAGCTCCAGATGCCCGCCGTCAAAGCAGGTGTCCGGGTGCCCGCTATCGAGGTAAACGACACCGAGCGGCTTCGCTGTGGTTGTCCAAGCCAGGGGAGCAGACAGTATGGAGCGCACCTGTCGGCCAACCAAAGACTCAGCATCCTTTAGCGTCTCGTCTACTGAAGTGTCGTTCACCATCAAAGCTGAGGAGTCGCGCAACACCCTCAACGCAACCGTGCGACTTATCTGCACCGGCTGGTCTGGATCGGACTTATTCCACGCCGCCGTGGGGATCAGGTTTTCCGGTGCATCACCGCACAGCAGAATCGCTCCACGCTCTGCAGGGACCACCTCAAGAATCATCCCAAGTATCTGCCAGAGCAGCGAGTCCGAATCCTGAATGGAACCGATCCGATTCGCCACCGTAACCAATGTCCGCAAGTCGCGGACGAGGCGGTCTTGGCTCGAGGTGTCTGAAGGCTTTTCGGGATTGAGAAGTTTGGAATCTTCTCTTTGCAATGAGACGGTCGTGCAACCACTCAGCGGCCGGTCCTCGAACGCAACAACAGCCTCCCTGCCTTCGCTCCGCGGCTCCTGGTGCCCGGGCTCAATGAATCTGAAATAGGAATCACCGATCGCAATGACATCCCCGTGCAGTAGTAACCGCTCCTTCACAGGCACGCCATTTACGAAAGTGCCGTTCCGGCTGTCAAGGTCGCGGATTGTAACCGACCCGTTTCTTTTTTGTAGCGAACAATGGCGTCGGGAAACCCACTTGCCGGTCAAGCAAATGTAGCACGCAAGGTCGCGACCGATCGATAGCTCGTCGGAAGTTAGCGCAAAACTCGCGTCCTTCATCAGCGGACTGGAAATGACCAGCAAAAGAGGGTGCATGGTTCGGCTTGAGCCGCACAAAGATAACTCACAATCCCCACAGAAGCCAAGCCACCCTTGAAAGCCACCCTTGAAAGCGTGTGGTAAGAATTCTGCCATCAGCCTCTTCCCACGCGCTTCGAGCTTTGACACCCCGAGTAACGTTCATTGACTTGCGCTACCTCCGGTCCTAACATTTCAGCCCAATGATCGGCCAAACCATCTCGCATTACCGGATCATCGAGAAAGTTGGTGGCGGCGGGATGGGTGTCGTTTACAAGGCCGAAGACACTCGGCTGCACCGGTTCGTCGCGCTGAAGTTCTTGCCGGAGCATGTTGCCCGAGACCCCCAGGCCCTGGCCCGCTTTCGACGGGAAGCTCAGGCCGCCTCGGCGTTAAACCATCCCAACATCTGCACCATCCATGACATCGGGGAACAAGATGGCCACGCTTTCATTGCGATGGAGTTTCTCGATGGCATGACGCTGAAGCATCGCATCGGCAATCGTCCGGTGGACACGGACTTGATTCTTTCCCTCGCCATCGCGATCGCCGACGCACTGGACGCTGCCCATGCCGAGGGCATCGTTCATCGCGACATCAAGCCCGCGAATATCTTCGTCACCAAGCGCGGACACGCCAAGATTCTGGATTTCGGGTTAGCGAAGGTGACGCAACCGACTCACGAGTCGGGCAGCAGATCCCAAGCGGCGGCGGAAACTACAGTGACATACGAAGAACATCTCACCAGTCCCGGACAGGCCGTCGGCACAGTCGCGTACATGTCTCCGGAACAAGTCCGCGCCAGGGAACTCGATGCTCGCACTGATCTGTTTTCTTTCGGAGCAGTTCTTTACGAGATGGCCACGGGTGTTCTGCCCTTTCGCGGCGAAAGTTCAGCCGTGATCTTCAAGTTCATTCTCGATGCCGTACCGACTCCCGCTGTCCGCCTCAATCCCGATCTTCCGCCCGAACTCGAACGCATCATTAACAAGTGCCTTGAGAAGGATCGCAACCTCCGCTACCAGCACGCCTCGGATATTCGCGCCGACCTACAACGGTTGAAGCGGGAAATGGAATCCCGCGGCTCAAGCTTGTCCGCCGAAATCCACCGGCGTCGCGGCAAAGGCTTTTGGATCTCTACAGTCGTTGGGATATTACTTTTGGTTCTGGTTGCAGGCTACATCTTTATCCACCCGCAGAAAAAGCGCGTCGCAATGAATCTGCAGCAGTTGATCATCAAGAAGCTGACTGACTTCGGAAAAGTCGAAGATGCTGCCATCTCAGCGGATGGACGCTATGTTGCCTACACGCTGCGAGAGGGACAGCGGAGTGGTTTGTGGGTGAGACAAGTGGCAACTGCGAGCGCCGTCCGGATCAGTTCCTCCTCCGAGAGTGATTATTTTTCCATGACTTTTTCACCCGACGGCGACTACCTTTACTATGTGTCCAACATTGGGGAGGTCTATACTATCGCTACGCTTGGGGGTACTCCAAGGCTCGTCCTGCCAGATGTTGATAGCAGCATCGGGGTCTCGCCAGACGGTAAACATTTGGCGTTCGTGTACGGCCACGATCCCAATGTGTCACAACTGCTGGTCGCCCATAATGACGGCACGGACGTACATGTGCTCGTGGACTTTGTCAAAAATAAGGTAGGAGTGAATAAGTCCTACGGCGCTCCATCGTGGTCACGAGACGGCAAGTTGATTGCTGTGCCCCTTACTCTTCCGGACGGCGATGCGATATTTGTCTGCCCGGCTGCTGGGGGCGAGCCCATTGTTCTCCGTTTCCCCCATCCTGTGGCTTCGGCTCAGTGGCTTGCAGACGGAAGCGCCCTGATTGTGAACGCGGTAGAGGGCGAAACAAACATCTCTCCGCGGCAGATTTGGTGGCAACCGTTCCCGAGAGGGGAGCCTCAGAGGATTACCAATGACCTGAACCAATATGGGGGGTCCTTGAGCGTCACAGCAGACGGGGAGCAGTTCGTAACGATGATGACGCAGTCGTCGTCTACCATATTCGTTGCAAAAGCACCACATCTGGAAGACGGCATTCCAATCACTAGCACTCGCTCCGACGGGTACGGTCTCGCATGGACAAAGGATGGGCGATTATTATCCATGGACGCGAGCGGGCAGTTCTGGCTGGTATTTCCGGACGGAGGAGACCGAGTCGCGGTATTTGGTAGTGATGACATAGTTCGGAACGCATTCTCGATCTGCGGAGCCGACAGTTTTGTGCTCTTTGCCAGATCGAAACGCGGCCCTGGGAGCAGCCTATTTCGTGTCGACACTACGGGAAGAAACCTTCAGCCGATTCCTAACACTTCTGAAGCATCGATTCCAGATTGTTCTCCGGACGGCAAATGGATCATTTACACAGAGGAATCCGCTAAGGGCGAGCGTCTGATGAGAGTCTCGGCTGGGGGTGGATCAGCGGAGAGCTTATCATCTGAAAATCCAGTCATTGTTGGCCGATACTCACCCGACGGGAAGCAGATCGGACTTCTGTTGAATGTCGACAGAACGGGTTGGAAGTTCGCGGTCATGGGTTCTGAAGCGCGACACATCGAAAAGACATTCGATATTCCTTCCTCCGGGGTTAGCTCGGTGCTTCGTTGGACGCCTGATGGCAAAGGACTGACGCTTCCGAGGACTACTGGAACTACTGGAGGGATGCTCAATTTGTGGGTGCAGCCCGTTTCAGGAGGACCCCTGCGTCAGATCACTCATTTTCCCGACGACGTAGTTGCGTACGCCTGGTCGCCGGACGGAAAACGGCTGGCCGTGACGAGGGAGACGAAGTCCAGGGACGTGGTTCTCTTCAGCGCTCGGCAGTAAGTGGGAAGGCAGCAGTCCCTCAGCCCTGGTGCATGTAGATCACAGCACACCTGGGAAGCACTCGAGATTGTCACCGCAACCCTGCGTTGGACTCTCGACAGTCGGTCGTTTTTGTTTGTCAAGAATGAAGACGGTGTCTCGAATATCCGGAGTCAGCCGATTTCAGGAGGAGCTTCGAAAAAGATCACTCGATTCGCCAGCGACTTGATTTGGGGCGATCTTTCGCGGGATGCCAAGATGATTGTCATGGATCGAGGGAATCAGGGTGGCGATGTAGTTCTGATTCGCGATGTTAGATAGCCCGCGTTTTCCACACTTGCCGGAGTGCTCTTCTTGTGAAGTATCCGTTTGGCAAAGTCTGGAGCTTTCGGCATGGTGCTCCGCTAGTTTTCAGCAATTTTGCTGCCCTTGAGTTCGCAGCCAGCTTTGATCTTGCTCTTCGTTTTCATTATTTCCTCCTTATCTTCACTGAAACGTCGTTTCCCCGCTGGCGCGCCCGCTTTTCGTTCGCCTTTTCCCCTGTGCCTCTCGAAAACCTCGAACTATCTGAGCGGATGGGAATTATACTTTCTATCCTAATTCTCCTCCGATGCTCATTCTTCTTACGACACTCCTTGGCACTCTGTCTTCAATGTTCCGTTCTCGGGCGATGCTTGAGCTAGAGAACTTGGCTCTGCGCCACCAGGTGGGTGTGCTGCAGCGGTCCGCGAGAAAACGCCCGAGATTGACCCCGGCGGACCGCCTTTTATGGGTCGGGCTGTCCCGCCTGTGGCGCGACTGGCGTTCGGCTCTGGCCATCGTCAAGCCAGAAACGGTCGTGGCCTGGCATCGTGCTGGCTTTCGCCGGTTCTGGACCTGGAAGGTGCGGCGCGGCCACCCCGGACGGCCGGTCATTTCTCGCGAGGTTCGCGATCTGATCCGCAGGATGTGCCGGGAGAATCCGAGGTGGGGTGCACCCCGGGTTCACGGGGAGTTGCTCAAGCTGGGCATCGACATCGGCGAGACCGGCGTCAGCAAATACATGGTGCGCTGTCGCAAGCCGCCGTCGCAGACCTGGCGCACCTTCCTGCAGAATCACGCCCAGCAGCTGGTCTCTATCGACTTCTTCACTGTGCCGACCATACGTTTCCAGGTTCTCTATGTGTTTCTGGTTCTGGCCCATGACCGACGGCGCATTTTGCACTGCAACGTGACCGCGCACCCGACCGCGGAGTGGACGGGGCAGCAACTGCGAGAGGCCTTTCCCTTCGACCAACTGCCGCGCTACCTGCTGCGCGACCGCGATGCCATCTTCGGCCCGGACTTCCGAGAACAGGTGCGAGACATGGGCATCCGCGAAGTTCTGTCCACGCCGCGCTCCCCCTGGCAGCGAGCCTATGTGGAGCGGGTGATTGGATCCATTCGGCGGGAATGCCTGGACCATGTGATCGTGTTCCATGAGAGCTCGCTCCGTCGCATCCTCGCTTCCTACTTGGATTACTATCACCGATCGCGAACGCATCTCTCCTTGGGGAAAGACTCGCCCGAGCCGCGAGGGATTCAGCCGCCAGAAATGGGATCGGTCGTGGCGTTGCCCCAGGTCGGCGGGCTGCATTACCGCTACGAACGACGGGCCGCCTGAGACCCCGCCATCCTTAATAATGTAGGTGTGGACGGGAGCCACGCCCGGCGCGATCCCGCTACGCCGAAAAGCTGACGCATTGCCGTTTTGGCGGCAGGAGCAGCCATCGCCAACCTGGCAACCGAGGGATACGCTTTCCGCAGTTACTTTGCTTCACCTTTTTTACCGAGATCGAGTTTTCGGTAGGGACAGACAGTTTACGTTAGCGAGGTGCTTGGAAATTGCACCTTTCTATATGCGTATGGACTTTTTGCGGAGCACACCCTGTTTTTGGAGAGAAACGCCGACTTTGGAGAGAAAGCCGTGAAGTCCCCGCTGGGGTCGGGGAGAACTCGAAATCCCAGATACCTACCCTGTCAAGCTCCTCTCACATTCGTGGAGATGCGCTAATTGTCCGAATTCTAGTTTGCTCTTTCAGGAATTCCGAAGTATTCACTGGCAAACCTTCGTACGTGCTCACCCGCCGAATGCTCTATCCGTGGCATCTCCTTTATAGCCGTCGGCGCGACGGTTCCGGCCGTCGTGATTTTGGAAGCCATTTCCGCGAGGCTCTCTTGGAAATCAGAAAGGGGCGCAGTGGAAATGACGCCCGCGGCCTCTGCTTCCAGTTGCTGCGCGGTGTTCAACAGGAATGGCAGTTTATTAGCCCGAGCGGCCTCGTTAGCAGCAGCGGGTATTCGCGGCAGCATCGCCGGGGTGTCCATGCGCGGGGCCGAAAGCGAAATGATGCTCTCAAAAGTATTGGACGCCTCGTCTCGTTTTGTCAAAAACCCTGACAACCCAAACAGCCTCTTCAGCGTAGCTGAGATCGATGCATGCTCATACTGAGTGTGGTCCACCGTTCCCCGCGCGATATAGGGCGAGATCAGAACCGCCGGAACGCGAACTCCGACCAGGTCGAAGCCGAAGGGCGGATCGACGCTGACCTTAGCGTCCGGGCAGGGAACCTGTGGCTGCTTGGGAAATGCGTGATCGTAGATTCCGCCGTGCTCGTCCCACAGGATCGCGAGCAGAGTTTGCTCCCATTGAGGAGAATTGCGCAACGCTTCGTATACGTCTGCAATTAGCACGTCTCCCAGGCTGACATCGTGGTTGGGATGCTGGTCATTTGCGCGCTTGAAGGCAAAGTCGAAATAGCGGGGCTCGATGAAACTGTAATTGGGCAGGTTCCCGTTCCTGGCGTCGGCAAGAAATTGGTGGAAAAGCTGAAATCTGTCTTTGAGAGCATCTCCCCGAAGTCGCTTGAGCGCGAGGGCTTGGGGAATGTCGTGAAAATAGATGTTCCAGGACCGTGAAGCTGCCTCCAGACGTTGGTAGATCGTATCAATGTCGTAGTCATACAATTTATTGTCAAGGTGACCTTCTGAGGTGGCGGCATGCACAAACATCCGGTTGGGCCAAGTCTGGCCGGGCATCGAGGAATACCAGGAATCGCAGACTGCAAATTCACGAGCCAGAGTTGTGAGAGCCGGAAGATTGCCAGGGGTAAAACACCGCATGATCTTATGGGCGGCTGGGAGCGAGTTGTTGTTGCGATATGAATAGTTCGCCACAAAGGACATGTTTGGTCCGATGGTGGGCAAGGCGGGCGGCTTCGTCCCACATTTGTAGACCGAGTAAATCTGATCCAACACGTCGGGTGTCCAGTGACTAGGGTCAACCTGCAGATCCAAGTAGCCTGCATCATTCGAGACAGGGATCCGTCCGACTGGGTTAGAGGCATCCTCTGGGTTCCACTCTGTACCGCTGAGACCATCCAGAGATGGGATCTGGGATTTCATGAAGCCCAGCATGTGGTCGAACGATCGGTTCTCCAGCATCAGTACGACAATGTGTTGAATGTCAGCCAAGGGATTTACCCTGCGAGATTTCTAAGCTTCGGTTAGTAGGTTCCATGATGACGCTCCTCGATGTCTGCTCCTAAACGATCGAGCGCGTTAGTTTACGTTCACCCCAAGGCAACATCTTTCGTTCCTTCGGACGTCACCACTCGAACGATCTTAGTTCCACCATTCTGCTTCACCTGCATACTGCGAATGTCAATCCAGACTAGCTCATGTACGGAGACGCCCGAAATGTTCGTGAGTGCTGGAAGACTATCCTCCTCGACAACATTGAAGGTTACTTCCGCCTTCAGACGGAAATGTTTTCCATTCAACACTGACTGAATCTCCTGAACGTTCGTCAATGTGACGCGATTTCCCAGTTTTGCAACCTCTCCGATCCTACTCACTACATCCGATAGAGAACCCACGACTGGAACAGCGCAAGCGGCGAGTGCCTGCCGAAAAGTGTCCCCAGAAATCGTGACATTTTCGCCCAACGCGGAAAAGAGTTGCGTTGCGACTGAAATCGGGTCTCCGGCTGCCCCCTTGACACGAGAAATTATATCGGCCACATCACTAACGGAAAGGCTAATTACATTATCCCCCTTTGGAGGTGTCGAGTCTGACGTCACCATAAGTTTTGCTCCACATGCGCGGATTGCGAGTGCGCCCCAAGATTCTATCGGTCTATGTCTAGCTCTTGGAGGGCTCTTCTAAGCTTTTTTCGTGCGGTTTAATCGTCGAGCGAACCACCACCAGCTTATTCAACATGTCGAACCAAAATGGAGCTCCTAATGACACTGCACAGGCCGTGACGAACCACCCCACTAGTGACACGACACAAAACCAGATCCACCACTTGATATCGTGATCGCGACTAATTGACCAACCGATTGGTAATCCGTAACTCTGAAATCCGTCAATGTTGGCCTTCAGTCCAGCATCCGCACCGATTTGGCCGTCTTTCGGAGGGTGGTTTCCCAGATACCCCTGAGCAGCAGAGATCATGGCTTGCCTTTGTGCTTTATGCACCCAGAGATCGTTGGCGATGGAAATTGAATTGACGTTCAAAGCGGCAGCCGCAACAAACCCCAGGGCAAAAATAATCAGTTGTGAGCGGCGCTTGTACCAGCCGGAGACGCGGTCCATCGTACCATTGAACCAATTCTCAATGTTTCCGCGAAACTCCTCTAGATCCTCCCCGGACATATTGAGCATTGTAACTAGTCCGCTTTTTACTTCAGTATTCTCAATTTTCCCGACCGCCTCCCGAAGACTTTCTATCGAACTAGGTTTGCCGCCGTCGGGTACAAGAATCCCGAGAATGGCGAGAGCAAAGCTACGTGACGGGATGTACGATGGTAGGTTCGACTTGTCGGCAGCTTTCGGGTCGTAATCTCCTTTGAAAAGACCATTGACCATCCCATGGTCGTAAACTTTCTTGACCAGCGTTGTACCGTCTGGGTCATTTAGGAGTTCACGGAGGCCCTTTTCCAGATCGGTTGCACGGTTCTTTAGCTTGCTTTCAATCAGCTCGTTGACAGCCGAGCAAATCAGGCTCAGTAGCAAGTAAGAAAAGATCATGCCGAGGGCAACGTCAACAATGTCCGAGCCAAACATGGGGCACCTCCAGAGACCGACAACAACTATCGAAACAAACCCGACTTGCCATTAAGCCCAAAATCGCCCTTGGTTAGTAGAGGGAGGGGCGAGCCGAGCCGCCCAGCAGTGACGTGTTTAAATTCGCGATGGTATGAGTACCTTCGTTGCCTCCCCAAGAAAAAAGGAGATAAATCTGAGGGAACCCGCCGGCACGCAGAGTCAGCCCTGTTGAGAAGCTATGCAACCATGGACTGGAACCAAGATCGCCGCGCGTGAGTCCCACCTTACCTTCATCGACGAGAAACGCGAAGCCGATCGGTAGAGTCCAAATGGAATGTTCAAAACTTTCACGAAGCAACATTGCATTCGGCGCTCGAAAGCGATAATCCTGATAACTGCTGAGCGATGGATTACCATTGATATCAGCACCGCCTAGAGTGGGCTGATAGTAAAATGGCACGACGCTTCCTCCTGGCGTCATGGACAGCGCAGTGAAGAAGCGAAATCCCACGGTTCCTTCTAGGTTTCGGGCAACGGGGTTCGGACACTTCGGACGTGTCACGGGGTCGATCGCGCAATCGTCGGGGCCGTTGGCTGCGCGCGGCCCCAATACGCGAGTTGTTTTTCCGTATAGAGCGACTTCGTGGCCGAGGTCGATGGTAAGACGTTGGAACGAAAAGGTGGATTTTTCCGGCGCAATATATTGTTCATACGCCAGACTGTAATTGAGTCGGACGACGTCCGAAGCAAAAACTGGCCGGATGCGAATCCCCTCGCCAAGTTGCAGCGTGCCTGGCTGCATCGATAAGCCCGGTGTGCTCCGCAGAAACCTCGTACAGCATCAGGCGACATACTTTTCCAGCTGGTATTCATGATGCAAACCGCCCAAGATGTCCTCAACTGTGATCTGACAATCCCGAGGCAGTCGATGTCTCGGATGCAGCTGCGAAAGGCGTCGCGTTGGCGTCGGCTCAGGGGT
>Ga0210399_10003339_pt1 | contig 12520 bp, 18 predicted proteins | sample IncBWC14MmetaG_FD_150865 | JGI IMG/M metagenome (GOLD analysis project Ga0210399, IMG submission 150865) | Forest soil microbial communities from Barre Woods Harvard Forest LTER site, Petersham, Massachusetts, United States - Inc-BW-C-14-M | ecosystem: Environmental > Terrestrial > Soil >... | reverse complement strand
ACGTTCAAGTTTAGTGCGCTCGCGATCCAGATTGCTGCGGGTCAACCAACTATTGAATTGTTTTTTGGTCGGTGGTGACGCGGATTTTTTCGCAAGAGGTGATTCAAGATTTTCCCGCGATTTATTATCGTCGCTCCCGCCTTTCGTTAAGAAAGGCCAGTTTCTTAGTCAGTCGAGCATCCGCTGACGATGGACCCTATCAACACATTGGCTTTCTAATCGCTTAAGTTTGAGCCTTAGAGCGCCGTTGAATGACTCACTGCCAGCAGCCGAATGTGCGCGTTAGCGATAGCCATCGCGCGACATGGTAATTCACGGATATTGTAATTTTGGGTTACTCGATCACGAAGGCTCTTCAGGGTTGATCGGTTCGCCTTGGAGACTGGAGAGGAACAGCGAGCCGCCAGCCTATTCCGCCGCTGACGCTTTCTCCGGATTTTTGAGCGGTATTTGTGCCGCGGCCAACATGCGGCGCCGCGCCGCTTCCTGCTCCGGCGTGAGCTGCGGTTCATTTGCCGCCACTTGGCGGCCAAGCGCGACGAAGCTCGGAATGGTGTCGTCGGTTAACGGCACCACTTTCTCCTTCCGCATCATCGCCTGTTCAATAAAAGGCGCAAGCTCTTCCTGCTTTCGCTTGGCTCTGTCCTCCTCGCGCGCATCGAATTCGGGCAACACGTCGTGTGCGAAAAGTTCGAGCGACTGGCAAATATGATCGTGCCGGTTCTTACCCCCTTGCTGAATAAAGGCAACCTGATCGACGCCGGAATCCTCGAAGCTCTTGAGATGCGCCCCCAGCTGCTCGGGCGTACCAATGCCGCGCGCCGCACCAGCCTCTGGAAGCTTGGCGCGAGCCTTCTCGTAGGCCGCCCAAATATCGGTGCGGCCTGGCTTGTGCTCCCCAAAGATGTAATGGTGCGCCAACGCATAGCCAAAGAACTTGAAACCGTCCTCGCCCCGGCGCTTCGCCTCCTCAGCCTCTGCATGTACCGAGAACCCAGTTACCATGGCAATATTGGCATTCACCGCATGACCAATTGGCACGCACTCTGTCTTGAGGATCCGATAGTAGTCCTCTACCCATTGCTTCGCCTCAACCGGGTCGACAAAGGCGAAGGTTAAGGCCCCAATACCTAGCCGCGCCGCGAGCTTAATCGTCTCGCGACTGGAACAGGCGACCCAGACCGGAGGGTGCGGCTTCTGCAGTGGCTTCGGTATGACATTCCGGCAAGGCATGGAGAAATACTTACCCTCGTGCCCCGGATAGGGCGTCATCACCATCATGTTGAGGCATTGCTCGACCGCCTCCTGCCACGCTGCGCGCTTCTCGGCGATGTCGACACGATAGCCGCCCAATTCGAGGATCGAAGCTGATTCACCGGTGCCGAATTCGACCCGCCCGTCCGAAACAAGGTCGAGCGCCGCGATGCGTTCAGCCACGCGAGCCGGATGATTGTAGCTTGGCGGCATGAGCACGATGCCATGGCCGAGACGTATGCGTTTTGTGCGTTGCGAGCACGCTGCCAAAAACACCTCAGGCGCGGAGGAGTGGGAATACTCCTCCAGGAAATGGTGCTCGACCTCCCAGGCGTAGTCGATGCCGATCCGGTCGGCGAGTTCGACTTGTTCGAGCGCCTCGCGATAAATTCGGTGCTCGGCATTAGCGTCCCAGGGCCGTGGTATTTGGTGTTCATAAAAGATACCGAATTTCATCTGTTATCTCCAGCGCATTGCGCGTAACCTACGTTGATTTCTACACACGTCGCCAAGCCAGTTCTTTTCGCGACGGTCAGGTTGCTCCAGAAGGTTCGTCACGCGGTAGCTTGTCTCGGAGCGTCGAGAACACCAGTCACTTCCTTTTTTATTCGCTCGATTTGCGCGATCCGGTTAACTGCCACATTATTGAAGGAATATAGCCTAACGAGACCCCCAAGGGCGACCTCTGCTAAGCTCGGCACAATGCTGCTTTTGGGGCTTTCTATGCCGGACCGTGGAACGTGGTGGGGACTGCGGGCTAGGTCTTTTATCATCCCGCCGCTAACGCTACGACTGGGCCGCAAGGTATGCACGGCCCCCAATTGGCGATGCCAATTGCGCCTGTTTTGATCCCGCTCGTTGAATTTGAGGCTTGCAATGCAGGGACGCCTCACATTTTGTCTCATTCCACAGCTTCTTATATGCACAACCGCATTTGCTCAATCTACCACTCCAGCCGCAACCACCGCTGAGCGGACATTTTGGGATCATAATGGCTCAGTGATGTATCTGGTCGCAAACGGCTCGTCACGAGAGTTCTACTATCAGAAGCCGCGTCCAGGAATGCTAGAGGCCGGAGCTCACCCAGACTCTCTGCTATTCAGAGGTCAAATCGATAACGGACAATTCTCCGGGACGGCATATCTCTTTAACGCCCACTGCGGACAAGTTCCGTTCGAAGTCAAAGGACCCGTTCTCGATAATGGCGGAAGGGTTGCGTTGACGGGCCAGGCTCCGCGCGTTGGACGAAATTGCCAGGCTTCTGGTTACTATACGAGTACTCTAGAGTTCAGACTGTTGAAATCAACTGAAGTAGAACAACCACCACAGCCGTCCAAAACAGCGCAGGCGCCGAACGTCGAAGAGCTCAAGCCTGAGGTACCATTGAGCGATGTGGGTGAGCCCAAGCTGCCTGGCGCCCCGTCGGCACAGCCACCAGCGACTGCGCGAACTCCACCGCTTCAGCCATCCCCAACGACTCAGGTTCCCATAGCCACAGAAGATTTCGGGGACCAGAGGCTTTTAGCGACCTGTAATCATTGCGATGAACGTGGTGCTTCCTTGCCTGTCAATAGGGATCTTAATCTGGTTGTTAAGATCGGCCGAGTGAGTAGGAGACGGATTTGCAGAATGTCGGCGTTTCCGGCCATACCGTGTTCCGTCATTTGGCGCCGCCTGCTGAGCGGCCCGCGGTCAAAAGTGGTCAACCTCATGGACGCACTCTGCTAAAGCGTACAAGCGGAATCGGCAAGGGGAAGCGAGCGGCAGAAGATGCCGCGGCCCGAGCATCGGGCAAGCAGAAAGGCCTCGCGGCGTGTCGTCTGCAGACCGGAGCCTTGCGCTAGGCATAGGAGCGATCTGATGAATCCCAAGGTCGCGGCGTCACGCACCCGTCCGCTGCATTTTCGGCGTCATGGCGTGATTTTTGCCAAATCTCGCGAGTTGCAGATCGCTACTTTGTCTTTGCTCTTGCTGTTCCTGATAGCTCCGGCACTCCAAGCGCAGACGCCACAACCGCAACCACCGGCAGTGCGCGAAACGGCGCGACCGGGAATTGCGCAGGGTTTTCTCGGCTGGTTCCGTCAGTTCGCACCCAGTCGGCGCCGCCAGTCGCGGGCGGCATCCCCACCACCGCTGCCGCGTCCTCGGCCTGCGGAACTTACGCCCACACCCGCGGAGCCAAGTCCGGCCTCGGCAGAGCGTCCTCCAGCCTCCGGTGAGCCAGATCAGACGTCGGTAGAAGTTGCCCCCGCACCCAACGAGCCAAACGGGCCGACAGCGCCCGTTCCGCTCAACGAATGATCGCCCGCGAACGAGGAGCGGACACCGGGTGCTGCCTCCGATCATCGTTATTGCTCTCCTAGAGCAAATCTCGCGTGAGATGGAGACCCACTCGGCACTCGATAAACCGCGCAGGAGACGGTTTTGACCTTAATCAAATTGCTGAACAAGAGCGCCGGAAGCGCCGCGCCTGATCGTGCTCAAGTCCCCTGCACCACCGCGCCGGAGGCCATGGCGGGTGCTCGTTGAACCAGCTACGGTGTCTCAATTCCGGCCAATGGGTGGAGGCAATGAGAAAGCCCTGCGGGGCAGGCGGCGAAGTTAAAACGCTTCCCGCAAGGGTAACGGCAAAACGCGGCCTTTGTAACGAGCCGAGCTAGGTACGGGATGCATGCCAAGTGCTCGGATCTTGGGGCGTCTTTGCTGCTAACGGGGTAACTGGATGCGCTGTATGGCATGCGGTGCGGAGATGATCCTAGTGAAGGTTATTGAGGACGTGACCATGCCGGTCCCTGGGTTCCAGCGCCGCGCTTATATGTGCTCGGAGTGCAATGAGACCGAACAACGGCTTGTCTTCAACAAGCCCGGCGAGCAATGAGAAGCCGCGACTGCTCCGGTGCCAGCGTCCGTTGTGTCGACCTCTACGTCTCGAAATCTAATCCAAAGTGGCTAAGAATTATGTGAGCTTGGCGCGAGCAAAATAGTCGACCTTAACGGAAAGGAGTGTGGTGAAGTAAGTGAATGAGGATGGTCCTGAATTCCTCGGCTGTCGTTGGGCTGCCGACGCCGCCCTTAACATTCTCGCCGCGTTCGGCTTGCATCTTTTGTTCGTTGGCTAGCTCAACGTGCTCTGCGGGTTGCTCCCCATCGTTTTCTGGCGTGGGTAAGTCCGGGTTGAGCGGAAACGGGAGTGCACTATCCGCAACGATGCCGCCGCTAGCGGGTGTCGGCGCTTCGTTCTGGGGGCGCTCTTCCGCTCGTTGGTGGCGAGGAGCTTTTTCTAGCCCATGAGGGCGTGGGCGTACACGCAGCGCCCGTTGCTCGTTGGGGGTGACTATCGGGACACGGGAATGCACCGAACTTATGATCTGGCCCTGCGTTTCGGCGTCGATCCGGTCCGCAAGCTCGGCCAGTTGTTCATAAACCCGCCGCCAGAAGGCGAGGCGGTCTCCAACCGAGGGCGATGCAGGAACCAAGCCGAGGCTGGTGACGTGCTCGTAACGGACCTTGCCGTCGATGCGACGGGTCTCTACCAAGCTGCATTGCAGTCCGGCGGCTGTCTGGCGAAAGCGCACAAGCATGACCGTAGCGGCATAACATGGTCCCCAACACGGTGCATCTTCCTCGGCAGGGAGGCGCCACAGCAGAAGGGGGCAGCTTACCGGCTCGTCGTCGACGGGTTAGAGGAAAGGCATCGGCTAGTGTCCACTAGGAACCCTTTGCGGTAGCTACTCTGGCCGCCGCACTTTGCAAGCGGGGCTTAGGTGAGGCTCCGCTGCTGTTCACAATTACTTTTCTGCGGATAGTGTCCTTTTGTAACGCCGCGAAAGTCCGCCAACGCAGCAGATTGCGGCCTGGCTCGAAAAGCTCGGCGTGCCCGAGTACACGCAGCGCCTTGTCGAGAACGGAATCGACTTGTGTCACGGATCAAGACCTCAAGGACATAGGTGTTCTACTCGTCTACTCGGCCACCGCCGCAAACTGCTGCGCGCGATGCGCACTCGGTGAGTTTTTGTATTCAGCCGCCATCGTTCCCGTAGGTGTATTGTCCTGTCCCAAGAGGTCGACATCAATTTGAGCATCTCAAACACTCACGGTCTGTCCAGCCTCAAACTTATGGCCGCTCAATTTATTCTCCTCTAATCCCGCCTCAAGAGCGGCTTCCAGGCAGTTCTGTTTCGCTGTCCTAACTATCGCTGCCGACATTTTCTGATTCGAGTTGCGGCGAAGAAGTTTCGTCGCCATCCTCTGGATCTATTGCGCCCGCTTTTTGCCATTTGAGGATCGATTCTCTGCCGCACTCCGCTACTCATATCGGCAGCGCGCAGTCGGGGATGGTGCAATGGGGATTTGTGATCACGATCAAGCGGCGTTTAGCGATAGCGCCGACTTTGTCGGTACTCTCATTTGCTTCAATTGGCCGCCTCTAGGCTTGGCCGTTGGTGGCTAGGCGCTCATAGCGCCATGGCCGAGCTGCTGCATGGGGCGAGCAATTGACCAATGCCAATTCCACCGGCCGCTTGAAAAACCCAGGACGCTGGGAAGGCGACTCGGGTTGCCTAGGCAACGCGGCGCAACCGTACTCGCCGCCCGCACGATCCCCATCCATACGCCCGGCGGGCATTGCCGTTCTCAAGGGGAAGATCGTGACACTGCAGGTGGAGATCGCCAAGCTCGAGTCAATAGTGGCTGGTCAGCGGGCGGACCTCGAAATTCTCGGCTATGCAAAGGAACCGAGGCTGGAGAGTATGCTTCGGCAGCTTATCGCGGAAGCCGACGAGCGCCTTGAGCAATTGCAGCAGGAAAAGGCTAAGAACCTGGCATAATCTAAAGTGAGACGTCAGCAGCAGGAGCGGTGATGCGATACAAGGCCAAGAGCGTTGCCGCGCTTCAACTGGCGCTGGGTAGCTTGCCAAATGAAATGCAGGTGGAGGTGGACCCAGAGATTGATGTGTCGGCAAAGACGGTCGGCGACCCTTCGCAAGGTGGAGGCATGGCCTGCGAATTTGGCGGTCATAACCCCGATTGGAAGCGATCCCCCAGAGCACAGTCAGGGTGAGCAAGGCTAACGCAGCGACGCGCGTCGCACCGAAGCCGTAGAGGACTACGCCGCTGAAGTAGCCAACACAATCGGCTCGATGATAGAGGCATCGTCATTCTCCGGTTGTTGACCCTGGTCGAGATCGGCCATATCCGCATCGGCTCGGTGGGGAACGGTCGCATTAGCTCGCGCGGATCCGGCTCGTCACAGGCACGGTGGTGATGACCGCAAAACTTCTGATCCATTCACCCGAAGTCGGGTCCTTCCAGTTCTCCCACAGACCTCCAATGCCGAAGGGGCTGCCCGCGCCGCTGTAACTCGTCCAAGCGCGCCGTTATGGGTCGGGGGGCTGGGCGGCTCCTGTCCGCCCTCGCGAACTCACCAGCGGCCTCGCCACTGAGTGCGGGCTATCTAGCGGCGACAAACTCAGGGCTGGTGACACGCTAAAGACCGGGGGTATTGAACTGGGGACTGGGCCCGGGCCGCCTGACGCGGGTGTCTACGGGATTTAGAGGCCCAGGGGCGGCCCCACGACTTCATGAAGAGCCGGTAGGGTATCATCGCCCGGACCGAAGCTAAGCATTTGCTAAGCCGCTAAATATATTCTGCGGGTCGATTTCTGTAGGAGTATCGAAAATGGCCCCGCGCGCGAACTGGAAGGGCTACCTTCGCCTGTCCCTCGTCTCTTGTCCGATTGCACTCTATCCGGCCTCGTCATTCAGCGAAAAAGTCAGCTTCAATCGGCTCAATCGAAAGACCGGCAACCGCTTAAAGCAGCAGAACGTGGATTCCGAAACGGGCGAGGTGGTTCCCCGGGAGGACACAGCGCGCGGCTATGAAGTCGCCAAGGGCCAGTACCTGATTGTCGAGGACGAAGAAATCGACGCCGTTCAGATCGAAAGCACTCGCACCATCGACATCGATCAGTTCGTGCCGAGAAGCGAGATCGATGAGCGCTACATCGACTCACCCTATTACCTCGCCCCCGATGGCCAGGTCGGGCAGGACGCGTTCGCGGTGATCCGCGATACTATCGGCAAATTGAACATGGTCGCACTGGGACGGGTGGTGCTGACGCGCAGGGAGCACGTCATCGCCTTAGAGCCGAAGGGACGAGGTCTGTTGGGACTGACGCTGCGGTACCCCTATGAGGTTCGCGATGAAGCATCGTACTTCGAGGACATCCCGGATCAAAAGCTGCCCAAGGAGATGCTCGACCTTGCAACTCATATCGTCAACACCAAGTCCGGCCACTTCGATCCGTCTCAATTCCAGGACAGATACGAAAACGCGCTCATTGACCTGCTTAAGAAGAAAGAGGCGGGCGAAAAGATCGAGCCAGCGCGGGAAGCTGCGGCTCCCCGTGTGGTCAATCTGATGGACGCGCTTCGGGCCAGTATCGATGTGGAGAAGAAGAAAGCGCCAGCACCCAGCACAGAGGCGCGGCGGCCTGCTAAAAAGAAGGCGAGCCAAAAGTGAATCGCCCGTTACCCAGGATAGCTGAGCGCATCATGGCTGTTGAATTGAACAGTTCAGCGATTAAGGGCTCGGTCGCGTTCACTGGCCGCCTCGCCTGCATGACCCGAGCTGAGGCTTTCGAGGTAGTGCGCCAGCATGGCGGAATGCCCAGCCAAGCCGTCACCAAGCGAACAAACTTGCTCATCGTCGGTGAACTCGGTTGGCCTCTGCTGGATGATGGTCGGCCGTCCAACAAGCTTACTCGCGCTACCACATACGGCATTGCAGTGGTAAGCGAGCGTCGCTTTCTCGAATGGATCGGGAACGCTGTCCCTGACGGGTTACAGAAGACCTATTCGGGTGAACAACTTGCGGCGCTAAGCAAGCTGTCCAGCGCGAGACGATACAAGAACTAGTTCAATTCGGACTACTGGATGAGCGAGCTAGTCGCTTTGGTTTCCGCGACTTGGCAAGCGCGCGGCAGATCGCGAAGCTGCTGGCGGACGGGGTTCGGCTGTCGGATATCGTTCGTGGCGTGAACGCGATCAGGAGATGGCTACCCGAGGTCGGCCTGTCTAACGTGCGGCTCCGCCCCGGACCGGGCAATGCACTCGAGGTCGAGCAACCGGGCGGACGTACTGACAAACATGGCCAGTTTCTCTTTGCGGTCGATGGGTCTGAGCAAAGTCCTGATGACCTATTCGCCCAGGCTCAGTCTGCTGAGCAGAGTGGAGATATTGTGGAAGCCGAACGGCTCTACCGCCTTCTGATTGAAAGCGCTCCAGCGGATGCATCGGCGCCATTCAATCTCGGAAATATGCTCCGGGCCAAAGGCCGTATTGTCGAAGCCGAAGCTGCTTTCAGGTTGGCGACGCGAACTGATCCGACATTCGCCCAGGCTTGGTACAATCTTGGCGACTTATTGGACGACCAGGGACGCACCGATGCGGCCATCGAATGCCTACGCAAAGCGCTTCAGACGGCGCCTGATTACGCAGATGCAATGTTCAACCTTGCGCTGCTGCTACAGCGAACAAATCATTACGCGGAGGCGAGAGATTACTGGCGGCGCTATCTTGCCAGCGATAGTCGTTCGGATTGGGCGACGCGAGCCCGCCGGTCATTGAAATACTGTGAGATGCAGGGCTATTTGATCGCCTCTGCGTAAAGCAGACAAGGGTTTTGATTCCCCGCCACAAAAATGCCTTCGGTAGAATAGATACAACGTGCCCAGCGGAGTACAGGGTGTCGGTGCAGGGCGCAACGGGGCAGTGAACTGCAGGGAAATGCGCAGAGCGCGGCGACGCGGCAAGCGGCCGCACCTCTGCGTCCGTTCGGGGGTACCTAATGGGACGGGTGCGTTTTGGAATCCGCAGTGGGTTCTTGTTCTTGGGTGTCATTGGCGTGGCCCCTTTAGCTATGACAGCCAATGCGGCCGAGGGGTGGCACCGTCTGGATGTTCCTGCGCAACGGGTGCATGATTCCGGTCTTGTTGATCACGTCTACGCCACACCTTCCTCTCCGGCACCTGCCGTGGCGGCAGTCCGCAGCGCGGCGCAACTGTCTGAAGCGCAGAGCACCATCATCGTCATGACTGCCGAGCCGGGTGCGGTCGTCACGTCCACTAAACCAACGCCGACGAAGGCCGAACCCCCTAACCCTGAACCTGAAGCGCTCAAACCAGCCAAGCAGCAGGCCCATGCCTCTGGAGCATGGCTAATTCAAATCGGCGCCTTCGACGGCGAAGCCGAGGCAAAGCAGCACTTAAGTGAAGCGCAGCTCAACGCTAACACCGCACTTGCTGCGGCCGACCCGTTCACCGAACGCGTTCAAAGAGGTGACAAGGTGCTTTACCGGGCGCGCTTCGCCGGTTTTGATAAGGAGACAGCGGAAATTGCCTGCGAGCAACTCAAGCGCGGCCACTTCGAATGCATGGCCCTCAAGAACTAAGTCTGAAGTTCGTGATGGCTCCGGAGCAGGAAGGAAACCTCATCGGCCGCGGTGTCCGCCTGCCGGAATGGGGTTGCCGCGAAAGCCCAGGACCTCGATGCCACCTAGCGAGCTTCAAAATCCAGACAGTGCTTAGGGAACCTCTGGAGGCCCTAAGCTTTCCTCACGGATCCCACCGCACGAAGGTCACTTCAGTACGAAAGCCGACCCGCCAGGTGTTGCCGATGCGTTTTGGCCGGGCTTGAGTTTTATTTTATCACGCTGCAATTTTCACACTTGTCAACGGCGGCGTAGCTCGAAACGCAATCGCGGCACGATTCCAGGCGTTGATCGCAACCACCGCAGCGGTGAGATCCACAAGTTCCTTTTCCGAAAAATGTCGGCGGGCCTTATCGTAGATCTCATCTGGCACGTGATGGTCGCTGATCTTGGTCACCGCTTCCGTCCAAGCGAGGGCGGCGCGCTCTCGTGCGCTATAAATTGGCGCCTCACGCCAAGCGTTGAGTAGATGCATCCACTCGTCGCTTTCGCCATGCTTGCGCGCATCATTGGTATGCATGACGATGCAGTAGGCACCGGCGTCAGCCCTCTTGCGCTGCCGCCGGGCGGCGTACTTCATTACCTCATGCTACGTTAGAATAAAGTCAACGAGCTGCCCCGAGATCGGGGCCTCGGCGCTAGAGGCGGGCTGCTTCTCCGCCGCGGGTAACTGCAAAACGGTGGCCTCTTGGTCCTCGAGCAGATACGTCAGCAGAACGATCTCGCCATCCGGAAATTCGAGGGCGTCGTGATTGGCCCACTGGTGCTCTTGATTGATCTGCCGAAAGATCGCTGTCCTGTGACTGATTACACTGCCCCTGCAAGCGAACGCCCTGCGCACGCACTTTACCTCGCTTGCAAAGGACAGCTCCGTCCCCGGTAATACGCAAACTGCGACGTTCTCATCTTCCGGTGCCGCAAACCCTCGCGTAGCCCAGCCGAAGTCGCGGGTGGTTAGCTTTTCGCCTACTTTCGCAGGCCGCGATTTCACGTGTTCAAGGCTATAGTCACACATCGGGGGTACTCCAACTGCGTTGCCCGCCCCTGGACATCTTAGCCCTTTCCTTGGACGACCGCACTACTGTGCTAGGTGTCCAAGTTGGATGAGGCTTCCGCAAATTTACCACATCCACAAACCTTGTGGAAAACGCCCTGCGGTATTCACCGAATAACCGTAATTCATTGGAGTAATGTGGGCCCCGACCTCAGGGGGGATGCGACTGGGGGACAGTCGGGGGTTGAGATCGGGGCCGCGCTCTCAGATTGGTTCGTGAGAGCGGCCCTGATCTTACTTCATCGCATCGCGATACGGTAGCAATTAATATTTGTTAAAGGTTAACGAGCCTCCTGATCATCTCAGCTATTCAGGCTGCGGCGTCTCAACTGTTTTGGCCTCGATCAGTTTGCCGCTTCGCATGATCGCCCGATTCGAGCCGCGCTGCGAAGTCATTCGCGTCCATCGAGGCAACCGCAACTGCGGAGAGCTTTGGGTTCTCGTACGGAAGGGCCTCGGCCGCTGCGCGCATTCGCATCGGCAATCCAGCTCGTTGCAATGGATTGATTGCAGCAACCCAGCGCCGTAGCGCCGTCAGGCTCCTCGCCGTTGTATTCGTCGATCCGCTTCTGATGTGCGAGGATCAATTCAGCCGGGCTTCGTTCTGACATTCCCCATTCCTATGTAACAGATGGAGATAGTACAGGTGGTACGCAACTCTATTTGGGAACAAAATTCCTATAGGGACAAAAACTCCTGATTTCCAGCTGTAATCGCCTCCGCACTCCGCCTCCTCGCAAGCGCGGTAGTGGTTGCCGGTGAAATGGGTCCAGCGGCGGACCGCGCAAGGCTCGGAGGACACAAAGCAGCTATCCAGTTCCCCGACTGACCAGGGTGGCGGGAAGTTGCGCTCAGGCATGGCCCGATCATAGCGCGCGCCGTCAGAGGATAAAGTTTCGAGTGCGGTCGGTCAGAGGGCCGGTCAGCCCAAAGCAAGACACATCGGGTGACTGTGGCGGTGATGACCTCTGCGCCATTGCTGGTACTCATTGGGATCAATCTCGCGCCTGCTGAGTTCAAGCAAGGGACGTAGTCACTCAAAGGGAGATTCCCATGGCAAAACTCATTCTCATGCTGACGACCGTCACATTCGCTCTGGTCTGCGGCGGGATACCCGCGAGGGCTCAGGGGGATTCCGATGACCCCGCAATCACGCGACATTGGGAGGAAGTGCAGCAGAACCAGGGCGACGAAGAAGACACCGGCAGGATGGGCCACGGCATGATGCGCCAGTGCATGCGGCAATGCATGGCGGAGGATGGCAGGATGGGCGAGGGGTGGAGGAAGCACGGCACGGTGCGTCACGGCAGCATGATGGGCCCTCTTGCCATGCGCATTATCTTCGCCCTGATGGATCGCGACGGTGACGGGACCGTCTCATTAGAGGAGTTTCAAGCGGCTCACGAACGGATCTTCAAAGCGATGGACCCCGACAAAGATGGCACCGTTAGTCAGGAGGAGATGCTAGATTTCATGCGTGGCACGATCAAATCTTCTCCCCAGCATTAGGCGGTATTCTCTGCACCACTCGCTCGACTCGGGACCGCTTCCATCGCAGAGGATGGAGGCGCGGTTCCAGTCCTCAGAAGGGTAGACGTCGGCCAGAGCACAGAACACATAGCCTGACAGCGCCCCCAAGCCGAACGGACCAAGTCCTATGCAACACCGGCCCCGCCTAGTGTCTCCCACAATCAATTACTTTGCGTGTGCTAGGTTCGGCGGAG
>Ga0210399_10003337_pt1 | contig 12526 bp, 11 predicted proteins | sample IncBWC14MmetaG_FD_150865 | JGI IMG/M metagenome (GOLD analysis project Ga0210399, IMG submission 150865) | Forest soil microbial communities from Barre Woods Harvard Forest LTER site, Petersham, Massachusetts, United States - Inc-BW-C-14-M | ecosystem: Environmental > Terrestrial > Soil >... | reverse complement strand
ATAAAAATTCCTGAGGAGGACTTTGTCTGCGAACAGGAAAGGATCGCGCGGGTGGATGTACCAAACCGGACAGACGAAAACGAAGGAATTGACTACTAATCGGGGTGCGAATGGACGAAACGAATCGAGCCGCAGGGAGCAACGAATGGCGTTAGAGGAACAAGAAGCGGGCAACTTGGGTGGTCACCGGCAAACTCTGGGAGTTTGTTGGATCGTGTACGGGATATTCCGGCTGGTCCTGGGCGTTTGCCTGTTTGTTTATACCGGGACGGCGACGGTGATGTTTGGCGCGCTGCTGGGACGAGTGCCGGATGCGTTCACGATGATGGCGGAGTTCCACGTTCTGTATGCAGTTGTCGTGGTCCTGTCGTTCGTGTGTGGGCTGATTGGGCTTGTCTCCGGGCTGGCACTGGTGGCCAATCATGGGCCGGGGCGGAAGTTGGCGCTGATTGCGGCATTTCTGTCGGTATCCGATCTTCCGTTTGGAACTACTTTGGGAATTTTTACTCTTATTGCGCTCCTTCCGTTGCGCGGGGGTTTTGCGACAACCCGAGCTTAAAACGCATCTGGGCAGCCTGTGGTTCGGTTTCTTCCTAATAATCCCGCGATGCCATCGAATCCTGCGCCCCCTCCTTTTCTTTCCCAACGTGCACAACAGGACAGTATTGAGGTATGGGAACCGTGATACTTGGGTTCCAGACTCTTAGAAGGAGACATATGTTCAAGATTTCAAGTATCACTTTAATTGCGGTAATGGCGCTTGGTGTTTCTGCGCAAGCGCAGACCGAGTCGCAGGTGCGGGAAGACTCCCGCAAACATGCACCGGAGTATCGGATGAATGTGGTGAGCCGGACGACACAGGCGGTCAGCTATAAGCACCGCAGTGGCGCCACAAAGATTGATTTCCAGGGAACGGACTTGATGCCCGGCGGAGCAGGTGAGGCCAAAGTTGAGAGCAAGCGCGGGGCGTTGGAGATCGAAGTTGAATTCTCCGGGCTGGGCAGGCCCACGAGTTTCGGCAACGAGTATCTGACCTACGTGTTGTGGGCAATTTCGCCGGAAGGCCGGCCGGTAAACATTGGTGAAGTGTTGGTGGGCGAAAACCACCGCAGCAAGTTGGATGTGACGACGGACCTGCAGGCTTTCGCGCTGATCGTAACCGCGGAACCTTACTATGCCGTACGACGCCCCAGCAACGTGGTGGTGCTTGAGAACTCCGTTCGGCGGGATACTGCCGGAGGAACCGAATTCGTGGACGCCAAGTATGAATTGATCGATCGCGGCGGCTACATCCCCACGGGCTACACTTTTGATCCCGTGGTTATCAGCGCCCGGTTGCCGCTGGAATTTTACGAAGCGCGCAACGCCGTGCGCATCGCGAAATCCGCGAGCGCCGATCGTTATGCGTCCGAGAGTTATGAAAAGGCAGTTCGCCAGATGAACGATGCGGACGCGATGGCCTCCACCAAGCATGAAAACCGGAAAGCGCTGATTTCGATGTCGCGCGAAGTGGTGCAAACAGCGGAAGACGCGCGGGAAATTTCCGTGAAGCACATGGACGAGGAACGCGCCGAGGGCGAACGCCGGGCCGGACGAGGACGCGAAGCCGCGGCGAACAATCGCGCGGATGACGAATCCCAGCGCCGTGCCAACGCAGAAGCCGCCAGCGCCCAGGCCGATCACGAACGCAACGAGGCAAATCGCCAGAATAACAATGCCCAGGCTGCCGCTCAGCAATCAGCTGCAGCTCAGGCCGATGCCGAGAGAGACCGCAACCGCGCCCAGCAAGGGCAACAGGCAGCAGAAGCCGACTCCGACCGGAATCGTGCCGCAGCCGCTTCCTCTGACTCTCAACTGCAGCAAGCCGCTGGCGCCCAGGCCGACGCGGAAAGGGATCGCAACGACGCGCAACACAGGCAACACGTTGCCGAAGCCGATTCCGACCGGAATCGCGCGGCCGCCGCTTCTTCTGATGCGCAACTGCAACAGGCTGTGCGTGACCGCGAACAGCTTCGCGCTAACCTGCTGCAACAGTTCAACCTGATCCTTGAAACGCGCGACACCGCGCGGGGCCTGGTGGTCAACATGTCGGATGTTCTGTTTGACTCCGGCAAATACACGCTTCGTCCGCTGGCACGCGAAAAGCTGGCCAAAATATCGGGCATCGTGCTGGCGTATCCTTCCTTGCGGCTAGCGGTTGAAGGCAACACTGACAGCGTCGGAACGGAACTTTACAACCAGGAACTTTCGGAGCAGCGAGCCGAAGGTGTCCGCAGCTACCTGACACAGCAAGGTGTTCCGGCAACTTCGACCACGGCCCACGGCTTCGGAAAGACGCGGCCAATCGCGTCGAACGACACTTCCGAAGGACGCCAGCAGAATCGCCGAGTGGAACTGATCGTCTCCGGCGAAGTGATCGGCACCACGATCGGTACGATTGTGCTGCAGCCGGTCGCGACAGCAACGTCTCCGCAGTAATCCTACCCTGACCAAAAGAGCCGGCTCAGATCCTGAGCCGGCTCTTTTTCTGTTTATGGGGTTCTCATGGGTCTGACCAAGACGTTCAGTTTGTACGGAAATGAGCGGGGATAGCTGATTCCAGAAACCAGAAGCAAAACTGGTGTCGATTAGGGAGATTGGTGCGCTGCAAATCCAAAGACACGGAGCGAATCCGCATGGACAGATTGCGGATGCGGACAGCGATCCAAACAAGCGAGGATCGCTTCGGTCACGGGTTTCGTCTCCATGGGCCCGCGAACCGGGATACAGACAACGCCAGTTGCTCTGACCGGAAAGTCATTTCCTCCCGGGAACAGGGCATCACCGATGAAAATCATTTCTTGCAGGGTAATTCCGAGGAGGTCTCGAAGCTTTCGGATTCCGTAGGCCTTGTCGATGCCGGATTTGGTGACGTCAATGGAAGTTGAGCCGCCGAGCCGGACAGAAAACCCCGGGATTAGGGGATCGAGGATCGCCTTGATTTGCTTCCGTTTGCTGAAATCGGGATCCCACTTGTTCTTTTCTTCCAAGGGGGCCTGCTGACCCAAGGCTGAGTATGTTATCTGGCTGCCCCGGTCTTCAATGGGTTCTCCCCAGAGCTTTTCGACCTTGAATCCGGCTGTTGCGAGGGCCTGCGTGAGAGCGGTGATGATTTTTCCTTTTTCATCCGCGCTGAAGTCTTCGGAGTAGATTTTCTTCCAAGCCTCCGCGTATTGGAAGAATTTTGTTCCACAAGTCGGAAGCAGGGAAAGATTTTCCAAAAGCGTGTTCGGGGGCAAATTGGAGAGGAGTTGTTTTTCAAATTGCGGCCAGTCGCCTCCGGAAATCACGGCGACTTGAGTGGCGCCGAGAAGAGCCTGCAACAGGGCCGCCATTTCCGCATCCAGCGGGGATTTACTTTCGGCCAGCGTGCCGTCCAGATCGAACACAATCAGCTTTTTCACTATTCTTTCACCCTCGAATTCCTGCAAGCGGGACCAGGCCTGCTGCTCGCCCAGGCGGTAATGGTAATTCCGGGGGAATGGCAACGCTGTTCCTAAAGACACACTGAGGCGGAATGTAAAGCTTCAGGGCATGGCAAGCTGACGAGTCTCGCAATGTCCGGTCACACAAAAGATTTGAGGATGTGACTCGTAGGGAACAGATTTTGGATCTCGGATACGTCAACATGATGGGCGACAGCCTGGAACCTGTGAGAAGCGGATACCCGTGCTGCACAGGGGGAGTTGGTTTCTGATGGGCTGTACTTTGCGATAGAAGGAGCTGAACACATGCTTGGGATACTTGCCGCAGTTCTGATCGTTCTTTGGTTGTTGGGATTTTTTGCGTTTCACGTTACAGCGGGATTCATCCACATCGTCCTGGTTGTGGGAATCGTGCTTCTGGCCATACATCTGATAAGCGGGAGAAGCTCAATGGCATAAACGGCCGGCGGGCCAGGGGAGGGCACGATACTGTTTGACCTGCCAGCAACTGGAAAAGGTGCAGCGCAGGGATCCATGATCCCTGCGCCGTGAAGCATCCGCAAATGGAGACGTGAGCGGATCCGGATGGTTATGGCTTCTTCGGGACCGAGCCGGGCTTGAAGAGGTCGGAAAGGTCGTTGGCGTTGGCCGCGTCGGCGAGATAAGGGCCGGCGGTGCGGAAGATGTTTTGCATGGTGCGAACATCGGAGGAGTGCGTGAAGGCGACCGGGCTGGCATAGGGGAGGCCGTTCACGTTCGGGTGCGCGCGGTCGGAGATGACGATTTCGCCGACAGTGTGATTGAGGTCGTCGGGGTTGTCGCCGGCGACGCCATCGCGTTCGGATTCGTCCCACCAGAGAATGATGACGCCGTGGTTCTTGTAGGCGTCGGAAGCCATGATGACGGGAACGATCTGGGCGAGGAAGTCGTCGCCTTGCTTGATGTTTGCCGCGTCGCCCGTCAGGCCTTTGTAGCCACCGGTGAGTGGGGTGTGCATGTCGTTGAACTGGTTCGGAGTGATCCAGTTGTAGTCGGCGACAGTGTTGTTGGCGAGATCGGCGAACAGCTGTTGCAGCGGCGCGTATTGGGAGGAGAGAGGATTTGCCGGGGTGGAATCGTTGCCGCCGTTGCTATCGGTGAAGAACACCATGGGATTGTGCTTCGCGGCGTAGTTGAACTGGTTGGAGCCGTTGAACGCGTTGAAATTGCCGGCGGCAAAGATACCGGAATGGCTGGTGATCGGCACGGTCCACTGCGCCCGCGGCAGAGGGACATTGGTGAGATTCCCAGAGCCATCCACGGCCAGGTCGATATCTTCCTGGTAAGACTTCCAGGTTTTTCCGGCTCGGGTGAGGAACGTAACGAGGTGCTGATCGGTATTCTGGTTGTTGCCGCTGGCGAAGGGATCCGCGTCGTTCAAAATGCCAAAGTTGCTGCCCGCTTCCGCCCAGATATAGTTCGGCTCGGATGGATGGATGTGCGGATTGTTGCCACTGGCGGTGGCCAGGACGTTGGTGTAGGCCGTGGCGTAAGCGGTCTGTTCGCTGATGTTGACGATGGATCCGTTAATTACGGCCGTCGCCGTGCCGTTCACCAGGCTGTTGACGAAGGGTGCGTTGGGGTTCTGATAGATCTGCTGGATGCCGCCGGTGAACTGATTGGCCGGTTGGGTCCAGTTGTGATTCTCCATCGCGATCACGAATACGGTCTTGACCTGCTGGGCGTGCGAGGGAAAAGCGCCCGCTGCTGCGAACAGGGCACACACTCCCATCGTGCGGAAAAATCTGGGGTACGTCATCAAAACCTCCAAGGTAGGATTTGCGCGGTAAGCTGTGGTGATTCAGGTCGCCTCGTTCGGCTCGAAAGACGAACATTGCGCCTACCTAGAGATAGCAGGTGAGCTTTACAGAATGGTGATGGGAATATTACGGAACGAAGACTTCGAAAAAAACTGTGAATTGCCACCGAAGGATGGAAGGCTGCGAAGTCGCTAGGTTAGAACGGGGGCTTCGGCGACGCCCGCGAGGCCGAAGACGCGCTGGTAGCGTTCCACTTCGGCGCGCGGGCCCAGGGCTTTTTGGAAATTGTCGGAAAGTTTCACGGCAGGGCGGCCGTCGGCGTCGTTGAGCTTGCAGACCAGACTGAGCGGGTTGAAATCCACGCCGCCGTGGGGATTGCAGTTGCGGAAATCGTTGGTCAGAAGCGTGCCCCAGCCTGCGCTGAAGCGGATGCGGCGGCCGGGCGTCCACTTTTTTTCGTCGAGAAAATCGCCGGCTTGGCGGAAATCAGCAGGAGTGTAGCCCGTGTGGATTTTCCCGGAGAAATGGGCGTGCAGGGCTAGGATAGTGTCAGCGTCGAGGCCGTCAGAGGCGATAAATAACTTTTGGCGCGGGTCGCGGCCTCGTTTCTCGAGCCACCCGATGTATTCGTCGCCGGCGAGAAACGGGTCTTTGCTGTCGGCGCGCTGGCCGGTCCAGTCCGCAACCCAATCGGGAGCGTTATTGAGGAACTGAGTGGAGCCAAAGGTGTCGGGAAGCAGGATGAGGAGTTCGCCCTGGTAGGTTTTCTGCCACATTTCCAGCAGGCCGTATTGCGCGGTCTTCAGTTCTTCGTCGTTGCGGGCCATCGCCGCGAGGGCCATAGGCAGTTCGTGGGCGTTCGTGCCGATGGCTTCGAGGTCGTGCTGGTAGGCCAGGTAAGTGTTGGACGTGCCACCGAAGGTGCTGCCGAGGACGTCGCTCATGGCTTTCACGACGTATTCCTGCCAGAGAAAACTGTGACGGCGGCGCGTGCCGAAATCGCTGAGGCGCAGGCCCGGGGTGCAGCGGAGGCGCTCCATTTTTTCCCAAAGTTTTGTTTTGGCGCGGGAATAGAGAATGTCGAGTTCGAATTCGCTCAGGCGTTTAAGATTAGCGCGCGTTTTCAGTTCGCTGATGGCGGAGAGCGCATAAATTTCCCACATGGTCGTCTGGGTCCACAGGCCGTGGAAAGAGAGGGAGAACTGGCCGTCCTGGACGCTGAGTTCATAATCGGAGAGGCGGAAGTCGCGTTCGAGCCATTCCAGGAACGCTGGTTCGAAGATGCCGCGGCGGCCGTAGAAGGTGTTGCCGGCGAGCCAGATCAGCTCGGATTTGTGAAATTGCAGTTTTTTGGTTTGTTCGAGTTGTTCGCGCAGTTCATTGACGTCGATCAGGTCTGCCAGCCGGATTTCAGAGGAGCGGTTCAGGAAGGAAAACGAGGCTTTGGTATTGGGAAACTGTTTCCAGATAAACTGCAGCATAAGCAGTTTATAGAAATCGGTGTCGAGCAGGGAGCGGGTGATGGGGTCGAGCTCCCAGTTATGGTCGTGGGCGCGGCGCGCCAGGTTGATAATCACAATCCCAATACTTTACCTTAGTCGGAACGAAGTGCGGCAATGGTCTCGCAGGGGAGCAGGCCGAGCCTCGGCGAAGTGCTTTCCGGCGCTTCATCGCAGGTTGTACAATCGTGCCATTCCTAATTCCGCTGAAGTGTCCAAGGAGACTTATGAAGATTCGCACGATGCTCTGCTTGTTCCCGGCCTTGCTGCTGGCCGCCACTGCCGTTTCGTTTGCGGGGCCGCAAAAAGCTGCCGATACCGCTTCGGTGAAGGAAGGCATACTCACCGCCGCTGATGTTGGCAATAAATTGTTGCCAGAGAAGGTGTTTTTCCGCGGGCAGATTGCGCCGGTGCAGGCTCGGAACACAGGCGGCGTTCGTTATGCGGACGGATTTATGGTGTTCGCGGGGCTGGTAGACAGCTCCGGCTACTCCACCGGAATCCGAGAAAAGTATCAGGCGTATCTGATCAGCGAGGTGCCGGTTGAGATTGGCGGGCAGACACTGAAGCCGGGCGCGTATGGGATTGGATTTCTGGACGGAAACAAATTTGTGGTGATGGACCTTGGGGCGAACGATGTTTTGCAGGCGCCTTCCATGAAGGATGCCGAGATGAAACGGCCAGTGCCGCTGCAATTCCTGGCTGGGGCCGGTGCGGGGAGTTACCGGCTGTATCATGGGCGGGATTACGTGGAATTTCACCGGGCGAAATAATTCTTGGAGTGAGTGGCTCTGCCACCGCTTTTGATATTCGCGCATTCAGGCGAATGTTATGTTTGATGCCGAAGTTTGCGCCGTAAAAGCGAGAGCTTCGCTCTCGCACTCAAAGGTTCAGCCTTTCATTTGGTTGCTTGCGGCGTCCCACGTCACGCTGGCTTTGCGGAAGTAGGATTCATTGGCCATGTGGCAGGCGAGCGCGGCGTTGTGGCCGAAGACGGCGTCTTCCACCACGGGCTTTCTGGTTCGCACGGCTTGCAGATAATTCCACATGTGTGGGCGCAGGTCGTCCCAGGAGTCGCCTTTGTAGGTGTAGCCTTCGGCGACGGGTTCTTTCCCGGGCGCCGGATCATTGTCCGCGTGCCATTTCTTGTAATAGGCCTCTTTCATGTCATGCGGGAAGCCATTTGCGTAATAGCTGGGACCGGTGTCTTCGCCGGATTGCGGGTAATAAGCGATCGTCCATTCGGTGACTTCGAGAATTCCCTTTGAACCTTGGAAGCGATAGACCTCTGGCGTTTCGCAGCCGAGGTTCAGGCGCAAATAGACCGGGATTCTTCCGTATTCGTAGATTACGGCCTGAACGTCGGGCATGTTGCGGCCGTCGTTCCAGCGAAGAATGCCACCGGCGGCCGTGGCGCGCGCGGGTGGTTCGTTCCAGCCGAGCATGAAATTCATGCCGCTGACGAGGTGAACGAGAAGATCGCCGGCGACACCGGTGCCATATTCCTTCCAGCAGCGCCAGCGCGCGAAGAGCTTGGGATCGAATTCGCGTTTGGGCACAGTGCCCTGCCAGGTGTCCCAGTCGAGCGTTTGCAGAGAAAGATCCGTGGGCGGAGGATATTCCCACGCGCCGGTGGGATCGTTGCGGCCCAGCGAACCTTCGACGAGATTCAGCTCGCCGATGATTCCTTTAGCGAGAAGCTCTTTCGCTTTTGCGCAGATCACGGAGCTGACGCGTTGAGAGCCGATCTGCACGATGCGGCCGGGTTTCTTTGCCGCGGCGACCATCGCGACACCGTCCTCGGCACTGTGCGACATCGGCTTCTCGCAATAAATATCCTTGCCCGCGTTCAACGTGTCCACGACCACCTGTTTGTGCCAGTGGTCGGGAACGGCGGCGATGATGCAGTCGATCTCCTTGTTGTCGAGAAGTTCCTGATAGCGGCGGGTGATTTTGATTTTTGGGCCGGCAATTTCCCGGGCCAGGGTGTGCCGCCCGTCGTAGAGATCGCAGGCCGCAACGCATTCCGTGCCGGGAAGTCCGACCGCCGTCGCCAGCAGGCCTGAGCCTTGCATGCCGATGCCGATGATGCCGTAGCGAACGCGTTCGAGCGCCGCGCCTTCGAGCGCGCCGGGAATTTTCATGGGCTCCAGCGCGATGCTTCGCGCTGCCACCATCGCGCCGGTTGTGCCTGCGCTGGCTTGCAGAAACGACCTGCGGCTCCACTGTTTTCTGCTCATCGTCTTCTCCGTGTTGCGAAATTTGCGCTGCGTATCGTTTGTTATGGGAGCGGCTGGATGCTGACGTCCTTGAAAAATACCACATCATCCTTGCTGTGATTCTGGAGGCCGAAGAAACCTTCGTCGGGCCGCGGGCCGAGTTGCGGTTCGAAATCGAATTTGCGCGCGGGAACCGGTTCGCCCTCGCGATAGTCCGTCACTTTCACGCCGTTCACTTCGACGATGGTGTGAGGCCCGTCGAGGGTGATGAGCATAGTGTTCCACTCGGGGCCGGGCTTAGTGGGCTTCGCGAGCGGTTTGGTGAGTGAATAGAGCGTGCCCGTGATGTGATATTCGTCCTCGCCGGAAGTTTCGGGATGATTGTCGATCTGAACTTCGTAGCCGTAATGGACGGGCATCCAGGGCTCGCGCGGTTCCAGCGGGATGCGGATGAAGACGCCGGAATTGTCGTTGAAATCGCGCATTTTGAAAACGACGCGCAGTCTACAGTGGCCGATTTTTCCACCGGTCCAATAGAGGAGTCCCATGCCGCCGTGGGTTTCGATCAAGCTGTCGGTTACGGTCATCTCGCCGGGGCCAACATGCTTCCAGCCGGTCAGATCCTTCCCGTTGAAGAGTTGCTTCCACTCGGGCTCGGGCTTTGCCGCGGCCAACAGCATCGCCGCGACCGCCATGACGAGCAGTATTCGTAGACTTCGCATCCTTAACCTCCGACGGACCTAAGAAGCGAACAGATTTCGCGCCATGAACAAGAGATTCGCGGGCCGCTCGGCCAGGCGGCGGACGAACCACGGATACCAATAGGTGCCGTAAGCGACGAGGACGGCCGAGTGATAGCCTTCGCGGGCCAGGCGCTCTTGCTCTTCCCGCTGGATTCCGTACAGCATCTGAACTTCGAAATGGTTCTTTGGGAAACCGTTCTGGGCGGCGTGGCCGGCAAGCCGGCGAATCAAATTCACATCATGCGTGCCAAATGCCGCGCGCACGCAGCGCTCCGCCGATTGCGCCGCCATCATTGCCGTTGCCAGCGTGAAATAATTTTCGTCCACATCCTGTTTTTGGGGAAAAGCGATTTCCGGGGGTTCCTTGTAGGCGCCCTTCACCAGCCGGATCGACGGCCGGAGGGGAAACAGGGACTCGACATCTTTTTGTGTGCGATACAAATAAGCCTGCAGGCAGATGCCGGCGTTCGGATATTTCCCGAGGGCTCGTTTGTAAATGTCTAGAGTTGCATCCACGTAAGGACTTGCTTCCATGTCCACCCAGACGATGGCATCTTTTCTTTCCTGGGCGATAATCCGGTCCAGATTTTCGAAGCAAAAATCGGGGGAGAGATCCAAGCCGAGTTGCGTGAGCTTTACGGAAATTTCCGCCCGCAGGCCGGAGCCGTGGATGCGGCGCAGGACCTCGACATAGTGCTCGGTGACTTGCAATGCTTCCGAGCGGTCCTTTACGTTTTCACCGAGATTCGTGAAGATGCTGGCGATTTTCTTTTGTTCCAGGCCCCGCGCCGCTTGCATGGCGGCGTCGATGCTTTCGCCGGGCATGAAGCGCGAGACGCTTCGCCGAACAAACGGGTAATTGACGGCGTTTTCGCGCAACCAGGTGTTTTGGGAAGCGGCAAGCAGGATCGACCGCATCAGCGCCATTTTTGTGAGGGTCTCCTCGACAGGGTAATGGAACCATCGTGGTTCGCGGTCCTATTCTAGTGCAGATGTGGCCGGGTGATAGCCGCCAAATTTATGGCAAGACAGTGCGGCGAGGGGATGGATTGTGCTTCAGAGCATGCCCGGGAAGTGAATCACCGGTGAAAAAATGTGGCTGTTTGCCCGCCGGAATTCATCGAAAGTGAGTACTCGGAATGCTCCGCAACCCAATCAAACACGGAAGCACGCGAAAAGTCGCGGTCACGACAAAAGAAGGCCATCTCAGCGTGCGCGAGACCTGGAACCGCAGACTTTTTACCAGATCGTGATATATGTTTTTTGCGCTCCGTGCATCTAACTGGGTAGCAACACAACAGGAGATTTATTTATGAAACAACCCAGACTGACTACATTTCTTGGTGCGGTGGTTACCGCAGCTTTACTATTCGCCCCATCGGCAAAGGCTCAATCGCAGGCGGCGGGAAACGTCACCTTCACCGTCACGGCGGTGGGCAAGAAAGACGCCGATGTTTCGAATATTCCGAAGGACGACGTGCAGCTGTTTCAAGGGAAAGATCGCAAGCAGATCGGCGATTGGAGGAAGGGCGATTCGCTTTTCCTGGCCATCCTGATTGACGATTCCATTGAGACATCGGCCGGCGGGCAGTGGGACTATCTGCGCGAGTTCATCATGGCGCAGCCGGCCTCGACGTCGATCATGGTCGGCTACATCACCGATAACGGCACACGGGTGCTGCAGGACTTTACGCCAAATCACGAACTCGCGGCGAAGGCTCTGCGGTTGCCCATCGGCTTCGGGTCGATTGGTTCCAGCCCGTATCTTGGTACGATCGACTTGCTGAAGCGCTGGCCCAACACAGGGGCGCGGCGTTCCGTGCTGCTGATCAGCTCGGGGATCGATTTTTTCCGCGGACCGGGTTTCGGGCCGTTCTCGCCTGACCTGGATCCGCTGATCTCGCGCGCCGAGAAGCAGAACACCAACATCTGGACGATTTACTACCCAAGCGCCAGTCACCGCGGGCATTCCTTCCGCTTGGGGAACAACGCTCAGAACAACCTCGACAAACTTTCCCAGGATACGGGGGCGGAATCCTATTTTCTTGGTACGCTGGCTCCGGTTTCGCTGAAGCCGTATCTGGATGAGATCTCCGTCCACCTAAACAATCAGTACCTATTGACGTTTGCCGGCAGCGGCGGGGCAAAAGGGAAGTTCCAAAACGTGAAGGTGAAGAGTGAAGCCAAGCAGGTGGAATTCCTCACACCCGCAGCGGTGTTTGTTCCACCAACTGCGCGGTAATCGCTGGGACAGCGAAAGGCAATCGGCGCGGGGGGAAACTCCCGCGCCTTTTTTTGTGCGTCCGGGGGAATTTTCAGATGGCTTGCGTTGAGTCGCGGATTACGAGTTCCGCGTGCAGTTTCTGTGCGACCGCGCCTCGGTCGCGATTCTCGTGCCCTGCCTTGATGGCTTCCATCACTATGTTCACCGCGGCGCCGCCCATGGTTTCGAGCGGCTGGCGGACGGTGGTGAGCGATGGAACGGAAAGGCTGGAAATGGCGATGTCGTCGAAGCCGATCACGGAGCACTGTTCGGGTACGCTGATGCCGGCCTTGGCGAGGGCGCGGATTGCGCCAAGCGCGGTGAGGTCGTCGAATGCGATGAGCGCCGAGAACTTTTTCTTCTTCTGGAGCAATTCCTCGGTGAGGCGGTAACCCTGCTCGAAGCTTGCGTTGGCGTCGAACACGTCGGGCAGGCGTGTCACTAGCGAGGGATCGAGCTCGAGCTTTACGGACTGCGCGAATTTCTGAATGCCGCGCCATCGGGGCGCGCTGTCAATCAAGCGCTTCGGCCCGAGGATC
>Ga0210399_10003334_pt1 | contig 12535 bp, 16 predicted proteins | sample IncBWC14MmetaG_FD_150865 | JGI IMG/M metagenome (GOLD analysis project Ga0210399, IMG submission 150865) | Forest soil microbial communities from Barre Woods Harvard Forest LTER site, Petersham, Massachusetts, United States - Inc-BW-C-14-M | ecosystem: Environmental > Terrestrial > Soil >... | reverse complement strand
GGCAAAAATTGTTCGCCTTCCCACCGGAATCGCGTTCACCTTCAGACCGGAATGCTGTTCGGAATCACAACGGAATGGTGTTCAGCTTCAGAACGGAATCGCGTTCACCTTCGACCGGATTCCCCACACAGCGAGCGCGTGAACGAGTTTGATGAGAGGCAAGGGAGTCGTCGCACGCAGGCGGCGCAAGCGATGCTGAACCACACCCGCAATGACCATGGAAGGGAGCCCGTGGGCAGGCCGATGCCCAAGGCCCTAGAGTCGTGGGCCTGAAAGGTGACTATGACAACTGTGTGGGCAATGCTGGGCAGCACCTTCTATCTTGCGCTGGTGTTCAATGGATGGGTGCGCGTTGGCGATTACGTGGATGCGCACGGTCTGGTGGCAATGGTCAGGACGGCCAAATGACGAAGCCCGCTATTGCTGTCTGCATGAGCTGTGTGGATGTCTAGCTCGGCAGCCAAGCCGTTGTGGTATGGACTCAAACCGCGCAGTCTCAGCCCGATAATGTCTTGATTTCATAAGCATGTTCAGCGGGCATTTCGAAAAATATCCAACTCTCCACCTCTGAAGCATCCCGACTCCTCGTGAACACCAAAGTTCTTAAAGTTCTTGTCGGGCAGGGCGTCAGCAGGTCGCGGATTGCATCGAATACAGGAGACACTATGAAAACATCGATAACCATGAAGCCGAAGCTTCTTATTGCTCTCGTCGAAAGCGATCCCCTACGGTTCGTGGGCTTCCGCGCCCTTTTGGAATCAGAATTGGACTTAGAGATTATTCGACCACGCTCCCGGAAATAGGGATTCAGGCAAACATTGACGTGGTGCTGATAGGAGATCATCCCGGTCAGAACCTTTTCGATGCAATATCCAACCTCAAAGTGATGCGCCCTAATTTGCCCGTCATCGTGATCGGACCCAGTACAAAGGACCAGATCATGCTCAACGCTATTGTTTGCGGAGCAAAAGGCTATGTATGTGATGGAGCTCCGCCCAGCGAATTTGCTCGTGCGATTCGCATGGTAAGCCGCGGTTCAGTTTGGGCGTCGCGGCGTGTCCTCTCGATGTTCGTAGAGCTTGCCATTACTCAACCGAAGCGCATGCGGCCTGGAGTCAACGAGGCTATCACTGATCGTGAGAAACAGGTCCTAAAAATGTTGGTGAGAGGACTTTCCTACAAGGAAATCGGAGCACCACTTGGTATTGTAGAGCGTACAGTTAAAGCCCACATTGCGAAAATGATGCGCAAAGTAGGGGTACGCACCCGCATCGAACTGTCGGTACACGCAGTTGCCCGTTCGCTCGTCAACTTGTCCGCGAATTTCCCCATGCACAGCGCGGGCAATCTGAACGAGATTTGAAGCCGCACTCACCATGCGGTCGATGAGCGAAAAGGCAATTCTTCGCCAATGGTGGTGACGGCTGCCTCGCGACTATGTAACGACTTCTTCGTCGCCAGGGTTCATGTCACTGGATATCAGAGAACAGGGGTTGGTCAAAGGCGAGGTCGCGGCATGTGCGACGAATGGGTTCGTGCACGGAGCCTGTGTCAACGAACTCAAAGCCGTAGCGAAAAGCATTCTTTTGGCGAACCAGCGCATGAATCGCCACGGGTCCGGACGGAAGCGCGAACTCCAACTCCACCACCTCACCAACGGGAGCTTCGAGTGTCAGCATGGCTGCAATCCCAGATTCGCTAATGTCCACGGTACGGCCCTTTAGCAGTCCGCAAGATCGTGAATAGATTCTGACGTCAGTTTCCATTTTGAATCGGGGCTGGTCGCGGGCATCGACCGTGTACTCATTCATCGTGCCAAGGTTCTCCTGCACTTGCTGAGGCGAGGGCTAATAGGCATGGCATTTTCCATGCCAACTTTCCCGGAATCCTCAAGTCTGTCACTCTACAAGGGCGAGAAGTTCGCAGCGGTGATCAAACCTTAGTGAAATTGCCGACATTCCGGCAGCAGTGCCAGTCTTCCGGCAGCCAATACGATGCAACGACATGAACACCCAGACGCATCCTGACGAAGTCTAGTCCTCAATCTGGATGCCCAGTTTCTTAGTCAGGGGTGCGCTCAGGGACTCTGCGAAGGCGATGAGGAGTTCGTCAGGCCATCCCACTATGTCGTCCTTCGGAGGGACGGCGGGTCGTGCTGCGTCAGTCCTATCTGGGCGACTGGTTTGGTCCGGCACCTGTGGACGATGCGGTGCAGCCTTCCAACGAGAGTCGGAAGACTGCACTACCAGCGGAGCCAGCCGCAGATCACGCGATTCACGTCGAGGAAGGGACGGCGGCTCCTTCAAATCACTCTCCTAACGATTGGGCTAATTTATCGAGTAAGTCATCCCTCGTCTGTTCAATACTGCTCATTCTGGGTAATAAGACCGAGAATAGGCTCAAACCTGCTCAAACCATCTACAAAGTCAGGAAAGCCACACATGGTATTGTCCGAACTTGCGCAGGGAGGTCTGCACCAGAAGCCAGGACTGCGGGATGGAAATCATTCCGCGCCTCTTTGACGAGCCTGCACAGGCTCGCCCTGCTGGTTGAATGCTTGCGTGCCACGAGGGTCAGCGACATCCCCGTGCGACGGTCAATGACAACCTGCTGGCGATCAATATCCAACCTCGCTCGACCAATTTGCCGACGCGCGAGTTTCGCCCGGCGCATTCCTGCCCGAACGCGCTCGACGATCAGACTTCGTTCGAGTTCGCTGATCACGGCGATAATGACGATCATGGCGCGGCCGAGCGCCAAGTCTGTATTCACATTTTCTCAAAAGCTGACGAAGGCGATGTTCAAACGGGTGAGTTCATCTAGCACTTCGAGGAAATGGCGGACAGAACGGGCCATCCGGTCAAATGCCCAAACCATCACAATGTCGAATCGCCCGCGCCGTGCATCGGACATCAGCCTATCCAGTCCGGGTCGTTTTGCTTTGTTCCAGTGATCGTGTCGCTGTACTCGGCGACAATCTCGTAACCGCGAGCCTTCGCTAAGGGGCGTAGGTCGCAAAGCTGGCACAGCGGCAGCAGGACAGCGAAGATATTCCCCAAACGGTTAGCGACAGCAAAACAACAATTCACGGGTCGTAAAAACCTGCGGGGCCTAGCAGGCAGGTTCTCCTGTAGGCCCCGGAAACATTACTTTCTTAAGGTCTTGTTCTGCGTAGTGCAGATGAATAACTGTAGCGTGAGTTGGTCATCGTGAACAGAGTACTTAAGTGCGCCTTAGTCTTTCTCCTCCAAATGCCACTACCTGTGCTCCAAAAGCAGCACCCGCCGCCCGCAGTCGCTCTCCTCCTATACAATTGGGCGGCTATCAATTAACGAGGGGGTAACAATGTCAAATCTAAAGAATGTGCTTCAACAGGTTCGTGACGAGCGCAAGCAAGTGCAGTTGCGCGTCGAGAAGTTAGACGAAGTGATTAGAGGTTTGGCTGGGCTAAACTGGTCGGCATCCGCAGGTAACGGCGCTGGACAGAGGCACACCATGTCAGCCTCGGCTCGCAAGCGGATCAGCCTCGCCCAAAAAGCGCGGTGGGCAAAAGTGAGAGGGCGGAATGTAGTCTCCATTGCATCGAAGCGGGGCAAGCGCACAATTTCTGTCGCAGGCAGAAAAAGGATCGCAGCCGCTCAGCGGGCGAGGTGGGCGAAGTGGGCGAAGTTGAGGGCGCAGCAGAAGAAGGCTGCATGACGCCAGCGGTTAAGAGTACTGAGAAATGCCCTGTAATTACTCGGATGCCGATCAGCCGACTGTCCAGTCAGAGTCGGATGGTCGACGTTGGAGACGAAATTCCACACCAGAAGAATCGCTATCGTTCCAGTCAGCGCCAGCAGCGCCGCAGACTGCGGATTCCGTCCAAGCCGTCCGAATAATTCAGCGTAGCCATCCATCACCTCAATTTACCCTGCTCTATCCCAGAGTGAGCAATATGAAACAGTTCTCCTGACTCCATGCCTCATAAGCTTGGTGCGGGAGATAAAACCATGCCTTTGCCCGAAGAAGTTCACCTCCGACTCGCGGCTCGCGCCGTTACTGATCCCGATGTCGCAAGCCTGCTGGCGCTATTCTCAAAACCCAATGAGACCGTGAGCGAGCCTCGGCTAGACCATGTGATCGAGAATGCCGAAACACCCAAGCTCTGAAGCCGGAGAACCGGGCGCTGGTGCTAGCAGGGGAATCGCCTGCCGACTTGTTGCGGGCACTGGAGGAGTGGCGTCCGGTGCGGGTTGAGCAATAGCTCATTCGGGAGACGCGGTGAGTCCGGTCGGACGGAATGATCAGTGCCCTTGCGGCTCAGGCAAGAAATACAAGCGGTGCTGCGGGCGGGGCGTCGGTGAACTGAGCGCGTTTTATGAACGATGTCCACCCACGGCGAATGGGAAGAGTTCTCTCGCACCCGAAATTTGAGCACGATTTGAGCAAAGAATCGGGTTTGCGGAGTTATTTTTGAGGAAAAAACCGAAGAGAGCGCAGCAAGGACAATCGAATCAAAGGGGTTTTTACAGACAACTCCCTTACCACTTGGGTATGGCGTCCGCGTTCACAGTAAGCGCTCGGCGTGGTGTTTCTCTAGAAGATATCGGGGGCGCACCCGGATTCACACTCCTGTCCGGGGACGTTCGTGTTTTCTCGCGGCTGGATCTGTGCTACAACACCGGACATGAGGCCGACGTTGAGTTTGGCGCCACATTCGATGGTGAATTCGCCCGATTCCACGACTGCACCGAGAATGGTTGAGACCGCAACTGGCGTTCCCGCGAGTCTCGGACCTGCGAATCCCGTTCCAACACATCTGAAGAATGATGCGTCCTCGATCTGTCCCAACTGCTCCTCCGAGCTGCACGGACACCGCTGCAAGGTGGTTTGTAACAAGTGCGGCTTCTATTTGAGCTGCTCTGATTTCTACTAAGAAAAACTCGGGCTGAAAACCGCCTTTTGCGCGGCTCTCCTACTCGCTATCGCGGGTCACCGGCGCCCAGTGTCCATCGTTAGAGTCGTACCAGTTTCTCCAGGCGACAGGGTCGTGGGGCAGACTCTGTCCGGTGATGTCGCGGAGCGCTTGGAAGACCCACTTGTGAGTTTCCGTATCGAGAGACGTGTCGGCAGCGAAGTCGAGCAGTTGCGGCACGGCACTGCGGCGTTGCCTTTCGCTCAGCATGCCCGACTGCGCCAGGCCGCAAGCGGCGCGCTCGCGGATCATGGACGAAGGATCGTCGTGGAAAACTTGCAGGAGCGGAGCGATGGTGTCATCGGTGCCGAGATAAGCTAATCCTTCGACGGCCCAGTAGCGGATGTTCACATTCTGATCGTGGACCGAGGCCAGCAGAATCTCGGCAGCGCGCCCGGGTTCTACTCCCCGATTGGCAAGCAACGCGATATCCCACAGTGCATTGGCGCGCGGGCCCGGTTCTCCGAAACGGGCGTCATGCTCAAGGCCGTCGACTGCGCCCACGCTCTTTTCGAGATTGCGACAGGCGAGATCGATCTCGATGGCGGCGGCACGTACGCGGAGATCGTCGGAATTGAGCGCAGTCATAAAGAGGGAATTCAATTTCTGATCGAGCTTGATTTTTCCGCGCCACCGCTCCACGCGCTCTGCGATCTGGTCGTTAGCCCCGCGATAGTGATTGATGGAACGTTCGAGCAGAAGCTGCGCTTGGTTCTGCGGCGTCATCTGGTCGAGGACTTCGGTTTCATGTTCCGAGAGCACGTTGGCCGATACCGGTTCGGGCTTCCCGTGCAAGCTGAGAAGCTGAGCAATCTCCTGCCAAGCCGCGCGGGCGGTGCCTGTTCCCATAAGTAGCGTTCCCGCCAGGATCCCGCCGAACGCGGCGGCGATCACCCGCCAGCGGCGAGAGTTGGCGTTTCCGAGTGAGCACGGATCGTTTTCCGGCGCCGGCGCGGCCTGCTCCATGCGCGGATCGGGATCAGCGTTCACGGGGAAAGTATAGAAAAAAGGGTTGGAGTCGAACAGATTACTCAGGGCGAGTCGGGGGTAACCGGCAACGCGGCCTTTGGCCTCTCCAGATCGCTGAAAAAGATCGCTGAAAAACTCGATTATGTTCTTGCTTTTGAGTGGCGCAGCGGTTCAACGCGGCGACAAAAGAATTGTTTTCAGTGCCGGCTTTAGCCGCTCGGTGCGAATGCGGCTGACCGCCGCGGGCGTGGCATGCCGAAAATCTCTATCCCTTTTACAATGGCTGGAGTCTTGATTCATCTTGAGTTGAGGAGATAGGCATGCAACGAAAAGCGAGTGCAGTCTGGAAGGGCGGTCTTAAAGACGGACAAGGTATGGTTTCGTCTGCCAGCGGTATTCTTTCGAACACGAAGTATTCTTTTAAGACGCGGTTTGAGGACGCTCCCGGAACCAATCCGGAAGAACTGGTTGCGGCGGCCCATGCGGCGTGCTTTTCGATGGCGCTGTCGGCGCAACTGGGAGCCGCGAACCTCACGCCGGAGAGCATCAATACGGCCGCCACGCTCACGATGGAGAAACAGGATGCGGGCTGGACCATCACGGCCGTGCATCTGGACGTGGTCGCGAAGGTGCCGGGCGCGAGCGCGGATGCCTTCAACACCGCGGCGAAGAATGCCGAGACGGGCTGTCCGGTATCGAAGGTGCTGAACGCGAAGATTACGATGGATGCGAAGCTCGGCTAGCGTCTGACCGCGTGATGAATCTTACGGTGGAGCAACGGCGTCTCGCGAGCCTGCCCCTGAGCGAAGTCGAAGGGTCCGGCAGTATGGCGGCCGGGCGAGGACGCCCGGCTCTCGGCGAACGAACTCGAATCTAACTTTGCGAGCGCAAAGCCTGGCGCAACTTGTGGTTGATTTTTACCGCTTCCTCCGAGGCCTGATCGATCAGTTCGACCCAGCGGCGCAAGTTTTCCGGCGGCGCCGCTTGCGAAATCAGGTAGGTGGCTTGCACAATAGTTTCGAGCGCATTGCTGAGATCGTGCGCCAGCATTCGAAGTTCTTTCGCCAGTTCCGCCGGGATTTTATCGGAGGCGTTTCCCATTGTCTTGGGCGGTCAGTCGCCCTTGTAAATCCTGTCACTTGTAAATCATGAGCGCGGCGAAGGTGATAACCTCGCGCTCGTTTGACAGCCTGACGCCAGCCAGTAGATATTAGTGTAGTCGCCCTTAAAAAAGGGCCCTGCCGATTTTTTTCTAGTACGCGGATGTGGCGGAACTGGCAGACGCGCTAGGTTCAGGACCTAGTGGCCGCAAGGTCGTGGAGGTTCAAGTCCTCTCATCCGCACCAAAAAACAGCACTTAGCCTTTAGCTGGTCTGTGGAAGGTTGCGGCTTCGCGCCTTGGACCCTCACGCACCTGCGGATAAGCGGTGCGTACTCCGGCTTTGCGCGATGCCGTACTGGCGGATTTTATAGAGCAAAGCTTTGTAGCTGATCTTCAGCAGCGCCGCGGCTTGTTTGCGATTCCAGTTTGTCTCGTCGAGGGCGCGAGCGATGGCTTCGGCCTCCGCCTCATCTTTGGCATTGCGCGACAGGGACTTCAGGCCGCCCCCGGAGTCAGCGCCCGCGCTTCTGCCGGTTCCATCGGAGTGCAATCCTCCACCGCCATCGGGCCGGGGCTGCAACTCGGACGCGGCGAGCGTTTCGTCTCCGAGAACCAGGTAGCGTTTGATGAAGTTGCTCAGCTCGCGCAGGTTGCCCGGCCAGGAATGCCGCAGGCACGCCTCCATCAACGGGCCCGAAAGTGGCAGCGGGGCGCGCGCGTAGGATTCCGACATGCGCGACATGAAATGCTTCAGCAGGATCGGAATTTCTTCCTTGCGATCGCGAAGCGGAGGCAGCGACAGGGTGAACGCGTTCAGGCGGTAATAGAGGTCTTCGCGCAGACGCTTGTTGGCAAGCGCTTCGGGAATATTGATGTTGGTGGCGGCCAGGATGCGGACGTCGACTTTGACGACGGTGCGGCTGCCCAGGCGCGAGAACGTCTGGTCCTGAAGGACGTGCAGCAACTTGGCCTGCAGAAGCGGCGGCATTTCACCGATCTCGTCAAGCAGAATGGTGCCTTTGTTACAGAGTTCGAACTTTCCGGGCTTGGCGTGGGTCGCGCCCGTAAAGGCTCCCGCTTCGTATCCGAACAGTTCGCTTTCGAGCAGATCGGCGGGCACCGCGGCGCAGTTGACTTTGAGGAATGTGCGGTGGGCGCGAGGAGAAAGTTTGTGGATCAGACGCGCAAGCACTTCTTTGCCGGTACCACTTTCACCGAGCAGGAGGACCGGAATGTCGACGTTGGCGACGAGCGCGGCCTGCGAACGGATCTTCTTCATCGCCGGGCTGGCAGCAACGAAGAACACGTCGTCGCAGAGTTCCTCGATATCGCCGGCGTAAGCATCACTCTTGGCCGTGCCGACGCATTGCCCAATGACCGCGTCGAGTTCGGCTTTCTGGAACGGCTTGGTCAGATAATCGATGGCGCCGAGGCGCATCGCCTGCACGACTTTGCGCGTGTCGTTTACGCAGGAGAGCATGACCACTTTCAATCCGGGCTTGAGCTGGCGCAGCTTTTCGAGAGTCTGTAGCCCGTCGATGCCGGGCATGAGTAGGTCGAGCAGCACCAGGTCGGGCTGCAGTCCTTTCTGGACGCGCTCGACCGCCTCTTCGCCGGTGCTGGCGGTTTGAACTTTGTGCTCATCCACTTCCAGCAGTGTGCGGATATAGCGCAACATACCCGGTTCATCATCCACCAGCAAGATGTTGGCGGCTTCGCTCATTGGGTTCCTCGTGGAGGACTGCTCAGAATTGGTTTCAGCGGTACGAGAAAAGAAAACTTGCAACCTGCGCCCGGCTCGCTTTCGACCCAGATCTTGCCGCCCATGCCTTGCAGAAGGCGGCGGGCAATGGCGAGTCCTAACCCCATGCCCTCGGCCGATTCGCTGCCCGGCAGGCGGAAAAAATCGTCGAAGATTTCCATATGAAACTCCGGCCGAATTCCCGGGCCGGTGTCGGCAACGCTCACTTTGACGGCGTTGGGCACGTTCGCCGCTTGACGGCGGCGGTCGCCACTGGCTGCGGACTTGCTCACGCTGCGACGCTCCCACATATGAGGTTCGGCATGCAACCAGACGGTGCCGCCTTGTGGTGTGTACTTGGATGCATTATCCAGAAGATTGGAAATTATGCGCTGGATCTTGGGCGCGTCGAATGCAAATGGCGTCAATTTGTCATTGGCCAGGAAATACAGAGCGAGACCGCGCTCCTGAAAACGGCCTGACCAGTGCCGGCAAACTTCAGAGAGGCACGCATTCATGTCCCCTTCCACATACTGCATGCGCAGTTCGCCGATCTCCAGCACGCTGAAGGTCAGGAAGTCCTGAATGAATTGCTGCAAGCGCTGTCCGCTGGAAAACATGTCGCCCATCACTGCGCGCTGGCGGTCATTGAGCGGCCCGAGTTTCTGACTCTGCAGCAGTTCAATATAGCCATTGAGGATCGCCAAAGGTGTCTTGAGATCGTGGGCGGCAGAGGCCAGAGCATTCGTTGTCTTGCGAAAACGATCGCGCAACTGTTCAAGCTCGTTTGCCACATCCTCCGCGGCGCTGGGCGCGGCAGTGTGAGCCGTTTCGCTTGACGGCGGGCTGTTCTTCAGACTAGCGCCAGTGGGAGCGACGGCTGGGCTTTTTTCGGATATCGAAGCCATGGGGAACCAAATTACGTCATTCTAGGGGAGGGATATCTTACTACCGTCAGAACGAAGGGGATAGGGTGATCCTATGTCAGGTGCCACCGACTGTCAATTGGAAACGGCTGTAAAACATGGCACCGAAGCGAAAAACGTTGCACTTTTGTGGTCTGACCGGGAGTCACTTTAAATCTCGGCGCTGGGGTGGCACTTCGGTAATCTCCGTGTTGCTGGCGAGGTTTGGAACGATACCGGGCCGGCTCGACTCCACCCCGAAGTTTGGCCCCTGAGGTGCGGTCTCGGGGTGTTAATACCTCTTATAAGGCGGTGCAGACGCGTGTCTCGTAGGTTATCGAAGAAGGAAGAACGCAAGTGGGCACGGTTGCAGCTCGCCATTCCGGTCTTTATCCGCACTAGAGACGGCAGCGGCAAGGATTCCTTGGAGTTTGCCACGGCTATTAACATCTCTCCTGGGGGTGTTCTAGTGGCAGTGCGCCGTTCTTTGCCCAAGTCTGCACTGGTTTCATTGGAGATTCCAAGCGCCCCGATCGGCCCCGCCAACGGTTTGAGGACCTCTTCGCAGATTATGCAAGCGAAAGCAGTATGGGTTACTCACCTCGACGACTACCATCTTCTAGGTCTGAAGTTCGCCCGTCCCTTGAACACTGACGCGGCGGCCGTTTCCGGCAAGCATTTGAGGAAAACGGGTTCTGCGGTGTGAACTATTTTTCCCTTCCATGGCCTGTCTCATCATGGCACTTTGGTGCCATGCCCGATCTTCCCGTTCCCGGGATATGATCACTTCAAGCCGTTCATAAGTTGAGCATTTAGGGGAACTCTTCCAGGTCGATCTGCTCTCTTCCCTGGTTTGGTGCTTGGGATGCACTTTTAGTGCATGCGGGTGAACACTCACCGCAATGGGGTATTCAGTCTTATGACGACACTTTCGGTAAGTTCTCTGGCGCAGTCGCTCGGCGAGCTTCCCCCTGACCAAATAATTTTTGGCCACTCTGAGGCCATGCAGGCGGTTCGTTCGCGCCTCGGAAAAGTAGCCGCCGCCAACGTTCCTGTCCTTATTACAGGCGAGAGCGGCACCGGGAAAGACATCATCGCCCGGCTCATCCACGGGCTGTCTCCGTGGAAAAGCGGGCCCTATGTAAAGGTAAACTGTCCGGCGATACCCGGGACGCTGCTCGAAAGCGAACTATTCGGCTACGAAAAAGGAGCCTTCACCGGCGCCTTCGGGTCGAAGCCTGGACGGGTCGAACTGGCTCATCGCGGGACATTGTTTCTCGACGAGATTTCCGAGCTTGACCCCTCGCTGCAATCGAAGCTTTTGCAACTTCTGCAGGATGGGCAGTTCTGCCGGATCGGCGCCCAGGAAGACAAGAAGGTCGAGGTGCGCGTGGTGTGCGCGACCAACCGCCGCTTGGAATCCGAGATCGAATCGGGAGCTTTCCGCCAGGATCTTTACTACCGCATCAACGTAGTGAATCTGCACATGCCCGCGCTGCGGGAACGCCGTGGCGACATTGAAGATCTGTGCACCTACTTCCTCGAATTCTACAACCGCAAATTCAATTGCCGGGCGCGGCCCCTGTCGAACGAAGTGCTGGCGGTGCTGCAGAAATATCACTGGCCGGGAAACATCCGCGAACTGGAAAACCTGATCAAGCGTTACGTAATCCTGGGCCATGAGGAAGTAATCACCAACGACCTGGTGGCGCGCGAGCCGGACTTTTTCAATCCCGAGATCTCTCTGGACGGGCCGATTTCCCTGAAGAAGCTTACGCGCCAGTGCGTGCGCGAACTGGAGCGCAAGGTCATCCTGAAGGTGCTGCAACAGCACCACTGGAATCGTAAGCAGTCGGCCCGCGCGCTGGGCATCAGCTATCGCGCCCTGCTTTACAAGATCCGCGATGCCGGCTTGCCCTCGAACCGTGCTTTGCGCCTGCGCCAGGCGGAGAAGAATGCCGGCGCCAGCGACAAGAGCGATTCCACCACCGGGGTTGCGGCGGCGGACTGAGATGATTCATCCGGTGGAGCGACGGGCGTCTCGCCCGTCCAAACCGAGCACCGCACCGTAGATGCCGGACGATCACATCGACACTGGATTCGACATCGAGCGCTCAACAGCTGAGTCGTTCTTTCAACTCGCGCAGCGCGGCACTCCACTCGTTCAGCCCCTCCGCCTCGAGCCACAGATCTTTGAGTTCGGAGTTGGTTCGCACCTTCTCCACCGCCCGGCGGGCGAGGTCGACCAAATCGGGCGGGATACCGGCGTCGATTTTGCGTATCCAATCCACAATTTGCGGCGGCGCGGCGGGCGATGACGTCTCATCGCTCGCAGCGGCGACCAGCGCCGCCACAACTTCCGCGGCCGCGACCACTGCGCCACTCTCGGGCGCTTCCAGATAGTCCTGATCGGCAGCATGCGTCAGCATCTGTCTTAGATCATCGAGCCCCAGGGAATTGAGACGGCCCAGAAAACTCTGCGCGTCCTCGTTTTCGAAGCTGCCTGTACCCCAGCCTGGCATGAAACCTCCGGCTGAATTATAGAATGCGCGGCGGGCCCTGCTTCTAAAGGGCTCCGAGTAGCCAACCATCCATCCAGAGTAACCGGATCTCCTTCAGTGCCCTTGCATGAGATTATAATAGCCCGACACCGATGGCCCTTTCCTCTGGCACGAGACTCGGCCCTTATGAAATCCAGTCTCCGCTGGGCGCCGGCGGAATGGGAGAAGTTTACCGTGCGCTGGATACCCGTCTCGACCGCACGGTAGCGATCAAAGTTCTCGCTTCTCATCTTTCTTCTTCGCCGGAACTCAGGCAGCGCATGGAGCGCGAGGCCAGGGCCATTTCCTCGCTGAACCATC
>Ga0210399_10003333_pt1 | contig 12536 bp, 7 predicted proteins | sample IncBWC14MmetaG_FD_150865 | JGI IMG/M metagenome (GOLD analysis project Ga0210399, IMG submission 150865) | Forest soil microbial communities from Barre Woods Harvard Forest LTER site, Petersham, Massachusetts, United States - Inc-BW-C-14-M | ecosystem: Environmental > Terrestrial > Soil >... | reverse complement strand
GAGCACATGCGACTTCGCCGTCAACCATAATCCTGCCATCACGGTCAGGAAAAAAATGGTGGACGCCGCCGCGGCTAGATCGGCCCGCTCCTGCAGATAGAAGACTCTGCGAATCAGCGTCCCCGATAAGAGCAAAGTGATGGTGAGGCCGAGCCCGATAATTCCGCTCGGCAACAACTGCGGAGCCAGGCCACGGAAGGCTAAAACCAAGGCCAGAAGGAGGGCAGTCAGCAGCAGTCCCAACGCCGTATTGCTCCAGAACATCAACTGAAAATACTCCGCCAGGCGACTGCGATATCTTCCCGAACCAAAAACTGTGAAGGGCTCCAGAATCGCTGCGTTCTGCAGACCAAGCAAGAAAACCAACACTGAATAGGACAAGGCAAACATCCCATACTGTTCCTTGCTCTGCGTGCGAGCCAATACCAGGTTGACCAGAAACGTTCCCCCTACAGAAAGGGCCTGATCGGCCATGCTGAAGCCCACTTGATGGACTTGCCGAAGCCGGGGCTGTCGCAATGTGGCGGCGCCCGCGGTAGCAGGCTGCGGGCCGAACTGGGCCGGGACTGCACGCTCTTGCCGGGCCCCCCCGGCCTTATCCCAAGCGATCATGAGCTGGGGCCACAGAGCCTGGAACTGCGGGAAAACTGGGAGAGGAACTGGCGTCGCCGGACAATTTCTCGCCACTCGTCCCGGCAGAATGGATTTCCGCGAAGAAGATTCCCGGCCGAGGACTTGCTTCCGCAAAACGCATCCAGATGCCATGGATGATGGCATGCGCCCGCGATCCGTGCGGCGGAGACCAGGGCATCACCGCATTTACCGTGTGAAGAACCTCCTCCGCCAGCGCCTTCGCGGGATGGCGGGAATCCGTTTCCCGCCACCGCGCTCTGCCCAGCACCACGAGTACCTCAACGGCCAGTCCCAGCACAGCGCTCCAAAACATAACCAGCAGACGCGGGGGAAATACTTTTCTCTCCGGCAGACTCGCCGCATCAAGTATTTTTACGCTGGGCGTTTCCTTGGCTTCCTGCACCTTGGCCAGTTCGTACTGCTGGGTCAGCGTCTCGTATACCGCTTCCTGAATCTTCGTCCGGCGAAGCAGGTCAGCGTAGGTGACGCCGAGCAGCGGCAATTGGCGAAGGCTCGGGTACGTGGAGTGTTCGTTGGGCAGGCTTCCATTTCTAACCAGATCGTTCTTAGCCAGATCGTTCTTAGCCAGGTCGTTCTTCCCCGGAGAGGAGTCGCCATTGAGCTTTTCCAGTTGATGTTGCAGCTCGGAGAGGCGAGCTTGCGCCGACCGCACTCGCACATTGTTGGCGGTGTAGATTTCCGACAGACCCTTTAACTCGGATTCAGCGGCGATGAGATGGCCTTCGAGTGCCGCGGCAGCCTCAACCAGGGCCTTGCCCTGCTCAGGGATGTTGATGGCAGTGTTGCGGCTGGCAAATTGGCTGAAATCTTCCGAAGCCTGGTCCAGCTCCCGCTTTACTACCTTGAGGCGGTCTTCAAGAAATATCTTTTCCCGGTGAGCGGCCGAAGTCGAGAGTTCGGAAACCAGCCGCTCCAGTTCTTCGGCATAAGCCTCCGCCAGTGCCGCGGCGCGAGCCGGGTCATGGTCAACCACAGAGAGAGAAATGATGCCGCTCTTGTGGTCTTCCGACAGCCCCGTGTTGTTGGCGAGCCTGCTCCGGGCATCTTCCTCGAGCTTTGTCCCATAAATCCTCTTCAGGGCAAAGCGCTGGACCAGTCGGTCTTCGAGCGTGCGGCTGCGCAGCATCCCGACGAACAATGCTCCCGTGGAGTTGGCTCCAAGCAGATCTCCCGCCACGGCGCCAATACTTCCGCCTGCCTTCGCGCTCAAAGCCGCCAGCATGGCTCCAGAATTGGATTGGCTGTCGGGAGGCATCAACTGTACGGTGGATTCGTACTGTGCAGGCAGCAGAAATGCCAGCACCGCCCCGAGCCCCAGACCAGCCAGCGCGCATCGGGCCAGCACGCGTCGCTGCTCCCAAAGCTGGTGCAGGCGGGCAAACATTTTTTCCGATCGTGGAACTTCTGCGACCTCCGGCTTCTCGAATTCCCGCAAGGCGGGCTCCGCCGAAAATTCAGTCCGAGTCTGGGTTGTGGCTGGTTGGGACAATGGAATGTTGAAGGACGAATGCTTAGTGATGAATGCTTAGGGACGATCAGAAAATCATCAACTGCGTCTGTTTGAATCCGGCTCTAGTTTTTCACCCAACGCCGCTTGGGCTGGAAAGTCAGCTGCACGCTGCTTGAAAAATCCGACTCGGGGCCGATCCGAAGCGCGGGAAACTTCCAGTCCTCATATTGCGCCTGCGCGGAGAGTTGGAATCGCTCACGAACCTGGCACTCGGCTTTCACCGAAAAATCGTTCAACCGTCCGCCTCCTGCCAGAAACCTGTCTACTTCCTGGTGGCGGTATCCCAGTTCAACGGTGGACCGCGGGGTAAAGGAATATTTCATCCAAGCTTGTCCGCCGAGCGCCTGGCGTCCAATCCAGCTGCCCATCAGATTGCCCTCATTGGTGTAGCCCGAGTGGTAGCGGCGATCGATATACATCGTGCCCAGCCGGGGTTCGGCCTTGAAGCCCTCGATCCGCAACTCCAGTTTGGGCAGCTTCGGCAACTGGGGCAGATAGATCCCGGGATTCAGCATGGGACGAGTCGATCCCAGGGGTGAGACTTCATCGCCCACCAGCGAGTCGGTGTAAACCGTAAGCCACTTTCTTAAACCCGGAATGCGATAGGTGATATCGAAGGACGAAAACCTCTTGGCCGGATTGCTCGCGATATTCGCACTGTGAGAGTAGTAGCTTCGGACGAATTCATGCAGGGTAACGGGCAGGCCGGGTCCCCCGAAAATGGCCGTGACACCCATGCCCAACTCCAGGTTCGGAGTGGGATGAAAACTGATCTTGTTGCCATGAACAAAAGGCTGTGGATGGAAATTCGGGCCCACCAGAAAGCGTGGATCGACGTTCGGATTTAAACCCTCCGAGGGCGGCGGATTATAAACCCAGTTTTGACCGGATAGCTGTCCCAGAAAAGAAGTGACTCGCACCGGCCCTAGAAAACGGGATAAACCGGGCACTGCGAAGGGAGACTCATTGTCGATCTGCAGCATGGTGATGGGCTGCGCATTGTTGCTCAGAAGTAACGACCCGCTCTGTCCGGGACCCAGCCACAGATTTTGTTTGCCAAATGAAATCTTGATCTGATTCACCGTGATTCCGATCGAAGCCTCGATCAGGCGAAAACGGTTCAGCGTTGGGGAACCGTCTGCCAGAGGAGTTACAACGCCGTCCTCGGTGGCGGTGGCTTGCAGGACGTTGAACGGGTTCGAAGCTACGAACGGAGCATGTTGGTATTCTCCCCGCAGCGTAAAGGAGAACATGCCGGCTACGGCGCTGGCGCTCAATCCAGTTATCTGGTTGAGACCTTTCCCATAGGGGCGGCCATAATCGTTGATCAGGGTCTGTCCGAAATGGTAGCCATCGCGTAACGGCGTTCCTGAAATTGCCGTGACCCGCGTGTAAATGGCGTCAAGGCTCACACCGACGTTGGCGGCTCCGTTCCAACGAGCGGTCTCGTCGCCGAACTCGGATTGCAGCGCCGCATAGGCCTTCCCCGCTACACCTCCCAGAACTTCGCCCTGGTAGCGCAGGCTCTCCTCCATCTCGTCCAGCAAACGCGCACACTCCATCCGGGTCCATGGACGCATACCGAGATATGCCGTCGACAAATAACCAAGAGCTGACAACCGCTCTAGCGATGGATAGACCCAGCTCTCGATCGGCACGTAGGGCGATCCCATATGGTGGGGATTCCGTACTTTGTCCTGCGCTGGAGTCGGCAGACTAACTTCGGTCAAGTTTCCCCAAGCTCCTTCGCTGATTTCGGGATCATGGCGGTGACGATAAACCTGCTGTGCTATTAAATAGCCGAGAGCGCTCCCGGCAATTACGTCCGCGGGAAAGTGTTCCCTTCCTGTAACGCGAGCCACCGTCACTGTAGACGCCAATCCATAAGAGACGAGCTTGGTCAGGGCCCCCGGATATTCATGTGCCACCACGCCTGCGATTGCCCAGGACACGGTCGCATGCTCAGAGGGAAACGAGGCGCCACCAGCAAAAAAGTGGCCCGCTCCCGTTCCTTGATAGGGCCGTTGCCGTTGAAACCCGGACTTGAGAGCGAAATCCACTGCGGCGGCATTCACTGCGGCTTCGCCGGCAAGAAATCCGGTTTCGGCGACGTGATCGTTATGCGCGATTTTTCCGAAAAAGAACATCGCACCCGCGCCGCCGGCCAGAGAATAAGCGCCATAATTTGACCAGCTGCGGCTGCGCATGATTCCTCCCACCGGGACTTGTTTCGAAACCCAGGAATCGCTGGCCAGAAGAACTCCCGTGCCGGCCAGCGCCGGCAGCACCCACACTGTATCGCTGTGTCGCAGATGCAAGGGACTCGTCCAGATGGCTTGCTGATCGCGGGCAAAACGCTTCATCAAATCTGCTCCGCGGGCGGCGACATTCCAGGTTCCGGTGGAAACTTCAGGCAACGCCTCGCCGGCATCCCGCGCAGAAACCTGGGCCATGGGGCTTCCCGGGAAATTCATTGCGAAGAAAAACGCAACCGATACTACCCTCGCGATTTGCATCCCAGCCATGTCACTCGCCGGGCGCTCAGAACTGCCGCCCCACACTGATAGCAATGGCAACAGAAGACATCAGTTGCGCCGCCTGAATGGTGGTCTTCCATGCGGGTGTGCCCCCCAGAGCTTTCTCCGGAACGAATACCATGTCTCCAGGCCGCAGTCCGGCGTTGAGCACATCGCCGGTAAACCATTCGCCGCTGCCTTTTCCACCCACCACCGAGCCGTCGCCGCGCACTACAAATACCGCTTTCTTGTTCGCCATGTTGGTGGGACCGCCAGCTTGACGCAGGTACCAGCCAGTGCTCTTTCCCGGACGGTAGCTGATGGCTGTCGGGTTATAGACCTGGCCGTTGACCATCACGTAGGTCGGAGTCTTCGGGATCAGCAGCGTGTCGCCAGCGCGCACTTCGATATCGGCGGGAGTGTTGGCCCATCGTTTCATGTCTCTCGAAATGTGAATCACCAAGCGCCCTGAGGGAGGCGTGCTCTGCAGTTGATCGAGCGTGGCGTGCCACTGCTGAAGCGTGCCGTCTTTGGCCAGCTTCTCGTCTGCGTCGCCCGTATCCGGAATCAGCTTGAGGGTCGATTGCTGGGCTTGCACCTGCCGGATCAGGTCGGCGCGGTTTCTTTCTTCCAATTCGCGAACCTGGCGGCGCTCGAGAATTGCGCCGTAGGGATAGGCATCTCCACGAAGTCCGCCCGCTCGCTCGATGATCGAGCTAAGACGCTCTCCTTCCTGAATGCCGTAATCTCCCGCATGCATGACTTCGCCTTTCACCGAGATCAAAGATCCAATATCGTTCCAGCCGGCCAGTTGGCGGATGGTGAGCACGTCGCCGTCATGCAAGCGCAGATCGGTGTCGGCTTCCCCGGCCAAGGCACGGGCGAGGGGCACGGCAACGTGTTCTCCCATCACCTTCCCGCCGTTTTCCACGGTGTAACGCGTGAGATCGGCCACCTCGGCGAAGGCGCTACGCTTCAGGCCTCCCGCAATACGCACCAGTTGAGCTGCGGACATATCGTCGCCCAGCGGGTATTTCCCCGGCCGCGGCACTTCGCCTTCAATCTTCACGCTTGCGGGATCGACTTTCGACAGATTGCGGTGAATGAAGACGCGATCCTTGGCCTCGAGCGCAACATTGTCCGCAGCATCGCCCGCCAGCGCGCGTTCCAGATTCACGCTCAGCACTCTAAGTTTTCCGTCGGAGGTGCGCCGGAAGATCTGGGCGTCGCTCAGCAGAGCATCCCTTGTGACTCCGCCCGCCAGATAGACAGCATCCCGCAGCCGGGTTGTCCCATTGGTGACGTGTACACCTGGGTGACGGACTTCGCCGCTCACGACGATCTCGGGAGGATCTTCGAAGTCGTAGCGGCCGAAAATGCGCACAGTGTCGAAGGGCTGGAGGGTCATATTCTGCGCATTTGGTTGCACAGCAGCCACGAGATTGCCTGGTATCCCTGCGAGGGCATCGGCGAGATTGAACGCAATTACTTGGGGAGCGAAATCAGGTGGCGCCAGCCGAATGATCTCGGCGTGGCTCGCTGCAGGCTCAGGCAAAAGATCGGTATAAGAAGGGATGAGATCAGTGACCCGCATGCCTTCGCGGAAGGCGTGCTTGCCGGGATGGGCCACATGACCGTCAAGATAAACAGTCTGTTCGCTATAGGGCAGAATCGGAGAGATGCGGATTTTGTCCCCATCCTTGATATTGAATTCCTCCAGAGCACGGGTCACTCCTTCCTGATTATTATTTTCCGGAAGATCGAGCCGCAGCATGGCGCGGCTCTGGTGGGCGACGACGCGTTCCACTTCAACATGGCGGAGAGTTCCGGTGTTAAGCACGCCGCCTGCGAGTTCGAGCGCTTCAGCGAGGTCCGTCTCGTGGTTCAATTCGTAGATCGCGGGACGCCGCACCATGCCTTCCACGGTCAATTCTGCGCCCAAAGGTGGAACCATGATGGTGTCGCCAGACTGCAGACGTTCCAGGCTCGAGCGCACCCCATGCAACAGCAGGTCGTAAAGGTCGGTTTCCCCGACGAGTTGCTGGCCGCGGTAGTGTCGCAAAAGCCGCAGCGACCCACGGGCCGTTGGACCGCCAGCCTGAAAGAGGGCGTTCAGAGGGGTAGACAACGAACTGACGTCGTAGGCGCCGGGCCGCAGGACATCTCCCACGACATAAACGCGCACCGTGCGAAGCCGGGCGAGAGAAACATCGGCGCGCACATCGCGGAATTCGGATCGCAGTGCACCCTGTACCATCTGCTGGACATCTCCCAGACTGCGGCCATTCACCTCCACCGCCCCCGTTTCCGGCAACGCTATCCGGCCTTCGCGATCGACTATGCGCTGCAAGTGTTGGGAGATGCTGCCCCACAATTCAATATTCAGGCCGTCGCCTGGGCCGAGTACGTAATCCGGCCCCACCGGCAGATCCATCGGAAGTTCGTCAAAGTTACCCGTACCGTTGCGAAAAATGTCTTCGCCGAAACGGACCAGAACCGGGGATCGCCGGGAAATTTGCGTATAAAGATCGTAGAGCGATGGCACAGCCGCGTACGGATTAGCCCTGTGGCGTATTGCGGGATGGTCGTCCTCAACTGATCTCGGACGTTCGATCCCGGCGTCGTGCCGAAAGTTCGACCGGACGAGGCCGGTTTCGCCAGCGATCGAAGAGAATTCCTGACCTTGCGGGCTGGTCCGGAACGGTGAACCGGAAGTCGTGGAGTTTGATGAAGGCGCGGTCGCATCCGCGGCGTTGAATGTTGGCTCACGGGCTGATTCGTCCATGCGGGCATTCAACAGTCCCGGCAGACCTTCCGCACCGATGCGCGTTCGTTCCCCAGTAACGGACGGCGTTCCTTCGTAGTAGTCCCGGCCTTGCGGTTGCAATCCGGCCAGTCTTTGTCTGCGGCGGTAGTCTGGAGCGAGATTCTTGGGTTCCGACGGCGATGATCCCGCAGGAGGCTCGACCCTTTCGGGTTCCATGAATCCGTCGATTGTAAATCCGTCATTCACCGGGGAAGACGTCGGAGGAGCCACTGGTGCTTCCGTTTGTTCGTGTTGGGCCCAGTATTTTTCTTCGTCATTTTTCAGGGTTGCATCCGCAACGTTTGCTGAGGGCTGCGTATTCTGCGATTCCGGGAGACGCTCGATCCTGTTTTTCACCATCTCCTCCCGTGTTGGTTTGGGCCGCACGTATTCTCGCTGTTCGATCTCACCGGTCACCAAGATGCGGATATTGTCATCTTCCCGCAGCAACTGGAACAAGGCTTCATCCGTAAGATCGGAAGGATCGAGGATTCTTCCCTGTTCATACGCTTTACGCACCAACAGTCGTTTCACTTCCAGCAGCAGTCCGGGTTCGCGGCGCAGAATTTCGGTGATAGTTGCGGCAGAGAGAGAGATCATCGGCTCCAGGTCGCGATCTTGAGCAGACTGGGCCAGCGCCGTTTCCCGTCCCTCGCCCGCAGACAGTAGAAGACCAAGGGTGAAGATGGCCGCCAATCCCCGCCAGCGCGGTGAAGAATAACTCAAAAAGCATTTTGGTAGATGCATCAGAAATTAGTCCTGGCGGGGAGTCGTGACATCTTGGACTTTTCAGTTACGATGTTTCGCTTCAGCGGCGGGCTCTACCTCGGCTTCGTCTACTTCCACAGCTACCGAGCGCATGATCAGATCCAGGGAAAAAACCAGGCGGCAGCGATCTTTCCGGCGGACGATGATCCCTTCAAGACCCTGCATGGGTCCACCTCGAACGCGCACGCGTTTACCCACTCGAAGATAGGGATGAGGTTCTACGCAAATGCCGTCAGTAAGCCTTTGCCGTAAGCTGTCAATTTCCGCATCTGGCAATACCGCGGGCTGGCCATTGAAACTCACCAGACGTACCGCGCTCGGCAGTTGCAAGACTCGCAGCCGATCCTCCAGCGCAAGCCGCACAAAGACATATCCGGGAAACAACGCGAGCTGCAGTTCCTTGCGCCGATCTTTCCAGCGGCGAACCGAACGGTAGAGCGGCAGGAAACATGCGATGGAGCGCTGCTCGATCTGCTGTGCGACGCACTTCTCGTGACGCGGGCAGGTATAGAGCGCATACCAATTCAACCCGGACCTATTCTCCGCGGAGCCTGCTTCGCGATTGGTTATCGGCACTTCTAAAGCATTCATAAGAAATCTTGATTTTACGATCGTCGGGTGCAGCTTCGCCCCGTCGGCTACGTTAGCTTAGTGAGCTAAACCATTTTGTTTCATAACCCTAACTGCAAGAATCGTTCAGCGACCCGCATTCAAATTCAATTCGGCGTAGCGCCCACCAAAACGGGACGCTCGCGCACTGCATTCAGAATTCCGGCTTCGGAACTCTCCAATGCCTTGGTCCGAATGTCCACCACGGCCCAATAGAACAGTCCCCGGTTCTGCTCCGGCGCCAGAGCCAGAATCTTCATCGAAGGATGCCGCCCCAGAAGAAATCCACACTGTCCCATACGCTTCTCGGGTTCGTCCATGGCAATGATCAGCACGTCCGGCTGCACCTGCTCGACGATGTCCGCCAGGTCGCTCTCGTTCTGAACCTCACCCACGACCTCAATGTCCGGCTGGTCGGCGATTGTAGCCATCACCAATTCCCGCATTAACCGCGGATGATTTGCAACCAACACACGGACTCGTTTCACAGGAGAATCCCCAGCGCCGAGCATAGGTCGCGGCCTCTGCCTGCACAAGGTTCAAAAGAGATCTAGCGGATATACGTCCAATCGGACGGGGCTAGTACTGAAGAGAACAACGGTGAAATTCCAAGACGGTCTAATCAGTACCAAGTGTCGTACTAATGGTTACTGATGCTGACCCAATGGACTTGAGCGCCCTGGAATCAACGTACAATTAACAGCGTTTCTAAATTTCCTGTAATCCGGTCATGAAATTTAATTCATGGATCACGAAGGTTGGGCGTGACTGGTGAACAATTCCCCGTTCCCTGCACGTTCGCACTGGTGGCTTGCAGTGTCCGCATGGCTGAACCCGCGGCGCTTGCGCGTGCAGGCGATCATCCTCATCTGCTGTTTGTGGGGAGCGTGCACCGTAGACTTCTCCACCGCGGGCCTGTTCGACCGCGCAGGCAACGTGAAGTTCCAGGACTTTCTCCAGTTTTATATTTCAGCCCGGCTGGTTGCACACGGCCGCAATAACCAACTTTACGACCAACAGATCGCCTCGACCGAACTCGAGCACATCGTCCAACAACCGACGCGCGTACGTTTGCCTACCGTCTACGGACCACAGGTTGGGCTGCTCTTCGTTCCCCTCGAACGATTTTCATTTCTCGCCGCCGCCTCAATCTGGGTGTTGATTAGCGTGTTGGTATTCTTCGTCTGCGTCTATTGGATGTGGAGGCTCTGCCCAAGTCTGCGTCAGTATCCCGGCCTGGTTGCCATGTCGGCGGTTTGTTTCCCGCCATTTTTTCATTTTTTTCTGCGGGGACAAATTTCGGTTCTGCTGTTACTTTGCTTCACCGCGGCATTCCTTGCGTTTCGCTCGGGCAATCACTGGATGGCAGGCGCGGCCCTCGGCTTACTGGTAATCAAGCCTCAGTTTCTGGTGGCGATTCCTCTGGTCCTTCTTCTTTCTGGCGGGTGGAAAACCTTGGCTGGCTTGGTCATCTCAGTCGGCGCTCAGCTTGGTCTCACGTGGACGTATTTCGGCACTGACGTCATGCACGCATATTTCGCCACCCTGTGGCACATGCCGCGATGGATCGCGCTCGCCGAACCGGCTACCGCTCAAGCCCAGATGCACTCCCTGCGATCTTTCTGGCTTCTCCTGTTGCCATGGTCGGCTGCTGCTCTCGTTTTCTACGTGTGTTCCTCGATCACGGTTTTGCTGATGGCAGTGGCTTCCTGGAGATCGCGTGGGAATCTGGCACTTCGTTTTTCGACTCTGATCTTTGCGGCGGTTCTCATCAATCCTCACCTGTTCGTCTACGATCTGCTTGTACTTGCGCCAGCGATGTTGGTGCATGTCGATTGGGCGCTCGGACATGCGAATCATCCCGCATCCGCCCGAGTTAGTGTTTTGCTCTATCTCGCATTCTTACTACCGCTGTCAGGACCTTTGACAGTGTGGACACACCTTCAGTTATCCGTCCCCGTCTTTGTCAGCATGCAAGCACTATTGTGGTCGATACTGCGTAGCAACGCTCATTCTGACACTCAGGAGCTCGCACGTTAGCGACTTGGGTTCGCTGTGGGATCAGGAGGCATCCGATCTCGCTGGCGTGCCGGATCTCCGGACAGCCTCCAACCCGGCAATGCCGGGCTGACCGCGGTTACAGCAGCCAAAGCGACTGACGGCGCCGCAGCCCTTGCTGCCAATTTTTGGCCGACTTCTAGCGAGGATCCGGTTCCGTTGTCTGGCGCCTGCTTTCTCTGGAACAATTCCAACAGCGAAGATTGCGCTTGCTTCTCCGCCATTAGTTCCGGCACAGACGATTTCGCCGTCAGGCTGGCTGCCTCGCTCAGTGGCTGAAGTTCCGCTTCATAGTCGCAAGGCCCAACCTGCATCATGGTGCAGAAGACACATCCGCCCTTCGGACGCCGCAGGTGCCCTGTATCGGAATTGAATTGCAGTCGGCCGGCTTGCGCTTCGGCGACCAGTTGTGCCAGGACTTTCGACCTCGCCTGTGCGAATTGAGCGGGATCGCCCGTGATATGCGGCGAAAAGATCACCCGCGCTTCCAGCGGATTACCCTGTCCATCCACCCCAAATCGCAGGCGCACCTCGCGATTCAGCAGATCGTTGAGCTTGTCTCCCACCTGCGGATTGCCAGCGGAGAACCGCCCTTGCATCTCCGCCAGAAAAGCATCCGTAGTGGACTGGCTGAATATCATCAGCACCAGCGGAAGGCTCTGGAACAACTGGCGAAGGAAGTATTGCCGGTGATGAAAACACTCCGTCACAATGCCCTTCTGCTGGTCGGCCGTCATCGGCGGCATCTTCGGCTCTGTGGGATCGGCCTGGGTAATCCATTTCGCCGAAGGACACGCGACCATATTTCCGTAAGAAACATCCTCACCCACACTGAGTTTGTGATTATCCCAACCCATCGCGGTCGCCATGTCCGCCAGCAGCGACTGATAGTTCAGGTACATCTGCACTGGCTGCAGCTCGACAGGAATGGTCTTGAAACCATTGGCGTCCACAGGAACATCAAGCTCGACGCCGGAGAAAGGACCATCCGTTCGGCCCTCCAAATACTGCTGATACTCTTGCAGCGGAATGTCGAGTTTGGCGGTCTCGCGATACCGAAAATAGTGCGCATACTGCTCGACGCTATCGAACAGAGGGTTGATCGAATTGATTGTGGCCGGCCACCATCCCGGAAGATTGGGATTGATTCCCACTGTCATGATCGGCGCTTTGCGGCAGCCACTAAGCATTTCGGGGGCAAGCGGCCCGCGGCCGAGGTACTGCGTCAATTGCACAATCCCCGGTGTCACCGGTGGTTGATCCGACTCATAGCCGTAGCTGTGATAAGTTCCCCACTGACGGAAATACGCACACGGATGCGGGGTAGGACCTGGTTCCTCCGCCACCCGCATCGCCTGACACGGCATTACTTCGTAAGCCAATTCAACTTCGGTGGGAAGCTGGCTGTTGCTCATGTTCGATACCACCAATTTCCGGAGAGTGTTCCTTTAGAGCTCAAGCTGCCGGCGCTGGCACCGGAGCAGGAACAGGAGCAGGAACATTGATAAATCTTGGCCCGTAAAACACTGGCTGATCCAAATCCGTATAAGTTTTCAAGAACTCAAATTCAGCGGGATAGAGCGCCGGAAGTTGCGAGACAATTTCCGCAGGAACC
>Ga0210399_10003332_pt1 | contig 12536 bp, 10 predicted proteins | sample IncBWC14MmetaG_FD_150865 | JGI IMG/M metagenome (GOLD analysis project Ga0210399, IMG submission 150865) | Forest soil microbial communities from Barre Woods Harvard Forest LTER site, Petersham, Massachusetts, United States - Inc-BW-C-14-M | ecosystem: Environmental > Terrestrial > Soil >... | reverse complement strand
ATCGAAGAACAAGAACTGGTCAAAGCGCTGACGTCTCACATCACCACCGAACTTGAGGGTATGTTTCGAAAACGTTCTTGTGTAATTATCTGTCCACTGAAAAGTATTCCCCGTTTGCGGCAATTCCCCCTCGAAATTGTTCCCAATCGCAAACCCGCCCGACACGCTTATGTAGGGCAGTCCCACATGGCCCGGAAGATCGGTCGTGATACCGGCGCTCGCCGGGAATGCCGGATCCTGAAAACAGTTCGCCGCGGGAATTGCCCCGCAGGAATCGTGCACACTCGCTAGCGTGTTTACAGGGTGGTTGTTGATCTGTTCTCCTTCGCGAAAATAATTGAAACGAAATTCGTTTACCGCGTTCGATCCGATTGTCCAAGTGTGACTCAAATTCCATTGCTGAACTCGTGTGCCAAACATTGAGCCGAATCCAGGCACGTTTCCGCCCGCACCTTGGAAGAACGAAATCGGCAAGGTCTGGCTATCGTCTTCGAAGTAATAATAAGCACTAAACTTTTGCGAACCACTCGAAGTAATATTTTGGTCGAAGTGAACTGTAAACTGATCATTTCGCGCGACCTTGGGAGGCGTTGCAGTAAAAGTGCCAGTCCCGAGCGGGGCGACGTACTTATTGTAAATTGCTAGCGCGACGGGGTCGAAGCACTGCGTGGGGATTTTATTGCCGGGAAAGAGATCGGAGTATGCCGCCCCGACGGCTATAGGTACTCCAACCGCACCGGCGCAGCCGGGACGCGCACTCAACGTATCGGCAAACGTCTGATCATTGATTTGCCCAGCGAATGTCGCAGCCGCGTTGTTTTCAGAAAAGTTTCCTGCAGCCTCGTCTGCTGTGGGCAAGAATACCTGGCCCGTCGACGTGCCCTGATGAAGCCGCAGCCCCTCGTAAGATCCAAATATGAACGTGCGATTTTTCTTGATCGGTCCACCAATAGTAGCCCCGAATTGATTCTGCTTGTATGGCGCTACCGAATTATCGAAGAAACCTTTAGTATTCAGCGCGTCATTCCGGATGAATTCATAAAAATCGCCGTGCACAGCGTTTGTCCCGGATTTTGTGACGACATTGACGACAGAACCCGAGTTACGCCCGTATTCCGCGTCAAACGTATTTGTCAACACGCGAAACTCTTCAATCGCATCCGGTGATGGCTGAATCGCGGGTCCATTCACGAAAATATCGTTGCCGTCCCCTCCGTTAACCATGTAATTGTTCGAGCGTCCGCGGCCTCCGTTTACGGAAACCACGCCAGGGTTGTCGCTGCCTGCGAACAAATCCGCGCCCAATTGCGATTGCACACCAGGTTGAAGCTGGAGCAGCGCGTACGCGTTCCGCGTGTTCAGAGGAAGTTCGCGTATCGACGTGTCTGTCATCACGGCGCCCAACTGAGTGCTCGTAGTCTCCACCTGCACAGCGCTCGCTTCCACGGTCACCGTATCGCTTTTCCCGCCAACAGCAAGCGCAACGGTAATGAAATTGACGTGACCGATTGTGACCACGACGTCCTTAGCCAGAAACTTCTTAAAGCCCGTCGCCTCGGCCGAAACATCGTAGGTGCCAACCGGAAGTTCAGGGATGGCGAAGGCACCGTCCTTATCCGACGTTACAGTGCGCGGCGTGGCCTGACCCGTTAACGTAGCCGTGACCGTGACGCCTGGTACGACAGCACCGGAGGGGTCATTCACAATCCCGCGGATGGCCCCGTTCGTTTGCCCCATCGCCGCAACACACAATGTCAGGCTCCCGCACGCAAGCAGACACACCCGTACCCACGCAGTCGCTCTCATTGACGCTCCTTTGAAAATCCTGCGTCCACCCCAGACGCCCCCGATTTTTCGATTGCAGCGCCCCGAAAAACCTTACTATAATTCGCGAACGTTAGAGGATGGCCTGTAGCCTTGTCAAGAGGAAACTGTTTTGGCTCAAGCTCGTAAGCTGTCCCGCGAAACTCAGCACGCTCCGGGCTACCTACGCATCAGCGATGTCGCGCGCCTCGTCGGTGTCTCGCCTTCGATTCTTCGCTCCTGGGAAATCCTTGGCCTGATTTCGCCCGCTCGAACGCGGAGCCAATATCGTCTCTACACGCAAGCAGACGTGCGTTTGCTGAAGCGCGCACAATTTCTCCGCCGCGCTCGCGGAATGAATGCCCCCGCCATCGTTCACATGCTCAAGACGCAGGGGCTTCTTTCCAAGTCCGGCGGTGGCCAGCCGAAAGCAAGCCCGGTGGGACCGCGCTTGCGGCGCTTGCGCTTGCAACGTGGCTACTCACTCGCGAAAGTCGCGCAAGCTGTTGATGTCTCAGTTGGATTTTTGTCTGCTCTCGAACGCGCACAAATGAGTGCCTCAATCGCCACCCTCCGCCGCTTGGCCCGCTTCTACCGCCTGAACATTCTTTCGCTCTTCGATCCTTCGGAAGCGAATCCCGGCCGCGTCCGTCCGAGTGAGAGAAAAGTCCTCGAAGCCGGCAATGGCATTCGAATGGAACTGCTTTCCTGGGGCAACACGGTAATGGAGCCGCACATTTTCCGCATCGCTCCGTCGGCCGGAAGCGGCGAGTCTTACACACACGACGGCGAGGAGTTTCTATATATTTTGAAGGGTTGCATCGAGATTGCACTCGACGGCGGCGAGTCGAACCGCCTCGAACAAGGCGACAGCTTTTACTTCGAGAGCAGTACGCCGCATCGCTGGGTGAATCCCGGCAAGAAAGAAGCTTGGGTCCTGTGGGTGAACACGCCACCGACATTCTAGGGGCATCGAGCTAACGCGCGGCAGTGACGAGGGATCTCAATCAAAACAATGAAAAATAGACTCGCAGCGCTCTCCCTAGTGGCTTTCTTCACATTCGTGTTCGGCGGATGCGGCAAACAGCCCGTTCTCAGCTTGCTCGTCTGGGAAGGCTACGCCGATCCCTCGTTCGTCCACTCTTTCGAGCAATCCCACAAATGCAAGATCAGCGCTTCCTATATGGGTTCGAGCGATGAACTGGTCGCCAAACTTCGCGGCGGCAGTGCCAGCAACTACGACGTGATCTCGCCCTCCAGCGACGTCGCCACTATGATCGCCTCAGCAGGCCTCGCGGCGCCTCTCGACCTTTCGAAATTTGCCTCCTATCTGCAACTCTCCGAACGCCTCCGCGAAATGCCCCTCGTGCGGGTGAATGGAAATGTATACGGCGTGCCGTTCACGTGGGGACCAAATCCGTTTTTGTACGACACAAAGGCTTTTCCAATTCCGCCTGATAGCTGGACCGTTCTCTGGAGCTCGGATCTCAAGAATAAAATTTCCGTTTGGGATGAGCTTTCCACGATTTACATGGCTGCGCAGGTCCTCGGTTACGACAAACCCGATCCCAATCGTCTCTACAACCTGACGGACGAAGAGCTCAATAATGTGAAAAAGAAGCTCATCGTACTGAAGCCCAACATCCGAAAAATGTGGAGCACGGGCGGTGAGCTAACGAATCTTTTCGAGAATCACGAAGTGGTCGCCGCGATGGGCTGGCCTCTCATGACGAATCAACTTCGCAAAGCGAATTTCCCCATTGGCGAGACGATCCCGAAGGAAAACACCACGGGATGGATTGACCATCTGATGATTACATCTGCGAGCGAGCATAAGGATCTCGCCGCAGAGTTTCTCGAATACATGATCGAAGCAAAAACCCAGAAAGCGGTGGCCGACGTCACTGGCTACGATCCGGCTAACCCGCAAGCCGCACAATTCATGACAGAAGATCAGCGAAAATCGCTGCACCTCGACAACGTCGACCTCTATATGACGCGCATCTATTTCTGGCAGCAAGTGTCTCGCCGCGATAAATACAACGAGATCTGGAATGAAGTGAAGGCCGCCCAATGATGTCTTTCATTGGCACCATTCGCGGAACCTGCTGCGGAACCTGCAAATGACATCTACAAGGGCGGAAAACGCCGCAGCATCGGTGCGAACCGATTCGCTCCTGTCGATCCGCGAAGTAGTGAAGCGTTTCGGCTCCCGTCCTGTTCTCCGCAACATTTCGCTCGAAGTTGCGTCGGGCGAATTCTTAACGATCCTCGGCGAAAGCGGATCGGGGAAGACGACTCTCTTACGTCTCATCGCGGGATTCGAACAGTTAGACGGAGGTGAAATCTGGATTGGACGCGACCGTCTCGACCAAATCCCTCCACATCGCCGCCCGGTGAACACCGTATTTCAAAGCTACGCGCTGTTTCCCCATCTGAGCGTCTTTGACAACATTGCCTACGGCCTGCGCGCAAAAAATATCGCGAAGGCCGAAATTCCCAACCGTGTCGCTCAGGCTCTTGCCATGGTAAAGATGAGCGAATTCTCGAAATCGCCTCCCGCTCGACTCAGCGGCGGTCAGCAACAGCGCATCGCGTTGGCGCGTGCCCTCGTGAATCGTCCTGGCGTTCTCTTGCTCGATGAGCCCCTCTCCGCGCTCGATGCCAATCTGCGCCGCCAGATGCAAACCGAATTGAAGGCATTGCAGCGCGAAGTAGGAATCACGTTCATTTTCGTCACCCACGATCAGGAAGAAGCCATGGCGCTCTCCGATCGCATCGCCTTACTCCGCTCAGGTTTTCTCGAACAGGTCGCTGAGCCGCGCCAGATTTACGGTCAGCCTGCATCCGCGTACGTAGCTCAATTCATCGGCCAGACAAATCTCCTTCGAGCTGACGTCAAAGATCAGGTGGCGAGAGCCGGCCCGCTCATATGGCGAACGGCAGAAATCTCGCGCCAAGTTGTTTTTTCGCTGCGCCCTGAATGCATTCGGCTTGTTGCGCGCGGGGCGATGCCCCGAGCGGCTGACGACTCGACCGCGCGCTTCCGCGCTCGCATCCTGAATCAAGCCTTCGGCGGCGCGATGGACACGCTCGAACTCGATTGCGGCACCCGGCAGACCGTTCGCGCCCGCATCGCAAGCCCCGGCCCTCTTAGTGGCGAACACGAATTCGAATTTCGCGCGGGCGATGCAATCGCCGTTCGCGAAGAAAGCTCGGCCTAACGATGTATACCCGAGCCTACAAATCCGCCGTCACAGTCCCGCCACTATTGTGGGTTACCGCCTTCCTGCTTGTGCCTTACGCCCTTCTCTTCTGCTACAGTTTCTGGTCCGTCTCGGCGCAGCAGACTATCGTCCACAATTGGAATCTCCAGAATTATGTCCAGCTGATTCGCAACCCGACTTATCTCTCAGTTCTCTTTCGCTCACTCCGCATCGCCGCCGCCGTCACGCTGCTAGCTGTGCTCCTGGGATATCCGCTCGCTTACTTTCTTTCTTTTCACGCGGCTGGACGAAAGGATCTTCTATATCAGCTCGTGATAATTCCCCTGTGGGCCAGTTATCTCGTGCGCGGATACGCCTGGAAAACAATCCTCGGCAGCGATGGTGTGCTCAACGGCTTGCTGCAATATCTCCACATCACGCGCCACCCCGTCGAATTTTTCCTGTACAGCCCGTTTGCCGTTGTCCTCACCCTGACGCACATCTACACGCCATTTACGTTCCTTCCGATTTACGCGTCTCTCGAACATATTCCTCGAAATCTCGTCGAAGCTTCACACGATCTTGGCGCGTCTCCCTGGTCCACATTCCGCCGCGTAATCCTTCCGCTGTCGTTGCCGGGCGTTCTCGCCGGGGCCACTTTCGCATTCGTGCTCACGCTCGGCGATTTCCTCGCGCCACTTCTCGTTGGTGGCGCCAGCGGCATCATGATTTCCAATATTGTGGTCAGTCTTTTCGGCGCCGCATACAACTGGCCACTTGGCGCGGCAATCTCGCTCTGCATGCTTCTGCTTGTCATGGGTCTCCTTTTCGCAACCGAACGTCTTGAGAGGAAACTCACCCTTTCATGAGCAACTCTTCAAGTTCCAGCCGCGCGCCCCTTCTGACGCTCTACGCCACATTCGTGTATGCGTTCCTCTACTTCCCCATCGTCGTCCTCGTTATCTACTCCTTCAACGGCTCCGGCGTCGGCGGCTTTCCCCCAACCGGCTGGACGCTCGACTGGTATCGCCAGCTTTTTCAGGATGGTCCGCTGTGGGATGCAGTACTCAATAGCGCTATCGTTGCAGTAGTCGCCGTCGGAATTTCCCTCGCGCTCGGTCTTCCTGCGGCACTCGCTCTTGACCGCGCGCAATTTCCGGGCAAGGTGCTTTTTCGCCGCATCGTCCTTCTGCCACTAATCCTCCCCGGTATTATCACCGGCCTGTCTCTGCTCATGCTCTTCGTCGCAATCGGAATGAAACTCAGCCTCGTCACGATCACGCTCGGTCACGGCACCGCCCTGATATCCGTCGCCACCACCGAAATCTTCGCAGGTCTGCAAAAGCTCGATCGCGCCCAGGAAGAAGCCTCGCTCGATCTCGGCGCAAACCACTGGAAAACCTTCTGGAGCATCACGCTTCCGAATCTCCGTGTCTCGATAATTGCCGCCGCCCTGCTGATCTTCACCCTTTCCCTCGACGAAATCGCCGTAAGTTTCTTTCTCATCGGCCGCGACAATACCCTGCCCCTCGAAATCTGGTCGCGCTTGCGCCGCGGAATCACGCCGGAAATCAACGCCATCTCCACACTGATTCTCGCCTTCTCCATCGCCACAATTCTGATTTGGTATCGCCTTCGCACTCGCACCGCCAGCGCCGAAGAAGCAGGCGCGCAGCTATTGGCATCCACTCTGGAAGGAGAGCATTCATGAGCGGCACAAGGCGGGATTTCTTGAAGTTCGTTGTCGCAGGCTCAGTCGCAGCTGGCTGCCCCGTTGATATCGCATTGCTCGCAGCGCCCGACGACTCGAAAACTCAGGTCGAAGGCGATAATTTCGAGGTCTGCCACCAGGTCCGCGACGGCCACTCCTTCTCGCGTCCGCCGATTTCGAAGCGCTACGATGTCGTCATCGTCGGAGGCGGCGCCAGCGGCCTCAGCGCCGCTTATTTCCTTCGCCAGCACGATCTCCTTCTCCTCGAAAAAGAACCGCATTTCGGCGGCAACGCCTACCTCGAGGAATACCAGGGACAAGCCTTCGCCACCGGCTCCGCCTACGATGAGAAGGGCACATCCAGCGAACAGCTCGCCCGCGAAATCGGTCTCACAATGCTCCCCGTCAATTCTTTCGACCCCACGATCCTCAACGGCAGGTGGATCAAAGAAACTTGGCACGCAGGTCTCGACGAACTTCCCTACCCCGCATCCGTCCGCGACAGCTTCAAGAAATTCCGGGCCGATATGCTCGCAATCGACATCACGAAAAATATCGAACAGCTCGACAACACTCCACTCGCAAAATATCTGAGCAACTACGCTCCTGAAGTCAAATCATGGTGGGACGCTTACGGTCCCTCCAACTGGGGCGCAAAATCCGCAGACACATCCACGTATGTCGCGCTAATCGATTTCCAGGAAGTCATTGCCACAGAGAAAGACGTCCGAGTCACCCTGCCGGGCGGCAATGGCGCTCTCACCCGCAAGCTCGTCGAGACCCTCCAGCCAAAATCTGCGGAACGATTGGTAGGTGACGCAACAATCGTCTCCGTCGAACCTCAAAAGAACGAAGTTCGCGTCACCTACATCCAGGGAGGCTCACTGCATTCGGTAGGAGCGAAGTTCGTCATCATGGCGACGCCGAAATTCATCACCTCTCGAATCGTCGCGGGACTTTCAGACGCGCAGCGGGACGCCATGTCTTCTTATCACTATTGTCCCTACCCAGTGATCAACATGATTTTCGACAAGCCGGTCTACAATCGCGGATATGACACTTGGTGCCCGGGAAACTCCTTCACCGACTTCATAGTGGCGGACTGGGTTGTGCAGAAGCAGCCGGGATACAAACAGAAAAACAACATTCTTACGTTTTACACACCGCTAGCCGAGGTCGAACGCAAAAAACTTCTGAAAATAGACGATTGCCGTCAAATCGCCGCAAGCGTCCTGCGCGATTTTCAAAAACTCTTACCCGAATTCGCCGCTGCGGATCCGATAGAAGTTCACTTCTATCGGCGCGGCCACCCGATGTTCGCCGCCACCCCCGGTACCTTCACGAAAATCATTCCCACGGCCAGCCAGCCCCTCGAACGAGTTTTTTTCGCGAATACCGATTCGATTGGCCCTGAGTCGGAAATTTCCGGAGCCGTGGATTCGGGGCGCAAGGCTGCCGAGTGGGTGGAGAAAAGACTTGCCGGCGCATCTGCGTGCGGTGCCCAAGCCGTTGTCGGCCTCGGTGCCTGATAGCCGCGCAAAAAAAAACACCCGGTAACCAACCCGGGTGTTTCGACCTCTCTCAAATCCTGCCAGGGAGTGAGAAAGAAACTCTGCCTTATGGGTCCAAGGACACCTTCTAAACGTGCCCGCGTACGCTCAAATTATGTGCGCCGGAGAGGACAAAACCCACTGTGCTCGCCGTTTGCGGCACAAACCAAACCCGCCGGACCATCGGGTACTCGCTATGTTGCATGCGCCGCGCCACATAGTCGAGAAGCAGCGGGCCCACCTGAATCGCAGCGTAGATGGCCCCCGAATGTGCGAAGGGCCTCATCAGCGGGTCATCCTCCACAGCTCCGCGCCCAATCGCCTGCCGCGTCGAATACGCATCGAATGTTGCCGCACCGTGCTGGACCATTGTCAACGCAAGCCAGCTCCGGCTCATGCGTGGTCTTTCGGCGGCGTAGACCTTAACTGGTTTTACGGGAGCCGGCTCGGGAACGCGCACCGAGGAAAGAGGCTGCGTCGTGTCGCGATCCGTCAGCGAAATAGCCGTCATGCCGGCGGCCGGCTTTTCGCCTGAGTCGCCGCTGAAGTTCACTTTGTCCGAATCAATATGTCCTTTACCGGACGTTGTCTCAATTGTGTCGGATGCGCTGACGAGTGCCGTCGCTGTCGCTGGTTTCGGCCTCGTGCCGTCGGTCTCTGTAAAGGTGGGAACCAGATTCGCAGCGAAGAATGGCTGAACCACTTTCGGTGCGGGACTAAACTGAACCAATAGCACAGCAAGCGCAACAACCATGGAAGGGGGCTCCTAATCGCGCAAAGACAGGGGAAGCACGACTAGTACCATCAACGCGACGCCAGCCTAAAGCCAACAATCGCAAGTACTTAAACGCTCAAGTGGCATTGGGAAACCGCTTTCGCTACGGGATTCGCCGCAACGCAATGGAAGCGATTTCGACTGAAGTGGAAAAACAACTTCCCACCTTTGCCAATATTTGGCCACTATTTTCCAAAACGGGAATACGCATGCTGCGTGAATGCTCCGATCAAATTTGCGCGCTGTCAGTCAACCCGAAGCACAATTTTCCCAAATTGCTCGCGCCGTTCCAGTCGCTCGTGAGCTTCCTTCGCGTTCTCAAGCGGCACCACCGCATCAATCACCGGCTTTACAAGTCCGCGAGCCACCATATCAAGCACCGGGTAGAGTTCGGCCTTGCTGCCCATATACGAGCCAAGAATTGAAATGTGCCGGCTGAATAGGAACCGCAAGTCTATCTTCCCCTCGTAGCCAGTCGTCGCCCCGCAGGTCACCAACCGTCCGCCCACCGCCAGACTAGCCAGACTCTCCTGCCACGTCGCGTCGCCTACGTGCTCCACAACCACATCAACGCCGCGCCGATCCGTGAGCCGCCTCACTTCCCGCGACCAATGCTCGATCGAATGCAGAAATGTCTCGTCGGCGCCCAATTCCATAGCCTTCTGCAGCTTCAATTCCGATCCGGCTGTCGCGATCACGCGCGCTCCCGCCGCCTTCGCAATCTGAATCGCAGCGCTACCCACTCCGCTTCCCGCGCCGAGCACGAGCACCGTCTCATCCGGCTTGAGCTGAGCTCGCGTAATCAACATGTGCCACGCGGTCAGAAACACCATTGGAATAGCCGCCGCTTCCTCAAATCCAAGATTCGCCGGCATCGGAATCACATTCACGGCGGGCGAAGCCACATATTCCGCATATCCGCCGTCTACCTTGTATCCGAACAAGGTGTACTGTCGGCAAAAATTATCATCGCCTCGCAAACAGTAGGCGCAATGCCCGCACGAAATTCCAGGCGACAGCAGCACTCGCTGGCCCGGACGCACGCCCGAGACTTTCTCTCCCACGCGCGCCACTTCTCCCGAAATATCCGACCCAGGAATATGCGGCATCGGAATCGTGATCCCAGGGAGCCCACGTCGAACCCACAAGTCAAGATGGTTCAGCGCACAAGCCCGCACGCGAACCAGCACTTCGTCCGCACCAATCTCCGGCTCGCGCACTTCGGCATAACGTAATACCTCGGGCCCACCGTGCTCAGAAAAGATAACCGCTTTCATCATTCCACCGTTTTGCTGGAGACCGAACCAGATCTGAATGTCACCACAGCGTCTCGTCTTTGGTTTCTCGCGCCGCCAGCAGGCCGATGAACGTCAGGACGGCTGCCAGCGACAGATAGTAGCCGACGTACTGCAAGCCATATTTCTTCGCAAGCCAAATGGCGATATAGGGCGCAAGAGAAGCGCCGAAGATACCCGCCAGGTTGAACGTCAGCGAACTCCCCGTGTAACGCACCGAGGTGGGGAAAAGCTCGGACAGGACTGTACCGAGAGGACCGTAGAATAGGCCCGTCAACGATAGGCCTACGACCAGAGCCATGATTGTCCCGAGTGTCCCCGCCAGGAACATAGGTGCCATAACCAAGCCGAACAACCCGATTGCCACAGTTACCCAAAGCAAAGTGCGGCGGCGCCCTCGCTCGGCGAGAATCGCCCCGGCCGGAATCGTAATCGCAAAGAAGATCATGCCGAACAACTGCATCACCAGAAACTTATCGCGACTGTAACCCAGAGCGGTTGTGCCCCAGGACAGCGCGAAGACGGTCATCAAATAGAAGAGAACGAAGGCGGCCAGTGCTCCCAGGATCCCCACCACGAGGGATCTGGGATATCTTCGAAACACCTCCAGGATCGGTACGGCCACCCGCTCGCGTCGGCTGATAGCTGCGCGGAACGCGGGAGTCTCCGTGATTGTCAGCCGGACGTAGAGGCCGACAATCACAAGAACAGCACTCGCAAGAAACGGAATGCGCCAACCATAAGAGAAAAACTGATCGTTCGTGAGCCATTTCGACAGCGCAAGGAACACACCGCCGGAAAAAAGAAATCCGATCGGCGCTCCCAGTTGCGGAAACATTCCGTACCACGCGCGCCTGCCTGCCGGCGCATTCTCCACCGCGAGCAACACCGCCCCGCCCCACTCTCCCCCGAGCCCGAGTCCCTGCCCCATGCGGCACAACGCAAGCAGTAACGGCGCGGCCACGCCTATGGTCTTGTAGGTCGGAAGGATGCCGATCGACACGGTCGATACGCCCATCGTCAGCAGGGCCGCGACCAAAGTCGCCTTGCGGCCAACGCGATCGCCAAAATGGCCGAACAGCGCCGACCCAAAGGGTCGCGCGAAAAACGCAATTGCAAACGTCGCAAGCGAGGCGAGCGTAGCCGATGCCGGGTCGGACGCGGGAAAGAACAACCGGGGAAAAACGAGCACCGCAGCGGTCGCGTAGATGTAGAAATCAAAAAACTCGATCGTCGTCCCAACGAGACTCGCAAAGAGCACCTGCGCAGGCGCGTTGACTGCAAAGTCGCGGTTGGCGGGTTGTTCCCTAATCGTGACGCCGACGCTAGGTGTCTCACTCAAGGATCAGGGAGTTTACCTGTGACAGAGTGTGGTGAGAACGATGAACTCGAAGAATTCGCAGAATTCGATCACCAAAGCTGTAATCCGCGCTGTCCCGCTTTCTGGATGGGCATGATGACGTTATTGATCGGGGTAAAGCAGCCATTCCTGCTTCTATCAATGCGGCTTGAACGTCTTCCCGGTCTCAAGCAACGTTTTCAGTCGGGAAAGAATACGTGGCCATCCATCGGCGCAGGCGGCGTAAGTCGAATCGTCCTCAGCCCACTCGTCGTGCGTCACCATTACTTGTGTGGCTTCGATCTCGGGCACAAGTTCGATAGTTGCGCGTGACTCTTTGTCATTCGCGCCCATCGCAAAGGTGTACTGAAAGACTTTCGGAGGCTCAACTCGCAGGACCTTTCCTCGAACATAGGTCATGGGTTTGCCATCGGGTCCTGCGCCCACCCATGCAAGCGAGCCACCAGGCTTAAAGTCCGCTTGAAACTCAGCGCCCGAGAAGATGATCCTGTTTGACTCCCGCGACACAAAGCCTTCCCACACCTTTTCTGGGGTGGCGGCAATGTAGAACACATACTTAAGTGGTGGTTGATGGGCCATGGTTGCTCCTGATTTTTCGCGCCATCTTATATCCGCAGGCAAAACCCTGCAACGCTGCAATGCCTTCAGGTACGGGCATCACAATCTGGAGCTGCAATCCAACTCGAAAATATAATCTACCTACTTGGAACGTCGCGTTATTGGAGATCACTCTATGCGTCAAGTGGTTTCCTCTTGATTTTTTAGGTGGGTGTGGGCATATAAGATCGAAATGCACGAAAAAAACCCGAACGCGGTAGCACTTGGAAAAATGGGTG
>Ga0210399_10003329_pt1 | contig 12539 bp, 11 predicted proteins | sample IncBWC14MmetaG_FD_150865 | JGI IMG/M metagenome (GOLD analysis project Ga0210399, IMG submission 150865) | Forest soil microbial communities from Barre Woods Harvard Forest LTER site, Petersham, Massachusetts, United States - Inc-BW-C-14-M | ecosystem: Environmental > Terrestrial > Soil >... | reverse complement strand
TTCGGCCAGGAGCCGGTCGACCAGGTTCGAGCCGATGAAGCCCGCGCCGCCGGTCACGAGGGTGCGCACGAGCGGCCTTTTTAGCCCGACACGCGTTCGCCGTCGACCAGGGTGCCCGACGAGACGACGGCGTCGGCGCCGAGCACCGAGACCGGCCGGACGTCGCCCCGCTGTCCCACCACCGAACGGGGGCCCATGACGGATCCCGCCACCTTGGCGTCGCCGGCGACGTGGCAAGCGTCCATCAACACCGAATCGGCGACGACGGCCCCGGCGGAGACGACGGTGCCGCGCCCGAGGATGCTGTGCTCCACGCGCGCCCCGGTTTCGACCACGCAGCCGGCGAAGATCACGGCGGGCCCGAAGACGTCACCCGAGACCTCGCTCTCGCCCTCGACGAGCACGCCCCGCCCGCGGTCGACGAGGCCGGGGGCAACTTCGGGCCCGCGTTTCCCCGCCACGTAGTCGAAATTGGCCTCGAGGTACGCGGCCGGCGTACCGGTGTCGAGCCAGTACGAGTCGTCGGAACGGGCGTAGAGATTGCCGTCGCGCACCATGGCCGGGAAGGTCTCCCGCTCGATGGAAACCCGTCCGCCCTCGGGGATCCGCGCCAGGACCGACGGTTCGAGCACGTAGGTCCCGGCGTTGATCTCGTTCGTCGGCGCCTCGTCGCGCGGCGGCTTCTCGACGAAAGCGGTGACCCGACCCTCGGTGTCGGTGGGCACCACGCCGAAGGCCGACGGGTCGGCGACCGGATGCAGGGCGATGGTCCCCTCGGCCCCGCGGTCGCGGTGGAACTCGACCAGGGTGGAGAGGTTCATGTCGGTCAGCACGTCCCCGTTCACCACGACGAAGGTCTCGGAGATGCCGGCGAAGGCCGCCGCAAACCGCACGGCCCCGGCGGTGTCGAGGGGCTCGGGCTCCACTGCGTACGTCAGCGCGACCCCCGCGGCCCGGTCATCGGGGTACGCCTCCATGAAGGCGTCGGGAAGGTAGCCGAGGGAGAGGACGGCCTCGTCCACGCCGTGCGAGGCGAGATGACCGAGCACGCGCTCGATCATCGGCACGCCGACGATGGGCAGCATCTGCTTGGGGGACGTGAGCGTGAGGGGACGCAGCCTGGTTCCCTCGCCCCCGACGAGGACGACCGCCTTCATTACTTCGTCGTCGTCGTGGACGAAGGCTTCGTCGTGGTGGTCGTCGAGGGTGCCGTGGTCGTCGTTGCAGCGGTCGAGCTCGTCGTGGCCGAGGGCGTCGAGGTCGTCGTGGCCGACGGGGTCGAAGTCGTGGTGGTCGCGACGGGCTGGGTGCCGGCGAGCACCTGGACCAAGGCGACGATGGTGGAGCCGGGCGGCTTGGGCAGCGTCGTGCCCGACGGGACGAAGCCAACGGTGATGAGCTGGCGGTTGACGAACTTGAGGTCGGCCGGCTTCTGTGAGTTGACCCCATTGGTCTGAACCAGCTGGTTGTTCTTGGTCTGGGTGGTCACGACCCACCAACGGGCCACCACCTCGCCCACCTTGCCCGCGTCCGGGGTGCCGGCGGCGCACTTCTCGCCGTTCTTGTACTCGGGCGCCTGGGCGGCCGGGTACTTCAGCGTGGTGTTGGTCAGAGTGAGGCCGGGGTACCCGCTCGCGAACTTGCCCACGGTGGCGTTGGCGCCCGCCTCGCTGGACTTCTTGGGTGCAATCAGCAAGACGCCGCTGCCGGTCGTCGTCAGGCCCGTGGTCGAGCTGGCGGGCGACGCTGTCAGTGCCGGCTGCGTCGTGCCACAGATGTCGAAGGAGATGGCCGCGTGCCACGTCGTGCCGACGGTGGGCTGCACGGTGCTCGGCGACTGGTTGTAGTGGTACTTGGCGATGGCCACGGAAGCCAGCCCGACGAGCACGATCACGACCAGGGCGGCGTACCAATTGACGGGCATTTGGCCGCGATAGGTGGCGCCACCACCCGTGGCGGCGGCGCGTGCGACCGACTTCCCAGAGGAGCTTCTCGCCATGGCGGGACGCCACCCTACAGCCTGGCCGGTACCCCTCCTGGCGCAGGCCACGGGCGGAGAAGCTCTCGGTACAGCTCCGCCGTTCAGGGGTGCAGGGCGTCGGATCCGGCTCTGCCCCACTCCCGCACCGTGGCCCGCGACCCGCTGACCACGACGAGCAGTTGCGCCATGGCGGCACGCATCCCGGCCCCGTTGCCCTGCGCGGCCAGGGCGAGCAAGAGCGATCGGTACAGGCGTTCGTCGTAGGGGCTCGCGAGGAGGCCGCGGCGCACGATCCATTCCGCCTCCGGCGCCCGACCGTCTCGCCGAAGGGTCCCGGCGGCCTGCAACACGGTGTGCACGACGAAGGCCTCGAGGTGCGCGTGGGTGCCGTCAAGGACGGCCCAGTCCGCCCGGCGCAACCCGCCGAACAGCGGGCCGCGCAACAGCCGGGCGGCCTCGATCCAGGCCTCGCACGTTTGCGACCGGGCCAGCTCGGCGAAGCGGTCGACGTCCGTGACGACCGAGGGGTGCAAACGGAGCGGGGATCCGCACGGGAGGCGCGCGGCGCCGTCCGCGGTACGGCCGAGGGCGCGGCGCGCGTCCGATGCGGTGGAATGCACGGTGGCCGGCGACACCGGCCGGTCCGGCCACAGCGCCAGCGCCCATTCGCCGTGGCTGACTCCCTCGCGGTGGAACGCGAGGTACACGACGAGCTCGCGTGCCGCGGCGCGACGGAAGGCGAACGGCAGGCCGGACACCGAGACCGGACCCAGGACCGCGACCTCGACACCGACGTGGCTCACCGCGGGGCGAACGGTCGGCCGGCGCAGAGGATGAGCCACTGAATGGGTCAAGCGCACTGCGTGGGGGCGGAGGGACTCGAACCCTCACTGGAGACGGTTTAAGCGCCCTGCCTCTACCAATTGGGCTACACCCCCGCGCACCCATTCTTGACCCTGAACGGCACCCCCATGAGGATGTCGGCGTGGCCGACGACCTCGGGCGGGTGGACCTCACCGACCTCGACACCTTCGCCAAAGGGTTCCCGCACGGCGCCACTTGGGCATCCGACACCTGCCCCTGCGGGTCCGGCGAGTCGACCGTTGATCAGCCGGCCGCGGGCAACGGCCGGTAACGCTCGAGCACCTCCAACTCACGGTCACGCGGTGCGGAGACGAGCCCGCTCTGCGCACCGAACATCATGGTGGCGCGCTCGGCTGGCTCCCATCGGCGCCATTCGCCGATGCCCTCGTGCGACGGGTCGCCACGCCCAGCAAAGCTCAGCCACGCCATCTGCATCTGGCGCGAGAGGGTCTCCGCGGGCGGGCCCCCGCCCGAGAACACCTGCACGACCGGGACGTGCACGGCCCCGAACACGAAGGGCAGCTCGAGGGCATGGCACGAGCCCAGCAGGCCGTCGAAGGCCGGGGACTCCCAGTCGAAGAGGTAGACGTAGGCCTTCCCCCCGTTGGCCTGGTGGGCGGCAGCCAGCTGCAGGCTGGGCCAGCGGAACACGATGTCCGTGCCCGCGGCCACCCACACGTCGTTGACCTCGACCCGCTCGCCGCGTGCCTGCCGCGCCTCGCGGTAGGCGCCGATCACCTCGAGTGGAGGGATGCCGGGCACCGAATTCGCGACCCAGCGCTCCAGTCCCTTCTCGTCCATGGCGAAGAGCGCGGGGTTCCCGAGCCCGAACAGGGTCAGCTCGTCGCGGTTCGTGCCGATCACCAGGTCGACGCCCGAAGACGCGCCGGCAGCCACAGCCTCAAGCGGGTCGGTCGGCAGGAAGTTCCCGTCGACCGTGGGCAGGAAGGGCAGGGGAAGCAGGCCCGGGTCCGGACGCCTCTTGCCGAGCTCCGCGGTCGCGGCGACGAGCTCGGTCGCGGGAACTTTCTCCAGGGACGAGCGCTCACACGACGCGACCCCCAGCATCGAGGCGAGACGTTCACCGGCGCGCTCCGCGTCCTCGACCGTGTGCACGTGCACACCGCCGCTCTGCACGATGGCGCGTCGGAAGAGACCCTCGGCCGCGGGACAGCCGAGCAGCGCGGCGACACTGAAGCCGCCGGCGGACTCCCCGAAGATGGTGACGTTGTCGGGATCGCCACCGAAGGCCGCGATGTTCCCGCGTACCCACGACAACGCAGCGACCTGGTCCCAGATGCCCCAGTTGCCGACCAGGCCGTCCGGATCGGCGAGCTGGCGGTGGCCGAGGAACCCGAGCGCACCGAGCCGGTAATTGATCGTGACCACGACGGCGTCGCCGTTGCGGACGAGGTTGCCACCTCGATACAGGAACACCGAGCCGCTGCCTGACGTGAAGCCGCCGCCGTGGATGAACACCATGACCGGCCGGCGGCCCCCCGGTTCGAGATCCGGCGTCCAGACGTTGAGGGACAGGCAATCCTCACTCTGCGGTTCCGATGCATCGGGATCCGAAGGGCTCGTGATACCGGGCACGGCAGCGCTCTGGGGCGCGATGGGCCCGAACGTCGAAGCGTCCCTGATCGTGTCCCAAGGCTCCGGCGGGAGCGGCGGGCGCCAGCGCAGCGGACCGGTCGGCGCGCGCCCGTAGGGCACGCCCGAGAACGACCACAGGTCACCGCGCCACACACCCCGCAACCGCCCTTGAGTTGTGTCGACGACCCCCTTCACGCATCGTGACCATAGGGACGACCGCCGACCGAAGCAATCGATGTGAGCGTGAACGGCGCGCGAACTGCGTTCGCAACCGAACGGCAACGCGCACTATGCCCAAAATTCCACGTCAGGGCCATTACGATTTCACCGGTATGCGCGCAGTGAGATGTCGGCCCACTGTCCGCGCGGTCGCTCCGGCCGCGCGTGTGGCAATCGTCGCGGGGATGCTCTGTGCATTCCTTGCGCCTCTCGTTGCCACGACCGCCGGCGCCGCACCCACTCCGACGACGATGCCGGGGCCGGCTCCGAACCAGTCCCAGATCAACGCGACCCAGTCCAAGGTGTCGCAGATCGAGAGCACGCTGACCCAGGAGGAACAGCAGACCTCCATCCTCGACGACAAATACAACACGGCCCAGCAGAATCTGCAGGACGCGCAGAACCAGCTGCAGGCGCTCGCCGCCAGCCTGGTCCGGGCCAAGAGCCAGGTCGCGGCGGACAAGAAGGTGGTTACCTCCGACGCGGTCGCCGCCTACGTCTATGGAACGCCCGCGAGCGGCTTCACGTCCTACTTCTCTTCGTCCGCCACGATGAACCAGGCGCGCAACCAGTACACCGACCAGATCGTCGGCAACCTGACCAAGGACGAAACGGCGCTCCAGAGCTCGGAGACGCAGCTCCAGAACCAGGAGACGCAACAGGAGTCCGTCGCCGCGCAGGCGCAGACCGAGGCCGCGCAGGCGAAGTCGCTCGCAACGGCCAACGAGCAGGAGGCCGCAGCGACCAAGGCAACCCTCAATCAAGTGCAAGGGCAACTGGCCCAGGAGGTCGCGCAGGCCGCGATCGCCGAGGCACAACAGGAGGCAGCTGCCGCGGCGAAAGCCGCGAGCGCCGCGCAAAGACAACAGGCGGCCGCAGCGGCGCAGGCCGCGGCGACGGTGGCCGGTGCGGTCGGCGGTTCGAGCAGCGGCGCCGCCGCGACCAATGCCGCGAACGGAGCGGCCAGCTACGTCGGGCCGGTCGGCGGCACGGCGTCGGGCAACGGACAACAGATGGCCGCCGTTCAGGCCGCGGTGTCGCAACTCGGCGTGCCCTACGTCTTCGGGGGCGAGCAAGCCGGCGTGGGCTTCGACTGCTCCGGCCTCGTGCAATGGGCGTGGGCGCAGGCCGGTGTCTCCATCCCCCGGACCACCGAGACCCAGTGGCCGGCGCTCACCCACGTCTCCCTGGACGCCCTCGAGCCCGGCGACCTGCTCTTCTACTACAACCTCGACAACGACAACCAGGTCGATCACGTCGTCATGTACACGGGCTCGGGCCCCTACGGCACCAGCACCGTGATCCAGGCTCCCTTCACCGGCAGCACGGTCTCCTACTCGCCGATCTTCACCGAAGGCCTGATCGGAGCGGCCCGCCCCTGACGGCCGCGGCTGCCACGGGGCGCACGGTGGTCGCCACCTCGCCGCTCGGTACGATGATCCGATGGCCAGTGGGCGCCCGGTCGTCGGCGAGAAGAACCGGTCCACCGCAATCGTGCCCCTCCGCGTCACCCCGGCCGACGCAGAGCAGATCGAGGACCCGCGTTTGTCCGACGTGGACGAATGGGGACGCTCAGAACGCACCCGGGCCCTGGCCCGCGCCATCTACGACCCCATCTACTCGAAGTGGTTTCGCACCGACTGGGACGGGCTCGAGAAGATCCCCGACGAAGGCGGTGCCCTCCTCGTGGCGAATCATGCCGGCGCCATCCCCTCCGACGCTCCGGTCATCATGCATGGGATCGAGAAGGAGCTCGGGCGTCCCGTGTACGGCCTAGCCGACTACTTCTTCCGCACGGTTCCGTTTGTCGGCACCTTGTGGGCTCGTTCGGGCGGCGTGTCGGCCCGCCCGGCCAACGCCTATCGACTCCTCAGGGAACAGCAGCAGCTTGCTCTCGTGTTCCCGGAGGGGACGAAGGGCCCGTCGAAGTCGTACACCGACCGCTACCAGCTGCGCCGATTCGGACGCGGCGGCTTCGTCGAGATCGCCATGCGGGCGGGGGTGCCGGTGATACCGATCGCCGTCGTCGGCTCGGAGGAAGCGATGCCGGTGGTGTTCCGCCTGCCGACACTGGCCAAGGCGCTCGGCGTGCCCTACGTCCCGGTGACGGCGAACCTGCTTGCGTTGGGCCCGCTCGGGGTCGTCCTGCCGTTTCCGGCCAAGTTCAAGCTGCGCGTGCTCGACCCGGTCCATTTTGACGTTCCCCCGGACCAGGACCGCTACTCGAAGAGCCGAATCATGGAGGAGTCCGAGCGGATCCGTACTCAGCTCCAAGAGGTGGTGTACGACATGCTGCGGGACCGACGCAGCGTCTGGTTCGGATGAGCAGCCGGGTTCTCGTCACGGGAGCGGACAGCTTCTGGGGTGGCCGGATGATCCAGGCGCTCGAGAACGACCCGAGCATCGACGTCATCCTGGGTATCGGCACCCATGCGCCGTTGGTTCCTTTCGAGCGCGCCGAGTTCGTGCGGTCCGACCAGAACTACTCCATCCTCAACAGGATCGTGAAGGCGACCCAGGTCGACACGATCCTCCATACGTTCATGATCACGAACTCGACGACCGTGCCACGACGCGCCATGCACGAGATCAACGTGATCGGGACGATGAACCTCCTCGCCGCCGCCGGTGCGGCTGGCACATCGGTCCGCCACATCATCGTGAAGTCGTCCACGTTGGTCTACGGGTCCGCCGCCAGTGACCCGAACACGTTCCAGGAAGACACGGTCCGGACGAGCCCGGTCAAGAACAGCGTCGAGCGTGCCCTCGTCGAGGCCGAGGGCCTGGTACGTGACTTCTCGGAGGACAATCCCGGCACCAAGGTCACCGTTCTGCGCTTCGCGAACGTCCTCGGCAGCCACCTGACGACGCCGATCAGCCGCAACCTGGCACGGCCGGTCTGTCCGTCCATGTTCGGCTTCGATCCCCTTCTACAATTCCTCGAGGAGGACGACGTCGTGCGAGCGCTGCTGCACGTGACGCGCGGCGGCATCCCGGGTCTGTACAACGTTGCCGGGGACGGCAGGCTCCCATGGAGTGAGGTGGCGAGCATCTGCGGCACGCGGCTGGTCCCAGTCTCGCCGTGGAGCCCCCTCAAGATCCGACCCGTGGCACGCCTGTTCGACCTCCCGGCCGAGCTCGAGGATCTCCTGCGCTACGGACGTGGCGTCGACACGCGCCGGTTCGCGTCCACCGGCTTCACCTACACCTCGACCAGCGCCGGCGCCGTGAGGAAATTCATCCGGGCGGTGCGCTTGCGCCGTCAGTCCGGGCGTCAGCCTCAGTCATACACCTACGAACACGACGTCGAGCAGTTCTTCCGCCACTCGCCGTCGATCGTCGGCACCGGCGAGGCTTGACTCAATCGGCCAACCATTCGGCCACGAGTTCGGCCTCACGCTCGGCCCACTCCTCGGCCGTGATCCCGTAGCGCACATGGTCCTCCCAGACGCCGTCGATCTCGAGGAACCGTAGGGCGACGCCTTCTTCACGTATCCCGAGCTTCTCGACCACACGGCGGCTGGCATGATTCCGAGGGATGATCGAGATCTCGACACGGTGCAGCGAGATCGCCTCGAAGGCGAAGCGCAGCGTCACGACGACGGCCTCGGGAACGAGGCCGCGTCCCGACAACGCCTCGTCGATCCAATAGCCGACGAACCCGCTCTGGAAAGGCCCGCGCTGGATCGACGACAGCGTCACTTCCCCCGCGAAGCGCTCGCCCACGAAGATCCCAAAGCCGTAGCCGGTGCCCAGGTGCCGTTCGCGCTCTCTGATGCCACAGCGCGCGGCGAAACTGGGCCGGTCCTCCGAAGGGACGGGCGCGCCCTTGGGCCGGGGCTCCCAGCGCAGCAACCAGTCGGCGCAACGCGTCCGCACCTCGTGCCACGCAGGAAAATCGTCTTCGGTCAGCGAGCGCAGCACGACCCGTCTTCCGCGTAGCTCGAGCGGCGCGTGCCGGACGGCCCGGGCCGCGCTCATCGGGCCAACACCTCCCTCAGGGCGGCGACGAGCGTCACGACGTTGCGCCGGCGTGCCGTGTTGCCCATGCAGCCGATCCGCCAGATCTGGCCCGCCAATTGGCCCGCGCCGGCCCCGATCTCGATGCCGAAGTCTGTGAGGAGCCGGCCGCGACAGCCGGCGTCGTCGGCCCCGGCGGGCACCTTGACGGTCGTCAGCTGGGGCAGCCGATGAGCCGGCTCGACGAGCAACTCGAGCCCCAACGCCTCGAGGCCCGCCTGCAACTCTTTTCCGCAGGCCGCATGGCGCTCCTGCACCTCGGAGATCCCCTCGTCGAGGAGCACGCCGAGCCCGGCGTGCAGGGCGGCCACCATGGAGACCGGCGCCGTGTGGTGGTAGACGCGTCCCGCGCCCGATCCGCCCTGCACGTAACGCGCTAGAAGATTGAGATCGAAGTACCAACTCGGTGGGCGTTCGACGATCCGTTCCAGCGCCCTAGCCGAGACGGTGAGGGGGGCGAGGCCGGGTGGGACGCCGAGACATTTCTGGGTGCCGCTGTACGCAATGTCCACGGACCAGTCGTCGACGGCCACGTCGATGCCTCCCAACGACGTCACCATGTCGACGAGGAGCAGCGCGTCTCCCTTCCCTCTCCCGAGGTGCTCGATGTCGTTGCGCACTCCCGTGGAGGTCTCCGCGTGCACCACGGCGATGATGGAGGGTGACGGGTGCGCCGACAACAGCCGGTCGGGGTCGACGGCTTCACCCCAGGGGGCGTCGACCCGGACGACAGCGGCCCCGAGACGACCGGCCACCTCGCACATGCGCTCGCCGAACACTCCGTTCACCCCGACGACCACGGGCGCGCCCGGGCGTACGAAATTGACGAAGGAGGTCTCCATGCCGGCCGATCCCGTCCCGCTGATCGGGAGCGTCAAGGCGTTGCCGGTGGCAAAGACCTGACGCAGCCGCTCGTTCGTACTGTCCAACAGGGCCAGGAACTGCGGGTCGAGGTGCCCGACGACTGGACCCGCCAGGGCCATGGTGACTTCCGGATATGGGTTCGACGGCCCCGGCCCCATCAGCAAGCGCTCACTCATGCTCACGGGCGCATCGTGACATTTCCACGCTCGCCTCCGCCACATGGCCAGGTGGCGGAACGGGGTCCACTAGATTGCCGCCGTGGAACGGGTGCTCTTCGCCCCGCGAGAGCTCCCACCTCTCCGGCCGGACGTCTCGGAGGACCCGCGATCGTACGACGCCTGGGTCCGCGCACGCGAGCAGGCACGCTCCGCACGTCGCAGTGCTCGAGCGAACGATGTGTCGCTCCGCCTGGTCCTGCCGATCACGGGGGAGCTCGACGGGACCCGTCGCACCCTGCGCGCACTGGCGCGCCAGACCGAACCCGGGTGGTCGATCACGATCGCGGTCCGCGAGACGTTGGCGCGACGTTGCCGCCGCCTGGTGTGGAGCCTCGGTTGGCGCCTCGCGCGGCGGACCGACATCGTCACGGGCCCGGCGCAAGCGAGCCCGCGTGACATCTTCGGCCTGGGAGTCTCCGCCGGCGACAGCTCACCCATCGCCCTCGTCTTCCCGGGGGACCTTTGGGCTCCCGATGCCGTGGACCTCCTTGCCGAGGGCCTGGCCCACGACGACGTCGTGTACGCAGACGAGGATCGGATCGACGCAGACGGGCGCCACTGCGATCCTCGGCTCAAGCCGCGCTACTCGCCCGACTTCCTGATGGCGTCCGCGTACGCCGGTCGGCCGCTCGCATTCCGCCCACACCTTGTTGACGGGTTCGACCCCGTCGCCCACGAGCCGCGCGCGTTGGAACACGAGTACGCGCTCTACGCGTGTGCTGCAGCGTCCTCGGTCGGCCATGTTGCGGAGGTTCTCTGTCACCGCACCGACGTCACACCGACCGATTCCGGGGAGAGTGGATACGTGCAGGCCGCCTTGCGCCGCCGAGACGATCTGTCCGACGTGAACGCCGACCCATCGGCCGATACGTTCCGCATCGTCCGCCGGTCCCCTGCCCGCGTCACGGTTACTGTCATGATCCCCTTCAGGGACCAACCGCAATTCCTCCGCACGTGCGTGGACTCTGTCCGTGCCACTGCGGGCGATGGCGACCTGGAGATGCTCCTCGTGGACAACGGCTCGTCCGACCTCGAGACGCTGACTCTGGCCGAACGGTTCTCCACGCTCGAGGGCGTGCGGCTCCTGCACGATCCACAACCGTTCAATTGGGCCCGTCTGAACAACCTTGCGGCCGGCGAGGCGGGGGGTCAGGTGCTCCTGTTCCTCAACAACGACATCGAAGCGCTGCGAGCCGGCTGGTTGGACGCTTTGGTGGCACAGGCCCTGCGACCTGACGTCGGAGCCGCCGGGGCGCGCCTGCTCTACCCGAACCGGCGGCTCCAGCACTGCGGTTTGGTGATCGGGTTGAACGGAGCGGCCGGGCATCCCCTGGTCGGGCTCGACGGCGACGCGCCCGGCTACCTCCACATGGCCAAGGTGGCGCGTGAGTGCGCTGCGGTCACTGGCGCATGTCTCGCTACCCGGCGCGAAGTCTTCGTGGCGCTCGGAGGATTCGACGAAACCTTGGGCGTGGATCTCAACGACGTCGACTACTGCCTCCGCGCGGCACAAGAGGGCTACCGCACGATCTACGAACCGGCAGCGGAACTGGTGCACCACGAATCGCCCAGCAGGGGAACCGCCGGCGGCGTCGGTGACATTGTCCGATTCGTCGAACGATGGAAGGACTACATTGAGCGGGGCGATACCTACTTGAGTCCTCATATCACCCGAAGCGATCCGTCGTGCGCGCTCGCCACGCCGGAGGAACAGGAAGCCTGGAACCAGTGGTACTCCACCGTCACGCTCGGCTGACCGAGGAGTCCGGACAACCGCCGCGTTCGCTGCGCTGGCCAGCCGGTCCCGGGGCCCCCGTGGGCTATATCGGCGGGATGGAACAGGTACGGGCCATCCATGATCTCCCGCGCTCGGTGGAGTCCCGGCCGGACGCAAGGAGGTCGAGTCCCTGAAGACCGTCGTCGTTGGGCGGCACTGGGGGGCCGACGGGGAAATGGCGTTCGTGGCGCGTTCTCTCGCCGGTGCCGCCTCGCGCTTGGGTGAAGTAGCAGTCATCGCGCCGGGATGGCCAGCGCAGCTGACCGCTGACGGCCTGTTCGACGTCCGGGGCGTACCGACCGGCTCCGACCTCGGCCACGCGGCCCGTCTGTCGCCAGAGAGCGTCGTGATCGTCGACGAACTGGTGCCCGGCATTGCGACGGGGCTCTCGTCCGAGGAGTTCCGAGCCGGCTTCTATCTCACCGCCTCGGATGATTCGGTGGCGCCGCCCTGGCGACACCTGTCGCCGGTGTCCGATCCCGACCGGTCACCCCTCGGCCTGTACGTGCCCGTGAATCCGTTGGCGGCGAAGTACCGGCATCACGGTTTCGGCTTCACGGGTTACGTGTTGGTCCTCTCAAACCCCGAAGAAGGAGCCGACCCGCCTGCAGCGGCGGACTGGATCGGCGCGGCGCTGCCGGACACCGATGTCGTGGTCGTCGCCGACGGGATGGCGTCCGCCTGGAAGGATCGCTCCCTTCGTGGGCGCGTCGGCATCGACACCCGCACCGACCTCTGGCGCCTGATGGCGCACGCGACGGTATGCATCGACCTCGCCCCGGGACGGCTAATCGGACTCGAATGCATCGAGGCGCTCCGCTACGGAACGCCCGTGATCGTGTCTGGCGCCTCCGGCCCCGCGGCCGTCCATGCACATGCGTCCAGTGGCCACACATTCGACGATGAAGCCGAACTCGTTGTGGCCACGCTCGAGATGCAGGTGCCAGAGAGGCGGGCGGAGGCGTCGGCTTCGGGAAAGGCGTATGCGGACGAGGACTAC
>Ga0210399_10003328_pt1 | contig 12543 bp, 15 predicted proteins | sample IncBWC14MmetaG_FD_150865 | JGI IMG/M metagenome (GOLD analysis project Ga0210399, IMG submission 150865) | Forest soil microbial communities from Barre Woods Harvard Forest LTER site, Petersham, Massachusetts, United States - Inc-BW-C-14-M | ecosystem: Environmental > Terrestrial > Soil >... | reverse complement strand
AGTTCACCGAGAAACCGCCCCGGTCCGTGCTGCACGATGACCCGCTCCTCGCCGTCGACCCCGACGACGATCTCCACCAGACCGGAGAGCACGACGTAGAAGTCGTAGTCGGCATCCCCGGCCCGGTAGAGGTACTCACCCGGACGAGCTACTCGGCGCGTGCCGTACGACTCCAATTGGGCGATCTCGACATCGTCGAGGTTGGGGGTCGCTAGGGGATCAATAATCGTCATGCGCTTCTGACTTCGTGCGAAGGCGTTGCGGACTGACTCTTGCTCAGACGTCGACGTTGAGTCTGACGTTCACCGGCGGCTCGGGGGCGAGGGCCTCTGCGTCGTCGTCGTGGATCAGCCGGCTGTGGCTGAGCGTGATCACGCCCCAGACCAGCGCGGCCAGTGCAAGCACTTCGACCACGATGTCGTCGGGCTGGAGCTGCAGGTGCTCGGAGAACAGGAACACCCCGAGAAGGCTCGCCACGAGGGGATCGACAATGGTGAAACCGGGCTGGGAGGCGGCGAGCGGACCGGCCTGGAGGGCATGCGCGGCGAGGAGCATCGACAGTGCTCCCACGCAGACGAGCACGTATGGGGTCCACGAGGACAGCGCCGAGCCGAGCGTCTTGTGCGTGCTCATCTCCTTGATGACGGCCGCGACAAATCCCCACGAGACACCCGTCGCGATCCCAATCGTCGCGGCCTTTCGTGCGGGCGACGGGTGCGAGCCCCTGCGCAGCGGTACGTACGCAGCCACCGTCACCAAGGCGGCGAGTCCGAGCGCCGAGATACCGGCAAGCCACCACAGGTTCGCCGGCGGGTGCACCCTTCCCCCCGAAGGTGCCGCCGTGAACAGAAACACCGAGAGCCCGGCAGCCATGGCGACGGCCGCCATCCAATCCGTCTTCAAGAGCCGCTTGCGGCCCATCAACGCCATGTAGCCGAACACGAAGAGCAGCTCTGTGGCGAAGATTGGTTGTACGAGCGCGAGACCGCCGAAGTGCAGGGCAACCACCTGGAATCCGAAGCCGAGGATCAGGCTGGCAACCCCAGCCAGCCAGATGGGCTGGCGGGCGAGGTACAGAAGCAGCTTCAGAGTGAATTTCTCGCCCGTCGGCGCCGTGGAGGCCCCGATGCGCTGGCAGACCGAGGAGGTGGCCGTGCAGAAGCTTGCAATCAGCGCCAAGACGACAGCGGTTGACATGGCCAGACCTCCTTTCTCCGCCCCGTATTCAACACATGTTATTGGTCGACCGCGTCGGCGGACGCCCCTGACCAGGACGTACAAGGGCTGCTTCCGGCTCGCGATCCTCGCCGGGCATCCGGGGCCCAAAAAGACGCATTCGCGACGGTGGTCGATATCGTGAGGCGTTGAGCTTTCGCGCTCGTGGAGTTCGTCCCGACAATGAAAGACGGCAGGGAGGCAGCAGGGTGACGGAAACGGCGATCGACCCCCAGAAGGAGCCCAGCGGCTCCGGTTGTGTCGAGTGCGACGCCGTCGGCGGCTGGTGGCTCCACCTGCGCCGCTGCACACAGTGTGGCCACATCGGGTGCTGCGACAACTCCCCGGCGCAGCACGCGAGCGCGCACGCCCGCCAGTCCGGCCACCCGATCATTGCGAGCTTCGAGCCGGGCGAGGACTGGTTCTACGACTATCGCAACGACGAGTTCGCTCCGGCGCAGCCGCTGGCTCCGCCGACCCACCATCCGCTCGATCAACCCGTACCCGGACCAAAGGGGCGCGTCCCCGGCGATTGGGAGTCGCACCTCCACCCCTGAACACTTGGGCGTCCGCGAGGCCGCCCGGATCGATGTGCACAGCGCCCGCAACCCCACTCTTAACGTGGATTCCGGTCTGGTGTGAGTGAGCAATCGGGGTGGCGTCGGAGACACCCGGAATCCCTTGCCACACCTGGTACGTAGGACTTATCTGTAAGAGGGAGCCCGGCGGCCTGGATCAAGGTCCAGGAACCGGCCTCTCAGAACCAAGGAGAAACCCCACATGAAGAGCACCCACCGTCCGGCCGCCACCTCCCACACGTGGCGAGGATGGCTCGTCCCCGCGGCACTCGCGGTCGGTGCCGTGTCAGCCGCTGCCCTGTCCGCCGGGACCGCCGGAGCTGCTAGTGGCAATCAGGTCACGGTGTCCGTGAAGACGATCGGGAACAACAAGGTACTCATTGCCAACGGGAAGCCGCTTTACGTCATTAAGACGCCCGCTGTCTCGTGCGGTTCCGGGTGTCTCAAGATTTGGCCCGCTCTGACGTTGCCGGCCGGCGTGAGCAGCGCGACGGCGGGCAACGGCGTGCAGGGTGCGAAACTCGGGGCGATCGCCGGTCCCAAGGGCCTCATGCAGGTGACTTACGGAGGCCAGCCGGTCTACTTGTTCTCTCTCGACAAGGTGCCGGGGAAGGTGAAGGGCAACATCACCGACAAGTGGGGCAAGTGGACCGACGTGGTGGTAGTCAAGGGGTCGTCCAGTTCGGGCAGCGGCTCCGGCGGCAACTCCGGTGGGGGCAGCGCGGGCTCCGGCGGCGCAGGGTTCTGATGCGCCGCGTTGACTGCGGCTCGCCAGTGCGTCGAGGCCCGTGGTAGTCGTCCCCGTCTGGACTTCTAGTTCAATCGAGGTCTGGGGCTGGCGGCGCCGGCTCGGTCGCCTACGGGCGGTCATCGCCGCGCGCGTCTACCTCCCGGCATGCCTCTGGGTCGCCGGAGCCGCCGTCCTCATCGGGTTCGGGTGGGCCACCAACTGGGGCGGCACCAGTTACGCGGGATCGGTCGGCGCCCTGCGCATCATCGTGCTCGGGCCGCTCACGCTCTGCATCATCGGCCCGATCCTGATTCTCGAGCGGGTGCGGCCGGCGCAACGCCGACCGCTCGTTGCGCGCGGACACCGCCAGGACGTCCTCTACACGCTGCTCAACGTCGCGCTCGTGGCGCCACTCGTGACCGCGCTGACGCTCTCGTTCGCCGAGCTGATCAATCGGGCGGCGCCGTGGCTGGTGCTGCCCCGGATGGGCATCGTGCCGCGCTGGATCGCGGTGGCACTGATCTTCGTCGCGATGGACGGGTGCAACTGGTTCGTCCACCTGGCCAACCATCGTGTGCGGATGCTGTGGCGCTTCCATGAACTCCACCATTCGCAAGAAGACCTGAACGCGCTGAGCGTCTTCCGCACCCACCCGTTCCTGCATGTGTCGTACGTGCTCGCACTCCTACCCGGGGTGATCCTCATCCGCAACGGCGTCGTGTCGGCGTTCCTGCTGGTCCTCTACGGTGGCTGGGTGGCCATGGTGCACTCGAACACCAACTTGACCTTCGGGCCGTTGGGGCGCGTCTTCGTGAGCCCGAACTATCACCGCATCCACCATCGGCTCGAAGGAGCCCAGGACGTCAACCTGGGCTTCGCTCTGACGATCTGGGACCAGCTCTTCCACCGGGCGGTCTTTCCGACAGCGGAGACGGTGCGCATCGACACGGGCATCCCCGGACGGCCGCTGGCCGTCGAACAGGAAGGGCCTCGTCCGCGGCACCTGGCGGTCTTGGCGGCGCAACTCGTCGGCCCCTTCCGCCCGATGAGCGAGCCCGTTGAACTTCCGACGATTCGGGACGCTTCGCCGGCCTCCAAGGCGTGATGGCGACGACCGCCACCCTCTCGACCCCTGCGACGCGCGCGCGCGAGCTGCTGCAGTGGGTGTTCAGCGTCCGGTCGTCGCCCCTTCCCGCGGACCTGGGGCTGCTGGCCGCCCGCGTCGGGTTGGCCTGGATCTTCATCTACTACGGCGGCGGCAAGCTCTTCGGTGCCTTCAACGGGCCCGGCATCCACGGGACCTCGCTCTACATGTCCAACGTCGCGCACCTGCACCCCGGGGGCTTCTTCGCCGTGTTGGGGGGCCTGGTCGAGTTCGGGAGCGGTGTCGCCATGGCCCTGGGCCTCTGCGCCCGCCTCGCCGGCCTCGCCCTCGTTGGGGACATGGTGATGGCGATGATCACGGTGACCTGGGCGACCGGCATCAACAATTCGACGAACCCTCCCGGCTACCAGCTCAATCTGGCCCTGGCCATCCTTGCCCTGGTTGTCGCACTGCTCGGGGCCGGCCGTTTCAGTCTCGATGCCGTGATCGGACACCAGCTCGCCGCTCGGCGCCCGCCCCCCGAAGGCAGCGGCGGGGACTGAAGTCGTGCCGGGTGTCGCGCGCGTCCAGCACGCGCTGCCGCCGCGCTCGCAGCAGATCGTCCGCGTCTCGGCCAACATCGTCGGCGCCGCGGGCGCGGCGTACTTCGCCTATGTGACGCTGTCGTCGTACCTTCATACCCATCGCCCGATCGGCGTGCTGTTCTTCACCCAGCAGGCGGTCGTCGTCGTGGCCTATCTCGTCCGTCGTCCGGCGAGCGCCGTGACCGTGCGCTTCGGCGACTGGCTGCTGGCGTTCGGCGGGACGTTCAGCCCCGTCCTCCTGCGCCCCGACGGTGCACACCCCCAATGGGGGTTCTCGACCGGCCTGGCCCTGCAACTCGTCGGCGTGCTCCTCGCCCTCTGGTCCTTGGCGACCCTCGGGCGGTCGTTCGGCTTTGCCGCGGCGGACCGCGGCCTGGTGAGCCGGGGCCCGTATGCGATCGTCCGCCATCCGGTGTACGCGGCCTATGTCCTGCTGCTCGCGGGCTACCTGTTCCAGAGCATCTCGCTGCGCAATGCGCTCGTCGCGCTGCTGGCCATCGGCTGCGACGTCGGGCGCATCCGCGCCGAGGAGCGAGTCCTGGCGCAGAACCCCGCGTACCCGGCCTACCGCCAGCGGGTCCGCTGGAGGATGCTGCCGGGCGTCTGGTGAGCGATACCTGAGCCGGCCGCTCAGAACCCCACGCCGCCGCCACCACCCGACGTCGTCGTCGTGGTCGGCGGGACCGTCGTTGTTGTCGTGGGCGGAGGCGGGGACGTGGTCGGCGGTGAGGTCGGTGGCGGCATCGTCGGCGCGGGGCTGGTCGGGCTCGCCGGGGCCGATGTTGGCCGCGTCGTCGCCGAGGTTGGCCGCGTCGTGGTCGAAGCGGACGGGCTCGTGCCCGGCGTGGACGTCGGGGGGACCGTGACGATCGTTCCCGAGCTCACCGCGCGGTCGAGTGTCCCGTTGGGATGGACGGTGAACCAATTGTTCGCAAACGCCTGTCCGCCCGCCTGAGACTGGGTGTGGTCACCAGCGAAGAAATAGAGCGCGTGTCCGTGAATGGCTGCCTGAAGCTGCCCGTTGGGCCGGTGGATCGTCCCGAGGCCAGACACACGACCCAGATGGTGCGCCTGCTTGTGGGAGACGATCAGTGGTTTCCAGATAGTGGTGCACGCACCGGTGCAGGTGGTGTGCCCCTTCGGATCGCTGGCCATTTCGTACAGCGGCCGGTGCGACGCCACGAGGACCGTGCCGAGCCCTGCGATCTTGGCCGTGCCGACGACCGATTGTGAACCTGAAGCTCCGGCAACGGTCGTCGCGCCGAGAGAACCCGCCAAGACGGCCGCTGGGACGAGACCGAGGGCGACGACGTGGCGGTTCGCAAGTCGGTGCCGGGACGGTTGGGTCCGGGCGGCATCGGTTCGTCTCATCAGAGAACTCCTCCCCTTCGACTGCGCTTGGGTCTGGAGTGATTACGGCCCAGGGCCGCAGATGGATGGGACTGGACCCTGTTGCCCGCTGCAACCCGTTTTGCACTGATGAGGCTGAGGTAGCCGAGCGACGCCCGGCTGGACGTTCACTCTGCGCTGGACGCGGGGACTACTTCTTCTTGCGGCTGGCCGATGCCTCGTTCAACGCCACCGCATTGAGGAACAGCGCCTTGAACGCCTTCTCGTCGAGCTTGTCTCCCTCGTGGAGATCGATTGCACGCCGGACGGCGCCTTCGGTGCCCGCCTTGAAGAGGCGGGCCGGATCCTTCAGAGAACCGCCTTTGGCAAAGGTCACCTTGACGTGCTCCTTGTACGTCTCACCCGTGCAGATCAGCCCGTCGTGGTACCAGGTCGGCACCCCTTCCGGGTTGGAGGCCTTGGCCCACTTCCGCTCCTCGACGACGTCCGGGTCGGCCTGCTCGATCAACTTGCGGATGCGAGAGATCATCGCGTCCCGCCAATCGATCTTGGTCATGTCGTGACCATAGCTACGTCACTCGCAACCTGAAGACCAGATGGTGGAGATACCGACGCCACCTTCACGAGGGTTCCTCGACTCGCCCGGTTTCGGCCCGAAGACTTGCCGCGCTTCGCAGCAGTTGTGCGGCCAGAAGCGCACCAACCCCTTCGCCCGATCGCAGCCGCAGGGAGAGCAACGGCTCGAGCCCCAGGTGCCGGTTCACGACGCTGTGCACCTGCTCGCGACTTTCCTGTCCGGCGACGAGATACGACGCGACCCCAGGTTCGAGGCCGACTGCCACGAGCGCGGCGGATGACGTGACGAGACCGTCCAGCACCACGAGTGCGCCGGCCTCCGCCGCGCCCAGCGTCACACCGCACAGGTAGGCGATCTCGGGGCCGCCGAGCGAAGCCAGGGCCACCATGGGTGCACCGAGATCTTCGTGCGCGCTGCTCGCTCGGGCCAACGCGGCGTCGACGAGCGCTCGCTTGCGAGCCAGAGTGCCGGTATCGCCGCCCGCGCCCAAGCCGACCGCGTCGTCCGCGTGCAGCTTGAGCTGCGCCGCCACGAGCGCCGCGGCCACGGTCGTGTTGCCGACGCCTACTTCGCCGAGGACGACGATCTGACTCGAGAGCCGGCTCCCGTGCTTTCGGCCCGCCCGGAGGAGCCTCTCCACGTCGGACAGCGACAACGCGTCACGCTCGACGAGGTCGCCCCGCGGATCGGCCGGCCGGCAGACCACTGCGCCGGGGATTGGTGCGCCGTCGACTCCGGCGTCGACGATGTCGAGGTGCGCACCGACGAGGCGGGCCGCGACGGCGCCCAAAGATTCGCCGGCCGCGGTGGCCGCGAGGACCTCGTGCGTCACGTCGTCGTCGTAGGTCGAGACGCGGTGGCGGGTCACCGGATGGGACGCGGCAGCGATGACGGCGGTCACCGGGCTCCCCGGTCCAAGGCCGACCGCCAACAGTCGGTCGACGGCCCGATCGAGGACCCCGAGCGAGCCGGGCGGCGTGAGGAGGACGTCGCCCTCGTCGCGCGCGCCCACGACGGCCGAGGGCGCCGGCGCACGCAGGTGCGAAATGGGGGCCGCCGGCTCGTGCTCCTCCTCGACGTCCCAGCGCTCGTAGTGCACGACGGAGGACAACGGCTGACGCGTCGACCAGCCGGCCCGCTGAAGCCCCGGCTCGGGCGGGCGCTCGTCCGGCCAGCCGAGGCACAACCACCCCATGGTCTCGACGCCCTCGGGTAGGCCGACCAGCGCCGCGAGCTCTTCGGGGCGAAACAGGGTCACCCACCCCACCCCGACCCCCTCGACCCGTGCCGCCAACCACAGGTTCTCGATCGCCGCGGCGCACGACCAGAGGTCGGCGTCGACATAGGTGGCCCGACCGATGACCGCCTCCGCCGCGGTGCGACGGTCGCAACACACGACGACGCCCAGCGCAGCGTCGCGGATGCCGTGCAGCTGCAGGTCGAGCATGTGGCGGGACGAGCGGTCGTCGAACCGGGCCGCCTGCCGGTGCCATTCGCGATCGGCCAGGAGTGCCGCCTGGTCGCGCGTCTCTCGATCCCGGACCAAGACGAAGCGCCAGGGCTGAGAGTGTCCGACGGATGGGGCGGCGTGCGCCGCACCGAGGATGCGTTCGAGCACCGCGGGCGGGACTTCGTCGGGTCGGAAGCGACGGATGTCTCGGCGTGCGCCAACGGCCGCGTAGAACGCGTCACGAGCTTCGGCGTCGAAGGCCCACCCCTGCGGCGCCTCGCTGCGTTCCTGTGCCGACGTGGTGTCGCCGACCAGCGGGATCGGACGCTGCCAGCTCATGCCGTGCGTCCCGCCGGGACGACTTGCAACTGAGTCGTGCGCCAGTCGCCTGCCGCCGACAGCGCTCGGTCGAGCCGCACAATGCCCTCCTCGTCGGGCACCGCGATCCTCGCCACGCCGGCCAGGCCGAAGCTGGCGCAGTCGCGCACGACGACGCCCTGGGGCGCGAGCGCGTCGCGGAGCCCGGGGGCGTCGACGAGCACCCAGTTGGCGTCGGAGGGCCGAGCACTGAGCCCGTGCGCCGCCAGCACGCCGCCCAGGCGATGGCGCAGGCTGACGATCCCGTCGCGCCACCCGGGCAGGTCGACCGCGGCGAGGAGCTCGGGCAAGGCCGCCGAGGCCAGGCTCCCGACCGACCACGCGGGCTGCCGGGAGCGACAGCGTTCGACGAGGCCGGGATCTGCCAACAGGTACCCGGCGCGGAGACCGGGGGCGGCGAGCAGCTTGGTGAGCGAGCCCACGACGGGCACACCGTCGCCCCGGGTCCATCGACCCGTGGCCAACGGGAAGAACGCCTCGTCCCAGACGTCGGCCGTCTCGTCGGCGCCGGCCAACAGCCCGCTCGGGCTATGTGGGTTCGAGCGCCACCGCGGGCCGCCGCCGCGGGGGTGGAGTGAGAACTCCGGCTCGTCGACGCGTCCGCCCACTTCGGCTGCCAGCAGCGCGATCGCCTCGGACCCTCCGTTGGTCAGCAGGAGCCGATCGGTCGAGACTCCCATCGCGTTCGCCAGGGCGGCGGTCGCCTCGGTGGTGTCGGGATAGGCACGCAGGGCGTCGAGGTGCCGCGCCACGACCGGCCTCGGGTCCGGCGCGAGCGGATTCAGCGATTGCGACAGGTCGAGAAGCTCTCCGGGTGCGAGGCCCAGCGCGCGGGCGACCGCCGGGCCGTCCCCCCCGTGCGGGCCGGCGGCGGGGATCGAGGGCCCGCTCACCGTTCCGCCCACCAGTGCACCAGGCCGAGCCCGACCAAGAGCGCGGCCAGGGCCGCGCTGACGTCGCGCGAGAGGCGGACCGCGGCGTCGATGTCGCCCGGCTGCGGCAACCGGCCCGTCCCGAGAACAGCACGCTCCTCGGTCCGCCCGCCGTAGCGGTTCCGTCCGCCCAGCCGGAGACCGAGCGCCGCGGCAAAGGCCGCCTCCGAGACGCCTGCGTTCGGCGAGGGGTGCGCCGGTGCCTGATCGCGCACCGCGCGCCAAATGGTCCCCGCGGCCCGCGGCCGGACGAGTCCGACCAGGAGGGCGGTGAGCCGCGCCGGCACCCAGGCCACGAGGTCGTCTAGCCGGGCGCTGGCCCACCCGTAGTTCGCGTAGCGAGGTGAGCGATGGCCAACCATCGAATCGAGTGTGTTGACGGCCCTGCAGCCGAGGGCACCCGGTGCGCCGGCCACCGCGGCCCACAGTGCCGGCGCGACGACGGCATCGACCGTGTTCTCAGCCACCGACTCGATCGTGGCACGAGCGACCTCGCCGGCGTCGAGGCCGCTCGGATCGCGGCCGACGAGGGCCGGCAGGAGCCCGCGGGCGCGGTCGAGGTCGTCGTCGTCGAGAGCACGGCCGACATCGGTGGCCGCCTTCGAGAGCGCCCGTCCCGCCACGGCCGAAGCGGTCGCGACCGTGGTCGAGCGCACGGCCGCACCGGCCGCGAGCCCGAGGGCGAGGCCGGCCGACGCGTGGACGAGTCCGGGTGCCCTTCGGTCACGGTGCAGGCGGTGCTCGAGCGAGGTCATGACGAGCCCGAACAGCACGACCGGATGGATGGCGCCCGGTGGTTCGGGCAGCAGTCGGTCCAACCCGATGCCGGCGGCCGCGCCCAGCGGACGCGTCACGCGCGGCGACCCTGGGCGCCTCCCGGACCTCATCGCGCCACCAACACCAGGAGGCCGACCGTCTCTCCGATGACCCCGGACGCGCCCAGCACGTCACCGGAGTAGCCGCCGAGCCGGCGCCGGGCGAACCAGACCACGGCCACGGCGGCGGCAATTTCGGCGGCGACGGCCACGATCCCGCGGGTGCCGGCGCCGAGCGCGGCGAGCCCGCCGGCCAGCGCCAGGCCATAGACGGCGACCCCGTAAACCCCCAGGACCGGGTGCGGCCCGGCCCGGTCCGCCTCGAACGCCGACGCGGTTCCGCCCTCGGGGTGCGCATACGGCTGCGAGCGCGCCACCGCCGCCATGAGCGTGCGCGAACCGCACCACAGCCCAGCGACGACGAGCACCTTGGCGGGGGTCGCCGCGAGCGTCGCGACGCGCAGGCCCAGCACGACGACCAGCGCCACCGCACCGAAGGCTCCGACGCGGGGGTCCGCCATGATCTCGAACCGACGCTCCCGCGTCACCGGCGGGATGAGGGCGTCGGCACTGTCCGCCAGGCCGTCGAGGTGCAGGCACCCTGTGAGCCCGGCGTCCACCGCGACGGCGACCAGCGCGGCGACCGCCGGAGGCCAGAGGCGGCCGGCCACCCACCACGCGCCGCCGACCAGGGCGCCCACCGCCGCGCCGACCACGGGGAACCATGACAGCGTGCGCGCGTTGGGCACGTCGGCCCGCCCGAGCACGGTGAGGAACGAAAGGGCGCGTCTCATGCGGGCGGCCCCGGCGGCGGGAGCTCGAGCGCCCTTCCCGCCACGACGACGAACGCCCGGTCCGCGACTGCGGAGACGGCGTGGTTGAGCGCGCCGAGCGCGTCGCGGAAAGAGCGGCCTTCCGCGCTGGAGGGGTGCACCGCGAGGCCAACCTCGTCCGACACCACCACGGTGTCGCCTTCGCGCTTCGCCAACACCTCGCACAGCGCGGCGGCACGCGCTTCGAGCAATCCGGCCCCGCCTCCGAAACGGGCGACCCATGGGCCCAACGAGTCGACCAACGCCGTGCCCTGCACGAGTGCCAGCGTGCCCGCCAGGTCGTCGGTCGCGTCAACCGTCGCCCATGACGCATCTCGGCGCCGGCGGTGTGCGTCCACGCGCGCCTGGAGCTCGGAGTCGCCGGAGGGATCCATGGTGGCGACGTAGGTCACCGGTGCGCCACCGCGCCCGGCCAGCGCTTCGGCGACGGCCGACTTGCCCGAGCGCGCACCGCCCAGGACCAGCGTGATCACGCCCGGGCCTTCATGCCGGCAACAAGCGCGCCGTGGACCGCACGGGCGAGCGGCGCCCCGTAGGTCGAACGCGGCCCACCGAACGGCTCGACCGGGTCCGACCACGGGCACAGCACGGTCACCGCGTCGGACGCGGTACCGGTCCCTTGAATGCCCCCTTCGGCCAAGGCCTGCGCCTTCGCCTCCGTCACCGTGCACAAGAGGTTGGCCAACGCGGCGTCGGAGTGGCAGACCGGGACGAACGCGACGACGTTGATGGTTCCCGGTTGCCGCGCCATGTCGCGCGCACGGGCGTCTTCCGGAGCAGCGGCCCACACCGGCAGGCTCAATCCCACAGTGGCTTCGACCCGCACCTCCGGTTCCTCGTCGCACCGCGAGACGTGGCGCACGTCGGCCGCCGTGAGCATCCCCACGCCCGAGCCCGCGAGGGCGAGCGCCCCGGCCACCTCGGCCACATGGGCCGCGGTGTCGCGCCGCGCGTAGCCCTTCGGCACCTGGATGTTGAGCACCCAGTCGCGCCGGCCGATGCCGCCACCCACCGGTGCGGTCGACGCCACCCGCATCGGCGCGCCGAGCCGCCACACCAGGCAGGCCGGCGCGGCCGCGTCGTCGCCGCTGAAGGCGCGGAGCTCGGAGGTGACGGCGGCGGTCAATACTCGATCCCCTTCATCGCCTGGACACCCTTTTCGTAGGCGTGTTTCACCAGGCGCATCTCGGTCACCGTGTCGGCGATCTCGACGAGCTCGGGAGGCGCATCCCGGCCCGTGACGACGACGTTCGTCTTCGGCGATCGCGCGGAGATGCCATCGACGACCTCAGCCGCCGGGACCCAGCCGTAGTTGATGACGTACGTGAGCTCGTCCAGGACAAGAAGGTCATAGTCGCCCGACGCGAGCTTCTCCCGGGCCACGCCCCACGCGTGGACGTTCTTCGCGGCGGACTCGTCGAGGTCGGTCGACTCCCAGGTGAACCCGTCGCCCAGGGTCCACCAGTCCACGCCGAGATGATCGGCCAACTTCTTCTCCCCCACCTTCCAGTCACCGCTCTTCATGAACTGGACGACCCCGACGCGCCAGCCGCGGGCCCAGCCCCGCGCCATCACGCCGAACGCCGCCGTCGACTTGCCCTTGCCGTCTCCGGTGTTGACGATCAGCACCGAGTCCACCCGCCGGCGTTCCTTCGGCTTCTCGTGCGCCGGCAACGGGACCCGCTGCTCTGGTGTTTCCGTGCTCACCGTGCCTCCTCTTTGCCGTCAGGCCGGCTCGTGGCGCTCGTTCGAGTCCGGCGTGGCGCGATGACGAGCTCGCCGTCGTCGGTGCGGATGATGCGCACCGGCGACCCGAAGGCCTTCTCGAGGATCGCCTCGTCGAGGACCTCCTCGGGGGTGCCGAGCGCGATGACCGTGCCGCCGCCGAGGAGGAGGAGCCGGTCGGCGAACTGTCCGGCCAACGTCAGGTCGTGCAGGACGCTCACCACGGTCAGTCCCCAGTCGTGGCGCAGCTCGTCGACGATCTCTAGGGCCT
>Ga0210399_10003327_pt1 | contig 12544 bp, 12 predicted proteins | sample IncBWC14MmetaG_FD_150865 | JGI IMG/M metagenome (GOLD analysis project Ga0210399, IMG submission 150865) | Forest soil microbial communities from Barre Woods Harvard Forest LTER site, Petersham, Massachusetts, United States - Inc-BW-C-14-M | ecosystem: Environmental > Terrestrial > Soil >... | reverse complement strand
GTAAACCAGGTGAACGCGGCGAATCCGAGCACGATGGCGATGATGATGCCGATGAGTACCTTGCCCATGGTTGTTCTTCCTGTTCGCTGCGCCCCACGGCGGCTCCCGCACGAGAGCATACCGCGGGCCACCGCGTCATGCGGAATCGTGCGCAGCCTGCGCCGGGGCGGCGGCCGGCGCCACTTTGGAGTGGCGGTGCGGGGGTCGGGTCTGTAACCATGGCGCTCAATCAAGCCGGGGGAAGAGGCGCATGAAGGAATTGCGGGCCGAGCTGACCCTGCGGGGCCTGATCCTGGGCGTGCTGATCACGCTCGTCTTCACCGCCGCCAATGTCTATTTCGGGCTCAAGGCAGGGCTCACCTTTGCCACCTCCATTCCGGCGGCCGTCATCTCCATGGCCGCGCTGCGCAAGGTCCGCGGCGCAACAATCCAGGAGAACAACATCGTGCAGACGGTCGCTTCGGCCGCCGGCACGCTTTCCTCCATCATTTTCGTGCTGCCGGGCATGGTCATGATCGGCTGGTGGAGCGGCTTCCCGTACTGGGTCTCGTGCGCGATCTGCGTCTTCGGCGGCATCCTCGGCGTCATGTATTCGATCCCGTTGCGGCGAGCGCTCGTCACGCAGTCGGATCTCCCCTATCCCGAGGGCGTCGCCTGCGCCGAGGTGCTCAGGTGTGGCAGCGGGGAGCTGGGCCGCGGAGTCGAAGAGAGCCGCGCCGGACTTGCCGCGCTCGTGTGGGGATCGGTGATCTCGGGGGCCTTTGCGCTCATTACCGCGACGCGCATCTTCGCGAGCGATGTGGCGCGTAACTTCCGCGTGGGCGAGCGTGGTGTCTCGGGCTTCGACTTCTTCCTCTCGTTCGCGCTCTTCGGCATCGGGCACCTGGTCGGTTTGTGGGTCGGTGTCGCGATGGGGGTCGGGGCGCTGATTGCGTGGGCGTGGGGAGTGCCGCATTTCGCGGCACTGTCACCGGATGCTGCCAACCTCACGGCGTCCTCTATCGATGCTCTCGCCCACGACACCTGGAGTCACAAGGTGCGCTTCGTCGGAGCAGGCACCATCGGAGTCGCGGCCATATGGACGCTCGCCAAGCTCGTGAAGCCGGTGGTAGCGGGACTGCGCTCGGCCATGGCCGCGGCGCGCACGCGCGCGCAGGGCAACGCGGCCGTTCTCCCGCGCACCGAGCAGGACATTCCGATCGGCATCGTGGGCCTCGCGTCGCTCCTGTGCGTGCTGCCCGTGGGCTTCCTGCTCGCGCAGTTCGTCGCGGGCAGCGGGCTCGGCGACCATCTCGCTTTCCTCGTGCTGAGCGGCGTGCTGTATGTCGCGGTCATGAGCTTCCTCGTGTCGGCCGTCGTCGGCTACATGGCGGGGCTCATCGGCTCATCGAACAGCCCGCTCTCGGGGATCGGCATCCTCGCCGTCATCGGCTTCGCCCTGATACTCGTGTTCGGCCTGCATGTGGACGCCGCGGCCGACACCGGCAAGGCGCTGGTCGCCTACGCGCTTTTCGTGACCGCGGTTGTGTTTGCGGCGGCCGCGATCGCCAACAACAACCTCCAGGACCTGAAGACCGGGCAACTGGTCGACGCGACACCGTGGAAGCAACAGGTCGCGCTCGTGATCGGGGTGATCGCCGGCGCGGTGATCATCCCGCCGATACTCGATCTCCTGAACCGTGCCTACGGCTTCGCCGGCGCGCCCGGCCCACATCACGAGCATCCCCTGCCCGCGCCCCAGGCGGGGCTCATTTCGGCGCTAGCCCAGGGCGTCATCCAGAACAACGTCGACTGGAGCCTGATCGAGACCGGGGGTCTGATCGGTGTGGTGGTGATCGCCGCCGATGCGCTGCTGCGGCGCCTGACGGCCGGTGCGCATCTCTCGCCGCTCGCGGTCGGTCTTGGGATCTACCTGCCCACACAGAGCACGCTGATGGTAGTGGTGGGCGCCGTTGCAGGCTGGATCTTCGATCGACGGGTGGACTTGCATCCGCGCCCCGAGGCCACCAAGCAGCTCGGGGTTCTCCTCGCCTCCGGCATGATCGTCGGCGAGGGGCTGATCGGCGTGCTGGTCGCGGCGCTCGTCGCCTTCTCGGGGCAGGACTTTCCGCTCTCGCTGGTCGGGGACTCCTTCGCCAGCAACGGCGCCGTCTGGCTCGGCGGCATCGCCTTTGCGGGAGTGATCTACCTGCTCTACCGCTGGGCGGGCCGGGCACTCATCACCGAGCCGCCGCGGCCAGAGGAGCGACGTGTGCCAACGAGCTAGCCATCGACGTAGACATTTTCCGTCACCGGCCGATCGGCGCTGCCAGCACCCCCTCTTTCACTCGATTCCGAGAATCATCTCCGCCGCCTTCTCGGCGATCATGATGACCGGCGCGTTGGTGTTGCCGCCGATGAGGCGCGGCATGATGGACGCATCGACGACCCGCAGACGCTGCACTCCCTGCACCCGCAGCTCGCCGTCGACCACGGCACTCCCATCGTCTCCCATGCGGCAGCTGCCCGCGGGATGATAGATGGTCTCGGCCTTGCGCCTGACGACCGCTTCCAGCTCGGCGCGTGTCTCGAGGCCCTCACCCGGGAAGAGCTCGCGGCCGCGATAACGCGCGAGCGGGGCGGCGGCAATGATCGCCCGCGAGATGCGGATTCCTTCGAGCAGCACCTCGAGGTCGCGCGGCTCGCTGAGGTAGCGCGGCTCGATGCGCGGCGGATCCTGAGCACGCGCCGAGCGCAAGCGGATGATGCCGCGGCTCGCGGGCCGCAGCACACAGGCGTGGAGCGTGAAGCCGTGACCCGGCAGGCGATTGCGGCCGTGCTCATCGAGCTGCGCCGGCACGAAGTGCAGCTGCACGTCCGGCCGCTCATCGGGGGCGAGGGATGTGCGCACGAATGCGCCCGCCTCCGCGACGTTACTGACGCCGGGCCCGGAGCGGGTGAGGAAGTAGCGCGCACCGACGGCAACGGCCTGCGCGCGCGTGAAGTCATAGGTGATGGGGATCGGACACTGGTTCAGCGTGCAGAAGTCGAGGTGATCCTGGAGGTTGTGCCCGACTTCCGGGCTCGCGGCTTTCACGGTAATGCCGAGCGCCTCGAGCTCCGCCGTCGGTCCGACGCCCGAAAGCAGCAGCAGCTGCGGTGAGCCGATCGCGCCGGCGCAGAGGATCACCTCGCGCGTCGCCTGCACCCGCTCGAGCGCGCCCCCGTGATGGAATTCCACGCCGTTCGCCGTCGTGCCCGAGAAGAGTATGCGCATCGCGAGGCAGCCGGTGCGGATCGCGAGATTGTGCCGGCGCCGGACGGGCGTGAGGTAGCCGGCCGCGGCGCTGCAGCGGCGGCCGTTGCGTTGCGTGACCTGGTAGAAGCCGACTCCTTCCTGGCGTGAGCCGTTGAAGTCATCGTTGCGCGGCAACCCCCACGCGGCGCCGGCGTCGACGAACAGCGCGGTGAGCGGATTGCGGAACTTCAGATCCTCCACCGAGAGCGGGCCGCCGTGCCCGTGATAGCCGTGCTCGCCGCTGCCGCGGTGATCCTCAGAACGCAGGAAGTACGGCAGCACGCTCGCATAGGCCCACGCGGGGCGAGTGACGGCCGCCCATTCGTCGTAGTCGCGCGGGTGGCCGCGCGTGTAACACATGGCGTTGATCGAGCTGCTGCCGCCGAGCACCTTGCCGCGCGGCCAGTACAGCCGCCGGCCGGCGAGCTGCGGCTCACTTTCCGTGCGGTAACGCCAGTTGATGCGGCGGTTGCCGGCAAGAAGCGCGATGCCTGCCGGCATGTGGATCATCGGGTGGCGGTCGGGGCCGCCGGCCTCGAGGAGGAGCACCCGCAGATCGCGCCGCGCGGAGAGCCGGTTCGCAAGCACGCAGCCAGCGGACCCGGCGCCGACGATGATGTAGTCGTACGCCGCTTCGTTCCTCATGGCGCGAGTGCCTGCGCCTGCAGGCGCTCCGGGGCCACGTACGGCGGCGCGGGATCAGCGCCGCGCGTAGCGCTCGAAGCCGCGCTGCCCGATGAGCCAGGAGCCGACCCAACCGGTGAGCCACACGATGATCGAGGTGAGGAACGCCGGCATGAACCAGGGTGCGTGGAAACCCGGCAGGATCGCACTCACGAGCCACACCATGGCCGCGTTCAGCACGAACAGGAACAGCCCGAGTGTCAGGATGGTGATCGGCAGGGTGAGTATGAAGGCAATCGGGCGGATGATGGCGTTCACCACCCCGAGCAGCAGTCCCGCGAGAATCAGTGTGCCGACACTGTCGATGTGCACACCCGACACCCACTGGGTCGCAAGCCACAAGCCGATGGCGGTGATCACGACGCGCAGCGCAAATCCCATCATGGCGGTGCTCCCGTTCGAGTTTGTTTTTCGACGAAAACCTTGAGGCGAGTCATGGCCTGCTGCCAGCTCGTGCGCAGCCGCCAGTACTGAGTATCCCACTCCGGGGCGGCCGAGACACCCGAGCCGAGCAGCCGCACGATGGTGCCGCCCGGCACGCGATCGAGAATGAAATCGTCCACCATCACCGTGTCGGCTGGGGGAAGCGTGCTCGAGGGCAGGTACAGCAGCCGCAATCGCCGTTCCGGCTCGAACACATCGATCTGTGCCTCGAACTCGGTGACGCGGTCGACGCTCGCGCGGAAGAGTCCTCCCTGACAGGGGCGGATCACCGCGGCGGGCGAGCACCAGCGGGTGAGTTGTGTCGGGTCGGTGAGCGCGAGCCACACCTGGCTGGCGTCGGCGAGAATGTCGACGCGATGCGCGTAGCCCCGCTCCCTGTCACCCATGTCGGCATTGTGCCATCCTCGGTGGCACAAAGCCGGAGGTCTCATGGCATACGTGCAGCTGATGATCCTGCTCGCGCTGCTCGAGTTCCTGCTGTTCGGCTTCGCGGTCGGCAGCGCCCGCACCCGCTACCAAGTGCGCGCCCCCGCCACAGCCGGCCACGAGGTGTTCGAGCGCTACTTCCGAGTGCAAATGAACACGCTCGAGCAGCTCGTGGTGTTCCTGCCCTCGATCTGGCTGTTCGGCCACTACATCAACGCATGGGCCGCGGCGGCGCTCGGTGCGCTCTTCATCATCGGACGCGCGTTGTACTTCCGCGGCTACACCCAGGCGCCCGAGTCACGGCACGCCGGCTTCGTGCTCTCCGCCATTCCGAACGTCACGCTGCTCGTCGGCGCGCTGATTGGTGTGCTCCGCTCCATTTTCCTCAGCCCGGGCTGAAGCAACCGCCGATGGTCAGTTCGATGGCGCGCGCGTCCCGCGCAGCGTCAGGGCGAGGGGAATGAGAGAGGCCGCGACGATGAGGAGCGTCACGAGCCCGAAGTGCTGCCTGACGAAGGGGATGTTGCCAAAGAGGTAGCCACCCCATACGAACAGCAGCACCCAGGCGAATCCGCCGACGAAGTTGTAGGCGAAAAAGCGGGCGAACGGCATGCGGCCAACCCCCGCGACGAAGGGCGCGCAGGTGCGCAGGATCGGCAGGAAGCGCGACACGAGGACCGCCAGGCCGCCGTGGCGCCGGAAGAACTCCTCCGTGCGGCGCAGGTATTCGACCTTGAGCCAGCGGTAGCGGCCCGAGAAAGCGGGCGGCCCGATGGCGCGCCCGATGCTGTAGTTAACCGTGTTGCCGAGGACCGCGGCGGTGCCGAGCGCAAGGCTTGCCACCGGCGCGCGCAGCGTCCCGCTCGTGTCGACTGCCGCGAGCGCTCCCACTGCAAAGAGCAGCGAGTCCCCGGGCAGGAAAGGGGTCACGACGAGCCCGGTCTCGGCGAAGATCACCGCAAAGAGGATCGGGTAGATCCAGAGGTCGTAGCGCGCGAGCAGCTCGACGAGATGCCGATCGAGATGCAGCACGAGATCGATGAGCCACGCCAGCATGACGCGGAGGATATCGGCAAGGCAGCAGCCACGCTAAGCGGGCATGACCTGGCTCACCGGCGGTCCGCGGTGGTTCAGGGCACGAATGCGCGGCTCACGAGCGAAACCATGCGTGGCGCGTCTGCTCTTTCCTTGAGCACGGCGAGTGCGAGGCGCACGTCGGCATCCCGCTCGGTGAGCGGCCCCTCGGCTTTGCCGTGGCCCAGCTCGGCGGGTGGATCGCCGGGACCGTCCTCGAGGATGTCGGGCACGATCCCCTTGCCGTGGATCGAAGCCCCGGAGGGAGTGAAGTAGCGCGAGGTCGTGAGCTTGACGGCTCCGCCGCGCGAGAGTGGCAGCACCGTCTGCACCGAGCCCTTGCCGTAGGTCTTGCGACCGACGAGGAGTGCCCGGCCATGGTCCTTGAGAGCTCCCGCGACGATCTCCGAAGCGGAGGCCGAGCCCCCATTCACGAGCACCACGAGGGGTGCCCCGTCGATCAGATCGCCGTGCGATGCCTCCATCCGGAAGCGGGCCTCGGGGGTACGGCCGTCGGCAGTCACGATCACACCGGAGCCCAGGAAGTCGTCCGCGACGGCCACGCCGGCCTCGAGAACACCGCCCGGATTGTTTCGTAGGTCGAGCACTAGACCCCTGATTCCGGATGGATTGTCGCGTTGCAGGAGCGAAATGGCCTTCGAAACATCCTGTGAAGTGGTCTCACTGAACGTCGTGATGCGTAGATACCCGAAACCCGGCTCGAGGCTCTGCTCGAGGACGCTGTGGACCTCCACTTGCGCGCGGCGAAGTGCGAACTCGAGGGGCTCCGCACTCCCCTCGCGACGGATGGTGAGTGTGACGACACTGCCCGAGTTGCCGCGCATCCGGGCGATGGCACCGGCAAGATCGGCCCCCACATCGGTGCCATCGATGCGCACGATCTGGTCTCCGGTGCGCAGGCCTGCACGCTGTGCGGGGGAACCATCGATCGGGTGGAGGATCTTCACGACCCCATCACTCGCCACCACCTCGATGCCGACCCCCGGGTAGGAGCCCATGGTGGAGAGGCGGATCTCATCGAACTCCTGGCTGTCGAGGTAGGCGGAGTGGGGATCGAGCGCGGCCACCATGCCGCGGATCGCCTTCTCCATCAGGGCGTGGTCATCGACCTCGTCCACGTAGTCGCGTTTGATGCGCTCGTACACCTCGGCGAAGAGGCTCGCGTCCTGCCACGGAAGCGTGCTGCGAGGCGCTGCCGGCTCTGCGTGCGTAAGCGCGCCCGGACGGTCGGCGAGAACGCCGCTGCTGAGCGCCCCGCAAAAACCGAGGAACGTCCCCGCGGTCAGGGCAATGAGCGTGCGTGAGGGGATTGGCATGACGCGGAGACCTCGGTTCGCACCGTGAAGGGTTGTTGGGATCGGCGACGTCGGCAGTGGTTCCCTGCGCGGCCTCAACGCGCCGCGCCGCCGAACCAGGTGACCTGTTCCCGCTCCCCGGTGGCGTCGGCGCCGGGCGCACTCGGCAGCGGGAGCTCGGTGAGCAGGTCCGCGAGCGGGATCGGCCTACCGATCGCAAAGCCCTGCCCGTAGTCCACGCCCAGCTCCGCAATGCGTGCGCTAATCGCCTCGGTCTCGATGTACTCGGCCACCGTGGTGATCGACATGCTGCGCGCGAGCTGCGCGATCGCACGCACCATGGATTCGGCACGCGCATCCTTGAGCACATCGCGCACGAAGCTACCGTCGATCTTGAGCATGGTGACGGGCAGCTGGCGCAGGCACGAGAGCGAGGAGAGGCCCGTCCCGAAGTCATCGAGCGCAACGCCGCAGCCGAGTTGCCGGAGGCGGCGCATCAGCGCCTCGGTACGCGCGAGATTCGCGACGGTGGCGTTCTCCGTGAGCTCGAAGCAGAAGAGCTCGGGATCGAGGCTGCTCGCGCCGATGCTCTTCACCAGGTAGTCGGCGAATGAGTCATCGTTCAGTGACTGCCCGGAGAAGTTGATCGCGAACCCGAGCGCCTTGCCCTCGAGGATTCCGGCGCGGGGCTGGAGCGCCTCGATGACGTGAGCGATCACCCAGCGGTCGATCAGCGGCATCAGCTGGTAGCGGGTCGCCGCGGAAAGGAAGTTGTCGGGACCCACGGTGCGGCCGCTCTCGTCGGTCATGCGCAGCAGCAGCTCGTAATGGGGACGCGCGCTTTCCGCGGCGGCGAAGGGCAGGATCAGCTGCGCATCGAGGTGCAGGCGGCCGGACTCGATGGCATCGCGCACCTGGCCCGCCATGCCGATGTCGGCGTGACGACGCACGATGCTGGCATCGCTCGGCTGGTAGACCTCGACGCGGTTGCGGCCGCGGTCCTTGGCCGCCTTGCAGGCGGTCTCGGCGGGAGCCAGCAGTTGGGCGAGCTCATGCGCCTGGGGATCGACGGAGGCGACTCCGGCGCTGATCGATACCGGCAGCCGTGCCTCGGCGCTCACGAGCGCGAGCCGCTCGGTGCCCTCGCGCAGCGCCTCGGCGAAAGCCTCCGCATCCTGCACACGGGCGGGCAGCATGAGTGCAAAGCGGTCACCCGAGATTCGAGCCCCGAACGCTCCGGGCGGCAGGCGCTGGCGAATCAGCTCACCGAGCTGCCCGAGGAGTGCATCCCCGACGTGCATGCCGGAGTTCTCGTTGATCGCGTGCAGCTGATCGACATCGATGTAGAGCGCGCTCCAGGGAGCGGTCTTTACATCGGCGAGCACCGCTTTCACACGCCGCTCGAAGGCCGGGCGGGCGTAGAGCCCGCTCAAGGGGTCGTAGTTGCTCTCGATGGCGGCGATGGCCTTGCGCGCCAGGATTTCCCCGACGTGCGCGTCGCGCGCGCCGAAGGGCTCGGCGAGCGGCTCGCGCAGCAGCGCCAGCACCCCGATGATGCGGCCGGTGCGCGAGCGCAGCGAGCAGCACAGCACCCGGAAGGGAAACGCCTCGGGCGCCTCGATCGAATGCGTCTCATTGAGAATGAGCGGCTCGCGCTGCGCCTGCGCGAGCGGCATGAGGCGGCGGTGCGCGCGCATCCAGAACTGCGTGTCCGGCGGCCGTGCATCCGCCGAACGCACCAGCATCACGTTCTTCTCGGGCACGAGCAGCGCGCCGGTGCTGGCGCGCAGATGCTCGATGGTCTGCTGCAGCAGTTGCTGCAGGTCTCCGGCGCCAGCCTCCGCGGTCGGGAGTCCCGCACTGTCCTGGGTGAGGAGCAGGTTCAAATCCTTATCGAGCCCGCCCACGGTGCGGGTGAGCTCTTCGATGGCGGCGTGCGCGATCAGCTCGCGCCGCAGGCACTCGACTGCCGGGGCGAGCAGCTGGCAGACGAAGGAAAAATCGTTACTGCGCTTGTCGAAGGCATCGTTCGTGCGGCTCACGACCGAGAGGAGCGCCAGCAGCTGCTGCTCGTCATCGCGCAGCGCCCAGAGGTACACCGGGATGTTCCCATCGAGCAGCCGCATCTGGCCGGCGCTGTCGGGGTTGGCGCGCGTCGAGAGGAGCGCATCGTCCATGATGTTCATCAGGTCCGGACCCGACATGGTCTCGGTGGTCCAGATGAGCTCCGCGGCAGGCCCGAACATCGCCACGCAGGTGGTCCGCGGCAGGAGCGAGCGGATCAGGCGGACGTAGGGGTCGAACCGGTCACCGGGCTGTCCAGGAACGTAATCGCTAAGCGGGAGCGCACTCATGGCAGCGAACACCATTGCGCTTCCCAAGCCCGCGATCCTTGCGCGAGTTGGCGAATCTGCACACTCGCGGCGGCGGGTCTATGGAAATATTGACCCCAATCACAAAGGGGCCAGGGTGCCCGGAAGGCGCTCGCCTCAGGGCTCGGGAGCTTTGAACCAGGGCCGCGGATCGACGGGCTTGCCGCCCTTGCGGATTTCGAAATAGAGCTCAGGGCGGGGACTCCCGCCGCTGTCCCCTGCGGCGGCAATCGTGTCGCCCGCCGCCACTTGCTCGCCGGCAGCCTTGTAGAGCCGCTCGTTGTGCCCGTAGAGGCTCAAATAGCCATCGCCGTGATCCACGATGGCGAGGAGCCCCAGACCCGGGAGCCAGTCGGCATAGATTACCCGGCCCTGGCACACCGCCTTGACGGGTGCACCGCGCTCGGTGGCGACCAGCACCCCGTCCCAGCGCACTCCCCCGGCACGGGCATCGCCGAACCGCGCCAGCACGCGCCCGCTCACCGGCCAGGCCAGCTTGCCGCGCAGGCGGGTGAAGGCATCGTTCCCCTCGACCGGGAAGCGCTCCATGGCAGCGCGTAACTCGCGCACGAGCTTCTCGAGACCTGACTGCTGGGCACGCAGGCGCTCGAGATTCTGTGCGCGGCTGCGCGACTGGGCTTCGAGGCTCACAAGCACGTGGCTGCGCCGCGTGCGGGCCTGCTCGAGCTCGTTCAGCTGCGCGCGCTGCTCCTTCTCGAGCTCCGCGAGCTTCGCGTCCTCGGCTTCGAGCTCCTCGTCGAGCTCGGCGAGGCGCCGCATGTCATCCTCGATGAGATGGATCTGGCCAGCGCGCGCACGGCCGAAATAGCTGTAATAGGCAAACATGCGGCCGGCGAGCGCAGGATCTTTCTGGTTGAGGAGGAGCTTGAAGGGTTCCTGCCGCCCGATGAGGTAAGCGGCGCGCATCTGTCCGGCGAGTGTGGTGCGGTTCTGTTCGAGCTCTGCCTCACGGGTGCGTTTCTCGGCGGCGAGGGCCGCGCGCCGTGCGGCATCCTCGGCACGCCGATGGCGCACGTCCGCCAGCGCATCGCGGGCGCGCGCCACCTGGAGCTCGGCGCCCCGCAGCTCGCCGGTCAGGCGGTCGCGCTCGACCTGCTCGGCGCTCACCTCGCGCGTGACCCGTTCGATCTCCGACTTCACCGCCTGTAGTTGCTCCTCCGCCTTGCGCGCATCGCTCTCGGAACGGGCCGCGGAGGCCGGTGCGGCGATCGTCGGCGCGGGGACTAACGTGGCAAGGGCCAGTGTTGCCAGGGCGGCCGGGGCACAGGCCCGCGTCTTCCACCGGAAGGCGGCGGATGGCGTGCTGCAGGGGACCGGGACGCTATAATGCGCGCCCTTTTGCGCCCGCAGCTTACCTGCCTCACCCATGGACCGTATCCTCGACTTCGCCAGCCATCACCCGTGGCTCGCCACCGCAACCGCCGTGCTGGTGGCCCTGGTCGTTGTATACGAAATGCGCATGCGCACGGAAAGCCTGCGCTCGGTGTCGCCCCAGGAGCTGATCCGGCTGATGAACCAGGGGGCGCTCGTGCTCGATCTGCGTCCCGCCGAGCAGTATGACGGCGGTCACCTGAACGGCGCCCGGCAGATGAGTAGTGAGCAGATCCTGAGCGCGGGTGACACGCTGAAGAAGCATAAGGAAAAGACGGTCGTCGTGTACGATGACAGCGGCTCGCTGGGTGGCGCGGCCGTGCGCCAGCTCACCGCCCAGGGCTTCACGCGGGTGTTTTCGCTGCGCGGTGGCCTCGCCGGCTGGCGCGCGGATAATCTGCCGCTGTCGCGTACCTGAGGGTGCCCGTCGAGACCGATGAGTGCGCCAAAGGTCGTCATGTATGTCGCGGACTGGTGCCCCTACTGCATGCGGGCGCGCAACCTGCTGGCAGCCAAAGGGGTCGTCGCTGAGGAGATCGATGTCGACGCGGTGCCAGGTGCACGGGAGGAGATGCGGGCACGCAGCGGCCGCGATACCGTACCGCAGATCTTCATCGGCGAGAGCCACGTCGGCGGATCCGATGAGCTGCAGGCGCTCGATACGGCCGGAAGCCTGGATGCAATGTTGAAGCAACCGGAGCCCGAAAGACCATGAATGAGATAGCCGGCGACATGCCGCTTTCCAACCCCGCCGATGCCGGCGTGGTGCTCGCACTGCAGAACGTCTACCTGAAGGACTGCTCGTACGAGTCGCCGAACGGGCCGCGCATCGAGGGCAACTGGAACCCGCAGATCAACCTCGACCTGCAGACCAGCTCCACCTCGCTCGGCCCCGAGGTGCGCGAGGTGGTGCTGACCGTTACCGTCTCGGCCAAGCACGGCGAAGCGACCATCTTCCTCGTCGAGGTGAAGCAGGCGGGTCTTTTCATCATCCGCAATCTCGCCGAGCCCGATCTCAAGCGCGCCATCAGCACCATCTGTCCCGGGGTGCTCTTCCCGTACGCGCGGGCGGCGGTCTCGCAGCTCGTGAGCCAGGGTGGCTTCCCGCAATTCCTGCTGCCGCCAGTCAATTTCGACGCGCTGTACGCCGCCAACCAGGCGCAGCCCGCGGTCACCAACTGACACGCGGGCGAAAGCAGCGCGGGCAGTCGCCGGTGAAGCGCCGATGAGCGCACGGTCCGCGGGCGCCCCGGTCGCCGTGCTCGGCGCGGGTTCCTGGGGCACGGCGCTCGCCATCCAGTTCGCGCGCAGCGGCCGCACGGTGCGGCTCTGGGGGCGTGACCCCGAGCGGCTGGCGGCGATGTCCGCGAGCGGCCGCAACCAGCGTTATCTGCCGAGTGCCCCGTTTCCCCCATCGCTCGGGGTCGAGCCCGATCTCGCCGCGGCGCTCGAGCGCACCCGTGACGTGCTGGTGGTCGTACCGAGCACTGCGCTGCGCGAGCTTCTCACGCAGCTTCACCCGCTTCTCGCTCCGCCGATGCATGTCGCCTGGGCGACCA
>Ga0210399_10003326_pt1 | contig 12544 bp, 12 predicted proteins | sample IncBWC14MmetaG_FD_150865 | JGI IMG/M metagenome (GOLD analysis project Ga0210399, IMG submission 150865) | Forest soil microbial communities from Barre Woods Harvard Forest LTER site, Petersham, Massachusetts, United States - Inc-BW-C-14-M | ecosystem: Environmental > Terrestrial > Soil >... | reverse complement strand
CCGAGCTCGTCAGCTTTCGATCAACGCGTGGTGGCGATGCCCCCGTCGACCGGGAGGATGGCGCCGGTCACGTACGCGCCGGCTCGCGACGCCAGGAAGATGGCCGCGCCTGCCACGTCGTCAGGCCGTCCGATGCGTCGTAAGGGCGCACTGGCCCTGATCTGGTCACCGAAGGCCTCGAGCGTGGCGGCCATCATCTTGGACTCGAACGGCCCCGGCGCGATCGCGTTCACGGTGATGGCCGGAGCGAGACGCTTGGCGAGGTGCCGTGTCAGCTGGTGGACAGCGGCCTTGGAGGCCGAGTAGGCGTACGTCTCCATGACGGGCACCTGGATGCCGTCGATAGAGCCGATGTTGATGACGCGGGCCGGCTCCTCCTGGCTCCCCGCCTTTTCGAGCAGTGGGAGCAGGAATTTGGTCACGTGGAACACGCCCTTGACGTTGAGCCCGAGCACCCGTTCGAAGGCCGCCTCGTCGTAGTCGGCCAACGGAGCGCCCCACGTGGCGCCGGCGTTGTTGACGAGGATGTCGAGCTTGTCGACCCGCGAGGCCATCTCGTCGGCCAGGCGGCGGCACTCATCTTCCTTGGACAGGTCGGCGGGGACGGCCACGCAGGTGCCCTTCTTCGAGAGCTCTTCCGCCACCTCTTGGCATACGTCGGCCTTGCGCGAAGAGATGTAGACCGTCGCCCCGGCGTCGACGAAGCCCTCGGCGATCATCTTGCCGATGCCGCGGCTGCCGCCGGTGACGAGCGCGGTCTTGCCGTCGATGGAGAAGAGGTCAGACGAGGCCATGGGCCTCATTCTGCCCCGGGGACGGTCCGCCCCGCCTGCCCACGTCCGACCGCCGGTCTATCCGTTCGAGGCATTGACGGCCGTCGTCCGCGCCGACATGGTGATGAAGTCGCGCGCCCACGATGCCTCGAAGAACGTGGCCGGGCCCTGGTCGGCGGCCGGCGGCATGCTCGATCCGTTCGACGGTCCAGCCGGTGCGCCGACCGGCGGGGCATAGGTGGCGAATACCGGCCAGGACGGATTGATGTCGAGCTCCATGCCGCGCACCACGCCGGCCCGTACCAGCAGCTGGGCCAACTGCAACGGATCGAGGGCCGGGCCGGCGACATAGACGAGCGCGCCGTTGGCGGTGACGCCGGCGCCGGATCGCCACTGGTTCTCGATGCCCGCTCCCGAGCAAGACGAGACCCCGCACGTCGCGCCCCAGACGATCCAGTTCGGGTTCGAGGCCTGGGCCGTCGGCTGTCCGCCTTCCACCAGGGGGACGAGGTTCTGGCGGACCGCGACCACGTCGGGCGTCATGGTCACGTCGGAGCCCCAGGCACCGACGGTCACCGAACCGTCGGCGTGGATCACGAGCGAGGCCGCGCCCGCCACCAACGGGTCGATCACCCGCCCCTCGGTGAAATAGCCGCCTTGGGCATCCTTCATGAGGAAGCCACCGTTGAACGCGGCGACGAGACTCGTCGCCTGTGCCGGTTGGACGGGCGCGGTGAACATGTAGGGGCCACCACCGGGGCTTTTCGAGCCCGAATAGAGCTGGGCACCGAGCAGGTTCGTGTCCATCCAGGCGATCCCGGCCTCCGCCGTCCCGCCCGGCGGGACGAGGCGTGTCTCGTAGACGGCCGGGAACCCGTTCACGGTGCGGCCTACCGGAGCCCAAGTCCCGTCTGTCGCGGTCGACGGCGGAGCAAAGGGCGTCAAAGCCGTGGGAACGGACAACGGCGAAGGGCCCGGTGGCGCAGTCGTCGTGGTCGTGGTGGGCGCATCCGTCGTCGATGTGGTGTTGGCCGCAACGCCGCGCGCCGTGGGTGTCGTGCTGCACGACGCCAGAACGAAGACCAGGGCCAGTACCCCGACGAGAGCTCCTGACCTCGGTGCCCTTCGCACGCCAGGCCCGTGGAAGGCCGGCCGCACGTGCCGATCAGTGGTGCAATGCGCCGGCCGGCGCGTGCACAAGGACGTTGGGCGAGCCCGCTTTCGCGCCAATGGGGACCTGGTGCCATCCGCTTGCATGAGGTGTGACGAGAATCGCGAGGAGGATTCCGAGCACCAGCGCCGACACGAGGAGCCATTGTCGCGCACCCGCGCCCCTGACCTGGCGCCGGGTGCGCCGCGACAGGTCGTTCCACGTGAGGTTGGCGGTCTCCAGTAGGTGGAACAAGACGTGCAGAGCCATGGCACCCAGCCAGAGGACGAAGGTTGCCTTGTGGAGGAACAACCACTCGGAGCGGTCGGCCGTCGGCACGAACAGGAGCGCAATGCCGGTGCCCAGAACCGCCACGGTGAGCACGACCACGAAAGGGCCGAGGAGGCGCAGGAACACGGGCGGCGGGCCCTTGCGGCGGTATTCGGGGTCGCCTCCGTAGTAGCGGGCGAAGCGCCAGAGGGTGCTGCCCATCTTCACGATCACGACGGGGATCATCACCATCCCGATGACGACGTGTGGCGTCAGCAACTGGTGCACCCGCAGGACGGTGACACCCTCGGCCGCAAACAGGAGGAAGAGCACCGCCGCGGTCAACCCCGTCAGCCGGGCGTTGCCTTCCACCGAGCGTGCTGGACGCATCCGATGTCGACCGGCACCTCGTTGCGCTTCCGACTGCTCCCTCCGACGAGTCGGATCAGCGTTGGGGCCGCTCACCGGCAGAGCGTACCGATGCTCGCCTGACAAACGGATGACAGGGCCTCCTCACGCCGTTGAGAGGCAGAACTCCCAAAGCGCAGGGATGAGGAGGCGGGAGGTCAGCCCGGCGAGGCTTCGCCGGCCAGGGCCACAGCGCCCCGGACCAGCACGCTGGCGCCGACCCGCAGCGCGCCGTCCTCGACGAAGAACCCCGGGCTGTGGTGCATCCCGCTCGATCCGTCCGCCGCCGCACCGCCGACGAAGAAATAGCAACCGGGCAGATGGTTGAGGAACTCGCTCACGTCGTCGCTCGGGGCAGCGGGCGGCATTCGGAACACGGCGGCGTCGCCGAGAGCGGCCTTCGCCTCCGCCTCGACGAGGTCCACCACGGCAGCATCGTTCAGGACGGCGGGCGTGTGCTCGGGCAGTTGCAGTTCGATCGACACCCCCTGGTCGTCCGCCACCTCGCCGCACAGCGCCTGCAAGCGGCCGATTGCCTCCTCGCGTTGCCCGTCGGTGAAGGTGCGCAGGGTACCGGTCACCAGGGACGATGTCGGCACCACATTGGGTGCCGTCCCGGCCCGGAGCGTGCTCGCGCCGCAGACGCAGTCCGTCCCCTCGTACGCCAGCCCCTCGACGACCGACCTCATCCTCGTCACCAGCTCGGCCGTGGCGCGGATCACGTCGCCCGTCGCGTTCGGCACGGCCGCGTGCCCGCCGGGGCCGTGCAGCGTGATGCGTACCGAGTGCGCCTCCGCCATCGAGATCCCGGCGCGCAGCGCGAGCATCCCGGTTGGTATCACCGACGTGACGTGGAACCCGATGAGCCGGGCCCCCGACATCACGGACAACGCGCCGCCCTCGAGCATCGCCTTGGCACCGCACAACTCTTCCTCGGCCGGCTGGAAGAGGAAGACATAGCGGCCGGGCAGGTCATCGCGCCGACTCGCCAGCACCGACGCGGCGCCCAAGAGCGAGCCCACATGCACGTCGTGGCCGCACGCGTGCATGAGTCCCTCGACCTCGGAATGCACCGCCCGTGTCGTGTCCTCTTGCACCGGCAGCGCGTCGATGTCCCCCCGCAGCACGACGGTGCGACCCGGCCGACCACCATCCATCGCGAAGATCCCACCGGTTTCGGTCACCCGCAGCGCCTCGTCGATCCCGAGCGACGCCATATGGTCGCGGATCAGCGCGGTCGTGCGGTGCTCGTCGAACGCCAGCTCGGGCCGGCGGTGGACCGCACGCCGCACGTCGACCATCTGGTCGAAAACGGCGTCGCCTGGGGAGGGGCCGAAAAGCTCGCGCCCGCTCTCCCCAGACACCGAGAGACTCAGCGTCCCAACAGGTCGCGGGCGATGTGGGTGACCTGGATCTCGTCCGTCCCGGCGTAGATCTGGAACACCTTCGCGTCGCGGGCCAGCTGCTCGACCCGGAACTCGGACATGTACCCGTTCCCCCCGAACAGCTGCACGGCCTCCATGGCGACCTCCGACGCGACCTGCGCCGAGTAGAGCTTCATGGCGGACGCCTCGGCCAAGGTCAACGACTTCCCCGCCGCCGCCATCTCGATGTGGCGGAACACCAGGTTCTCGACGTTCAACCGTGCGATCTCCATCTTCGCCAGCTTCAGCTGGATCAGCTGGAACTCCGAAATAGGCCGTTCCCACAACAGGCGGTCCTTCGCATACGCCACCGACAGCTTGAGGCATTCTTCGATCAAACCCAGCGACATCGCCGCCACCCCGGCCCGCTCGGTCACGAAGTTCCCCTTGGCGCTCTCCCGCCCCTCGTTGCCGCCCGGCGCGCCCTCGGTCTCGCCGAGGAGACGCTCGCGTCCCACCCGCACGTCCGACAAGAACAGCTCGCCCGTCGGCGACGAGTGCAGCCCCATCTTGCGGAAGGGCTTGGATTGCTCGAGCCCCGACATCCCCGAATCGAGAATGAACGTCAGCACCGGCCGCTGGCGCAGCGGCGTCTCCGACCCGTCGTCCAGTTTGGCGTAGAAGACGATCGTGTCGGCGAACGGCCCGTTGGTGATGAAGGTCTTGTTGCCGTTGAGGACGTACTCATCGCCGTCGCGCACGGCCGTTGACTTCATGCCGCCAAGGGCGTCGGACCCCGAGTCGGGCTCGGTGATGGCCCAGGCGCCGACCTTGTCGAAGGTCATGAGGTCGAGTCCCCAGCGCTCCATCTGCGCTGGCGTGCCGCTCTTCATGATCGTGCCGCCGGCCAGGCCCGTGCTTACGCCGAGCGCGGTGACGATGCCAGGGCAGTAGTGGCACAGCTCGATGATCGGGATCAGGGTCACGGCGGCCGAGCCGCCACCGCCACCGCCCCCGCCTCCGGCCCTCTCGGCGGGCGCACCCGAGGCCCCGGCAGCCTTGCGCTCGATCGCCTTCTTCGCCGACTCTCGCGCCATGACGTCGAGGCCGAAGGTCGAATACAGCTTCCGGATCACCTCGTAGGGGGGCGTCTCCCCGTGCTCGAGCTCCTCGACGTTCGGCTTGACCTCTTCGTCGACGAAGCGCCGCACCGCGTCGCGAATCGCCAGCTGCTCCTCGGACCACTCGAACATGCATGCCTCCCTGAGACTTCTCGGGCTCCGCCGCCCCGCCGGCGCACCTCAGCCGGCGCCGGCGCCGGCGCCGACGACCCTACAGGGCGTCTCTAGGCGTCGGCGATCAGGCGCAGCGTGTTGCGGTCGGTGTGGATGACCTCCTCAGGCATCCGCGCGTGCTTGATCACCGTCGTCTCGGTGTAGCTGAACTCGTCGTCCACGCTGGTGTCGATGGTGACCTCGTAGCGGATGGCCTGCGCGTTCTTGTCCAACCAGTTGTTGGCGAGGATGCCGTAGGTCTGGCTGCCGATCCGGGCCTCGAGGTCGAACTTGGTGGCGTCGGCCGCCACGATGCCGCCGGCCACGACCGCGGAACCCCGCGGGATGATGAAGCAGCGGACCACCTCGCTGTCGCGGGCGTCCCACATCCAATACCCGACCTCCGTGTGGAAGGGGTTCTCCTCGGTCCCCCGCCAGCCCGCCATCCGGTAGTCGAGTCCGTACAGCACCTGGGAGCCGTTCTCGACGGGACCGAAGGGCTTGAAGTCGATGTGCTCGCGGAACGGGGTCACGACGACCTTGTCTTCGACGTTGCCGTACGCCACGTCCTCGCCCTGGTCACTTTCCCAGATGCCCGCCAGCCGGGCCAGCGGCCCCCACTCAGGTCCTGCGCTCAATGGTCCTCCTTCACGCGCTCCTCACGAGCCGCGACGAACGGCGGTTGACGTCGCCGCCGCGATCGGTCGCGTCACCTTAGAACCTGACCCAGCCGGACGGGTTCAGCGTGGAGGGGCGCCGGTGATCCCGAGTAGGGGCTCGTTCTTCTGGGCCCGTGCCCGCATGCGCGCACGCAAGCCGCCGCCGCTCGAGCGGGAGCTCTCGGAGTGGCGCTGCGTCCGCGTAACGACGATCCGGCTCAGCACCAGGAGCACCATGACGATGACCACGAGGATCAGTGCGGCGTCGTAGGCCAGGTAGTGGTACTGCGTTTCGGGCGAGTTGTAGCCCGTGAAGACCATGTAGGTCAGATATGGGAACTGCGAACCCGTCAGCGAGTGCGGGAGGGTATTGGAGAAGCCCGCCGTGTAGATGAGGGGCGCCGTTTCCCCACAGGCGATGGCCAGTGCCAAGAGGAGCCCGGTCATGATGCCGGGCAGCGCGCTCTTCAGAACGACCTTGCGCAGTCGGTAGCCAGCCGACATCCCGAGAGCCTCAGCGCCTTCCCGGTAGCCCGTGGGGACCTGGCGGAGCGACGTCTCGGTGTTCTTGGCGATGTACGGGATCACCATGATGGAGAGGATGATCAGGGCCGGGAGGAGTGAGAGCTTCCAGCCCAGCCCCACCACGAGGGCGACGTAGCCGACGTACCCGAGGACGATGGACGGGAAGCCCGCGAGGACGTCCGATGCCGTCCGGAGCGGTCCACTCACCCTGCCTGAAAATCGCCGTGGGCGGGCGAACTCGGCGAGGTGGATCCCGGCGAACACGCCGATGGTTCCGGCGATGATGAAGACACCGATCATGAGGATGAGTGTGCCCAGAATCTGATCGCGCAGGCCCCCACCCGTCGAGGTCAACTGGGTCCAGAGCACGCTCCACTGCCAATGAGGCCAGGCCTTGGCCAGGACGTTGATGAGGAGCCAGGCGGCCGGTGCCATGAGGAGGATCAGCGACAGATAGGTCAGCCCGCGCCACACGCGCGTCGAGACGCGGCGACGGCGCGTTGCCGGTCCGGCGGCGAGCAGACTCGTCATCATGCGCCGCCGACCGGTGCCCCGACGCGGCCCGTACGGCTCACGATCAGGCGTGCCACCAGGTTGACCACTACCGAGATGACGGCCAGCACGAGGGCGAGCTCAGCGAGGGTCGCCACGCCCTGCGGGTTGGCGAGCTGCCCGTCGAGCTGGGTGAGGATGGTGGCTGCGATGGTCGTGAAGGGGAGGTAGATCGTCGAGGGGATGCGCAAGGCGGCGCCACCGATCATGGCGATCGCGATCGTCTCGCCGAGCGCACGCCCCAGGCCGAGCACGGTGGCGCCGATGATGCCCGAGCGCACCCACGGGAGGGTGACCTTGTTCGCGACCTCCCAGTCGGTCATGCCGAGGGCCGACGCCCCCTCCTTGGGGAGCGGCGGCACCTGGGTGAAGAGGTCGCGGGTTGTCGAGGTGATGATGGGCACGATCATCAGCGCCAGCACGATGCCGGCGGAGAGCAGTCCTTCGCCCGAGCCGGTCGGACTGCGGAAGTACCTGAGCACCGGCACGTCGGGCATGACGCTGGCGATGTGCGGATAGACGTTTTTTGCCAGCCACGGCGCGAACGCCAGGATGCCCCACAGGCCGATGACGACGCTCGGGATGCCGGCAAGGATTTCGATGGTGAAGCCGAGCGGCCGCGAGATCCACGTCGGCATGCGCTCGGTGAGGGCGAAGGCGGCCCCGATCGAGAGCGGGAGTGCGATCACGATCGCGATGACCGACGAGGCGATGGTGCCCCAGATGATCGCCCAGGCACCGAACCGCGCGCCCGGGCCGCCCCCGTAGCCCTGGTTCCCATAGGTCCAGGTGCGCCCGTAGAGGAAGTACCAGCCGTTGTGGCCGATGACCGGGGCTGCCTTCACGGCGAGCACCGTGATGGCGAAGACCAGTGCCGCCAATGGGAGGATCACCGCCACCCAGGCGACGCTGCGCCAGCCTTTCTCCTCGTTACGACGGGCGAAGTCAGATACCCGCTTGGGAAGCGGGGGCTTGCCGACCGACTCCGCGTGCGGCGTGGCGGGAACACTTCCCGCCACGCCGCCCACGGCGGTCATTAGGAGATGCCGAGTACTTGCTTGAGGGACTGCGCCTGAACCTTGGACGGCAGGGGCTGGAAGTTCACCTGCGTCAGGTACGAGCTGTTGGCCCCGAAGTTCTTGTTGATCGCCCACTCGAGCACCGAACGGATGTTCTTCGCTGTGGAGCTCGACGATTGCTTGGCGTTCACAATGGCGTACTCGTAGTTGATGATCGGGTAGCCACCCTTGATGTTGCCGTAGATCAGCGAGATCGTCCCGTTGGCGGGCGTCTTCTTGACGTAGCCGGCGGCCTGGAGGGCGATCGCCTGCTGGGTCGGCAGCTGGTACTGGCCGGCACCGTTCTGAAGCGCGGCGTAGCCCAGGCCAGCTTGGAGCGCCTGGGTCAGGTAGCTGATCCCGACGTAGGCGACGCAGCCCGGCGTGGCCTTGCAGCCCGAGACCATGCCCGAGTTCCCGCTCTCACCCAGCGCGCCGGGTGCGTTCGGCCACGGCACCGTCGTGTTGTAACCGATCTTGGTGCCCCAGCCCGAAGGGTCGGCCTTGGACAGGTACGTGGTGAAGAGGAACGTGTCACCCGAGGAGTCCGACCTGTGCAGGGTCACGATCGACGTGGCCGGCAGCGTGAGGCCGGGGTTGGCGCTCGCGATCGCCGAGTCGTTCCACTTGGTGATCGTCCCCTGGTAGATCTTCGAGAGGATCTGGCCACTCAGCTTGATATGGGCCGTGACCCCCGGCACGTTGTACGCCACGAGCTGGGCCGAGATGGCGAGGGGGATGTTCTTGAGTGTCGGGTTGGCCGACACCACGGTCGGTGACAAGTAGGCGTCGGAGGCACCGATGTTGATCGTGCCGTTCTCGGCCTCCGAGATCCCTGTGCCGGAACCGGTACCACCCGTTTGGATGGTGGTGCTCGAGTACTTCGAGCTGTAGCCACCCGCCCACAGGTTGAAGAGCGGGTAGAGCAGTGTGCTGCCCGTCTCGCTCACGGTTCCGCCGGTGGGCGTTTCGACGCCGCTCGACGGCAGCTTGACACTCGCTGATGCGGCCGAGGTGCTGAGGACGACTGAGCTCAGCGCAAGGCACGCCGCACTCACGGCGATCATTCCGCGCGTCAGTCGCGTCGTTCCCATCGATTTGGTCACAGGTTCTCTCCTTGTGAGGTGGTTACTTGGTGTAGCTCTTGCTGCTCTGGCTGATCCGATGAATCGGCGGGAGGTCACGCTTAGCGACACGTCGACGATCGGGTACGCGTCTAGCCCATTCGCCCGGTGACGTACCGCTCCGTGTCGGGGTGCGTCGGCCGGTTGAAGACGTCGTCCGTCGTGCCGTGCTCCACCAGCGCACCTTGGTAGAAGAACATGGTGTGATTCGAGATCCGCAACGCCTGCCCGAGGTTGTGCGTTACGACGATGAGGCTCAGTGCCGGCGTCATGGTCTTGATCAGCGCCTCGATCGACTCTGTCGTGATCGGGTCCAGCGATGAGGTCGGCTCGTCGAGCAAGAGCACGTCCGGGCCCACGGCGAGCGCTCGCGCCAGGCACAACAGCTGCTGCTGCCCTCCCGAAAGGCGGAACGGCGAGTCGTTCAAGCGGTCCTTCACCGCGTCCCACAGGCCGACCTCGGTCAAGCGCCGCTCGCACACGACGTCGAGCTGCTTCCCTTTGGCGATGCGGTGCGCCTTCACGCCGGACACGACGTTGTCCTTGATCGACATTGGGAACGGGTTGGGCCGCTGGAACAGCATCCCCACCCGCCGCCGCAGCGTTAAGAGGTCCACGCTCGGCGCCCACAGGCTCTCGTTGTCGTAGGTGACGTCGCCGGTGCGGGTGAAGCCGGGCACACGGTCGTTCATCCGGTTCAGCGTGCGGAGGAAGGTGGACTTACCCGAGCCCGTCGGTCCGATCAGCGCCGTGATCGACCCACGCTTGAGCGAGATATTCAGGTCGGCCAGCACCGTCCGGCCGGAGAAGCCGAGGTTCAGCTTCACGGCCTCCATGACGTCCTCTGGCCTTTGGGCGTCGGGGTCGAGCGACTGCAGCACACTGTCAATGCGTCGCTGCTGCCCCGTCGTCGTAACGGGATCGTTACGCGTCCCCATCACTTCCCCGTCTGCCACTACCTCGAACGTAGCGAGGCGAAGTGAACGCCTGGCAACAGGAGTGCTATCTCAGAGTGAACACTTCTTAAGGGTTCGGCAATCTTTTTCGCCGGCCCCGGCGCCTACCCCGCCAGCGCCTCTCGGTGCGCCACGACGATCGACGTGACGACCCGGGGAGCGAAGGCCAGCACCACGAGCCACAGCGCCGCGGCCGGGATCGACAGCGCCACGGCCACGCCCGACGAGAAGAACGCTGCGATGAACGCCGCGCCACCCACCAGCCCTCCCAGCATGTAGGCCAACCACCATTGCAAAATGCGGGCCCGGTTCGGGTCATCGGGCGGCAAGCAGTCCCGGATGGCTTGGTACGGGAACCAGAGGTTGATGATCGGCACGAACCATGAGCCGACGCCCCAGGCCGGCGAATGGGTTGTCGGGAACCCGAGCGCACGGGCCGCCGACGCCGCCCGGTGTTGCCAGATGAGGGTCACGATGATCCCCGCGAGTGCGACCAGCCCCAACAGGAAGAACCACGGGCTGATTGTTTCGTTCGCGAACGTCGAAGTCGGCTGGCCGCGTTGCGCTTCGTCCCAGATGACCTTGAATTCCTGACCGAGCGTCAGCAGACGCGAGGACTCTGTCCGCAGCAGCACGAGGTTCAAGAGACCGGCGACGGCGGGCACGCTCAACGAGATGCGCGCCACCCCGGCCAGACCGAGCTCACTCTGGACGAGCCCCGAGGTGTAGTGCGCGTCGAGCCGCTGCGACGCCGCGGCCCACGGCGCGGGCTCGAGAGGCGGTCCCTGTGGCGGCGGTGCGCCGGTCCACGGTGGTGGCGGCGGCTGTTGTGGCAACACGACCGCCTCGCTCCAGGCGTAACCGTCCCACCAGCGTTGCCCCGGCCCACCGGCCGGATCGGCGTACCACCCCGGCGGCGCGCCCGGGTAGCCGCTGTCCTCGCTCACCCCGACATCCTGCCAAAGCCCCAGACCCCGCCCGAGCCGCTCGCCCACCTCACGCTGCTTCGCCCGGAGCGCAGAGGTCGCAATAGCCTGCAGCCGATGCGGGTGTTCATCGCCGGCGGTACGGGTGCCATCGGACGCCCCTTGGTCGCTGCCTTGGCCTCTGCGGGCCATGAGGTCGCGGTGTACTGCCGCAACGAAGCGAAGGTCGCCGCCCTGGGTGTGCCCGGAATCGTCCCGGCGGTCGGCGACGCCTTCGACAGCGAGACCTTGATCGGCGCTGTGCAGTCGTTCAAGCCCGAGGTCGTCATCAACGAGCTGACGAGCCTGCCCCAGACAGCGAACCCGTTCGCGATAAAGCGTGGCTTCGATCTGACGAGTCGCCTTCGCCGCGAGGCCTCCAAGACGCTCGTGACCGCAGCCCGAGCGGCGGGCGCTCGCCGCATCGTGGCGCAGAGCATCTCCTTTGCCTACCGCCCCGGACCGGGCGTGCGCACGGAGGCAGACCCGCTCTGGACCGACGCCAAGGGCCAGATCGGCATCCTCACGGGTTCGGTCGCCACGCTCGAGTCGAACACCCTCGGTGACGCCGGGCTCGAGGGCGTGGTGCTGCGCTACGGCTCCTTCTACGGCCCGGGTACCTACTTCGCGCCGAACGGGCTCTACGCCAGGATGCTGAAGCGGCGCGTACTCCCGATCCCGGGCCAGGGCGGAGGGATCTTCGCGTTTGTCCACATCGACGACGCGGCCGCGGCCACGGTGGCGGCGCTCGAGGGCCCGACCGGCATCTTCAACGTGGCCGACGATGCGCCGGCGCCGGCGTCCGAGGCGATGGCCTTCACGGCCAAACTCATGGGCACCAAGCCACCGCGCCACGTGCCCGAGTCGCTCGTCCGGATCGGTGCCGGTGCGTTCCTCACCTACCTGTTGTGCGAACAGCCGGCAGTTTCGAGTGAGCGGGCCCGCACGGAGCTCGGTTGGTCACCCCGTTACCCCGACTGGCGCCAGGGGCTGACCGCCGTCTTCTCCCGCTCCTAGCCGACCCGCCCCCGTCAGCTAGCCCCCCGTCGGCAAACCCAGCGCCGCACCGAACGCGCCGATGACCCCGGCGCCTACGAGCACCAGGACGACGCTCCGCCGTAGCCCGACGATCAGCAAGAAGGCGCCTGCAAGGACGACGACCTGCCATACATGCGCAATTGCCAAGGCCAACGGAATGGAAGCACCTGCGATAGCGCCGATTGCCGCGGGGCCCGCGCCGCCCAGGAACGATTGCGCGACGCGGTTCGTTCGCAGTGTGCCGAAGTGCCGGGCCCCGGCGAGGATGAAGACGAACGAAGGGGAGAATGCGATGAGTGCCGCGAGCAACGCGCCGCCCACGCCGGCTGCGGCATAGCCCACCACTGACACGGTCTGCACAACGGGCCCCGGCGTGATCTGGCCGAGCGCCACCCCGTTGAGGAATTGGGCGTTGGTCATCCAGTGGT
>Ga0210399_10003324_pt1 | contig 12547 bp, 7 predicted proteins | sample IncBWC14MmetaG_FD_150865 | JGI IMG/M metagenome (GOLD analysis project Ga0210399, IMG submission 150865) | Forest soil microbial communities from Barre Woods Harvard Forest LTER site, Petersham, Massachusetts, United States - Inc-BW-C-14-M | ecosystem: Environmental > Terrestrial > Soil >... | reverse complement strand
TCACCACGATCGAGACATCGTTCGTGTGAGAGTGCATCCCCGCGTCGAACCCGGGCTCAAATTTCGTGAACGTTCCATGAGCGCCCTTGTCCGGATTACCCCAAATGGTCGCCATCGAGACCCCGCCGGTTGGAAGGGCCTTGAACGTCGCCTTATCGGCTGCCACATAAGTGACACTCTTCTTGTGTGCGCTGGTCGATGCCTTCTGAGCATTCCCCAACGTAGTCGCCAGCAGAACCCCGAGCACCCCCACCACCAAAGTTAATCGCTTCATTGGTTATTCCACCTGTACGCATTCTCCACCTAAGTAAACATAGGATGGCTGTTCTTAAGATTTCGCACGGATCCGGCACTCGACGGGCGGCCGCAAGATTTCAGTAGACTCGATTTTCGAAGACTCGATTTCAAATGCCGTGGGCTTTCACCGCAATCCTTCAAAGCGCTTGCGCATGGTTTCTCCCGGCAACTTCCGCCGGAATTCCAATTCTCGCAATCCGAACATGCATGCACCCGTCCCCGCGGAGTATACCGCACCCTGGATTATTGCAGGGGAGCGGGCAATCGACCTTCCGAAGGTACGAGATGCCATAAAGGCCATCGTGGAGGGTGGCGGAGAACAACATCACAGCGCCGTCAGGAACAGTAATAGATTTGTATGGAAAACCAAGGCTAGTCAGAAATCTGTTCGAGCGTGAGGCCACGGGTGCGCGGCCCGAAGACTCCGACAGAGACGACGACCACGAACATAGCTAGAGCGATGAGAGCAAAGACTCCCGGAGTCCCAAATCGTTGCAGGAGGAATCCAATTCAGCATCGATGAAAACGTTCTCGGAAAACAGCACCCCAGTGTCGCAAGAGACTTAAACAATCTAGCAGTGCAATACACGGAGCGTCACCAATACGCAGAAGCGGAATCCGCAATTAAGCGCGCCGCGGCCATACAAGAGAAATCTCTCGGCGACAAGAATCCGTTTTATGCTCTCTCGCTGCAGAATCGCGCGCTGATCTACACCAACCAAGGAAAATACACGGAAGCGGAGCCGCTGTTCCAGCGGTCGCTGGTGATTGACGAAGAGGTTTTGGGAAAGGAGCATCTCACTGTTGCCCAGATACTCAGTAATTATGCGATGCTCAACTATGCAGAAGGCAAGTATGCGCAAGCTGCACCCCTCTGGGACCGCAGCCTTCAAATTCTCAAGCATCAATTCTCTTCTCACTTCCCTTACATGAGTGAGAAAGACAGGCTTTCCTTTCTCGATACCCTTTCGTTTGTCTTTCCGCTGTACTCGAGCTTCTGCTTTACATACCACCAGCAGGATCCAGAACTGGCCGGGAAACTCTACGATCTCGTTCTGTGGGAGAAAGGAATGGTTGCCAGTGGCGTTGCTGCCATGCGAGCAAGGGTGGCCTCCAGTGGCGATAAGGAGGCCCTAGCAATCTTTGAGCAACTTGCGGCCGACCGAGGAAGACTGGCCAACCTGCGCAATGGCCCTCCTGGAGACCCGCGACAGTGGGCGCAAACCGTCGAACAGCTTGAAGAAGCGAGCAATCGCCTCGAAATCAGTCTCGCCCGGCATGTCGGGCCTGTCGCCGAAAGTCTGAAGCTTGCAGAGGCTACATGGCGAGATATCGTGAAGGCCCTGGATCCAGGTGATGCTGCAGTTGAGATCGTTCGCTTTGAGCATCACGACGGTAAGCAGTGGTCCGGCAAGTCCTTCTATGTTGCTCTGGTTTTGAATTCCCAAAGCGCTCGTGGACCCACGTTGGTCAAGCTCGGTGAAGCTACTGAAATTGAAGGGAACGCCTTCGCCGATTACCAGGATCTGGTCACAACGAAGTTGCCGGCTGCGAGCGCTGGGACGCACTTTTATCAAGCTGTCTGGGAGCCGCTCAAGAGTGAGGTTAAGACAGCGAAGCGCATTTTTCTTGCTGCTGACGGCGTTTTGAATCTTTGAATCAAGTGTCCTGGGCTGGAGTACCCACTGACGACGGGCGGCTCTTCAGCGATGTATCAACCATCAATGTTGTTCTTTCCACCAAAGATCTGCTGCGTCAAAAACATGCAGCATCCCAGCAGTCCGCCGTTCTGTTTGGTGACCCGCAGTTCGATTTGAGTGAATCTCAACAGAAAGACGCTTTGGCGGAACTGCAAAAGTCCCCGAGTCCCCAACCTCACACACCTGAGCGCTCGTCTTCAGTGCGACCGGCCGTAGGAGTTGCAGCCAGAACCGGCAGCGCCGCGCTCTCAAGTGAAACTCCGACTGGCAAGCTACGGCCACTGCCTGAAACAGCCGCCGAGGTCAAAGCCATTCGAACCATGCTTGAGGCCAAGGCCTGGACGATCGAGAGCTACACGCAGGAAGGTGCGCTCGAGGAAGCGATTAAGAGGGTTTCTGGTCCGCGGCTCTTGCACGTGGCAACGCACGGCTTTTTTGAAGCTGACCAGAAAAAAGCGAATCGTGAGATGCTGGAAGATCGCCCCTCGGGTCTTGAAGATCCGATGCTGCGCTCAGGACTCTATTTTGCTGGCGCCAACCGTGTCCTGTCTGGCGTCCGGACCAGCTCCGATATCGAAGATGGCGTACTCACAGCATACGAAGCAACAGGATTGAACCTACAGGGAACAGAATTAGTGGTGCTGAGCGCATGCGAAACCGGTTTGGGGCAGGTCAAGAACGGTGAGGGGGTCTTCGGCCTTAGGCGCGCGTTACAAGAGGCCGGGGCCGAGACTGTACTCATGAGCATGTGGTCTGTGCCAGAAAACCAGACGCAGGAGCTAATGGCGCTCTTTTACGGCAACTGGCTTGCGGGCAAGGATAAACATGATGCCCTCCACGATGCCCAGCTTGAGTTGCGAAAGAGATTGAAAGAGCGTTGGGGAGTTGCACCTCCGTACTACTGGGCGGCTTTCGTCTTGGTTGACTGAGGTGTTCTTGGATAGGTTCTAAGAACAGCCGCAAGAACACTGGAAAAAGAAAATGGTAGGCACAAGGAGACTCGGACTCCTGACCTCTACCGTGTGAAGGTAACGGTGCAGCAGCCGGCAATTGACTCTAAAGGAGTTAATAACCGGAGGAACCGGCAGAATCGTATTTACTCGGCGCAATTTGCTCCCAAATTGCTACCAAGAACATGGCAAGTGGGTTCGGGGCTGAATCGTGGGGGACCGGCCCCTTCACTGTTACACTTAAGCGGTAACTTGGATCAGCAGCCACACCTTCCACCGGACTCCTCTTACCTCCCGGCCGTCGAGACTTTTGGAAGAGCTTTCGGACGTGGGCGCGTTTGTCGTACTCCCCGAGCCCCTTAACAGCGGATTAAGGCCTGCAATCGGCATGCAGAGGTCGCAGCCGTTTGGTTCGCTGCCAGACCTGATCCATGAAACGACCAATCGACTTCGCCTTGGGATACGCATACAGCGCTTAGCGCGCCGCAACTTCGTCCAAGCGCGCTAGAGTATCGGGATATCTACGCACAAGAAGAACGAGAGCCGCCGCCTGAGGATTCGGCTTCGCACGGCCTTGTTCCCATTTTTCCAAAGTTCTTACGTTGATGCGCAGTCTGCGTGCGAACACTGCGAGTGAACAGCGCAGCCGCAGGTTCTCCAGGACAACCGCAGGATGACCTTTTCCAAAACCACGAGCGAATGCGCGATCGACTTACGAGGACTTCCAAAAACTTTGGAAAAAGCCGATCCGAACATTCCGTTCCTGGCGCAAGTCCGCGCCGAATACGACCGCTTGAAGTTGGGACGCTGTCGGCTTAAGGAGTTCGAGGTCACCTTTCTGCCCCTGTCAACCACCCTTTCCCGTCGCAATCAGGATTTGCACCCGCAAGTCAGCCAGTGTTTACAAATGTGTCGCATCACTTGGCCGGATTACGGAAGCCTTGCCCGTGATCAGCCCCGGCAGACTCATTCAGAATCGGTGGCAGCCGGACACGAAAAGACTCGCAACACGGGCTGCATAATTTTCGCGCAGCCTAAATGAGACTTAGTCGTCGGTCCCGATCTTCTCCTCCCGCTTCAATGTCCGGTCAAAGAATTCGGCAGTGGCAGAGTAGGCGCGCACCCAGTCCTTCCATCTCAAAAACCCGTGGATCTCATCTGGCAGGATCAGTTGTTCGAAGGGCACATGCTGCGCGCGCAAGCGCTGTACCAGGTCCACAGTCTGGCTGAACGGCACGTTGCGATCATCATCGCCGTGGATGAGCAACACCGGCGACTTCCATGTGCCCACGTAAGCGTCAGGCGAGGAATCCCACGCCAGCTTGATCGCGGCATCCGCGTCCGGCGGGCGCAGCGACAGATTGACGGGCAACTCCGTCTGAAAGATGCTGAAGTCGTGTACTCCGTGAAAATCTACTCCCGCTTTAAACAGGTCCGAATTCCGCGCCAAACCCATCGCCGTCAGAAAGCCGCCGTAGGACCCGCCCCACAGGCCGATCTTTTCTGTGTCAACCGCGGGGAGAGTTTGCAGATAGCGGCCCGCGGCGGCTACGTCTTTATACTCGGCTGCTCCGCGCCAGCTGGTGTTGGGCGCTTCGCGAAACTCGCGTCCGTACATAACGCCGAGCCGGTAATTCACCGACAATACAGCGTATCCACGACTGACCAGGTATTGATTCTCGGCGTATGCATTGTGGTAGTAATCCATGTAGTGGAACCCCAGTATCATCTGGCGGATGGGGCCACCGTGCATGAAGACCAGCCCGGGAACCTTTCCTTTCGCATTGCGCGGCAGAAAAAGCTGTCCGTGCAGCGTAACTCCGTCGTCGCTCTGAAAAATCACCTGCTTCGGCGTCACCAGCGAGGACGAAGGAAAGTCAGTGGGCAGAGCCTGCGCCGCGATCATATCCCGGCCCTTTGCGGTCACTTCATACGGCATGGCCGGTGAGGTTGCCGTGGAGCCCAGGCAGAGAATGCTCTTGCCGTCGCCAGTCTGAACTGGCGACCACTCCATCGTCCCGCCGCTGGTCAGCGCCTGTTGCGGCGTACCGCCAGCCACCGGCACTCGCCACAAGTGCCGCCGGTCGACATCGGCCTGGTTCGAAGAGTAAATCACGCGCGTTTTGTCCGCGCTCAGCATCACGTCTTCCACGTCAAAGTCGCCGGGCGTGAGCTGCGTGACCTCTCCGCCGCCTGGGTCGATCGAGTACAAGTGATTACGCCCATCCTGCTCCGACGCAAAAACCACTCGTCCATCGGCAGCAACGTTGAGCGTGCCATCTTCGGTGAGACTGGGCAGAGAATCCTCCAGCTTGCTCCCGCTCCGCCACAGCACACGACCCGCGCCAGTCACGGCATCCGCAATCCGCAGCGACCAGGGCTCCGCACGCACTGGAATCAGCGGCCGCTTCTGCTCATCTCCGGCGGTGCGCACAAAGACAATCCACTTGCTATCAGGGGACCAGCGTGGCATTGAGTCCTTATCCACACTGGGTGCCACATATCGGATGGAGCCGCCATCGAAGTCGTAAACCGCAATTAGGCTGTGACCGTCACGCTGGCTGACGAAAGCGATGTGCTTGCCATCAGGCGACCATTTGGGTTCCACGGCCGCTCCGCGCACGGACGCCAGTTCCTTAGCCTGCTGTTTGCCGTCTGCGCCGGCCAGCCACAACTTCTTCTTCGCGGACCACACCACCAACTTGCTGTCGGGCGAAATCTCAACGTCTTCACATTCTTCATCCGGGCAGCCCATGTCGCCCAACAGCCGGGGTGCCGCGTATTTGTCCTTAGCATCTACGTCCAGCGCGAACACTCGCTGTTTGGCTCCCTTGGTCCAGCTTTCGGGATTGGCGCTCTCCAGAGCCTCGTTCAACTCGCTGCCCAGCGCATAAACCACCGTCTTGCCGTTGGGTGTAAGGCGCAGGCTCGCGATGGGCTGACCGTCGTCGGTACTGTAATGAGTCACTGGGCGGGCCGTGTGAACGAAGTCCGGGCCGTCAGCCACCCAGACATTGCGCACTCCTTTTGCATTGAACACCCACGCGATACGGCTGCCTTGTGCAGCAGCCACCAGTTCGCTCGGAAAAGGCGAACTCATCACCTGCTCCAAAGTGAACGGCGGAGATTGTCCCCATACCGCCGGAGTGCAGACCAGGATCAGAGTAAGAGCGATCTGCACCTGAAGTGTCGTAAGTGGCATAGGCCGCTAGAGTAAGCGAAGAGCTGCATGCTTGCCAACAGCGGTTGCGGAGCGGCGACGCTGGATCAGCCCGCTAACTTCGACACGTCGCCAGCGCACCACGATTCTGGGTGAAAGGTCCGCTTAACCGGAAACTATCCAGAAACGGGCTTGGTCGGAGATCAGCAGTAGTGTCCCCGAAGCCGACTTCAGACCCGCTTCCCGGTGGGCCGGCCGCGCGGATGCATTTTCAGTAGTTGCGTTTCGTGCGTACGTTCATAATGACCAGGCGAAAATGAAAAACGCTGGCTTATCTGATGAAAATCCGTTCTGTGCAACTCCCCCGGTCTAAAGACTGCCAAACCTTCTTGGCCGCTAGCGCGATCGACTTCTATTTGGAAGATCACTTCTCGGCGATAGAGTAGTATCGCCTACTGTGGTTCTCGGTCGATGCGATCGTCAAAAAATCGATCTCGCGGTAATTCTGGGGAAATTTAATGCGAATCAGTCAATCTTCGAACTTGACATCGGTCCATCTGGTGGAATATGTTTTCGCGCCATGGGAATTAAGTTCGCAAGCCGCAGGCAGTGAGAGCAATCTGGTCTGCGGCAATCAGGCGCGAATCTGCAGTGGGGATCCGGAAAACTTTGAGCTGGCGTGGGCAGGTGCGTCGAAGGAGACTGCCGCCCCGGGAGATAGGCGATGAGAAGTAGTCACAGCTTCTTCGTTCCTGTTTTCGTCGTCGTGTCGATGCTGTTGCTCCCAAGTATGCTGCTGGCGGACGTCACCGGGTCCGTCAATGGGGTAGTGCGCGATCCGTCACAGGCCGCGGTCAGGGGCGTACGAATCAAGATCACCAACACACAGACCAACCTGTCGCTGGAGACCGTTACCGCTGATGACGGTTCCTATCGTTTTCTTGCCCTACCTGTCGGAACCTACAATCTAAGCGCCGCGATCACTGGCTTCCAGCAGTACAACTCGACCGGCATCGTGCTGCAGGTGAACGACCAACTACGCATCGACATTACTCTTAAAGTCGGCAGTATCAATGAGCAAATCAGCATCGTCGCCAACGCAGCCCGAGTCGAGACCGAGAGCACGCAACTTGGCGATGTGATCGATTCGAAGAAGATGCTGGCGTTGCCGCTCAACGGCCGCAGCTATCTGGATTTGTTGGGCCTGCAGGCCGGTGTGGCGCCGACGACGGCTGGGACAATCGGTGGCGACCGGCCGGTCTCGGGCTACATCTCAAACGCCGGCAATATCTCAGTAAATGGCCAGCGTGAGACGGCCAACGCATTTCTGGTAAATGGCGGCGACGTCAGCGAAGGGCGAAATTTGGGGGCTGGCTTGGTTCCGAACCTAGATTCCGTCGAAGAATTTCGTCTTATCACCAACAGCTTTGACGCGGAATATGGAAAATTCAGTGGCGCGGTGATGAACGCCATCACCAAGTCTGGCACGAATGGCTTCCACGGCGATGTTTTCGAGTTCCTGCGCAACGACGCGCTGGATGCCCAGAACTACTTCTTCTCCGGCCAGCCTAAGTCCGAGCTGCGACAGCATCAGTTCGGTTTTACAGCCGGAGGCCCATTCTGGAAAGACAAGCTGTTCTGGTTCACGGATTATCAAGGAACCAGACAAGTGCGGGGCGCGGAAGTCAGCGACGTTGCCGTGCCGAGCGCTGACGAACTTCAAGGTAAGTTTGATCCTTCAATTTTGACCGGCACCGTCGATGGCGGTCCCGGTCCCGCCGGCAGTTGTCCGGCGGCTGTCCAGCCCTGCATCGACTGGCCCACGACGCTTTCAAATAGATTGGGCTACACAGTCACAAACGGTGAGCAATACAGTTTCGCAGGCTGTAACTCTACGGCGGACTGCGTCTTTCCAGGCGGGGTAATTCCCCAAGCTGCTTGGTCGCCAGCGGCAGTTGGAATTCTCCCCTACATCCCGGGTCCCAATAACGCCAACGGCACATTCTCGGACAATCGTCAAAAGAATAGGATTACTGACAACAAAATCGGAGAGCGGGTCGACTTTAATAGTCGGAAGACGGGCAATTGGTCCTTCTACTATCACTTTGACGACTCGACGGTGCTCAGCGCCCTGCCCAGCGGAGGCGCAAGCGTGCCAGGCTTCCCAGCGGTGACGCCAACCCGCGCGCAGGAGTTCGTTTTCAGCAACAATAAGACCATCGGAACTAACGCTGTGAACGAGGCGCGCGTCACTTTCTTCCGCACCTCAACACATCTGGACAACCCGACCGGCGGGAAGGCGTCGCTTGCCTCACTCGGGTTCGTGACCGGTGCCGGTACCCTCGGCATCATTCCGGATGCTACCGCCGGCTTTCCCGAGTATGTACCCCAAATTTATTTCAATAACTTTGCCATCGGCACCCCTTCTCTGATCACGTTCCAACCTAATAACACCTATACGGCGTCGGACGGGTTCTCCAAAGTAGTGGGCAGGCACACGTTTAAGTTCGGTGGAGAATTCCGCTATCTGCAAGTGAACGAACGCAATTTAGCCAGCCAGGACGGGGCTTTCGTTTTCGATGGTACAGTCACTGGAGTAGATTTCGCTGACTACCTTCTTGGAGCGCCTACCGGGGGCGGGGGTGGCTTCACCCAGGCAGCGTTACAACTCTTGGATTCGCGCACGCGCTATGGCGGCGCTTATGTGCAAGACGCATGGAAGGCAACTCCCAATCTGACGCTGAATTTGGGGCTTCGCTGGGAAGCGAGTATGCCTTGGTACGACACACAGGGAAAAATCCAGACCTGGGTTAAGGGAGAGCAGTCAACAGTCTTTCCGAATTCCCCCCAAGGCCTGGTATATCCTGGCGATCCAGGCATTCCCAAGACGCTGGCCCCGACCCGATACAACAACCTTGGACCGCGCCTTGGTCTTGCTTACTCACCGAGCTTTAGCGATGGAGTGTTGGGCAAGGTCTTTGGCGGGCCGGGAAAAAGCAGCATCCGTGCCTCGTACGGCTTGTACTACACCTCGGTTGAGGATTTGAACCTCTTCTATGAAGTGGGAGACGCTCCCTTCGGCTTGTACTGGACCAGTCCGGGTCCCGTTGACTTCTCTGAGCCATACCGAAATCGGCTGGATGGAGGCACCGACGGCGAGGGACAGCGTTTCCCATTCACCGTCCCGATTCCGGGCAGCCCGGCAAATAAGACGCTCGATTTCTCGGTTTACGAGCCGCTGTCTTATTTCCCCGGATACGACACTCATAATAAGCTGCCGTACGCTGAGCACTTCAATTTCTCGATCCAGCGTGAGTTGAGCAAATCCACGGTCTTGACTCTGTCTTACGTGGGCACCGAGGGTCATCGGCTCATCGCGCAGACCGAAGCCAACCCAGGTGATCCCACATTGTGTAAGCAGCTTACCGCGCAAGGGTATACTGATGCATCGGGCGGTGGCACCGGGTGTGGGCCGAACCTTGAGCAGGACACGTTCACTCTCGGCGCAAATACGGTTTACGGCACCAGGGATACTCTTCTAAATCCCAACTACTGCCCGACAGCGGGGAGCCTCTGTTTTGGTTTTGGCAACACCTTCACCAAGCTGGTGGCGAATTCCGTCTATCATTCTGCAGAGGTGACGGTCCAGGGTAAAGCTGGTGATGTAACCTTTTTGGCTGCCTATACGCTCGCGAAAGCCATAGATGATTCCTCGGCCTTCGGCGAACTGATCAACTTCTCAAATGCCAAACTTAGTCGTGGCCTGTCGTCCTCGGACGTGCACCAGAACTTTGTGGTCAGCTATGTCTGGGAGATGCCGTTCCATCGGCTTTTTCACGGCCTGCCAAGGCTTACCAAAGGATGGCAATTGCAGGGCATTACCCGCTTCGCGTCGGGATTTCCGATCCAGATGGGTCAAGGGAATCCCGTGCAAATCGGACCACTGTGTCCGTCGGGGCTGTGCAACGGGGATGCCTCTCTTACTGGCAGCCCCTCCACCGATATGCCGAATCTCGTGGGACCGATTCACATCCACAACCCTCGCGATACCCCTGGCAAGACATATTTCGACCAGAGCGCATTTACCGGAACTGTGTGCGGTCTAGTGGCGGGAGTTTTGACCGGCCCTGACTGCGGAAGTTTCGGAACGGCGAACAGGCGATTCTTCCACGGCCCGGGATTCAACAATACCGATTTGGGCATATCGAAGATGATTCCCCTCAATGAAGCAATGCACTTCGAGATTCGGGGTGAATTCTTCAACATCTTCAATCATGCGCAATTTAACAATCCCAGCGGGGACATTAGCAGCCAAAACTTCGGTAACGTCACGAGTGCGCGCGATCCGCGCATTGGGCAGGTCAGTGCGAAATTCGTCTGGTGATGCAGTGGCAGAGTTTTTTGAGCAGGGGGACGGCGGGCTCACTCGCTGTCCTCTTCTCACTGTGAGATAGAGTGGAGGGATGCGGCGCAACGGGTCGATCCGCGGGAACCATGTGATTCGAACTTGCCTGTTGGCAGCCTTCCTGGTGGGAAGCCTTTTCGCGCCGCGGATCAGTGCGCAAACAGTAGACAGCTACCGCCAGCGTGCGGCCGAACTGTCCCGCGCGAAATCGTGGGACGAAGCAATCATAAACTATCGCAAGGCGCTGGAGCTTGAGCCCAACGACGCCGCCACGCGCTACAACCTGGCCTTAACGCTGAAGTACAAGGGAGAATCCAGAGAAGCCCTCAAAGAGTTCCAAGCCGCGCTGAAACTCCGGCCGACGTGGGCGGACGCGCACTACGGAATTGGCACGGTCTGGTACGACCTGCAGTACCAGGACTCCGCCGTCAAAGAACTGCGCACCGCCGAAGCGCTCGATCCACTCAATGTCGCTACGCATCGCTTGTTGGCCCGTATCCTTGCGCAGCAGAACAGTCTTGCCGATGCCGAGCGCGAACTGAAGCTGGCGCTTCGATTGAAACCCTCGGCGGATACTCACCTGGAGCTTGGTGTCGTCGAAGGACAATTAGGCAATCTTAATGAGGCTGCGGCACAGTTTCGTCGTGCGATTCAACTGGATTCAGGGCTTGCGCCAGCGCATCTCATGCTCGGCATTGTCTTGCGTCGCCAGTCAAACCACACTGGCGCGTTGAATCAATTTCGAGCTGCGACTGCCCTGAATCCGAATGATGCAGACGCCCAATACAATCTGGGCCGGGAGTTGAAGGCTGGGGGCGATACCGCAGGAGCCATTTCTGCCTTTCGTCGAGCCATCGAACTAAAACCGGACTTGGAGCAAGCGCACTACAATCTGGCCCTTGCATTGCGCGGCCAAGGGGACGTCGCTAATGCCAAGAAAGAAGCGGATGAACTGACGGGGCTGCATGAATTTCGCGCCCGCCTGGCGCAATCGAAGCTGCTGATCCTGCAGGGTGTGGATGCCCTCAAGAAGCAGAAATTCGACGATGCCTTGGCGCTATTTCAGAAGTCCGCTGAGCAAACGCCCGAATTTCCAACCAACTACTACTACCTAGGGCTTACGTGGGAGAGAAAGAGCGAGCCTGGACGCGCGAGAGAAGCGTATGAAAAGGCGATTGAGCTGAAGCCGGACTATGCGCAGGCGCACACCAGCTTTGGACTGCTGCTTTGGAAGTCAGAAGATCAAACGCGAGGCCTGGAGGAATTTCAGCGAGCCGTCATGTCCGATCCAGATCTGGCGGAAGCGCACTACAACCTCGGGCTCGCCCTGACGCAATTACGGCGTCTGCAAGAAGCCATTCGCGAGTTGACGGACGCAGTCAGTCTTGATCCTCACAGTGTCGATGCGCGAGTGCAGCTAGGGCTGGACTTAGCTCAAGACAACGACACCACCGCGGCAGCCAACATCTTTCGCGATCTCGTACGGCAGGATCCGAACTTTGCGGAAGGGCATAATAACCTAGGGCTTGTTCTGCTGCAGTCCGGGAATGTCCAAAAGGCTGAGACCGCGTTCAAAGAGGCGACGCGCCTCAAGCCACAGTACGCCGAGGCACACTACAATCTCGCCTTAGCGTTGCGTCAGGAAGGCAAACAAGCGGGCGCACAACAGGAATTCGAGAAGGCGTTTCAGCTGGCCCCGGAACTGAAGAGCCTGCCGCTTCCATGAACGACACCACTACGGAACCCCAACGTGAAACGGTTGCATCGTCGTGCTCACAACGAGGTGTGTCGCGCACTGGATGTCGGGGGCGATTTCCGAACAACATTGTTGTTCGAAAACTCATTGCGGGACGGTCCCGTCTGGGTCGCATTTTTTGCTCACCGAAATATGAACGGTCGGGTTTTGCATACAGCAGCCTATGTGATGCCTGTGAGCATAAGGTGCGCTAAGCTTGGAAACAACTCGTACACGGACCCGGTGCCGCTGGGCGGAGGGCCATGTGGAGGCATCGATCAAAGGAACACAAGAGAGAAC
>Ga0210399_10003323_pt1 | contig 12549 bp, 11 predicted proteins | sample IncBWC14MmetaG_FD_150865 | JGI IMG/M metagenome (GOLD analysis project Ga0210399, IMG submission 150865) | Forest soil microbial communities from Barre Woods Harvard Forest LTER site, Petersham, Massachusetts, United States - Inc-BW-C-14-M | ecosystem: Environmental > Terrestrial > Soil >... | reverse complement strand
CTTGCATCAGCCGGATCAGTACATACCCATTATACTGATTTATAAAATGAGCTCGGTCAATTTTCTCATTTATGGTTTCTTCCACACAATCCATGTAATAGTCAAGCAGATTATTTTTCCATTCATCTGAAAGATTTGCTTTAGCCTGCCATAGCATGGAAGCAACATCGTATTGTAGGGCGCCCTTCATTCCTCCCTGATAATCTATAAAATGCACTTTCTCGTCCCGGATCAAAATATTGCGGCTTTGAAAATCACGAAACATAAAATATTTATGGTCTGCATGGGAAAGATAGTCGCTCAGCTTTTCAAAATCATCCAGCATTTTCTCTTTATCATACGGGATCTGCAATGCGTCAAGAAAATAATATTTGAAATAGAGCAGGTCGCTGATAATCGCCTGCTTGCCAAATTCTTTTGATGTAATGCAAAAGCTGTAATCTAAATTCTTGTCGCCTTTAATTTGCAAATGTGCCAACTGTTTCAGGCTTTGTTCAAAAAATGCGTATACATAACTGTTATGCCCGTGCTCTTCTAATTTATCAAGTAGCGAAATATCGCCAAAATCCTCCTGAATATAGATAGTTCCGGATCTATGCACTGCAAAAATCGCAGGAACCGGGCAGTCACAACTGGTAAAATGCCTGCTGAAATAAATGAAGGCTTCATTCTCTTTTATATTTATTCCATAGGTGGCAATGAAAGATTTTGTGGCGGTGAGGATGCGATAATAGATACGGATGCTGCCCGACTGAGGGATTTTTTCAATCGAAATAAGAGCCTCTTTGCTAAAAGAGGCGAACGTTTCCTTAATCTGCTCTATAGTAGCTTGCATAATACATTTATCGAGCGGCAAAAATAGAGCATTTAGTATAGACAAATGCGAGAACAGCATTTTGAACGCCCAAAATAAAATCCGTTACCATCATCCCAAATAACAAATGAGACTGCCATGATTGCGGGGGTAATGAGGTTAAGGCCTGAAATGAGTATCTTTAGTTTGGAGCAGCATTCACTGTAATGGTTATGTTAAAATCGTTACCCTTGCCGATGGCCGTACAGGAGTTAAGCCTTCAACTACAAGCGACACCTGATTTTCTTTCACCCTAATTTTGATTCATTTTTTGACTGACTGACTATCCTCGGCTGGAGCAGTTTTGCAATTAATCCCGTCCAACCGGTTTGATGTGATGCGCCCACTCCACTTCCCTTGTCTGCGTGGAAATATTCATAGAATAAAATATAGTTATTAAAGTTCGGGTCGTATTGCAGCTTGTCATTGTTGCCGAAAATGGCACGCTTGCCGTGTTCATCCTGCAAAAATAATTTTGCAAGCCGTTTTGTGAGCTCAGCAGCAATTTCATTCAGCGATAAATATAGCCCGGAATGCGTCGGGTATTCCACCTTAAAATCGTCTCCATAATAATGATGGAAGCGCTGTAAAGATTCAATGATTAGAAAATTAACGGGCATCCAAACCGGGCCTCTCCAGTTTGAATTCCCGCCAAACAAAGGAATGGTTGATTCTCCAGGAGTATATTGAATACTTAATATTTTTCCATCTATATTAAGGTGGTAAGGATTTTGTTCATGAAATTTTGATAAAGACCGAATACCATAATCACTTAAAAATTCTGTTTCATCGAGCATCCGATTTAAAATACGTTTCATCCGGTGCCCTCTGAGCAGGGATAACAAATGCTTTTCTTCAGCTCCTTTCTCATGCCAGCGCGAAACAAGATTGGCGAGATCCGGCCGGTTCTCTAAAAACCATTTCATGCGTTCTACAAAAACTGGCTGGGATTGCAACAATTCGTCATCGAGGACTTCAACTGCAAACAGAGGGATCAGCCCCACCATGGACCTGATCTTTAACTTAATAATCACATCACCAGGCAGCTTCATCACATCGTAATAGAATTCATCTTCTTCATCCCATAGACCAGCATTGTTCTCCCCCATGCTGGCCATTGCATTTGCAATGTATAAGAAGTGCTCAAAAAATTTTGTCGCCATATCCTGATAAACGGGATTGGTTTTCGCCAGCTCTAAAGATATCCTCATCAGATGAAGAGAATACATGGCCATCCAGCTCGTGCCGTCAGACTGTTCAAGATGAGCGCCATCGGGAAGTTGCATATCCCTGTCAAACAAACTGATATTATCCATGCCCAGAAAGCCACCTTCGAATATATTATTCCCTTCCGCATCTTTTCGGTTTACCCACCATGTGAAATTAATCAGCAATCTATGAAATACGGTTTCTAAAAATGCAGTATCACCCACTCCGTGGTTATTTTGCTTATCTAATTCATAAACACGGGTTGCGGCCCATGCATGGACCGGGGGATTGGTATCACCCAAGGACCATTCATAAGCAGGGAGTTGGCCGCTGGGGTGCATATACCAGTCCCGGGTAAGCATAACAAGTTGTTTCTTTGCAAAAGTCGGGTCTATCAATGCAAGCGTGATGCAGTGAAATCCCAGGTCCCATGCGGCATACCAGGGATATTCCCATTTATCGGGCATCGAAACAATATTATAATTATAGATGTGGCGCCATGCACTGTTCCTTCCCTGGAGCCGCTCAGCTGGTGGTACAGGCTGATTGGGGTCGCCATGAAGCCATTGCTCCACATTATAATAATAAAATTGTTTGCTCCAGAGCATTCCCGCAAACGCTTGGCGCTGCACGGCCTTTTCATCATCGGAGATCATATCTTTTTGCAATTCTTCATAAAATGCATTAGTCTCTTGTATCCGCTTATCGACAATATTGTCAAAATCAGCGAACGGAGTATCATTTTTGCTGTTTAAAAAACGAAGCCTTATGGTTTCAGACTGGCCAGCGCCCACAGTTAGATCATAATTTGCAGAGGCTTTGGTGCCGCCCCTATCCGGGTTTATAGTTGCAGAGCCATTAACAATATAATTGTTGATGCCATCTTTGCAGAATTTTTTTCCGTCCTCAAGATTATAGAGCTTTGAACAATTGGTCTCATTGTCGCAGAACAATAGTTCTTTGTTATTCTCGCAATGCAATTTAAAATTGCCGAGCGTTCTGTGCTCGATTTCAATTCCGTGATCGCTCGTGGCAAACATACCCGGCTTATACGGGTCGTAGCCCGCGGCCCACGTGTTGCGGAACCATAGAGTGGGCAAAACATTTATTGCTGCATCCTGCTTGCTATGGTTGTGCACCGTGATCTTTATAAGAATATCTTGCTCAGAAGCTTTTGCATATTCAACAAACACATCAAAATAATTGTCATCGTTGAATATACCGGTATCAAATAATTCAAATTCCGGGTCCAGCCTTGTCCTTTTTTTATTTTCTTCCAGCAGCCACGCATAAGGAAATTCAGCCTGGGGGTATTTGTACAGCATCTTCATGTAAGCATGCGAAGGTGAAGAGTCAAGATAATAATATACTTCCTTCACATCTTCGCCATGGTTGCCTTCATATCCTGATAGACCGAAAAGGCGCTCCTTCAATATCGGGTCTTTCTTGTTCCAAAAGCCAAGAGCAAAACATATCTGTTGTTGGTCATCACAAATGCCTCCAATGCCTTCCTCTCCCCACCGCCAAGCCTTGCTGCGCGCCATATCATGCGTGGTATACAACCACGGCTGCCCATCGGCGCTATAATCTTCCCGTACGGTTCCCCATTGTCGGTCGCTTACATAAGGCCCCCATTTCATCCAGTCTTTATTTTGCAGCCGCTGTTTTTCTGTGTTCATATTCAAGGCCGCCAGAGACGGTACTTTTTAAAATGTAAATTATTGGCTCGCCCGCTTTTAGCGCAATGAATCGTGATCTTCCCTCCTGAAAAAAGTTTGCTACTGTTGCGCATCTTTTCGACATAAAACTACTCATCCATTTGTACTAAATCCCGGATACAGGGTCATGCCGCCATCAACGAATATGGATGCGCCGGTTATGTAGTCCGCGTCATCACTGGCAAGCCACACTGCGGTCTTCCCAATATCCTCAGGCTGGCCGATACGCTGATACGGAATAAGGGTCAATAATGATTGCAAAGCCTCTGGTGTATCCCATGCTGATTTATTAATTGGTGTTTGGATAGCACCTGGACAAATGCTGTTGATGCGGATTTTTTTAGGAGCAAATTCCTGAGCAATGCTTTTCATCATAAGCATAATGCCACCTTTGCTTGCTGCGTAGTTTGCATGCCCTCCCCATGGAATCACTTCATGTACGCTGCTTATACAAATAATTTTTCCCGCAGCTTTGGATTTCCCTGGAACAATCCCCATTCTCAAAAATTCTTTGATTGCTTCCCTTGCGCATAAAAATTGCCCGGTAAGGTTCACGCCAATTACAAAATTCCATTGTGCCAATGTCATTTCATTAAAAGGGGAATCGCGCTGCAGGCCCGCGTTATTGATCAAAATATCCACAGTGCCAAATTGTTTAACCACATCACTGAACATGTTCACCACTTCTTGTTCTTTGCTCACATCGCACTGGTAAGTAATGCCCGTGCCACCTGCACCTGTTATTTCTGCGAGCACAGCATCTGCCGCATCTTTTGTCGCAGCCATGGGATGATTCAGCACAACAGTTGCACCCGCCAGAGCCAGCGATTTGGCAATGCCTGCACCAATGCCAGAGCTTGCACCAGTTATAATCGCTATCTGGTTTTGTAATTTAGTATCCATGATTGATAAGATTTATTTATGAGGGAAATTAGCTTGTTTTTTTATGAGAAAATAAAAGAACAACAGATTGTCGGGCTACCACTCCAAGGTTTGTTATAACTACACGATTCATTTTTTTTGCGCAAGTAGGATTACGTCTTTTTAAACACCATCCCGCTCATGCTACCAAAACACAAGAGCTTGTTGTTACCGTCTTTTAATGAAATATTGCACTCGAGTTTACCGTGGCGAAAAAAATTTTTATCAGAATGCACAAAAACTCTTTGTCCCGGGAGCACCTGTTTTTTGAATTTGATGTTCGTTTCTGTCAGCATGGTTGCCATATTTGTGAAAGCAGTTTCGCCTTGTACCATCATCAGATAGATCCCAAATGCTACCATACCGATTTGGGCCATAATCTCAGTCAATATCACCCCCGGCGTTATAGGAAACCCGGGGAAATGCCCTTTATAAAAATCGGCATCTTCTCTTAAGAAATAATTCCCATCAATGTGTTGATCATCAAGATCTGTTATTTCATCTATAAAGCGAAAAGGAGGCTGCTGCGGCATTTTGTCAAGAACCGCTGCAAAGATTTCTTTTGGTTCCATTGTTTCAAAGATAATAAAGCAAGTGGTTTAAAAATAGCTTTACGCAATTTAGTGGCAAAAGGAGTACACGCAATTGCTTAATAAATAGTATGACCCCAAGGCAGATAGGTTCAGTGAAAGTGACCAACCGAATACGGGTTTGCATACAGTTTCTTACCGGGAGGGCGGCCGAGACTGTGTATATTGAATCGCTTTGGCTAAGCGCAATTGGCAAACAAATTTCCTTAGATATAAATCCTTTCTATCGCATCTTTATATTTTTCCATGATCACTTTGCGCTTGAGGCTTAGCTTTGGTGTCATCTCGCCGGTCTCAATGCTCCATTCCTGCGGCAACAATTCAAATTTTTTGATCTGCTCCACATGATTGAAGTTTTGATTATAGTTCTCCACCAGTTGTCTGAAAAATGCAACAACCTGGGGATGATGAATCATTTCATCGTTTGAGGTGTAAGGGATGCTATTTTGTTTGCACCATTCCTGCAAATTTGTGAAGGAAGGCACAATAAGAGCACCCACAAATTTCCTTTCCGGGCCCACAATGATGATTTGTTCTATGAACCTGGATTCCTTCAATTTGTTTTCAATAGCCATCGGTGCAACATACTTGCCACCACTGGTTTTAAACAATTCTTTTTTTCTGTCTGTGATGCGTAAAAAAATGCCGTCTTCAAAAGTGCCTATGTCTCCCGTGTGAAGCCATCCGTCAATAATCGTTTCTGCAGTGAGATCGGGGCGTTTATAATAGCCAACCATTACTGTCGGGCCCTTCACGCAAATCTCGCCGTCTTCTTCCAGCTTCACTTCCAGGCCATTGATAACGGGCCCAACGGTGCCATATTTTGACCTTCCCGGCCCGATGCCATTGATGGAGATCACGGGAGAGTTTTCCGTCGGACCATAACCTTCATACAAAGGAATTTTTGCGGCATTAAAAATGCGCATCAATCTTTCCTGACATGCAGCGCCGCCGGTGACAATTGTTTTGATATTGCCGCCCAATGCATCTCTCCATTTGTTGAAAATAAGTTTGTTTGCAATGGACAATTTCATATTGTAAAAAAAGCCACCATTTTCTCTGTTATCATATTTTTTGGCAAGCTCAACTGCCCAGAAAAATAATTTTCGTTTGATGCCTTTGAGTTCAGAACCTTTTGTCATGATGCGCTCATACACTTTCTCCAAAAGGCGTGGCACGGTTGTAAAAATATCAGGTTTCAGCTCCTGTAAGTTCACTACAATGCTGTCCAGGCTTTCGGCAAAATAGATGCTGTATGCGCTGAACATATACACATAGCTCACCGTTTTTTCGAAAATGTGATTGAGCGGTAAAAAGCTAAGCGCCCTGCATGATGGGTTATCCTCAAACGGGAAGCTTTCTTTGGAAAGGAAGATACTGCTTATGATATTTCGATGGCTGAGCATCACTCCTTTCGGAATCCCGGTTGTGCCTGAAGTGTAAATGATCGTGGCAAGGTCTTCTTCAGTGATTTTCTGTTTTGATGCTTCCACTTTTGCCGCCCAATCATCACCTGATAATAGCAGTTTTTTCCAATGGTCAGCACCTGGGATTTCATTGAACGTGAAAATATTTTTCAATGATGGGATATTAGCCTGTATTTCTTTTACCTTGGTGAGCAGGTCCCCACTGCTTACAAAAACATATTGAACGGCCGCGTCTTTAAAGATAAACTCAATTTCGTGGCTGCTGGTCGTAGGGTAAATGGGAACGAGAATAGCTCCTGATTGCTGAACGGCCATGTCGGCAATAAGCCATTCAGGCCTGTTGTTAGAAATGATAGCAATCTTGTCCCTGTTCTCCGTGGTCATATCGTTGCCTGACACGCCGAGATGCAAAAGCCCTGCGGTGAGACGGTTCACATGGTCCTGCATTTCACTGGTGCTATATTTCCTCCATTGGCCATTTTCTTTACCGGCAAGCATATCCTGTTTCGGAAATCTTTCCAACTGGTGGCTGATGCAATCAAACAATCGTTTCGGTACTGTCATGTGAAGGATTTAGAGATTTAATGCGGCTATTTTACTCTGGAAGGGACGGCTGCATATTTGCTGATATGTATTTTAAAAAAACTAACTACTGACAATGCTCCATTGAACACAAGCCAAACTGCAAGGCTTAAATTATGCAAAAAATAGACAACTGCAAATAAAACCGCGTGGCTATTTTACAGGTGTTTGATAATATTGTCCTTCCGGCAGCTTAAAGATTCTGCCTTTTTGGAAATCTATAAAGCGGTTGTATTGATCAGCGTGGGATTTGCTCCAGGCCTGGAATCTTTCCAGATTTTGTGCGGCGCCAAAAAGCCATTGGTTGTAGGCATCAAACATCCCTTCTTTTAATAACTGCCGGTGATAGTCGAATAACCGGAATGGAAATTGGATGACCGGTTTATCGAACCAGGATAAAATAAATGCAGTTCGGATGGTTGTAAGAGATTCTGCGGAGATACCCTGACCAACTGCGTCGGACTGGTTATTGATTTGGTCAAGGAAAGCAGAGACAAAGGCATTTTTCTCGTTCTTGTTTTTCAGCAGTTCTGTATCAGCGAAAAGCTTTTTGTAAGCTTCCATCAGAACGTCTTTCATCTCAGCTGTGCGGTTGCTATAGCTTTCTATGTTCAAGAAAATTTCACCATACAGGACGCACCATACTTTTTCATTTTTTGAATAGTAGTATTTGCTTGCGTGGTAGTAATGCCCTTTTCCCATTGCTTAATTGCCTCGCTGCCATTCTCCGAACCCAGGACTTCGCCATACTCATTGTATAGCACGCCACTTTTCGGGAATTTCTTTAATCCGAACTTGTACATTTTCTCACAATCTTTTGCTTCATCGATTGCTTTATATACCATCCCTAAAATCTGAAAGCTCTGCACATCTGCGTCAGCCCTCGCCGGCAGAGGCTTTGCGGCTTTCAACGCTTTATCGAAATCCCTTTGCAGGTAATAGGAGAAAGCAAGCCCTTTCAACAATTCAAGGTTTTGCGGCTCCTGCTGCAATGCGCGGTTATACACCACGATGGCGTTGGTGTAGTCGCCCTGGCGAATATATGTTTTTGCGGTCTCCTCCAAGGTCTTCTGATCAGGCAGTTGCCCATAACAAAAATGCAATGAGCCAAGTGAAAGAATCAACAAAATTTTTTTCATAACATCAAAGATAAAATATTGAAGGGAGCGGCAAGCAGCGTGTTCGTTAAACAAAACCTAACCTGTCTTTGCCCAGATCAAATCAGATGTGTGAAGAGCCCGTCTCGCAGTTTAGGCTCAAACCAGGTACTTTTTGGCGGCATGATATTGCCACTGTCAGCTATATCTATCAATTGTTGCATGCTAACCGGATGCAGGTTGAAGGCAGCTTTCATTTCACCGCTGTCCACGCGTTTCTGCAGTTCTTCCAACCCACGTATCCCCCCAACAAAATCGATACGCTTATCGGTTCTCACATCTTTTATAGCAAGAATTTTATCTAGCACGCTGTTTTGCAAGATGGAAACATCCAGAACACCGATTGGATCCTCTTCGTAGGAGCCAGACCTTGCAACCAGTTCGTACCAACTTCCCTTGAGGTACATACCGAACTCATGGAACTGTGTGGGGGAAAAGGTACTCTCCACTTTGCCCACAAAAAAATCGTGTTGGAGGCTACGCAAAAATCCCTCCTCGCTCAACCCGTTTAGATCTTTCACAACGCGGTTGTATTCCAATATCCGCAATTGGTTTGCGGGAAACAGTGTAGTGAGAAAATAATTGCTTTGTTCTGTTGGGTGATTTCCCAAGGCTTGTCGCACCTTGGCTGCAGACGCAGCGCGGTGATGACCATCGGCTATATATGTAGTAGCAACCGTTTCTGCAAAGTACATGGTAATACGATCATTTGTTGCATCATCATTAACTACCCAAACGATATGCTGTACGCCGTCACCAGTAGTGAAATCATATTCTGCAGGATGGCTTGCTTTCCAATCTTCGATCTCCTTATTAAGCCGCTCATTGGACTTATATGCGAGAAATACATTGCCTGTTTGGGCGCAAGTCGTTTCTATATGCGTGATGCGATCCAATTCTTTGTCCGGCCTGGTGAGCTCATGCTTTTTGATAATACTGTTTTCATAGTCGTCAATAGAACTCAGGCTTACCAAACCCGTCTGAGTTCTGTTATTCATGATTAACTGGTAAATGTAATAGCAGGGTTTTTCCTCACTGAATAAAGTCCCCAGCTGCTGAAAAAGATCCAGGTTTTCTTTTGCTTTTTGATACACCTGTGTGGAATGGGGGTCCGTGCCAGCAGGCAAATCAATCTCCGATTTTGTAATATGCAGAAAAGAGTATGCATTGTCCTTGGCTTCGTTTCTTGCTTCTTCTGAACTGAGGACATCATAGGGCTGGGACGCTACTTTTGAAGCCAGTTCTTTTGTTGGGCGCAAAGCTTTTAAGGGTCTGATAATCGCCATGTATTTTCCGATTTGATTAATTTGCTGTTTAGCTATTACGAGCTGCGAAATCTTTCATTAAATCTGTGAGTGCCTGAACGCTTTCCATTGGCAGCGCATTATATAAGCTTGCACGGAATCCGCCCACGCTGCGATGGCCTTTGATACCAACCATGCCGTTTTCTTTGCACTGGCCAAGGAAATTTTTTTCCAGTTCTGGGTTATCGATCACAAAAACAACATTCATTTTGCTCCTGTCTTCGGTAGCAACCGTGGGCCGGAAAATCGGGATGCTGTCTAAGGTGTCGTACAATAATTTTGCCTTGTCGCGATTGCGTTTCTCCATTTCAGGTATGCCTCCACTTTGTTTCAGCCAGCGCAGCGTAAGCATGCAAACGTATACTGCGAAAACCGGAGGTGTATTGAGCATGGATCCGCTTTTTATATGATTCCTGTAATCCATCATGGTCGGGAGGTTCCGGTTCACCTTTCCAAGAATATCTTTTTTTACAATTACCAGGTTGACCCCTGCAGCCCCAATGTTTTTTTGTGCGCCTGCATAAATTAAGCTGAAACGATTGAAGTCAATCGTTGTGCTGAGGATATCGCTGCTCATGTCTGCAATCAGCGCAACGTTGGTTTGCGGGATGGAATGCATCTGCGTTCCTTCTATGGTATTGTTGGTTGTGTAATGAAAATATTTTGCTGCTGGAGGAATCACATAATTTTTCGGAATGTAAGAGTAGTTCTTGTCTTTTGAGGAAGCGACCACATCCACGTTGCCAAACAGTTTTGCTTCTTTGATTGCTTTGAGTCCCCAGGTACCGCAATCAAGATAGGCAGCAGTTTCATTATCGTTCAGTAAGTTCATCGGGACTTGGAAAAACTGCGTAGATGCCCCCCCGTGCAGGAAAAGTACTTCATGCTCATCATCCAGTTTCATAAGTTCTTTAACGGAAGCAACTGCTTCATCCATCACTTCCTGGAAAAGCGCAGTGCGGTGCCCTAGTTCAAGAATGGATAAACCGGTGTTGTTAAAATCAATAATGGCGTTACTTGCCTGTTCAAAGACTTCTTTTGGCAGAATGCTCGGGCCGGAATTGAAATTGTGGACCACTTTGGTATAATTTATTGTTGACATGGATGCAAAAGTAACAAAAAAGTCAGTGGTGCATGGGCCACGGTGAATGAGGATAAATGCGCGTACGAATTGAATTCATGACGCAAGAAAAAAGGGGAGTTAGTGCATTACTACGGTCGAAACAAATTACGCACTTATTTTATGCGGTTGTTCTGATGGGGTACTCTCCGACTCCTCAGATGAACCAGGTCAACATCTATATGTTATCTATCCTCCTCAATCTCTGTTACGCCGCCAGATATGGCAAACTTCATTGCGTCAGCAGAACTGATATCTGAGAGCACACGCACACGTTCTTTTTTTACAAAGTATAAATTGCCTGCAAAGGCATAGGATTGTGGAACATATACTGCGACATAATCTTGTAAATCAAATTGATCCAACTCTTCCTGCGTTATGAAGCCAACTTTCCACACATCCAGCGCTTCGATGCTTACCAGGACGGCTTTATCAAATTTGCGCTTGTTGCCTGCAAAGGCTTCAAAAAAATCTTTCACCGTGGTGTAAATAATTTTAATGCCCGGTGTCTTTTCTAAAATCTTATCAAAAAGTTCAACCAAACGGCTCACAATGAAGGAAGAAGAGATGTAACCAACCAGCAGTACGATGACAATTACAACAATGAAACCCAGGCCAGGTATACGTCTGGGCGACCCAAATTCATCAACACCAAGCCAGTTGGGCAGCACTCCGTGAATCAGGTTCGGCAAAATGCCATCAATCCAGTTAAATAAAGAAGTAACAGCAAATATGGTGATGGCGATAGGCGCCAGAATAATCAATCCCTGCAAAAAATATTGAAAAAGCTTGCGTAGGAATTGCCTGATTTTCATAAACACTTGATTGGCTGTTCAAAATTAGTCATTCACAAGCAGCTTGTTAAATATTAATATCCAAATACGCGGCAAGGGAGCAACTGTGCAACAGGCTTGCCATTCATCCAGCATAGTTTCCGCGGATAAAAATAATATTAAATTCATATTGGAAACTTTGGTAACAAAAAAAGTTTCCATAGTTTTGTGCCTGAATAAAGTGAAAATGGAAATGAAAGAAAGAATACTGGAAAAGGCAAACGAACTGTTTATGCGCTATGGCATCCGTTCCATAACCATGGATGAGATCGCCGCACAGCTGGGCATCAGCAAGAAAACAATCTACCAGTTTTACGCCGATAAGGATCAGATAGTCGAAGCTGTGGTAGGGCAGGAAATAAAACGGAATGAGCAGGAATGCGTGCATTTTCGCAGTGATTCTGAAAATGCCGTGCAAGAGATATTCATGGCTGTACTTGAAACAGAGGAAATGCTCAAAGGAATGAACCCGCTGATTATGTACGATCTGGAAAAGCATCACCCCAAATCATATAAGAGATTTAAAGACCATAAGCAGCAGTTTTTGCTCAGCGCAGTCAAAGCTAACCTGCAGCGTGGGAAAACTGAAGAGCTTTACAGGCCCGAACTAAATATTGATATTGTGGCGAGACATCGTATAGAATCTTTGTTTATGGCTTTTAACCCGGATGTATTTCCTCACACCCGCTATAAAATGGGTGAAGTACTTAGCGAAATTGCTTATTTATTTTTATTCGGCATTACGACGTCCAAAGGCAGGAAAATGATTGAAAAATATATGCAGAAAAATGTCCAACAAAATAAACATGGATTGTATGAGTAATATGGGAAAAAT
>Ga0210399_10003320_pt1 | contig 12549 bp, 10 predicted proteins | sample IncBWC14MmetaG_FD_150865 | JGI IMG/M metagenome (GOLD analysis project Ga0210399, IMG submission 150865) | Forest soil microbial communities from Barre Woods Harvard Forest LTER site, Petersham, Massachusetts, United States - Inc-BW-C-14-M | ecosystem: Environmental > Terrestrial > Soil >... | reverse complement strand
TCAACTCTGCTTCGAACGCCGAGCCGACCATCCACGACTACGTGCGCAAGAACGGGATCGCCGACAGCCGGTACCTCGTCAACACGCTCAAGGCGTTCTTCGGTGAGGCGGCCACCGCCGAGAACGATTATGCCTATGCCTGGCTGCCCAAGCGGAACGCTTCCAAGGACTATGGAACTCTGCCTATGCTCGAGGATGCTCTCGCCGGGAAGCTGAAGCTCCTCTGGATCGTCGGCCAGAATCCCGCGGTCACCGTGCCCAACCTCAGGCTGACGTTCGACGCGATGGCGAAGCTCGAGACGCTCGTGGTCCAGGAGATCTGGGAGACCGAGACCGCGGCGTTCTGGCGCCGGCCCGGTGTCGACCCGAAATCCATCTCGACCGAGGTGATCCTGCTGCCCGCTGCGTTCTTCATGGAAAAGAACGGAACCATCAGCAACTCGGGCGGCATGGTGCAATGGCGCCACGCCGCCGTGAAGCCTCCGGGACAGTCCAAGTCTGACGGCGAGATCGTGGACCTCGTCTTCCGCAGTGTGCGCGATCTGGTCAAGGACTCGAAGGAGCCGAGGGATGAGATCATTCGGAAGGCTTTCTGGAACTACACCACGGCCGAGGACGTCCTGCGCGAGATCAACGGATACGCACTCCGCGACAACCCGGAGACCGGCCTAAAGGCGGGCGATCTCGTCCGCAAGATCAGCGATCTTCGAGCCGACGGTTCCACGTCCTCCGGCGCGTGGATCTACGCTGGCGTCTTCGCCAAGGGCGAGAACCTCTCGAAGCGCCGCGACTCGCAAACGGATCCCGGAGGTCTCGGCCTCTATCCGGGCTTCGGGTGGACTTGGCCCAACAACATGCGCATCCTTTATAACCGGGCGTCGTGCGACCGCAACGGCAAGCCCTATCCGGGCTCGAAACCCTTCGTCTGGTGGGACAAGCAGGCTAAGCGTTGGACGGGATACGACGTGCCAGATGTCCCCGTCCTGACCGACGGACCGGCCACGCCGAACGGCCAGCGGGCCTTCCACCTAGGGGCGGAGGGCGTCGGGCGCCTGTTCGCGGCCGTCTACTCGGACCCGGACGAGAAGCATCCGGGGTATCCACGCGACGTGGCCTACGTACCGAAGGACGGTCCGCTGCCGGAGATGTACGAGCCCGTCGAGAGCCCGGTGGAAAACATCCTTCACCCGCGCGTGAAGAGCAACCCGATGCTCAAGTATCCGCGCGTGGCGACGCATCAGCCCATTGGCACAGCCGACAAATACCCCTACGTGCTAATGACGTCGACGGTCGCGGAACACTGGTGCGGGGGATCCACAACGCGCAATATCCCGTGGCTCAATGAGCTTGTCCCTGAGGCTGTGATTGAGATTCCATTGTCTCTCGCTCAGAAACTGGCGGTCAAAACCGGAGACTGGGTAAAAGTGTCCTCCGCTCGCGGCGAACTTACCGTGAAAGCCTCGGTTACTCCAAGAATGCAGACGCTCAAGGTCGACGGAAAAGAAGTGACGATTGTTTGGATGCCCTACAACTGGGGTTTTCAAGGCCTTTCCACCGGCCCCAGCGTAAATTTTCTCACCATCGATGCCGCCGACCCGGGAGCAGGTACCCAAGAAACCAAGGCCTGTCTGGTTAATGTGATCAAGCGCCGCGAAGCTGACGCAAGATCCTCCATCTCGCGGAGGGGGTAATGCATGAGTCAGTCTGAGAACTCAGACTCCGTTAAAACGACGCTGGTCGACATCACCAAATGCATCGGTTGTCGTGCGTGTCAGGTTGCCTGCAAGCAGTGGAACGACCGCGATGGGGAAGCGACAGAGTTTCAGTGGGACCTTGGTTTTCAGAACCCCGCTACCCTCAGCGCAAAAACGCTTACCTTAATTACGTTTCATGAATTGCCTGACGAACAGGCACCCGGGGGCTTGAATTACCTCTTCACCATGCGGCGATGTCTTCATTGCCTGGAGCCTGCCTGCGCCTCCGCTTGCCCGACAACCGCACTGACCCGGCAACCTGACGGACCGGTAACTTACGATGCCGACAAATGTATTGGCTGCCGTTACTGCATTTGGGCGTGTCCTTGGGGCGTGCCCACCGCGGAATGGGACTCTCTTGCCCCCAAGATTCAGAAGTGTACTCACTGCGCTGACCGCGCCGATCAGCCCCTCCCTCTGGCCCGCAATGGGCAAGCGCTTACTCAGGAGGAGAGCAAACAGTACCGCGCCAACGTTGTCGTGCCGGCTTGCGTCAAGGCTTGCCCGGCTGACGCGCTGCAGTTCGGCACCAGAGGAGACATTCTGAAGGAAGCGCGCACTCGAATATCCGGTCAACCGGAGAAGTATGTAGACCATATCTACGGCGAAAAAGAGGCTGGTGGCACAAGTGTGCTGTACTTATCGTCCGTGCCTTTCGACAAGCTGGGTTTTCCCGACGTGGGCACCAAGGCGTATCCGGCAGTCTCCAAAATAGCGATACACTCTGTCCCGCCTGCGGTTCTGGCTGTGGGCGCGTTGCTGGGGGGGACTTACGCCTTCTTGAAACGCAGGACGTTCGCACTGTCGAATGGGCCGGATGCAGTACCTGCAAATGCTGTCAGCCATCACCCGGAGTTCGAGCCTATCCGGCAAAAGCTGTTGACACCGCTCAATTGGATTCTTCTTGGCCTCATGGCGTTCGGCCTGATTTCGCTGATCGCCCGCTTCGCCTTGGGCTTGGGCGGCAGCACGCATCTTTCGAACACGTATGCCTGGGGACTCTGGATCGTCTTCGATCTGGTGTGGATCGCCGTGGCTGCCGGCGCATTCGCGACTGCCGGCATCATCTATGTCTTCCAGCGTAAGGACCTCTACTCTATGGGTCGATCAGCTGTGTTGATGGGCCTGTTGAGTTATTCGTTTGTTACAGTCACGCTGATCGCGGACCTTGGCTTGCCGTGGCACTTCTATCAGCTTGGCCTGCAGGCTCCCGAGCAATCGGCAATGTTCGAAGTGTCCTGGTGTGTCGGCCTCTATGTCTCGATTTTGCTATTGGAGTTCCTGCCGGTGCCATTTGAGCGATGGGGATTGCAGAAGGCGAAGGATATCTGGCAGCGATGGTCTGGCGCATACGTCGCTGGTGCGCTTACATTGTTTGTCTACCTGCTCTCTCGCCAACTAACCTACGCGTTGCTGACCGCAGTCTTGTTTTCTTTTCTTGCTTGGGCGTTCCGGGCCAGGGACAAAAAATCTGAACCGATCATGCTGGCGATCGCCGCGGTAACATTCTCGACGATGCATCAGAGTTCGTTGGGCTCGTTGTTTCTGCTGATGCCGGACAAGCTTGCTCCACAGTGGTGGTCTCCGGTGATGCCTGTTTCTTTCTTCCTGTCTTCCATTGCGGCCGGCACGTCTCTAGTCGTCCTTTGCGAGATGTGGATGGCGAAGGCGTGGGGACGCCGCCTACAGATCCCGCAATTGGCAGCAATGGGTAAAATCTCATTTTGGTCACTGCTGGTCTACTGGGCGTTTCGGCTAGTCGATATGGTCGTTCGAGGCCAGTTCTCGGGCACATTTTCGGAGAGCGTGGGAGTCCTTTTCGCGGCGGAATTCTTCCTGGGCGGGATTGTTCCTATGGTCCTACTCGGGACAGCATCGCTGCGAACCCGGCCCGTGGTTCTATTTCTCGGGGCTTTTCTCGCCACGACTGGCGTGGTTTTCAATCGCGTGAATGTGGTTCTCCTGGCGATGAAATTAAAAGGGTCAATGCCACAGATCGCACCGGCGTCCTATAGCCCGTCAATCTTCGAGTGGGGCATCTCCGTTGGCCTCATCGCTGCAACTATCTTCCTTTTCGGGTTGGGCGCACGAATCATGCCGATACTCCCCAAGGAAGAGGTCGGACAAGGTTAGGAATATCGATTCGATGACACAACATGTTTGGCTGGATCGGCATCCATACCTGCAACCCGTCGCAGACTTTCAAGCACAAGTCTCGGCTGCTGCAGCCGGCATCTCAAACGCTCGCGCTCACACTCCAAACTTCGACAACTACAGCGGCGACTACAAGGCAGGCATCCCTCTACTGCAAAGCTCCCACGCAGCAATCGACCTCGAGCCTGCGCAAGCGATTCTTGTATCGCTGGTCGAGAGTATGGCTTCAAAGCCATTGCCGGAAAAGCTGGCCTTGGAGTGTCGAGATTCGGGCACTCATTTGCGCAGCGAACCGAATGCGCCGCGTCGAGCAGTCGCTTGGCTATTCGGCGACGAGTCTTTCAATCCCGCGCACCCGGGTCTGCTTCGCTACTTAGGTTGGACGGCGCTGGCCCGATTTCTCTACCCACTGGGAGATGCTTTTAGCAGCTGGCGCGAGGAAGAGCAATGGCTCCGCAACTACTGCCCCACTTGCGGTTCGCCTCCGGCAATGGCCCAGTTAGTCGGTATCGATCCCGGCCGATTGCGGTTCCTTTCTTGCGGCTGTTGCAACACGCGCTGGCGATATCGGCGAATTGGATGCCCGTTCTGCGAAAGCGCGGACGATCATCGCCTCTCTGCCTTGGCCATCGAGGGAGAAAAATACCTTCGTATCGACTACTGCCGGGCCTGCCGCGCCTATCTCAAAACCTATAATGGAGAGGGAAGCGAGTCCTTCTTTCTGGCGGATTGGACTTCGCTTCACCTCGATATTATTGCCTGTGATCGTGGACTAAAACGGTTGGCTGCATCCCTGTACGAATTGTGACCATCTCCACCTTCGGTCTTGGGACGAGTTGGGCATAGAGGCCGAGAAAGAAATCCGGTCGTGGGATTGAAGTGCGTGTCGAGCCCTGGGGGTGTTGGCTTCTATTTTGTAGCAAGGGGTGGACTGAGGCGGGGGTCGAGGCGATGCGCTTCAACAAATTCGGCCTGCGCGGCCTTCGCGTCGTTAAGACGGAGCAGTGCCATTCCTAGATTATAGTGAGCGTGCGCGAAAGCCAGATTCAGCCGTATGGCTTCGCGATACTGCGCGGCAGCATCCAGGTATTTCCCTGCGTTGAAAAGGGCTGTGCCGAAATTGAACCGGATATTGGCATCATCCGGCTTTAAGGGCACCAGCTTTTGGTACGTCACGATAGCCACGTCAAACTTGTTCGCCGCCAATTGACTGGCGCCGAGCCCCACCAAGGACTCCGGGTAATCCGGCTTCTGCACATAGGCCTTTTCGTAACTCGCCGCGGCTTTCTCGTAATCCTTCTGCGCATAATAAGCATTTCCCAAATTGTAAGTCGCGTAGAACTCATCGGGTTTCAGCGCCAGGCACTTTACAAAGGATTGGATCGCGTCGCCGAGCTTGCCCGCATCAGCCTGCGTCTGCCCCAGCGCCAGCAACACCTCCGGTTGGTCTTGCTTGAGAGCGAGGCTTTTCTGAAACGCAGCGGCGGCTTGATCGTAGCGCTTGGATTTGTAATAGAGATGTCCGAGATGCTCCCACGGCCCGGGCTGATCCGGATGCTTGCTGGTGAGCTTGTGGTAAGCGGCAATCGCTTCATGAGTCTGCCCGGCCTGGTCCAGTGCCGCAGCGTAGTTTTCCAGCACATCCGGCGAGTCACGACGCAGCGCATGTGCCTTGCGAAGGAAGGGCAAAGCTTCATCCGCCTTATTTTCGCTGAGCAGCGCTGTCCCTAAATTTCCCAGCGCATCGGCATTCTTGGGATTGCTGGCAATAGCTGCACGGAAGGCCGCGATCGCTTCATCATTCTTCCCGAGATGGAGGAGCGAAGCCCCCAGGCCGTTCTGCGCTTCGGAAAAATCCTTGTGGTGTTCTATTGCTTGGCGATACGAAGCGGCTGCGTCCTCGTATTTTCCTTCATGAAAAAGCGCCAGGCCCTTGTCGGCATACACCGCAGCTTTTTCCGGAGCGATCTTGATGGCTTTGTCGAAATCCGCAATCGCCTCGGCGTCTTTGCCCGTAGCTTCCAGCGCTTTTCCCAAATTGTCGAACGCGTCCGGATACTCCGGCTGAATTTTCAGCGCTTCGCGGAAGCTGGCGATAGCCTGCGCGTATTCCTTCTTGTGAAGATGGTCGAGGCCGCGTTGATTTAGCTTCGCAGCCTCGTGCGAAATTCCTGGCCCATTGTCCGCGTGGCTGAAACTAGCACCAAAAAGACCAAAAAACAGCGCGAGGGCAAGTAACGTGGCCGAGCGAGCAAATGGCAGTTTCATGGATCCTGGCATTCCGGTCCTATCCTGGCGGAGACGAGAAAGATTGTCCATAGGTTCCACGGGGGAGTCTCCTTGGTGTCTCTGAATCAGCGTCCGCTGAGTTCAGCTCTTGTACACCGACCGCTCCTCCCTCGAGCTGTACGTTCAAACTTATCAGATCGAGTCATGGCGATCCTTGCCGGAGTTGCTGCGGATCTGGCACCCACCAGCACTTCCGTAATTCGCCGCCAATGGGAATTGCCTGAACGAGCTGAAGCGTTTCCGCAGATACCTTCCCGCGCGAAATCGACATACGTGCTATCAGTGTCTGTAAGCCAATGCTCTCGAAAATCCATTTAGGAACGCTGCCCGGTTGTGGGGCAATCCGTATTTTTGGAAATATTGTGCTGGGAACGAAGAGCAGTGGTCGATTCCCACTGTTGTGGGGGATCCTTCAGAAAGCCGCAACCGAGTGGGAAGAGATATGCCACAACAGCACCAACCTCAAATACCGAAGCGACTATAGAGTTTAGATTAGCCGTCGAGGAGAGTTTGAGCGCCCGGTCCGCGAGGGCCTCAAGCTCTGAATGGCGTGATCCCCATGCCAAATCATCGGGTCGGATATCTAATCCTCACGGTTCCGATCTAAACCGTTGCTGTTGCGGATGATTGCTAGGCTTCGCCGCCTTCGTCGCCCGGGTCGAGGGCGCAGGTATGCCAGGTCTCATCATGGGCGTGTACGGCGCAGAACCACCGCCCGCAGATTCCGCAGTGGAAAGCGGCGTTCGAGTCGCAAGGCTCATCCAGAGGCGAAACGGCCTGACACGACCACTCGAGGTCCCGGGCTTCTGTCTGATTCGATTGTTGCAACATGGTCCCTCCTCTTGCGGGCAGTATACGCCTTTCAGTCACCGAGGGAGGACTCAACAGAGCTACCCGCCCCCTCATGCCCTACCAGATAAGTCCCTGGCCGGCGCCAGCCGGGAGTATAGTGACTGCCAGCGGAGTTGATCGCGGCCCACTCTCTCTTCGACTCTCCATCGGCCGCTTTGCATATTTCACAAGTTCCAGGCCGTGATCTTCTGCGAACTCATGCAATAACCATGATTTTGGAGGCCATCCGATCGGCCAGAAGAGGGGCCATGAAAGAGAGAGAACACGATCTCGATCCAGCGATGCTCGATACGGCCGTCGCACAGCTTAGGCAATGGGTATCTTTGAAGACGAGGGTGACCCTGGAGTTTTCCGCCGGTATCATGTGTATGACGCTAGCTGGTTATCTTCATCCCTGTGACGTAGACAACCATGACGCCTTTTTCTTCGTGACATTGAGCCACGAGATTCTTATACCAGTCGTCCCCAGTCTCTATGACTGTGTTTCGCTCAAAGAGAAACTGGGGACGGTCCTACTCACATTGGAGGGTTCTGGCGGGGCGCTAGCCGTAAGACCGCTTACAGCTCAGTCTGATCTGTTGCTGAGCGCAGTTTCTCCGCTGAGCCGGTTGCAGTGAGGGGATTTGCACCTGGCCCGAGAGCCGGTCACAAATGAAAGAGAAGACTACGAGGTTCGACGTCCTGGTCGGAATCGGCCCGCAGCCGCTATTCGTGGTTGTCGCCTCTACGGAATGCAAAGGCAGCTTCTACTGGGCGAAGAGCATGACTTTGCCCAATTTTTGTCCCGTTTGCGCGGGCCGCGAGACACTATCGCCGCGTACCCAGCCCGAGTAATTGGTCAGTAGATCATTTTTCTTGCAGGTTGCGGTTCGGCTGACGCGTTTCTTGTGGCGCAGGCGGTTGACGCGGTTGGGCAGGAGGGTTAGGCTTTCGGTCAAGCAAACCTTCAAAACAGAAATTCCGGTTAGGGAGCTGCACCGCGTATCTTGCGGGACATGACCCTTGCAAGCGCCAGCGAGGGAAAGGCCAAGCACCATGTACTTCGTGAACATTCCGGCCGGGAACTTCATGATGGGCTGTTCAGCAGGAGATGCTGAATGCAACGCCGATGAAAAACCGGCTCATCGAGTATCGATCACTAGGCCTTTTGAGATGGGCAAATACCAGGTGATGCAGGCGGAGTATGAAGCGGTGGCGGCTGTCAATCCGAGCTATTCGAAGGGCCCGAATCTCCCGGTCGAGGGCGTGAGCTGGGAGGACGCGCAGAAGTTCTGCGAGGCAGTGAACCGCAAGGGGGACGGCTACCGTTATCGCCTTCCGACGGAGGCGGAATGGGAATACGCGGCGCGCGCGGGAGATACTTCCTGCCGCTACGGGCCGTTGGTTGAAGTCGGCTGGTCCCGCGATAATTCCGCCGGTAAGAGCCATCCTGTAGGCGAGAAAAAGCCGAATAGATTTGGATTGTATGACGTGCTGGGGAACGTCTGGGAGTGGGTGCAAGACTGGTACTCGCTGACGTATTACAGCCACAGCCCGGAATCCGACCCGCAGGGCCCGGACAGCGGAGAGTATCGCTTGTCGCGCGGCGGTTCCTGGCGCGGAGTTGTCAGAGGGCAAGCGCGCGTTTCCTCTCGTTACATGCTCAAGTCCAATGTGAGGAGCATTGTGGTTGGGTTCCGCTGTGTGCGCGAACGGGTCCGCTGATGTTTCGCACCGCCGGAGAAATCGAGACAGGCGGCGCAGTTTAATAAGTCGCTGTGTAATCCTGGACTGGAGTTTCCTGCATCGACGGGAGTGTAGCGCGGGGCGCAAGTTTGCAGACATGTGCAGAGAGACTTAGCGGCCGCTCATGTTGCAAAGACCTAGATGGGTTTCTCGGAACTCCCGCAGCTCCGGAGATTCAGGCGGTCTGTTGTGGTGGGGATTGTGCATTATCGGCCGGTTCACTTCGGAATTGCCTTTTGGGAGCACTGCCGCGATGAGTGCGAATAAGAGCCATCCGCCCGCGTAGAGGATGGCAACTGCCAGCAAAATCCACCGGCGATGGTGAGCATGGGAGCCTCCTATTCTGGCCATTTCATTTCGGCCCGGATCCGAGCAATCATCCTGAGCGCTCTGCAGTGCGGACATTCTGAACGCTCCGCTTCTTCCGACAAAGGCATGCCGTTCGGTGGAACTCCCTGAGAATCCGTCTTCAGGCAGCGCAATCGGGAGATGTTCTTTTCCAGCTTGTCCAGCTCTCGCTTGAGTTTTGCAACGTCGTGCATGGACGGGCCTCTACTACCTGCGGCCTGGCCCTGACTGAGCTTGAGGCTATAACACAATCCAAGTGCCGCGCAAGTTATCTGCTACAATCTCGCCATCGTGAGTCAGGAGGGATGGTGTTGGAACCCACTTACATGAACGGAAAGGGTGTGGTGCAGATAGGCAACGTCGTCACGACTCCGGACAATGTCCGCGCAGTTGTGATCGGCACCGACGGATCATTCGTACGGGTACATGGCTTCGGTACGCATAGAGAAACGGGAGATATTGTCGTGCTTAACTGGGTTCACGATTTGCCAGCCAGTGAATGCGTACTGCTGGATCCTTATGCCGTCAAACTTTTGGGTGGCCTTCGAAACGAGCGAAGGCGTTGCCAAGAGAGCCAGGCCAGAGCGCACCCGGGCCGCGATGTCTGTATTCCGTCGAGAAATTGTCAAAAGTTTGCAAAATCGGCGTCCAGCCGATGCTTCGACCTTCCCTGACGGTTAGCATTCACGCGTAGACGTCCGCCTGACAACTTGTGGTGGGAATAAGCCACAGGACTCGCCTGGTGAGGCAATCAAGTCGGTTAGAAGGGGGTCACGATGAAGGCTCGACTTACAAATTCACTGCACACTTTGATTCTGGTCGTGGGAGCGCTGGCGCTCCTCTCTGGTCCACTATTCGCGAATGACAACGATTCGATCCTGAAGAAACGCAACACGATAGACACAATTTCCTCCACGGTGCCGGCGAACGGGGATGTCAATCCGTATGGACTGGTGCGCGTACCGAGGACCATTGGGAATCTGCGGGAAGGGCACTACCTGATTAGCAATTTCAATGCGAGTTCGAATCTGCAAGGCACGGGTACCACAATTGTAGATGTTTCGCCGAGCGGGGCACTTTCCGTGTTTGCGCAGTTGAGCGCAGATTCGCTCCCGGGACCCTGCCCGGGAGGAGTGGGGCTTACGACAGCGCTGGCGGTTTTGCAGACTGGCTGGGTAATTGTGGGAAGCCTGCCTACGGCGGATGGAACTTCCGCGACGGCCCAAGCGGGTTGCCTTATCGTGCTGGATAAGTTGGGCAACCCCGTGGAGACAATTCAGGGATCATTGATCAACGGGCCGTGGGATATGACCTGGCTGGACGATGAGCAACAGGCGGCGCTGTTTGTAACCAACGTGCTAAATGGAACGGTGGCGGCGAACGGCAGCGTGGTGAATCAAGGGACAGTGGTTCGAGTCAATCTTCGTGTTTCGGAATCCAAGATGCCATTTCTGGAATCGCTGACAGTGGTTGGCGCAGGGTTTTCTGAGCGCACGGATCCGGCGGCGCTGGTTATCGGGCCGACGGGTTTGGGATTGTCTCCGGCTTGCCGTCACGGAGAAGATGAGTGCGAGTCGCACTCCCGAGGGGACGATCCGGTGCTTTATGTCGCCGACAGTTTGAATAATCGGGTGGTGATGATTACGGATCCGCTTACGCGCACGCGACCTTCGGGAATGGGAATGGTCCTCAGCAGCGGAGGAAGATTGAATGATCCGCTGGGACTGACCGTTGCGCCGAACGGCCACATTCTTGTGGTGAACGGCAACGATGGCTTCATTACGGAGATTACAGCGCGCGGCGCGCAGATCGCCAGCAAGTTGATTGACAATAGTGGCAATCCGCCGGGAGCGGGCGCTTTGTTTGGCGTAATCTTTGATCCGGAAAATGGAGTTGTTTTCGTGGATGATGCCACGAACACGCTGAACTTGCTGCACTAACAAAGCGAGAGTGAAGAGCTCGACAGCTTTGCTGGCCTCCAGATCCATTCTCTCCAGCATTTACCTGGCCCCCGGAGTTCACGCGGTGCTTGTACCTTCGTTGGTGTATTCGCACTGAGGGGTGAAGACGGGGGTGTATTCACCCGACAGATTAGCGGGAATCGTGTGAGCAGCGCGGAAGACTGCCAGGCTTCCTGCCTGCGGGTGTGAGCACGCAAGATAAAGTTTGGTGATTGCAAAATCAGGGCAATAATTGGGTGTTAGCAATGAAACTGGGGTGCGTGGATTGGCATCTTAGTACCCACGGCATCAGAAGACCCTGCCGTGGCACACGAACAGGACTCGAGTTTTACAAAATATCTTAGATCATTTGTTTATCGCCACGGGGCGAAGTGCTGCTTGAACAGGAGGCAGTTATGCGAGGCAAAGTGTGGGCAAAGCGCATTGTTGGGACAGGAGCACTGGCAGGTGCGTTACTGGCCCAGGCGAACCCCTCCTGGGGGCAAGGCACGGAGCAATCTGCGGGGCAACAAATGGACATGGCAACTGTCAGCGCGCTGCTACAGAAGTTGCAGGCACAGGTCCAGGACTTGCACGCTCAGGTGAATGACCTGAAGGCGGAGCAACAGTCGGCGAAGGCGGAGTCCGCGGTGCTGAGGAAAGAGTTGGAGACGGCGAAATCGCAATTGGTGGCGATCACGGTTCCGGCGGGCAGCGGTTCGCCGATGCAGGCGGTTGCGCCGTCCGCAAGCACTGCTGCGACGGAGCAACGCATCAGCAGGCTGGAGGAAAACCAGCAACTGGCGGATTCCAAAATCGCTGAGCAGAGCCAGACGAAGGTGGAGAGCGGGTCAAAATATCGGTTGCGGCTGACAGGAATTGTGCTGCTGAATATGTTTGAGAACCGCGGCACGGTAGAAAACTCCGACTTCCCGTTGCTGGCGGAAAATCCGCAATTTCAGTTTCTGCCTTCGGGCGCTTCGTTTGGGGGTTCGCTGCGGCAATCGCAGGTTGGAATTCAGGCGTTTGGCCCTACGATAGCCGGGGCGCAGACCAGCGCCAGTGTGCAGTTCGATTTTGCTGGAGGATTTCCGGAAGTGCCAAATGGAGCGAGCTTCGGGATTATGCGACTGCGAACGGGGACGGTGCGGTTTGACTGGCCGAAGACCTCGGTGGTGGCGGGGCAGGATACATTGTTTTTTGTACCGAATAATCCAACTTCGCTTGCGACGCTGGCGGTTCCAGCGCTGGCGTATTCGGGGACGCTTTGGAATTGGGCGCCGCAGGTGCGCGTGGAGCACAAGTTCGAGGTATCGGAGTCTGGCTCGTTTCTGATCCAGGGTGGAATTCTTGATTCGCTTTCCGGGGACACCCCACCGTCTGCTTATTATCGCGTGCCGACCTGGGGCGAGAGTTCCGGCCAACCGGCGTACGCGGCGAGGCTTTCATGGACGCAAGACATTCACGGGCAGAATCTCACACTGGGC
>Ga0210399_10003319_pt1 | contig 12550 bp, 8 predicted proteins | sample IncBWC14MmetaG_FD_150865 | JGI IMG/M metagenome (GOLD analysis project Ga0210399, IMG submission 150865) | Forest soil microbial communities from Barre Woods Harvard Forest LTER site, Petersham, Massachusetts, United States - Inc-BW-C-14-M | ecosystem: Environmental > Terrestrial > Soil >... | reverse complement strand
ATGACAACGTCATCAACGAGGGTTCTGACCAGGACGCAGGTGTCGCCTGGGAAAACTTTCTCGGCCCGGGCTATTTTAAGACCGTTGGAACACCCCTCCTCACCGGGCGCGACTTCGATGACCGCGACACCTCGACTTCGGCCAAGGTCGCCATCGTGAATCAGGCCTTTGCGCGCAAAATCCTCAAAGTCGCCGATCCCCTTGGCAAGCGCTTCCGAATCCACGAGGCGCCGGGGAAACCGCGACCGCTCTACGAGATTGTGGGAGTGACAGCGGATAATAAGTTTCAAGACATGCACGAGGAATTTTTGCCGTTCATGTATTTCCCGTCCACCCAGGAGGAAAAACCCAGCCCGGAAGATCAAATCCTCATTCGCGCTTCGCTTCCTTTGTCGAGCCTCGTCGCTTCCATAAAAGAAGCGATTGCCGATGTGAATCCCGGAATCGACCTTGAATTCTTGGTTTTCAAGACGCGCATTCAAAACTCTCTGATTCAGGATGAATTGATGGCCACCCTTTCGGGTTTCTTCGGATTCCTGGCCGCGCTCCTCGCGGCCATTGGGCTCTACGGCGTGATGTCCTACATGGTGATCCAGCGGACCAGGGAAATTGGAATCCGCATGGCCATTGGCGCCGAGCGTTTCGACGTCCTAGCAATGATTCTTCGCGAAGCGGCTTTGCTTACCGTCACAGGCTTGGTAATTGGCACCGGCCTGGCGATTGGCGCAGCGCAAGCTGCCAAGTCATTGCTCTTCGGTTTACAGCCTCGCGACCCGCTCACTCTGGTAATGGCGGTCGTCTCCCTCTCCGCAGTCGCCGCGCTCGCAAGCTTTCTGCCGGCCTATCGCGCTTCCAGACTCGATCCTCTGACGGCCTTACGTTATGACTAGGTGATTTGTTGCCGGCCTCGTTCGCGAAGGTTACGCGCTCCATTTTTTCAACCATTCTCAGGCTGGCTCTCTGCTACACTACGCCCCCGGTTTGGGTTCCATCTTTCTTCTGAGGAGTTATCCACATGAGAGTCTTTCGCTGCATCGTATTTGCGCCCTTGGCTGTGTGGTTTTCGCTTCCCGCTGCCGCTCAGGAATCTGCTTCGAAGCCCGCTTCCGCCGCTGCTCCGGCCACTCCGCGCAACATCACCATCGACGACTTCTTCCAAATTCGCGATGTTGCGCAGCCCGAGATCAGCCCCGACGGCATGTGGGTCGCTTACTCCGTTCGCACTCGCATGCTCAAGGAAGACAAAAACGAGCAGCGCCTCTGGATGGTCTCCACCCACGGCGGCGATGCCATTCCCCTGACTGCGGAAGGTGTCTCCTCCGCGCATCCCCGCTGGAGTCCGGACGGCAAGTATCTCGCCTTTAGCTCCGCGCGCAACGCTGGAAAAAACCAAGTATGGCTCCTCGATCGGCGCGGTGGCGAAGCGCAAAAGCTCACCGAAGTCGCTCAAGGCGTCAACGATTTCGAATGGTCCCCCGATTCCACTCGTCTGGTTTTAATTCTCCAGGACCCGAAGCTCGAGGATGCCGAAGCCGCCAAAGAGAAGGACAAAGACAAGCCCGCCGCAAAACCGAAAACTCCGCCTCCGTTCGTCATCGACCGCCTGCAATTCAAACAAGACACCGTCGGCTACCTCGATCACCGCCGCGATCACCTCTACACTTTCGATGTCGCCTCCAAGAAGGTCACTCAAATCACTTCCGGCGATTTCGACGATAACGAGCCCGCATGGTCGCCCGATGGAAAATCGGTAGCTTTTTCCAGCAACCGTAGCACTCCCGATCCCGACCGCAACTACAACTCTGACATTTGGGTCGTCGCCGCCGACAATACCGACAAAGGCGCGCATCTCACGCAAGTCACCACCAATCCCGGCCCCGACCGTGCGCCCGCCTGGTCCCCCGACGGCAAATGGATCACTTACGTCACTCAAACCGACCTCAAGGCCATGATCTACGCCACACACCATGTCGCCATCGTTCCTTCCAGCGGCGGCGAAACAAAAGTTTTGACGCTCGCTTTTGACCGCAGCGTGCGCCGTCCCCGCTTCTCCCCGGATGGCCGCGCGATTTACTTCATCGCCGACGATGACGGAACGCAAATTCTTTGCCGCATTGCCGTCGCTGGAGGAGAGCTCTCTCGTCTCATCAGTGGTCCTGTCAATGTCAATTACTACTCGCTCGGCAAAGACGGCGCTATCGCCGCGCAAATCAGTTCACTCGATCGCCCCGATGAAATTTTTCTTTCGAATGGAAGCGATCTCACTCGTCTGACCACAACCAACGACGCCCTCTTCTCTCAGCTCCGCCTCGCCCAAGTCGACTACGTCCACTTTAAAAGTAAGGATGGAACTCCCGTCGCCGGGTATCTCTACAGACCCGTGGGCTACACTCCTGGTAAAAAAGTCCCCACTCTCCTAAATCCCCACGGTGGTCCCGTCGGTGAATATTCCGCTTCCTTCTACCACCTCGCGCAGCTCTTCGCTGCCAATGGCTACGCCGTTCTTCTCCCCAATCCGCGCGGCTCCTCCGGCTACGGCCAGAAATTCTGCGAAGCCATTTTTGCCGACTGGGGCAACAAGGATTTTCAAGACGATATGGCCATGGTAGATTACGCCGTCGAGCAAGGTATCGCCGACCCCGAAAAGCTTGGCGTCGGTGGCTGGTCCTATGGCGGCATGTCTACCGACTTCATCATCGCGCAGACCGCGCGTTTCAAAGGCGCTATCTCTGGCGCAAGCATTGCGCTGATTGCCAGCGGCTTCGGACACGATCAATACCAGAAGGACTATTTTTACGAACTTGGCTACCCTTGGGAAAACCAAGCCGTGTGGGAAAAAATCTCGCCCTTCTACCGCGTCAAAAACATCACCACGCCCACCCTTTTCATGGGCGGCGATATCGACTGGAACGTTCCCATTCTCGGTAGCGAGCAGATGTACCAAGCACTAAAAAGCCTCGGCCGCACCACCGAACTCGTCGTCTACCCCGGTGAATTCCACGGTTTCACCACGCCCTCTCACCTCAAAGACCGTCTCGAGCGCAACCTCGCCTGGTACGCCCACTACGTCAAAGGCGACTCTACCCCCGCCCGTCCTCCCGAGCCCGCACCGGCGCCCGCCGCCAAATCTGCGGATTAGTGTCCTCATGCTTTTTAGTTTGGAAATAAGCAGGAATGAAAATGATGATGCTTTTCTGGACTTCAAAAAGTGTACCTATGTAGCAATCTGGGCAGCCGACGCATTGCAACCAACAACCTGAGAGGCGTGCTATGCGATTTCGTTTCTTGATACTGGCAACGATTCTTTCGACGGCTTGCCTGTGCGCCGAGGCCGATGCTCAATCTTTCCGTGTTGGCACTGCCTCCGCTGCCCCCGGCGAAAAATCCTCGGGCACGCTTGAAGTCCGCGCCGGAGTCGACGCCGCCACCAGCATCCCGGTCGTCGTCGTGAACGGCGCCAAGCCCGGCAAAATTCTCGCGCTCCTCTCCGGCGCTCACGGCACCGAGTACGTCTCTATAATCGCGATCGAAAAACTCATCGCCGCCCTCGATCCCGCAGAAGTTACCGGCATTGTCATCCTCGTCCCGCTCATCAACATCCAGTCCTTCGAGCAAAAAGTCCCCCACGTCAATCCCGTCGACAATAAAAGCATGAACCGCTTCTACCCCGGGAAGCCCGACGGCACGCAAACCGAGCGCGCCTCCTACCTCATCACCAAGGAAATCGTCGACCGCTGCGACTACCTCATCGACTACCACGGCGGTGACCTCGACGAGAGTCTCCGCCCCTACGCCTATTGGGGGCCAACGGGAAGGGAAGAACAAGATCAAATCTCGAAGCAGATGGTCCTCGCCTTCGGCCTCGACCACATCATCATCTGGCGCGAACGCCCCAGCGATCCAGCCGCAACCCGCTACCTTGACAACACCGCCTCCGTCCGCGGCAGGCCCTCCATCGTCGTTGAAGCCGGCCACGCCGGCACCGTCGACTCCGACGACGTCGCTCTCCTCGTCAATGGCACCCTCAGCACCATGCGCGGCCCTCAAAATGCTCCCGGCGACGCGCATCCGGTCGAAAATCCCGTCTGGATCGAGAAGCTCGTCGACGTCCTCGCCGACGGCCCCGGTATCTGGTATCCGCTCGTCAAGCGCGGCAATTACGTCTCCGCCGGCATGAAGCTCGGCACCATCACCGACTACGTCGGCAAAGTCATCGCCGAGCCTCGCGCTCCCGTCTCCGCCGTAGTCCTGCACGTCAACGCCGTCCCCTCCCTGAAAAAAGGCGACAACATAGCCGACCTCGGTGTACCCGCCGCCAAAGGCCCATAGCCTTGCGCTATTCTCTCTCTCCCTTTACGCTGCGGACTTCCGTCCGCTATCCAGCGTCCTCTTCCTCTAAATAAAACGCCTCGACTCGTATCCTTCTCGCCCTGCTTTGCAGTGAGAGATTTTTTATGGTTAGTGCGCCAATTCAGATGCGGCCCAAGTGAAACAGGACTTGAAAGAACTTTCGAAGCTCTCCTGACCGAGCGAAAAAAGAACGCAGTTGTCATCGTGATTCTTCCAAATTGTTTTTTCGTTCCATGCAGGAGCACACCTAATTACTCACCATCGAGACGACCACAACAAGCGAAACGGAGTTTACAAACTCTTTACATCCAACTTGCGACGACACAAAGAGGGGAAACGCGAAGTGCCTAATAGTCTCGCTAGCAATTGAGGCCCAAAAAGAGTTGGTCATTAACTTTGGTGTTTGATTCGGGCTTCCAACTCGAGAAATCCGTGGCCGTCAGGCCAGCCCGGACCGATGAAAGCGTTCGTTAGTAAAGATCGGGCCTCGAATTTGCGGTGGAGCAAATGAACAGGGGACTGTCATTGGTCATGACATCGACATTGGGGATCGCGGGTGGCTTTACCGCCTGAGGTATTCGAATGGCTACTAGGTTGGCTATTCCTCGAAGTCGAAGCAGGAGGATTTGAGCACGGCGAACGACAAACTCGGCAAGAAGTAAGAATGAAGTAGTACCAAGGACACTTCACACGGGCTGCGGTTTTCCGCGGCGCCCGGACAATCCCGTGTCACGGTTTTGCCTGGAGTAGTTCTCGGCCGTATCTAACTGCATTTTTTTAAAGAAGGAAGGGGTGTGTTCATTATGAAGCTTCAAGACGTATCTCTCTCACTGGCTTCTGGAGTCCTGCTGCTGGCCGGTGGTCTGCTAAGTTCCCATTTGCGCAGCGTGGCAGCATCGAAGCCCGCCGCGAAGCCGGAGGCTAGCTCGACAGGCTCGATAGTAGGCCGCGTACGGCTGGAAGGGCCGAAACCCGAATCGACACGGGCAAACATGACGTCAGAACCCAGTTGCGCGAAGCTGCACCCTGGAGGTGCAATGAGCGAAGACTTTGTGGTAGGAAACGAAGGCACACTCGAGAATGTTGTGGTGTTTATTTCCGATGGAGTCAATGAGAAGAGTTTCGATGTGCCAACCGAACCGGCCACTATTGAGCAAAAAGGGTGCATGTACAAACCGCATGTAATTGCGATGCGGGCCAACCAAAAACTGAAAATCGTGAACAGCGACAACACCTTGCACAACATTCACCCCTTGCCGACAAATAACCGGGAATGGAACAAGGCGCAGCCGGGGGGCTCCACGCTGGAGGAAACCTTTGCGCGGGAGGAGATCGCGATTCCCGTGAAGTGCAACGTGCATCCGTGGATGCGCAGCTATATCGCGGTGTTCAAGCATCCCTATTTCGCGGTTACCGGCAAAGGCGGGAGTTTTGATCTATCCAACCTTCCCCCTGGGGAATACACGGTGAAAGCCTGGCACGAAAAGCTGGGAGTGATGCCGCAAAAGATCACCGTGGCGGCGGGAGAAACCAAGAAGCTCGAATTTGTTTTTAAGGCGCCTGGCCACTAGAGCGGCACAAGAGGCTGTCGTACCAAAAGTGTCGTCATGCTCATCTCTTATTGGGAAGAAATGAGATTTTCAATGCCAATGCGCATGGCGATCCACCCACTCCCGTTGCTAGCAATGACTACTTTTTGGGCAGTGGCTGGAACGCTTCGGGCGGATCCAAATAACATTGCTTCCAGAAGCTATCCCAAGAAAGCGAGCCTAATGCCATTTCGCGTATGTTTCCAAGCGTCGTTCCGATCATTCCGCCATCGGCAGAATCAAAGATCACCACGATACCCTCAACGTCCGGCGCTGGCTTGGCAGAATCCGCCGAGAATTTCTGGAACAGGGACGCGGCAAAATTAAGCTTCGCCAGCGCGTTGGTGTCCTTCAAGCCTTGGGACACCGGCTGGAGGGTGTAAATCTTCACTGATTTCCCCCGCAGCTTTTCCCAATTCCCAGGGAACGAGCTGTTTTCCTCGCGCGCAATGCGAAACGCTGATGCCGTCTCTTCTGAAGGCGTCTCGTTTGGCGATTTGAGCCGCCGGGCGATGAACTCAGGCAGCTCCAAACTGTTGCGGCGGATGTAGCCGCGGGATGGACCAGAAATCCTCACGTGAATCCATTCGCCTTCCGCTCCGATGAACTCGAATTCATCCTCTTCGGCGGCGCTGAAAAGAGGCCGTGCACCCTGTTCAGGCTTTGCCAGTACCGGCGTGCCCGGCTTTTTCACCACCACCAAATTCGAAGGGCGTACTTGGTTCTTCTGGACCTCTTCTAAGGTCTGAAGTTCCAAGTTAAGCTCCCGCATTCGCTTTTCCGCGGCTTCGCGCTTGGTCCTTAGAGAATCCAATTCATCGCTACCTAACCCTGACGAATTTGGTGCCGGGTGCGTTGCGGCAGAATGTTCAACACCGGTGAGCCTAGGCAGATCGATTTTTGGCCTCGGAGCAATGATTGTGGACGTCGAAGAAGCCGGCTTGCCCCCCAATTTGTCTTCCAATCGACCCAAAAGATCCAGTTCCAGCCGTCCGTTCGACGGCAAAACCTCATAACCAGATTTTGCGGGATCTCTATCTGCGAACCAAGCAGTGATCTTTGCGCTGACACGAACGATCGTGCCGCCCGACGTTCCGGGCAGCAGGTCAATCGAGTATTCATAAAAAGCGCGCTCGAATTGATCGAGGGGCTTTCCGCCTGCGACGACAAACCCCTCCACGATCGGCAGCTTCTGGCCTGAGTAGGCCTGCATTTCTTTGAGCGCGGAATCGACTTCTTCTTTGGACTTCAAATAAGTACGCGCATAGGGCACGGCTTGGGCGAAAGCCAGGCCTGCCAGCAGCATACTCATGATTCCCCCGAGCCTGTTCATCCGCATTATCATCGGAACGTAATTCCGGCTGAATTTTTTCACGGAAGGGATTCCAGTTGAGTCACTCGCAGCCATCCACGCTGGCCGTCCGGCGTTTCCACGCCTAACCAGTGCGCCGTGACGATAACAATGACAACTTCCGTGTATGCCGCGAGCGTTTTTAAACTTGCGGCCGAGCGGAAGGGAGCGGCCTTAATATCCGCTCCCGGCGCGGCCACTCTGCGCACCACTTCGTGCCGCATCGCGCTGACTCTCTGTTCCAGATCTTGGACCGAGGATTGCGCCGCAGCCAAGCGCGTGGTCTCGTCCTCGCGCTGAAGGATCATCGTTTGCTTCACGAGTTCCGCGCTCTCCTGCCGTTGCTTGGCGTCGGCCGCTTCCTGTTCGGCAAGCTCAATCGCCTGGACGCGCCCCTCGATCACTTTGTACTCACTCGATTCAACGGTGCCGTCGGAGGCATGCACTCGACGGCGTGTATTTTCGACGTAGACGGCGTCGATGCGGATGCGTGTGCGGTCCGGGCCGGCGCTAGTCACCACATAGCGGATTGCGATGGTGCCCTGATCTCCGCTCTCGAGGAAATGGCGGGGCGCGATCGCATCTTTGCGAATCTTATAAAAAGCCTGCCCTGGCCCCTGCCATGGTGCGAAGAGCGGCGTGGAATCTACAGCCACCGCGCCAGTCAGAGTCGGCTCTTTGTCGAAAACCTGGGTGCCGTGAATAATCTGGTCCTCAAGAACCTCTTTTAGCGCTTGGATAACATCGTTCAGCGGAGCAACAAATTCGGCCGCGAAACCCGGGCTGTGGAGTTGTTCTGCGCCCGCGCTTCCACCGGAGCAAGTCGCCGCAAAGAGAGCCACACAGACAACCATCCGAGATACGAATTGAGTTGGATGTCTCAAGATGTTTCCCCGAATCTCCGCAAGCGAACGTCCCGCGAATTCAGGTTTGATTCCGGCAATGGCGTCGGCAAATTGGGTTCAACAAGCCTTAACTATTATTTGGTAATTCGTCCGTGCGAATATCTTTGATACCGTCCCATTTAACTGCGGTCAATAGCAAACTACATTCTTGTTTCGAACCTGGCAAGCTACGCGCCACACAATTTAGTGGCTTCCTGCTCGCGGCGCCGGCGATCTATCTTCCAGAAAGGTATTGACGTCTAGGAATACTTTACATGGAACTTACATCTCTTTTGCCATAGCGCAAAGAGGCGACTTTAAACTCTGAGACACAATGGCGTCATGCAATTGATCGCCAAGGAGATAGGGATCGAACTGACGGTACTGGTGTAACGGTCGAGCCAGTCGCGTATCTCTACTCTTCTGCGGAAATTCAACCGGCGGTCCACTTGACCCCTAAGCAGCTTAGTTTTTCGCCAAAGGAGGCGGCATGTACGTTTGGGAAACTGAGGTAACGAAAAGGAAGGTATCTTGGCTAACCTCCTCGCTGCTATGCAGTTTTCTAATTCTGGCTTTTCTGCTTGCTGATACCCGTCCCGCTTCGGCGCTTCCGCGGGTAACGGCTAACGTCCATGCTCTGCCGGCTTTCGCGCGCAAGTACGGCATGCCTTGCTCGTCTTGCCATGAGGCGTGGCCAAAACTAAGTCCTTTTGGGCAATCGTTCAAGGACAACGGCTACCAGATGGGGAACGACCGCGACGCCCCCATCTTCCAGAGCCCGGCTTATTGGCCCGTGACCTTTCGTATCACACCGATTTGGCACCGCGAGAGCCTGGGCCGCGTCCAGGTCGACGGGCCTGGCGGTCCCAATAGTGCCGAAACACGCGTCACGACGCATGGTTTCGATTGGAGTGGTCTGGACTTCCACACCGGCGGAACCTTGGCAAAGAATGTTTCATTTTATGTCCTGCCGTCGTCGGACAGCACCGGAGCTTTTCACTTCGAATCCGTTTGGGCCCGACTTGATAATCTGCTGGGCAGCTCGTGGTTGAATATCAAGCTAGGAAAATTTGAACTCGATAACCTGCTCTCGGAAAAGCGCATCCTCACTTTGAGCACCTATGGTGGCCTCTATCAAAACTATCACTTCCAGCCCGCTGGCGAAACCATCTACAAGGTCGGGATCGGTGATAACCAAGTCGGCGCGGAGTGGATGGGACATTCTAAAAATGACCGCACGCGCATCTCCGCGGCGCTACTGAATTCCAACGACGGGCAGCCAAATTTTACCGCGACTAACGGAGCTGAAGACTTAACAACAGGGCGCGCCTACAATGGCTTCTTTGCCGCGAGCCAAGCCTTTGAGGTGGGAAGTTTGGGCCTCCAGCGCGTTGGCGGGTTCGCCCTTCTCGGCCAAGCTCCGACGTACTTCCAATACAATTCAGGTGGCGGGGGACTGGCAATTCCGGGCACGGCAGTTGGCAATAAAGGCTACTACCGGGCCGGCTTCATCGGGATGTGGTACATCAAGAAGGTCGATCTAACAACCATTTACTTCCATGGGTGGGACAGCGCTTTCCTCGGTACCGGCACGCGTGCCATCGATCCACTGCCTACGGGAGCGAAGGGACCCACCTGGAACGGTGGCCTGATCGAAACGCACCTCAACTTGAATCCCCAGTTCCTCCTGCTCAACCGCGTTGAGACGGTCCGGATGTCGCGGCAAGCTCTAGCCATCGACCCCACGATGCCATTTATAGCGGGAACGAGCGTTCCATCGTCGAACTTTGGCGATACCGACGTGGCCACATTTGGATTTCGCTATTACCCGTTCATCTCCAGCCGAGCCGGGTTTGCCTTCCACAACGAGTTTTCCATTTTCCGTCAGCGGCGCGTCTCGTCCACCGGAAATGACGTAACCAACAGCAGTGCTCTGATTGGATTTGACTTCGCGTTCTAAGGGAGAAAACGATGCGGACACCCAGAGTCTCGAAAATCATGCTCGGATTGACCCTAGCCCTCGCTCTCCCCGTTGTCGGAGTGGCACAGGACTCTCACATCGGCAAACTGACCGGCCACTCCAAACCTGGCCAGGAGTTATACACGCGCTACTGTTGGGGTTGCCATGGGGCCCGCGGTGACGGCAGCGGTGAAAACGCGCCGTACGTTACGCCGTCGCCTCGTAACTTCGTTGCAGCTACCTTCAAGTGCCGCTCCACGCCGACCGGTACTTTGCCGACCGACCAGGACGTGTTCGAAGCGATCACGCGCGGTTTCAACACTTCCAACATGCCGTCGTGGGCCACATTGACCGGGCAACAGCGGGCCGATTTGGTCGCTTTCATCAAGACGTTCTCGCCCCGCTGGACAACGGAGGGGGCCGGCAAGGTGCTAGCGATCCCGGCCGAACCCCCAATCACTGTGCAGAGCATCAACCAAGGGAAGGAGATCTTTCAGAAGTTGGAGTGCGCCAAGTGTCATGGCCAGGAGGGGCGCAGCGACGGTCCCTCGGCGGCCACGCTCACCGACAGCAACGACCAGCCTATCCGGCCATATAACTTCTCCGTGGGGGGGCGCTTCAAGTGCGGTAGCACCAACCAAGATCTTTACCGGATCTTCATGACCGGCGTAGATGGTACTCCCATGCCGTCGTTCGCAGACGTTGTCAAGCCGGAAGAAGCCTGGAACCTTGTGCACTACCTGCGCACCCTGCAGGTGACCAAAAAGAGCCCTGAGCTGAAGCTTTGGGAGAGCACCAAAGAAGGCGCAGCAATCGTCCAAGCCAAGAAAGTTGAGAACACCCCCACTGGTTCTGGTATTCGGCCATAGTTGAGTTTGGCCTGTAACCCTAGGGAAATCGAACGCGAACCGAGCAAGTGTGTGTCGGCTGGATCATCCACCGGTGCGGCCGGCATTGCGGGCGGACCAGACTTAAGCCGGGATCGTCACCTGTAAATGAGAAGCGGGATCGAGGCTAGGCGCCCAAGACGACGCGCGTGCCTGTGGAAGGCATGATGAGCTTTTCGGGCATCTCGCGCTGGATTGCCATTATGGTGCGCAAGCCGGTGCAGTGCATGGGAATCAAGTAGTCCGGGTTGATCTCCTTCATCGCTGCCACGGTCTTGGCGATGAGTTCATCAGGATAGGGGGCCAGGTGCCACCCGCCGACCACGGCGTGGACCTTCTCGATCCCGGTGGATTTCTGGATCTGGCGGACCGAGTTGATGATGCCGGCGTGGCCGCACGATGAGATCACGACGAGTCCCCGGTCTTTCACGTTGTAAGCGGTGGCGTGCTCGCCCCAGAAGATGTCTTTCACCAACTCGCCCGGCTTGGCTTCCATCTTGACTGTGCCGGGAGGGAAGTGGAAGGTGGCGTCGCAGGCGGAGCCGGGCGCGCCGGCTTCGAGGCGAGCTTCCGGAAGAGACATCTCGAAATCGGTGATTCGCGCGATGTGGCCTGAGGTGAAGGCGTGGCCCGCCACAACGGTGGGCTCCTCCGCGATCACAACCTTTAACCCTCGCGCTTCCAGCTCATCCCGCTTGAGCTCACCGTAGTCGAGTTTATTGCCGTCGGGCTGCACCACCCAGCGATGGCAGAACGTATCGCGTCCTCCGGCATAAAGAGTGAGCCCTGGTTTGGCTCGTCCCTGAAGGGCCTGCGCCAGATCGGGCAGGCCACCGTAATGATCATCGTGCCCGTGGCTGATGATGAGGGCGTCGGCCGTGGCGGGATCTACCTTCAAGCCTTTGAAATTGTTTGTGAGCGTGCGGGGCGTGAGCGCGAAGTCCAGCAGGATCTGTTTTTCCTCTGCGCCTCGCAAGGACTCCAAGTGAAAGGCCAGCCCATGTTCCGACAACAACGAGACCTCTGAGCCGTAGGGGTAAGGCAAAGTATTCCGAGTGATCGTGAGGTTCCCGATTTTCCCGCCCTTGGCGAAGATGTCGTAAATGTTGTCCACCAGGTTGGTGACAACGAGGCGGTTAGTGGTGGGGATTTCCTTCGGAGCATCGAGGAAACTTCCGAAGCGGCCCGTGCCGCCCACTAGGAACGTTCCGCCTGCTACGGCTCCCAGCTTCAGGAATTCGCGCCGGTGCATGCTTGATCCCCTTCATCTGACCCGAGATCTTCTTTCTTGGCTTCGAAAACGATAAACATTGTAACCCCAAAGGACTTAGAGATGAGGTGGTGTGGCAGGGCGATTCAATAAACTCTCTCGCATCAAACCTCGCGTCATCTCCAGGGAATAACAAACGCAGGACTTTCGGATGTCAGGATCGTGACACTGTTCACGAACGGTCACGCATTGGCTCCGAATGTTCCCTCGTTTGGCGCAGATATTCGCGGTTTTAACGGCGATGGATTGCATGGCAGTG
>Ga0210399_10003316_pt1 | contig 12554 bp, 9 predicted proteins | sample IncBWC14MmetaG_FD_150865 | JGI IMG/M metagenome (GOLD analysis project Ga0210399, IMG submission 150865) | Forest soil microbial communities from Barre Woods Harvard Forest LTER site, Petersham, Massachusetts, United States - Inc-BW-C-14-M | ecosystem: Environmental > Terrestrial > Soil >... | reverse complement strand
AAGCTGCCTGGCAAGGGCCTCATTGCCGGCACGTTCATCGGGCAGCAGGTACTGAAAGCGACGACTGGCAACGTGACCATCCCCGTGGTCGTCACGGTAGGCGATCCAGTCTTCGTTCAGCTCCCGACCGTCACCTTCAACACCACGGTTGGAGTGAATCCGGCGCCGCAGGTGATATCCGTAGCCAGCACCAGCACCGCTATCCGCTACACGCCCATCACCGCCACGGGCAAGGGTGGCAACTGGCTTAGCATTTCTCCTTCTGGCAACGCCTGTTGTTACACGCCCACGAGTGAAACCGTGAGCGTCAATTCCAGCGCTCTGGCGGCGGGAACTTACGTTGGAGAGATCAACATCCTCGAATACGCGAACCCCGCGAAGTCGATGACAATCCCGGTGGTTCTCAACATCCACTGACGAAATTGGTCCACAACCCAACAAACGCCGGACTGCATGCTCAGGCATGCAGTCCGGTTCTGCAGATAAGTCCAGCTGCGTTGTTCTGAAAATCGCGGAGAGTCGTCGCTCTCTAGCCAAGCCACTGCGGGTTCCGGACGGTGCCGTCAAACTGGTGACTAGTCTTATAAAGTTCGAACTGGCCTCCCTCCGCAGCCCTTGCCGTTTTTGCCAAAACAGCGGCAACCTGGGAAGCGCCCATCGGCTCAAAACCGCGGGCAGCGTGGAGAGCTTGCTGAAGGATCGGGAGCGAATCGCAGCCGGTGATGACGACACTGGTCGGAAGATTCATGGCGTATTGCAGACACTCGACCGGTGTAACGGTTTTGCTTTCGAGAATGACCTTATCGCCCATTGGTTTCATGCCGAGAACTCCGATTCCGTCCTTGGTCAACACTGGCAAGACCCTCTTCTCGAAACTGTTGAAGTGGGCGTCCATTACATTGAGAGGCATCTGAACGGCATCAAACGTGAATCCGTGCTTTGAGGCAGTGGCCAGCATGTTCAAATGAATGTCTGGACTCTTGTGGCCGGTGAAGCCGATAAAACGGATCTTGCCCGCTTTTCGGGCTTCCACCGCGGCCTCCATCCCTCCGCCTTCGGCAAAAATGCGGTCCGGATCGGAATCGCGAATCACTTCATGGAACTGGAGTAGGTCAATTCGATCCGTCTGCAACCGCCGCAACGATTCATGGAGTTGAGTTGTTGCCGCCGTTTTATTTCGGCCATCGATTTTTGTCATCAAGAAGGCCTTCTGGCGATAACCATCGCGCAGCGCTTTGCCCATTCGAATTTCGCTCTCTCCGCCGTTGTAGTCCCAACAGTTATCGAGAAAATTGATCCCTTCATCGATTCCGGTTCGAATAATGCGAATGCTCTCTTCGGGATCGCTCTGATTGCCCAGGTGATACCCACCGAGCCCGACGAGTGACACCTTCTCACCCGTGCGGCCCAGCGTTCGGTACGGCATTCCGCTTTTAGTATCCGGCTTCGCGGCTGCACTTATGCTTCCAGCCATCAACAAGGACACGGCCGTCATGCCGAGAAACTCTCTTCTCGTCACGGCGGGGTCATAATCTGCGGACACCGTGTCTTGTGTTGCGTCATGCAACGGCGATCGTCTGCGCTTCACCATCTCGGTCCCCTTTCCTCATTCAGACAAGCATTCTACCGCCACGTTGCATGGAAACCCATTGAGAGCCGGGTCCAAATTGGCAAAGGGCGGAGCCGAAACTCCGCCCTAATTGTTTACTCCAAATATTTATCTCGAACACGGTGCGCTCGTCGAGGGCGCCGCGCTCGTCCCGTCGGGCGAGGCCGCAGGTGGACAAGGCCTACCTGATGGCGTCGTTCCTGAGTCTCGGGCGTTCCGGAACTTCCCGGCTTATTCCCTGAAGTTGAGGGCGATGAACCCGAGTTCCGCTCACCGAGACCTTGCTCGCGGAAGGCTGTGTGCTACTTCCCGGCTTTGGTGTCGGCGAGTATAGTGCGCTCGTGTAAGGGCGGTAAAGTAACGAGCCGCAAGCAAGCAATCGCGATCGGATTATCCGAAGCGCGGGAAAAAGGCGCTAAAGTACCGAAGAAAAAAGCGGCCCCGAGTCACTGGTTCAGGAAGCTCCCATCGATGCCCATGGTGAAGCGCTCCTCCACGAGGGTGCTCTACGTCGCAATTGCAGCTAACATCGCAATCGCCCTCTCGAAGTATGCCGCGGCGGCCATTACCGGCAGTTCCGCGATGTTGGCCGGGGCTTTTCATTCCATCACGGATTCGTGCAACGAACTTCGTCTAATCTTCGGAATCAAGAGAAGTGCGCGCCCCCGGGTGAGTGGGCACGGAAAAGAGATATATTCTTGGTCGCTTGTGGTCGCGATTGTAATTTGGCTTGGGTGGAGGATTCTCCCTGCACGAATGGAATTTCCCGGCTCTCGAATCCGACGCCGACCGCGAAGCCGGCTTGGAATTGGATCGTTCTCGGAATAACATTTCCTCTTCGAAAGTTATTCCTGGCGAGTTGAGCACCATGACTTCATAACACGACGACGGCATGGTCCAAGTCTTTGGCGCGAGATGCGCGCGAATCTACCCGGGTGTCCGCATTTCGACACCCGCGTCAAGAGATTGAACATGGTCGTCGAACGGGGCGGGCAACGAAAATAGAAGAAAGGATGTCGTGGGCATCGAATACGCGCAGGTCCAGTGCAAACTCGCCGTCTCTCCGGGGGGGCACGCCCTCACGGGATGGCAAAAGACTTGCTCCTGTTCAATAGGGTCATCAGATTCAGAAGGGTCGCTCGGAGGAAAGTCATGAAAATCGGTGCCCGCTCGTATTTTCTTACCGCGGCAGTATGCGCTATTCCATGGATCCTTCCGTCTTCGAGGCTGGCAGCCCAGGACGCGCATTTTCACAACGCGCCAACGTCCAGCGTTCAGCTAAAGAACCCATACGCCGGGAAGTCCGCAGCTGTCGCAGCAGGCTCAAAACTGTATACGATGAACTGCGGCTCTTGTCATGGAATCGGTGGACGCGGAACCGGAAACATTCCCGCGCTATCGAAAGGGCCCACGCAATCAGTGCCAGACGGAGAGGTCTTCTGGTTCATCACAACCGGGTCTGTCAACAACGGCATGCCCGCTTGGGCCGGCCTGCCTGAGCAGAAACGATGGCAGATCGTCACTTACCTGAAGGCGCTCAAGAACTCCCAGAGCTCGCAAAAAACCGCTTCTGCATCTCCAGAGGAAAGGCCGGCCAATGTAAAGCCGGTCAAAACCAATGCCCCTCCGCCGCAACGGCCATTCACCGATTTCCGGTTTGAGGAACCTGGCAAAGTCCGCAAGATCACGGCGCAAGATCTTCCAGCGCCGTACGCCACCGAGTCAGCGAACAGAGGACCTCAGTTGGTTGCACGGCCGCGGGATGCATGGCCGAAAGCTCCAGCCGGATTCACCGTGCAGCAATATGCCACCGGCCTCGATAATCCGAGATTGATCCGGACCGCCCCGAACGGCGATTTTTTCCTGGCCGAGAGCAGCAGCGGCCAAATCAAAGTCTTCCGCGGAATCACAAGCGATGGTAAACCCGAGCTGACAGGCGTTTTCGCCAGGGGACTCAACCAGCCCTACGGCATCGCCTTCTCTCCACCGGGAGACAAACCTGAATGGGTGTACGTAGGAAACACCGACTCAGTGGTCCGGTTTGCATATCAAAATGGGGACTTAAAAGCGAGCGGGCCGGCGCAGCACATCGTCGACCTCCCTCATGGCAGCGGGCACTGGACCCGCGACGTGCGGTTCACAACCGACGGCAGGAAGATGTTCGTCGCTGTCGGCTCAGGGTCGAATGTTGACGACCCCGACACCACTCCGAATGAAAAGAATCGCGCCGACATCCTGGAGTTCAATCCCGACGGCTCAGGAATGCAAGTCTATGCGTATGGGATCCGCAATGCGGGAGGCGGGCTGGCGATCAATCCGAAGACGGGTGAGTTGTGGTGCTCGGTCAACGAACGTGACGGCTTGGGAGACAATCTTGCCCCCGACTACATCACTCATGTCGAAACAGGCGGATTTTATGGCTGGCCCTGGTGGTACATCGGCAGCCATCAGGATCCGCGCCATGAGGGTAAACATCCGGAGTTGAAAGAGAAGGTCATTGTTCCCGACGTGTTGCTGCAGCCTCACAACGCTTCACTCGAGATGACGTTCTACGAAGGCAAGCAATTCCCGGCCGAATATCAGGGCGACATTTTCGCATCCGAGCACGGTTCATGGAACCGATCGGTGCGCGCCGGATATGAAGTGATCCGCATACCTCTGCACCAGACAGACCGTGCGAGCGGCGAGTATGAAGATTTTGTGACCGGATTTGTAGTCGACAACCGATCCGTGTGGGGGAGGCCGGTCGGCGTCACCGTAGCTCAGGACGGCTCGTTGCTGGTGACCGATGACGGCTCGAACTCCATCTGGCGCATCAGCTACACGGGCACTGCCAACCAAAGCGCGAGTGACGGAAACCATGCCAGCCTCAGTTCTGCCAGCCAAAGTGCTGCAAGCCACGGTACGAAGCCCGCATCCGAGTAGAAGGCGCGCGCTTAAGTTATTGAGCGCGATCGCGACTTTGGGATTGTGCGCTTTCCAATTCGGAGACCAGAATGGCTTGAATAACATGCCATTCGAACAAGTGCCACCTTTGGTCTCCGATCTCGGAAAGGCGCGGAGATTGGCGAAGCAAGGGAACATTGATCTGCTCGTGGGACAGACGGTTCCGGGAAAGGCTGCGAGTCTTCGAGGTGAGATCACGGATGCGGATTGTTACCTCGGCAGCCGTACGCATGGTTATGACCATGCCTTCTGCGCCAAGATGTGCGCGGCGGCCGGCAATCCACTGGTATTTGTTTCCGACCAGACCGGGGAAATTTATCTCGTGCTCAGCGAACGGAACGGCACGCGGCTTCCAGAGAACGTTCTCGATCGTATCGGTGTTCCTGGGACCGTGGTCAAAGGTAAACTGCTCGACGCCGGCGGAATGCGCGCGCTGGCGATTGAAGGATTGGCGCCTTGAGCGCCGGCGTGACACGACGTTTGAATTAACAGTGTTGGAGGTCAATATGAGCAAAAAAGAAGTCTCTGCAAGTTTGGCTGGGAATATCTCGCTCGGCGGTGAAATTTCCGTCCATCGCCTCGGTTTCGGGGCAATGCGACTTACCGGTGACGGCATCTGGGGCCCGCCAAAAGACCGGAAGGGTGCGCTGGCAGTTCTTCGCCGTGCCGTCGAACTCGATGTCAATTTTATCGACACTGCAGATTCCTACGGGCCGCACGTAAACGAGGAACTGATTGCCGAGGCCTTGTTTCCCTACCCGCCCGGCCTGGTGATTGCGACCAAGGGTGGGTGGAACCGTCCCGGCCCGAATCAGTGGACCCACGATGCAACTCCCTCTCACCTCCGCGAAGCGGTCGAAGGCAGCCTCAAGAGATTGCGCCTGGACCGCATCGAAGTTTACCAACTGCACATTCCAGACCCCGTCGTCTCCTTCGACGCCTCGGTCGAAACTCTTGCCGAGCTGCGAAGTGAAGGAAAGATTCGCCTGGTCGCATTGTCCAACGTGACGCAAGAGCACATCGCGCGAGCGCGCAAAATTGTCCCCGTCGTCTCTGTGCAGAATCGCTATAGCTTTGCCGACCGCGAATGGGACTACGTAGTGAGCTATTGTCAGCACAATGGAATTGCTTTTATCCCCTGGTTCCCACTGGGAGCAGGCAAGGTGGCCGGGGAAGTGCTGAGCCGAATCGCGCAGGCGCACGGTGCGGGGCCTACCCAGATAGCGCTGGCGTGGCTCTTGCGACGATCTCCCATCATGCTGCCTATCCCAGGGACATCCTCGACCGAACATCTCGAGCAGAATGTCGCGGCGGCTTCTCTGCGCTTAGCTGAAGAAGAATACGAAGAGCTTTCCGGCGTCCCCGAGCTGGTGGGATCGCGATGAAAGAATTTGCCTTTTACAGGCGCGAGCTTCCACCATTCAGGAAATAGCGGAGACTCTATGAAACCACTTGGTACAAATCAGGCGAAACTCGGATTCATTGGCCTCGGTAACATGGGAAGCCGGATCGCAAAGCGCTTGCTTGATCACGGATACCAACTCTCCGTATACGATCGGGATCCAGCTAAGACGCAGGTCATCCGAACCCATGGCGCCGCCATTGCCCGGAACATTCACGAACTCGCCCACACTGCCGATGTAGTTCTCTCTTGCTTGACCAACGACGAAGCAGTTCGGAGCGTTTATGCTGAGCCCGATGGAATTTTCGCTGGGGCACAGCCAGGAACCGTCGTGCTGGAGATGTCGACAGTTTCTCCAGAAACCTCACGCGAACTGCACAGGCTCGGTGCCAGAGGTGGCATCGAGGTACTGGATGTTGCTATTTCGGGCAGCACTACCGCCGCCGAGCAAGGCATGCTGACGCTACTGGCAGGCGGCAACCGGGAACTGTTTCGCGCCGCTGAGCCAATATTCCAGGCGGTCGCAAAACAATACTTCCTTCTGGGCGGTCCTGGCTCAGGGACAGCGATGAAATTGGTCGTCAACACACTGTTGGGCGTTGGAATGCAGGCGATCGCGGAGGCTGTAGTCCTTGGGGAGAAAGCTGGTCTCAATCGCGAACTCTTGCTCGAAGTCCTATCGCAGACAGCTGTGATTGCACCGGCTCATGTGGGGAAACTGGCACGGGCCGCAATCAATGACTATAGTCCGCAGTTTCCCCTGCGCCTGATGAATAAAGACTTTCAGCTGATTCTGACCGCGGCGGCGCAAGAGCAAGTCCACATGCCGGCGACAGAAGCGGCGTTCTATGTCAATGCCGATGAACTCCGAAACGATGAGCTGGCACAAAATAATGAACAGGACTTCTCGGCTGTCCTGCGGCGAATGGAAGACCTTGCCGGCATCGCGGCTATTCACTCGGTCCCGATGACGAGTTGATCTGCGAGGGCGACGCGACTCAAAACGTGCCGGTACGAGCGGCCCGGGGATCGAACAGCGAGTATCCGTCTACCTGCAGACGAATGCCCGATTCGACGGCGCTGTCAGCGTCCGGATTCGAAACGGTAGCCGACCCCACGCAGCGTTTTCAAATAGCGGGGATGCCGTGGATCCCGCTCAATTTTCTCCCGCAGTCGCCGCACAAACACGTCAATCGAGCGCGGGGTGACGAAGGAACCTTCTTTCCAGACGGCGTCAAGCAACTGGTCGCGGGTAAAAACACGTCCCCGATGCCGGGCCAGATATTCGAGCAGCCGGAACTCGCGGACCGTAGTGAGTACGGTCCTGCCCTGCACGCGCACCGTCATCGAAGCGATATCAATTTCCAAATCGCCGAACTGAATAATCTCGTGACCGGGGGCATCCGGCTGAACGCGGAGGACGTTGCGGACGCGGGCAATCAACTCACGGGGACTGAAGGGTTTGGTGATGTATCCGTCTCCGCCCGCGTCGAAGGCCTGAAGGCGATCTGGCTCCTGAGTTCTGGCGGAAAGAAAAATGATTGGCGTCTTCCCCAGTCGTTCGTGCTGACGGATCTGGCGGCAGAGATCGAAGCCGCTCATCCCGGGAAGCATAATATCGAGAAGAAACAGCGCTGGGTGGGCCATGGCTGCCATGGGAACAACTGGCGCCCCGGAGAAGAATGTCGAAACCTCGTATCCAGCAGTTCGCAGGTTGTGTTCAATCAGGCGAGACACATCCGGATCATCTTCCACGACGTAGATCAGATCCGGGTAGCGCGGTTTGTCTGTCGCCTCCAAACGATCCATGGCCAGAAGGAGAGCCTCACGTGCTCTCAGAACTCACTTAGATAGCCCCAAACTGACACTAGTAGGACTCTGTTGCAGCAATGTTGCACCAGTGTTAAAGGAGAGTTAATTTGGTCGACGGCGGTTTTATTCGCGCGTTCGATCACGAACTCTAATGCTGCAGCTGTCCGACAATCACCCCTGGGTGTCCGTTCAGCGGTGAAGTGTCGATATAAAAAAACTTCGATTGATTAGTCACCATGTATGTATTGCCGCCCCAGGTGCCGGAGCCGTCGGCGCTCCAGGTGTACTTGAAAAGATCGAATTGCTGAAGTGAGAACAGGCCGGTGAGATCGCTCGAATCCAGGTATGAAAGGCCGCCGCTGAATATACCGTTGGGCGCTGGAAACGCCTGGCCCTCGATCACCGTGGATTGCGGATCTAGCATTTCTTCGGTTGCCAATCCGTACGCGTAAGAGCTGGCAGCGAACGGTGAAAATTGGTATCCCGGAGGATACGAACTTGTCTGGAACTCCATCGTGCCGGAGGCTGCCGACGCACCCGTGCCTACAAGATATCCGGTGATGCCGCTGGCCGATGGAACGGCGTATCCCACCACCGGAACGCCGGTTCCTGCGAAGCTGAAGCGGCCGGTAACGGGATCGATCGCATATTGCGCCGAAACGGTCGTGGCGTTCGCGGTGCCCCCGCTTCGCTCATAAGTGGTTCCGCTCACAGCGGCGGAGCCATCAAAATGGAGCACGCCTATTCCGACGTCGGGGCTGCCGGGAACACAGCCTCCAAAGCGGTAAATGTGGCTGTTGCTTAGCGTCGCTTGCGAGAAAGGACCAGTGCTGGCGGTGGCTTCTCCGGCAATTAACGGGCGCCCGATCGCGGGGACCTGCGCCGAATTGAAGATCAAATGATTGGCGTCTACGACGTAGTAGATCAAATCGTAGGTTGCGGCTCCGGCGCTGAGCGTCGCCGTGCCCCGGCCGTTCGAGTCCGCCACGCCGATTGTGCCGCCGCCGGTTAATGGACCGGAAAACGAGCCGCCATCGTTCACGTCGACTGAGACAGAAGTGAACGACCCGGCCTGCGCGGTCGCCGTGCCCGCCGCGGCGAAATGATTTGTGCCCGTATCCCAGCCGGAGAATCGAAAGGCAAAAGGGCCGACCAGGGGCGTCGCGAATACTGTGCTGTCCTGAACGCGGAACGACCCAGTGCCCCGCGTTCCGGTTCCATTTGCGTCATCGAACTCGAGGATGCGACCGTCCGTGAAAGGAACGGTAGAAGCGTTGGGCGTCGCCGTAGTAGGGGCGACGTTAAAGTGGGCGGTGGAACTCGAAGTGTTGAGCGTCAGGCAGCCGCGATAGGTTTGGACGTCGCTGGAATTGTTCGTGACATCGAACAAGATCGAGCTTCCGGAGGCAAGCGCTTGTGCCAACTGCACTCCGCTGGAGCGGATGATGTCTTCCACGCCAGTAAGATTGCCGCTCGAGTCCGCCGTGAAACTGCCGGAAAAAGTGACCGGGCCATCCGCGTCGAAGCCGGAGAATATGAACGCATAAGGGGTGTTGGCCCGCAAAGAATAGCTGGTCCCGCTCTGGCACTGGTAGTCGGCCGGCAAGTTCAGACCAGTCTGGAACTGAATGAGATCGCTATTAGAGGGCGGAGAGGGCAACGGAGCGGGATAGATTCCCTGTGCGGGAACCGGTGTCTCGCTATCTGTTACCTGCACCGCGAAGCTATACCCCCCCGAGGGAAAGTTTGCGGGCGGATTTGCTGAGATCACCCCGCTCGGACTTAAACTCGCCCATTGCGGCAGTGAAGGGCTGCCCGGCGCCAGACTCCAGTTGTAAGGTGGAATGCCACCGCTCACCTGGAGTTGGATCGGTGCGTAGGGCTGGCCCGGGAGCACGTTCATCACCGTGGGCGTTGGCACTTTCAGTTGGTTGGGCGCCACGTTGATGTTCAACGACAAGGTTGCGCTGTTGCCGGTGGCGTCTGTGGCCGTGAGTGTGAAGGGGTAGATGCCGGCCAGGGTCGGTATCCCGATGATTTCGGTCGAGGACGTGGCGCCGGTTGGGGGCGTTGTCGTGGGTGCCAAATCCAGCCCGAGCGGCAGCGAACTCGCACCTAGCGACCAGGTGTAAGGACCCACCCCTCCCGCTACGCTCGCCAAGCACGTAACCTGTTGGACGAAGCTGATAATCGGCTGCTGAATGCAGGTGTAATTCGCATTCAGAAAAGCGGCAGCCAGGTCCGAGGAAGTTGTGATCGCCACAAGCGGCGGATAGATAGTGATTGGAATCGCCGCCGAGCGCGTCGCGTCGGTCACGGAAGTTGCGGTGACCGTCACTTGCGCGGGCGAGGTGACGCCTGTGGGCGGGGTAAAAGTCACCGACAAAGCTGTCTGACCCGATAAGGTTCCGGTCGGACCATTTTTGACAGCTGGCGCCAGGGTCCAGGTGACGCCCGCATTCGAGGAGTCGTTTGTTACCTTCACCGTGATCGTGAGGGTCTGGTTCAGATTGTCGTCGATTGCCGCGGCTCCAGCTGGAGAAACAACCTCAACGTTAATTCCTGGAACGATGCAGCAGTCACCGCCACCGCCACCGCCACTCTTGCCGCCGCCACAGCCGCTAAGAAACATAAGAAGAATGACGAGACCACAACCAAGATATTTCACGAAGTCTTTTTCTCCATATTAGAAGCTCGCTGCTAGAAGATCAGTTTCAAGGCAAACTGCATAGTGCGCGGACGATGCGCATTAACCGGATGCAGAAACGCGTTGCCGGTCAGGCAATCGGTTTGGGAGTCGCCGGCTGCGTTGAATGCTTCAACACCGTAACAACTGACCGTGTTGTTGGCGCGGTTTCCGAAATTCGGGCTGGGGTCGTAAACCCGGAACTGGGTATGGTTGAAGACGTTGAACACCTCCGAGCGGAATTCAAAGCTGGTGCCTTCCTTTATCTTGAAAGTCTTCATCAGAGTCATATCGAAATTCCAGCGCGCGGGGTTGTTCAGCAGGTTGCGTCCGGCGTCGCCGAAGGTCAGTCCGCGCGGCGCCGCAAATGCCGCCGGATTCCCCAGCGCCGGGCCAAAGCTCTTCGGGTTATCCGCCCCGACCGGTGCCCGGTCGTGAATATTGCCCACCACATCCGGGAATGAAGCGACGGAAGAGATTCCGCCGGCGGCCCCGGCATTGTCGGGAACTGAAATTCCGAGGGCGCCGTAGCCGCTGTTGATCACAGTAAAGGGAGTTCCACTCTGAACCGTGGTCACGCCGGACAGCGCCCAGCCTGCCAGCAAGCTCGTAGCTGCGCGATCAAAAAAGCCGGCCGAAGCGGGCGCCTCCGGCTCCGGCTCATCTTTTGCCCAGGCGCGCACCCGGTTCGAATCGAACTTGAGATTCGGCAGCGTCCAGGTGTAGTTGATGTTCAACAAATGGCGCTGATCGAAGTTCGAGCTGGCCTTGTTAGCAGAAGGCACCAGCGTATTGACGATCGTGGTGTCGTTCCGATCGGAGGAATCGTCGATTGAGTGGCTGTAGGTGTAGGACATATCCACCGTAAGCGGGCCGCGCGTTTTGCGCAACGTGGTCTGGAAAGCGTGGTAGTTTGAATCGGCCACATTTTGCAAAGAGAAAATCTTCTGCAGTCCGCGATATGGCCGGTACGCATTGATCGGCGGGAGACCCTGCGCGTTTACGTACTCGCAGGCGGCAAGCAGATTGATGTAGGCGGGTTGCGACTTATTGATGGCAACGCCGTTGACGAAGAAGACCGGGTTATTGACGTTGTTCGAAGGATTTGCACAATCGCTGGCTCCGAAAACTTGCTGGTTATTGAGGATCGGCTGATTCGGACCGTAAGGATTGCCATTGAGGAGAATGCCACTGTCACCCTGCGAGCTGACTGGCGAGAAAGAATTCGGTTGCTCCACCGCGGTCAGGTGCGTTCCCTTACTGCCGACATAGGCCACTCCCAGCACCAGGCTGTGAGAGAGTTCGCGCTGCACTCCGAAACTCCATTGCTGCACGTAAGGCCATATTGCTTTGCGGGGAATGGAGGTTACATCAATTGGATAGGCGCCTGGTCCCGACGGACAGGTGACGCTCGGGTTCCCGATACCGCCGATGCATGGATAGGCAGAGACCGCGCCGCCCCCTGAGGGCGCCAACTGCGTCATCGTGAAATTAAGAGGAGCGCTGCCCACCAGCGAACCGGTGTTGGCCTCGCTTCCCGTGCCATGCTCAAAGAAAATGCCATAGCCGCCGCGAATCGAAGTGCGCCCATCTCCGCGAGGATCGAACGCAAATCCTATTCTCGGCGCGGGGTTGAAGCGGTGCGCCTTCATGCAGGTCGAGGGCAGGCCGGAAGCGAAAGTTCCGCATTCGACTAGTCCATTAATAAGGAACGGGCTGACATCGCCGGGTCCGGTTGGAACCGGAATTATCTTGCCCTTGTACTTCAGACGGCCGTCCTGGGTAAACTTTAGAAGTTTGTCGGGCGCTACGAACTTTGTGGGGTCCCAATTCCACGCCTCTTCGTTATTCTCGTGGTAATTGCCGAACAAACTGAATCGTATGCCCATGTTTATCGTCAGGCGCGAGCTTACTTTCCAGTCATCCTGGACATAAGGCTCATAGATTTCATAACGATTGTGATATTTGAGCTGCGCGCTGTCTTGCTGGAACGAACTGATGGCGCCGGTCAGAAGATTGCTGTATTCGTTTCCGGTGAAAAGATTGGCATTGCCGAAGTTGCTGAAGCTCAACAGACCCTGCACGTCACCGGTATTGGG
>Ga0210399_10003315_pt1 | contig 12555 bp, 12 predicted proteins | sample IncBWC14MmetaG_FD_150865 | JGI IMG/M metagenome (GOLD analysis project Ga0210399, IMG submission 150865) | Forest soil microbial communities from Barre Woods Harvard Forest LTER site, Petersham, Massachusetts, United States - Inc-BW-C-14-M | ecosystem: Environmental > Terrestrial > Soil >... | reverse complement strand
TCGGAGTCACAAACGCGACGACCGGGCCGCGACCCGCCTTTGGTCGCGGCCCCTCAAACGAGTCTTGTTTCCTCGGGATAGGATACTCACCTGCCTATACACGCATGTATCCTATCCCGCACTAAGTCAGTGACCTGTACTTGCCCAGGTTAAAATCCGAGAGGAATCTGAGAACATTGCTGGAAGTTGGGTTCAAAAGGTCAGGGGAAAAGAATGCGACCCGTTACACTCTGGGTTTAGTTGTGGACACTGACGGAAAGGTGCGGAGTGTGTGGGTGGTTCGTCCACTAGGCGAAGGCTTGGATGAGAACGCGATCGACGCTGTCAAGAAATGGAATTTCATGCCTGCCACAAAAGACGGCAAAGCTGTACCGCTCCTGATGAACCTCTCGATCGGGTTTCGTCTCAAGATTGTGCTCCTTGACTGACGTAAACAGGCGTCAATTACACTTATCGAGAAGTGGCCCCACCGGTGGTTTCATTTCCGAAACGCCGCCATCTCCGCTGCCATCGCTGCTCTCGAAGCTTGCTTATCATTGGCGTGAGCATAGACCATCGTGTTCTGGATGTTGCGGTGCCCGAGCAACTGTCTGAGCAGGGCAATATCCATGTTGCCAACCAGGTGACTGGCTCGGCTATGCTTCAATATGTGTACGAACCGCTTGCTCCCCGGGATACCGGCACGCTTTGCGATGCCTTTGAAGATCCGATGTACTTGTTCACGAGACAATTCTCCCCCCTTCTGTGAAGTGAAAAGAGCCCTGCTACCGTCATCCGGTCGAACCCTGAGCCAAGCCCTGATCGCTTTGACCTCATCGAGCAATGGTTCGCCCTTGTGCGGCATCAAGGGCTGTATCGTGTGCAGACTGCCCTTCTTCCGTTTGACATCAATGCAGTCGTCCTTCAAGTCTCCTAGGGTCAGGGCAGCAGCCTCAGATGCCCGCAGCGCGTGTTTATAGCTGACCAGGATCATTGCGAAATTACGGGCGCTTTCCTTCTTCGCCGTCGCCAATACAGCCAGCAGTTCCTTCTCGGTTAGAAATTCCATGATCGCCTCCGTCCCTAATAATATCACACTATAGTTGTTCTGTGACATTATATTTCAATTCAGCCCATCTAAATCCCGTGTTTGCGATCAAGGGCGAAGGGGCATTTTCAACTGTAGTGTGACATTTAAGCGTTCTGAGGCTCACTGTAAGGCTGGAGTACCAGACCGGGGCGAGTGTTGCGGATCTTCTGGATCGTTGTCTAGAGCGAGGTACTACTTTACGAATTTTGGCCGACCATGCCCGTGCTCCAACCTCCTTGCCCCCATCGCGCCCGTCCGGAAGTCACCTGGTGATACCTTCATCAATGGCGCCTCGCCATCCATCACGGCATGACTCAGCGACCGAAGATATACGCCGCACCCTCCGCGGTGTTGGAGCCTACCGCTTGGCCGGGTGCTCCAACAACAACAGTTCCGCTGTTGATCGCCACTGGGAATCCGAAGCTATCAGCCGACGCGCCATTGGAGCTTATGAGTTTGGCCGTAAACTTTGAGGTTGTAACCCAGCCGAGCAAAGGCTCAGTGTACATGTATGCAGCGCCTTGATCTGGATTCCCACCAATGGTGGCACCAGAAGCTCCGATAGCTACAGCGCGACCGCTGACGGAGACTGACTCTCCAAACTCGTCCCAGTCTGCACCGTCTGAAGCTGTCAGTTCCGCAGTTTGCGTCCCATCGACCCAGCCACCTGACGGCGCAACAAACACATAAGCCGCACCCGGCCCGCAACCGCTTTGAGTGACGGGCGCACAATAGGCGCCTACCAAGACTGTGCTGTTGCTGATGGAGACTGAAGCGCCGAACGCATTGCCTGCCAAGGCATCTGACGCTGTCAGCTCTGCCGTCTGTGTCATGTTTGCCCAGCCTCCCGCTGGTTTAACAAACAAGTAGGCACTCCCAGGTTGAGCATTATTGTTTCCGTTGGGCTCGCCAACGACGACCGTGTTCCCGCTTACGGAAACGGAACTCCCGAAGTTATCGTCTCTCGTGCCGCCTAGGTCGGAAGCCGATAGCTCCGCAGTGTAGTTGCCAAACGTGTTCGTCCATCCGCCGATTGGTTTGACGAACAAGTATGCTGAGCCTTGGCTATCCGACCCGGAGAACGGGGCTCCCACTACTATCGTGTTGCCGCTGATAGCTACCGACCAACCGAAGCCGGTAGCATTGTAGGGGCCAATCAGTTCGGCTGTTTGCGTCATCAAGGCGGGCCAACCACTCTTCGGCTTCACAAAAACATAAACGGCCCCGAGGCGAAAGGCGCCAACAACGATTGTGTTTCCGCTAATCGCCACAGAATACCCGAATTGGTCACCTCCAGCAGCATCCGAGGCGATTAGCTCGGCAGTCTGAGTCGCATTCGTCCAGCCACTAATCGGCTTCACGAAGACGTAGGCTGCGCCCTGCTGTGGCTGAGAGATCGAGGCGTTTGGCGCTCCAACTACTGCCGTGCTGCCACTGAATGAAGCAGAGTTGGCGAAATGGAAATTCGCCGTTCCGTCCCAGGCAGACAGCTCGGCAAGTTGTGTGATGGGGTTTTTGTTCAATCCGAACATCGGAGAAGAACCCAAAGTCCGACCTGAAGCAATCGGGAAACTCACTAATGTCGAAAGGATAAACGCTATCGAATACAAACAGCGAGTATTCAAAGTCATGATGCGCTCCGTGTTGGGGGGAGCGGCAGCATCTTTGCAACGGCCCTTGGCTGCCGTGATTCGCCCAACATTATGCGGTACTCGGTTCGAGGCCGCAAGGAGAATGTTACATATATCCGATTTGTAGGAAATAGGCGACAGCGGATCATGCAAGGGGATGTCCGAAGACCTGCTCGTCCGCTTGGGATACCGCATTCAGAAGCTGCGGAAGAGGCGCGGCTGGACTCAAGTTGTCATGGCTGAGAAAATCGGGCTTGATCGCAGTTTCATCGCGGACGTTGAGCGGGGAAAGCGCAACATCTCCATTCTGAACCTCGACCTCATCGCCAAGGGCTTCGAACTCTCTTTGTCCCGGCTCCTGTCCAAACTCTAGCCGGGGCGTGGCCCAACCCCCGAGGCGCCGTTCGCGAGAGCCGGTTTCCCTTGGTGATACCTCTCCCAGTGTCGCGGATCGTATCTGGCGAGGGATGGTAATCGTTGAACGAAGAGAAAAACAGATCACAAAGATTCGGCGTCAGATTGAGGAATCTAGATCGCACAGAATCTCTCGGTTGCTAAACACTTCATAAGCGCAATAGCCCCGATCAATAACGAGCCGACACAGTTTCGAGATCTAATCACCAAGGTTCGCGATGTAACTGCAGGTTAACAAGAGTATGCAAAACAGACTGAAAGCCAGAAGGATAATCACGTACCCAGCCTGAAAGCCGTAGGTCCACCACATGTGGACGCCCCAGTATAATTCGGCACCTCCGGGAAGGAGTGCGGTACCAATGGCGCTAATGACACCCATTTCTCTGTAAGCCACTAATATCGTTATGCAGTGGACGACGAAACCAAGCGGCCAAACAAGTGCCACGCCGAATGCGGCAAGACGCTTAATTGTGTTTTTCACGGGCGCGATTCTACCACGAAGTATTATGCGTATGACGTTGCACCAGGACGGCGATGGGGAGGGGATCTTGGTCTTCGATCCAGTGGACCCCGGACAGGCGAAGCTGGCGATCAAATGTGTGAAAGCCAAAGCAAAACGGCAGATGAGTCACGAAAGGCTAGCCGCACTGTCAGAAACCCTCGTTAAAGCTCGGAAAGCCTGTCAGGAAGGTGTGTTCTAGACCCTAGAATCGCGAGACAGGTACGGGATGACGGGATGGGATCTGATTCGTTCGGCCCCGGCGCGGATCGAACGGTACCTATCGGGCAGTCGAACCGTTCCACTTGTCCCGCTGTCTGGATGAGCAGATGTTTCGATATAACAACCGGAAAGACGAAAATGGGCGTAAACTGACTGACGCCGAGAGATTCACCTTGGCCTTATCGCAGATCGCGGGGAGGCGGTTAACCTTTGCGGAGGTGACTGGCAAGGTGGGAGAAACGGCGTTCTAATCCTTGGCGCGGGAACGGTCTTCCGCTTCCGTGTCTTCGCCAGTTTTTAGGCGTCTAGTTTCGCCTTGATCTCGGAATGCGGCACGTACAAGTCGCTGCATAAAATTTGTGAACCTGTCGAAAATCGCCCGTGGGATTCTTCGCGGGAGCCTTGGGGCGAGTCGGCATCTGTTCCCTCATCTAGAGGGAAGGATGCCGTGTTGTGCGAAAAGTCAACTAGTTGCTCTGGAAAGCCGGGAATCCAGCGTTATGATCGACTCCATAAACATCAACAATTTCCGCTGTTTTAAGAGCTTGGAAGTGCCTGAGCTAAAAAGAGTAAATCTTCTTGTGGGCAAGAATTCAAGTGGTAAAAGTGCGTTCCTGGAAGCACTCTTTCTAGCCTCAGGCTCATCGGCTGCACATACTGTTTTTACCCTTAGAGCTACACGTCGAATGGGGAATCAAGTAGTCAGGCCGACTGATGCGCAAACCTATCGTGGTTTGTGGGAGGACTTGTTTTTTGACTTCGAGGAAAAAAAACTCTCGATCAAAATTTCCGGGAATCCCAACTCCGACAGCCGCACACTTTCGATTGAATACACGCGCAGTCAAGCACAAGAGTTGCCTTTTGGAAAGCAGTCGGTATCCAGTTTGAATCTGGAGCAGGCTACCGCAATGCCCCAGATTGAATTTAAGTGGAAACGTACTGGATACCAAGAGATACTTTCCCAACCAAAATTCACTAACACTGGCCTTGAAACTGACACCAAAGAAGTCAGTTATTTCCCGAGCATTTGGTATACCCCCGGAGCAACTGAGCTACCGGACGAAAATGCCAAGCGATTTTCGGAATTGGACAAGCGAGGCGATGGGAAACTAGACCTCGTGAAGGCAGCGATCTATAAAGAATTTCCTTACATAAAAGGTCTCTCCATTCAATACCATGCTGGGTTCCCAATGATGTTTGCAGAACTAGACAAGAAACCTCGCAAAATGCCTGTGGCTCTGCTTTCAGACGGAATCAATAGGCTTTTAGGGATATGTGTTAGCTTGGCATATTTCGCTGGCGGAACAATGCTCATCGACCAGCTAGAAGATGGTTTCCATTATCAACTGCTGCCCTCAATATGGAGTTCTGTGTACAAGCTGGCTACGGAATTTAAGGTCCAATTATTTATCAGCACCCACAGTAGGGAATGTATGGATGCGATGCTCCCCGTAATTCACGGCCACGAAGATGATTTTTGCTTACTGCGGGCATCTCGGACAGACGGAGTTGGTTGCGCGATTACATCGTTAGCGGGGAGTTATCTGGAAACCGCCTTGGAGCAAGAATTTGAAGTGCGATGAGCAAGGCCAGCGCAAGGCTGAAAACTTTAGGCCGGAAAGTCCTTTTGTCGTAGTTTGCGAAGGTCTTCACGAGTCGGGTCTTGTCTGCGCTCTCCTTCGGCATCTCGGCATACAAAACTGTGATGTGACTTTCCCTAAGAAGAAAATGGGTAAAGACGGCATTTCGGAGGTAGTCGGCTTGCTCGTTAAAGAGGCTGGCGTACATGGTATTGCAGTAATCAGGGATGCTGATGGGAGTGCGGCGGCGGCATTCACGGCAGCATGTTCGGGATTCACTGCCCCATACGAAACCCCACCACACCCTTTCGCTATCCATCGAGGGAGACACCGGAAAAGTGCCGTATTCCTTATGCCCGGCAACGGTAGGAACGGAGCGACGGAGCATCTTTTGTTCGACGCCTTTGCTGCCTCCCATGCCGCATTAGCCCAATGCATTGCGAACTTTGAAGCATGCGCTATAAATACCGCAGGTTGGGCAGACAACGATAAGGCTAAGATGAGAATGCAGTGCGCTGTCGCTTCTTTCTGTGAAGCCGATCCGCAATGCTCACTCGCATTTGTCTGGCACAAGGGAATATACAACCCGCTGCATGTTGCTAGCCCGATCTTCACAGAACTGAGCGATTTTCTCGCAGACTTTTCCAGTTAGTCAGTCAGCTATATTGTTACCAATATAACGCTTGACAATTGCCTTTATACCTCAATCATCTTCTGGATTTCGGCGTAGAAGGCTCGAACTTCAGTCCACACTTCGGGCACTTCATCTCAGTAAAACTCACACGCTGCGTTTCGTTCGGTGGAATGGCGTATCCACACTTGGGACACGTCGTTGTTAATGATGCCATCACCTGTGCTCTGTCAATCTTTCTGCTCATAGCTACTTGAGAATCTCAAAAACGACAACCAAACGTCTTCATCACCGTTCTCCACTAGAATGCTGATTGTTTACCGCCGCAGAGTTCGATAGCGTGGCGTAACGCTTTCGCAAACTTTTCTGCATGCTCAGGGTCTCTGAACTCAAAATCAAATGCCGAGGACGCCGACAGTTGGAGAATCTTTGGCAACTTCGGATTCTCTTTCCATTTAGAAGCCGATGCCCAAACCCTGTCTTTGTTGTTGGTCGTTTCTAGATGAACGTTGATTATAGGATTCCTCTGAGTACGTTCGTGGACGTTCACCTTCACGCTACTTGGGTCGATGTTGCGAAGATTAAACTGGTATTCAATATCGTATTCGCCGTCTTGAGGGCTGTGCATACTGTAGGTTATTTGCGAATCAACGTACAGACTGCAGGGTTCATCTCCCTTTAGAACGAGTTCTTGGTCTTTGCTCTTACTGTGAAGGAACCCATAACTCGACAGCGTTCCTTGCATAAACTGCAACGTGTCATTCAGAGTCGGAGTTTTGTCCTGACTCCATGCGAATGTTGCCAGCCGAAGCGATATCAGTACAATGAAAATCATCCTCATCGTGCCACCTTCGCCCTGTCGGAGGTTTTTCATGGGCGGAATTGTCCCACCAAGGATCGAATATTTCAATCGCGCCCGTGCCGATGCGAAGCAAGCGTTCGGACTACTCAGAACCGAGCGTACCAATCGCGGAAACATTGAGAGAGAAAATGACGCTGGCCGTGACATTGTGCATGTAAAGGTCATATTGGTCAGGGTGAGCTGTGGAAAACCATGTCAATTGTGAACCGAGATTTATGATTCGGCTGACAGTCTTGTCGTAGGCGAAAATTGAATAGGAGACGGCTTCAATGTGCTTTCCAACTTCTCCCACCCCGTTAGCATCGTCCAGCGTGCCTAGATTGAATTCGAGCAGCATGTCACTCTTCTGGTGAGACTGCGCCTGCCATTCCCCTATTTTGGCGTACCCTCGATAACAAAAACCTTCCGTCGATTTCAAACGTCGTTCAAGCCTGTCCACGAACAAGAGGTCAACGGAACTTGGCACCTGAGGCGTAACCGTGTTGTTGACAATCCAGAGATTAGAGCACGCTTTCTTTTGTGCCAAGACTGCTTGACTGAAGAAGGTCACCGATGCCAGCAGCGTAGCGGCTAGGACTACAAAGCCTTTCATATTCACTCCTATCCCTCAACGCATGTAGTTTTATTCCTTCCCGCATACAGTATCAATCCGTTTCATGATTTTCTCAGCCCACTGAATACTGGCATCAATCAACTTGTCCGTTCGTGGGCTTCCTTGAGGAGTTCCGAACAGGTCATCTGCTGTCTGCATGTGCAGACTCGCAAGAATCGCTGCCATGATTCCGATCACCCGCTTGCGTCCTTCGTCCATCCGCACATCGTACCAGATTCGCTTATTGTTCGCTTAAATCTAATTTCCCATAAAACCCGTAAGTACAAGAAACAAAAGCGTAAATAAACGGGATTGCATTTGACGCAAAACTAGCACGTCAAGTACCATTCCCGGTTATGGCCAAGAAACGACTGGACTTTATGAATGCGCTCAAAGCGCATTGGAGCATCAAAGTGGTTTTTGCAATCTGGGCATTATTTGGGATCGGGTCCACGGTGCTCACTTATGCTCCGCAATCGTGGCAAAGCAAAGCCTATATGGGCCAGTACCTCCCAGAAATATCTTTATCGACTTGGATGATTGGCGCTCTAGTTTTACTTGTAGTGTTTCTCTTTGAGGCGGCATTTAAGGCTTATGCCTCAGCTCACGAGTCGCAGCCTTCAACAACTACGCAGTCATCTCCTGCACCAGTTCAACTTGGGATTTCTCCCGCCTCCGGTGGCAATGCGACCGCACGCATAGGGGACATCATTATTAATACGGCCCCGCCTCCTACGCCTCCTGCACCCCGAGCAGTACCACTTCCGCGTAAGGAAAAAATAGTTCATATAGAACCGCCTGTGCCATTACTGGACTGGGTTCGAATGGATAATGAAGAGATATGGAAGAAGTCAGGGCCTCGGGGAGGAGGAGTCCAAGCTCTGCTTTTGCCGTTTTATTTCGACCCACACAAGTCAGATTCCGGCCTATATATGGAGTACACAAAGGTGCATTTGGAATTCACGCCCGACGATTTGAGCTTGGGGAAATTTAGGGTAGACCACGGTTGTTGGTTAAATGAGACATACAATACGACCACTATTAGTTTGGGTGAGACAAAGCATCTCGTGCTCGTATTGGAAAGCCCAGATGATTCCGACCCTCCATGGGCTGTATCCACAAATAGGACTGGGTACGATTGGTACAAGAAACACGACGTATCCATGGAACTTATTAAGCTCCCTAGAGTACCCTATTCAATAAAATCTGTACTTATCTGGGGAGGAAATTCTGAATTCAAAAGAGTGTATACATTCAAGTTAGACTTGACTAAGCGGCTTTCGTGAGTTCCTTGTATTCGAGGTTTTCTGAATGAATGAGTTTCAGCATCGTATCCCGAAACGGAACGGATTCTTGTGTGGTGTTTCCGATGAATTTCCACAGAAGAGTTGATCTAGCCCGTGCTCTCTAAGCAATTTCAGGAGAACAGAACATGACGGTAAAAGGGAATTTCGGAGTGAATCCCGCTGTCACAGTGCCAACGGAAGCCATAACCACAGACCACGCAGTTGTACTGATCGAGGCACGATGAAGCGGTAACGGCGCTGCGCCTGATTCAGTCGGACAGCATTCAAGTGAAACGGACGATGGACCAAAAACCCTGGGTGCCTGAATCAAGTCCGGGTTCGTCAATCGTTCATGTAGAGCCTAGTAAAAGTTTGTGAAAATGGGCACCCGATTGTGAGTTTGTCATTGCGTTAGAAGCCTTATGAACCGATCACAACGAATCGTTCTAATCCTTCATTGGCTGTTGATCGTATACTGCGGTGTCCTGGCAGCTTGTTTGCTTGCTGCGGCTCGATGGCACTGGCTACCGTGGCGCAATGCATTAATTGGAGCATTTGTCGTCTGTTTGGGCGCATGGATATTTCGTCCGCAAACACCGCCCCCTTAGCGGTAACACTGAGTTAAGACACTACCTCGTTCTCACCCACGATAGCCACCATCGCTGCACGGTGCTATGCTTTCCGGTCGCAACTGCAAACCGAGGGGCAACATGAGTCTGGAAGCCATCACCAAGCAAATCAGGGATTGACTTGTCTCTAACTCCTACTTTGAGCCGACAGATTTGTCTGAGGATTTAATTCCCGTCCCGTCCGTTTGAGTGATTACCTGAACAATACTTGCTTCCCCTGTTCGATTGTAGGGATCGCCACGAAAGGTCGCATATTCAGTGGTGCTGCCAAGCGTATAGCCTCTGAAAGTTATCGACCATTCGCAACAGTGGGTGAAAAGTCCACTATAGCGCATCTCGCCAAATGGAGCGACAGGGCTGTTGGACGTAACGTTGGCCGTGAACGTAATAAATTCGCGATACTTCGAAGGGTTCGGATTTGACATGAGCGTGACAGTAACCGGCCACTTGGATACCTCTATATCAAAACCACCATAACTGGGGTAGAAACTCTGGTCCCCTGCGTATTGGGCTTTGATTAACTCCGTGTATTGCCCCTCCAGTCCCCGGAGGCCTACGACATTGTTGGTGGTGAGGATCGCAACTCCCGATTGCAACGTTCCACACCCTAAGCTAGTTATGGGGCTTTCGAAACACACCTGCTCCCCGTCTGGGATCACTCCTCCGCCTAGAGATGTGACCGTGGCCGTGAAAGTAATTGGCTGTCCAGCATAAATCCCTGTCGGCGAGGCCGTAATCGTGGTCTTTGTCGGAACAGTGTTGGCCCCAACGCCGGTGAGCGAAACAGTTTGCGGGCTGTTCGACGCATTATCCACGAAGGTCAGGGTGCCAGTTTCCGTTTCGAGAGCATGAGGGTTGAACGTGACAAAAACATCGCAGTGTGTCCCTGGCTTGACGCCCGCTGCACAGTGATTTACAGGGAGCGCGAAGTATCCGCTGATTGAAATGTTGGATACTGTGAGTTCTGAATTCCCAGTGTTCTTCAAACGTACTCGTTGTTGGGGGCTCGTTTGATCGACCAAGACTTGACCGAAATTCACGGTCGTGGGAGACACTACTCCGTAGGGGCCGGCTGTCGTCAAATAGATCTTGGACACGAAGGCGTCGGCGTCAGCACAGGCACCGGCGGAACAGACTGTCTGGAAGGCACCCGGCGTGACGGGAAAGTTGGCTGAACTGGTCCAGCCGGTGACGTATGCGTCGCCCGCGCTGTCCACCGCGATGCCGTCACCTTCCTGACCATAAATGAAGTTGCTGCCACCCAGATAAGTGGCGTAAATCAAGGCCGAGCCTGCGGCGTTGATTTTGGCCACGAAGGCGTCGAAGCATTGTCCGTTGTTGCCGAGGCCGCAGACTGTCTGAAAGGCCTTGGGCGTGACAGGGAAGTCGGTCGATTCGGTGTAGCCGGTGACGTAAGCGTCGCCTCCGCTGTCCACAGCGATGCTGAAACCATAGTCATAGTTACTGCCGCCAAAATAGGTCGAGTAGACCAAGGCCGAGCCACTGGGGTTGATTTTGGCCACGAAGGCATCGCTATGTGCGCAATTGTCGTTGCCGCCGCAGGTCGTCTGAAAGACACCGGGCGTGGTGGGGAAGTTGGTTGAGTAGGTTAGACCGGTGACGTAAGCGTTGCCGGAGTTGTCCACGGCGATGCCATAGCCATCGTCAGGCGCGTTGCCACCCAGACAGCTAGAATAAACAAGACCCGACCCTGTGGGGTTGAGCTTGGTCACAAAGGCGTCGAAGGAATCGACACCCCCGCAGACCGCCTGAAATGGATTCATCGTGGGGAAGTTGCTTGAGATGGTGCTGCCGGTCAAGTAAGCGTTGCCCGAGCTGTCCACGGCTATGCCCAGGCCCAAGTCCGTCGCGCTGCCACCGAGATAGGTGGAGTATAGAACTGACCCGGTGGGGTTGATCTTGGTCGCAAAGCCGTCGGAGGAACCGCCACCATAGGCCGGTTGAAAGGGATTCATCGTCGGAAAGTCAGTTGATCGGGTCAGACCTGTGACGTAAGCATTGCCCGAGCTATCCACGGCGATGCCATACCCATCGTCCTCCCCGCTGCCGCCAAGATAGGTGGAGTAAACCAAGGCCGTTCCTGAGGGGTTGATCTTGGTCGCAAAGCCGTCGGAGGAACCGCCACCATAGGCCGGTTGAAAGGGATTCATCGTGGGAAAGTCGGTGGAGCTGGTGTAGCCGGTGACGTAAGCATTTCCCGAACTGTCCACAGCAATGCCGTAACCCCACTCAATCAGGCCGCCACCCAGATAGGTGGAATAGACCAAAGCCGTCCCTGTCGGGTTGATCTTGGTCACAAAGGCATCTCCAGGTCGACAGTTGTTGTTGCCGCCGCAAGTAGTCTGAAAGGCACCGGGCGTGGTCGGAAAATCTGTCGAGTTGGTATATCCAGTGACGTAAGCGTTGCCGGAGTTGTCTATGGCGATGCCTTCTCCGTAGGAACCACTGCTGCCGCCCAGATACGTCGAGTAAATCAGCGGATCGATGTACAGCGCCCCGCTTGCGTCATATTTCGCCACCTCGAATCCCACGCGATTCCTATCCGTAATCGCATAACGTGCCGCAACCCCCTGCCTCGCTCCACCTTTCTCCTGGTACACAACCGGTTTATGCCAACGAATTTCACCTTCACCCACTTTCAGGACTAATTCTCCGTGTCCATCCCGCCGAATTCGCTTCGCTCCGCTTACGTCGAACGCGATACGGCGCGGGTCCGCACCCGGAGCCACAATAAAGTCGTACTCCAGTTGCCGCTGGTTGCCGTAATAAACCAGGTCGATGCCGGAATAAATTCCTTCGTACTTCACTTTCGCGTAAGTCGGAACGTTAGTCCGCCACTTCGTCGGATCATTGCCGATGAAGTAGTTGCTCGTTCCCACGAGTTCATCCACGCCGGTCACCCTGGCCGCAGGATTGGCATTGCGGAGTTTCATTCGCAGCACAGCACCGGCTTTGGGCTCAGCCATGCCGGACTGCAACTTGTGAGCGACACCCTCTATCTTCGCCTTGTTCGTGCTTGCCTTCTTCCCGCTCAACGTGAGCACTGCTTCATCCGCCGTAAGAAAAAGCGAGTAGCCGCTAGTGCGCGACAGGAACTTCACCCGCCCATCGGTCTGCCC
>Ga0210399_10003314_pt1 | contig 12557 bp, 9 predicted proteins | sample IncBWC14MmetaG_FD_150865 | JGI IMG/M metagenome (GOLD analysis project Ga0210399, IMG submission 150865) | Forest soil microbial communities from Barre Woods Harvard Forest LTER site, Petersham, Massachusetts, United States - Inc-BW-C-14-M | ecosystem: Environmental > Terrestrial > Soil >... | reverse complement strand
CGAGCGGCACCGCTCTATTGGATCACTACTCCGACGTGCTCCGTACACTCGGGAAGACGCCGGGCATCCTTGGCGATATCTACGCCGAGGCACAGTCACGTTTCAACAATGCGGTCAACCTCAAGAAGCTCATCAACTTAATCGACGAAATCGAGTGGACCAGTCTCGGCGTCGACGTAAAGGCCGCGGCATACGAAGGTCTGCTCGAAAAAGCGGCCAGCGAGGGCAAGAAGGGCGCGGGGCAGTATTTCACTCCTCGCGTCCTCATCCAATCCATCGTCCGCTGCATGAAACCCGATCCGCGCGCTCACGCGGACTTCGCGATCTGCGATCCCGCCTGCGGCAGCGGCGGCTTCTTGGTCGCTGCATATGACTGGCTTCTCGACCAGACAAAAGGCGGTGCACTCGATCGCACGCTCGCCAAACGCGTGAGGACCAAAACGTACTACGGCGAGGACCTCGTGGCGCGGCCCCGCCGGCTGGCTTTAATGAACCTCTACTTGCACGGCATTGAGCCGAGCATCGCGCTTGGCGACACGATCTACGAGCCGCCGTCTTCGCAGCGATTCGATGTTGTCCTCACCAACCCGCCCTTCGGCACGAGAGGCGCGAACCAGGCGCCCGAGCGCGAGGATTTCACAGTCACGACATCAAACAAGCAACTCAACTTTCTGCAGCACGTCATGACCGTCCTGAAACCGGGGGGCCGCGCAGCGGTCGTGCTGCCAGACAACTGCCTTTTCGAGGACAAGGCCGGAGAGGTCTTCGAGATCCTGATGCAAGACTGCAACTTGCATACGCTCCTCCGGCTGCCCCGCGGCACGTTCACCCCGTATAGCCAGGGCGTGAAAGCCAACGTCATCTTCTTCCAGAAGGGCCGGCCCACCGAGCACGTCTGGATCTTCGACGCCCGTTCCAACGTCCCCGGCATCACGAAGAAGGACCGCCCGCTAACGGCGGAGCACTTTGCCGAATTCGAGGATTGCTTTGGTAAGGACCCCGATGGCCTGAACAAGCCCAGGGAGTTGGGCGAGGCCGCCCGGTTCCGCCGCTTCCACGTCAGCGACATCAAGGCACGCGGCTGCAAGCTGGACATCACCTGGCTCAAGGACGAATCACTCGAGGACAGCGACGAACTGCCCGATCCGCAGGACCTGGCCAGCGAGGCCATTACTGAACTCGAGGCCGTGGTGGATGACCTAAAGGAAATCGTCGCCCTCGTCGAAAAGCAAGAAGGCGTGGAGAAATGAGCCTCGTCGTTCCATTGGAGGAAGTCTTCGCAAACAGGACCGGGCTCTTGGCGAACCACGAGTCCTGGGCACGAATCAACCTTGGCGAGGTCTGTTCAATCCTGAATGGCTTTCCATTTAAGTCCACCCTGTTCAACAAGTCAGAAGGTATGCCCGTCATTAGAATCCGTGACATCGCCAAAGGCGTCACGGAAACCTTCTACGACGGCGACGTCCTGCCGGAGTACATCGTCAGGAATGGCGATCTCCTTATAGGGATGGATGGCAACTTCCGGTGTTGTGAGTGGCAGGGACGCGATGCTGCCTTGAATCAACGAGTGTGCAAGCTCACACCAAACGAGCTAATTCTCCATCGCAAGTTCTTGCTCTACGGGCTAAACGGGTACCTCAAGGCGATTGAGGATGTCACGTCCTCCGTCACGGTCGGTCATTTGTCCTCGCGCGACATCCAACAAATCCCGTTTCCTCTTCCGTCGCTCAACGAGCAGCGCCGGATTGTTGCGAAGGTCGAGGCGGTATTGGGCAAAGTGGACGCCAGCCAGCAGCGACTGGCGAAGATTCCCGTCCTGGTCAAGCGCTTTCGCCAATCCGTCCTCGCCGCTGCCTGCTCTGGCCGCCTTACCGCGGACTGGCGAGAGGAACACACAAACGCGGAGGCTTCTGAGGCGCTGCTTCAGAAGATGCAAACCGAACGGCCTGAACGATGTCTTGCGGCGAACGCGAACCGGAAATACCGCGAACCGGAACCCCTGGCAGCTGAAGACTTGCCCGACATTCCGCCGAGTTGGCTTTGGACCAACTTCGACCGTTGCTGCTGGGAAATCACGGTGGGCCATGTTGGGCCGATGAAAGACCGCTATGTCGAACAGGGTGTTCGGTTCCTCCGGAGTCAGAACGTGCGTCCACTGCGGTTTGACGCCGCTGGACTTGTTTGCATCCCTCGTGATTTCCACGCCGCACTCAGCAAATCCCGTCTTCAAGGCGGGGAACTTCTAGTGACTCGCTCAGGCGCCAACACAGGTGATTGCTGTGTGTTTCCACGTGATAGGGGCGAAGCCAACTGTGCAGATTTGGTCATCGCACGACCGTTATCGGGACTCTGTGCGGAATATGGTGCAATCTACGTTTGTTCGCCGACAGGACAAGCTCGCTTGAGCCTGAATGAAACCGGCATTGCCCAGCCTCACTTCAACATCGGCGCGATGCGAGTGAAGGCATTCCCCTTACCGCCGCTGGCCGAGCAGCAGGAAATCGTGCGTCGGGTGGAGAGCGTCTTCTCGCTGGCGGACCAGCTTGAGGCGCGGCTTGCCAATGCCAAGGTGCAGGTGGACAAGCTGACGCCCTCTCTCCTGGCGCGTGCCTTCCGCGGCGAGCTGGTGCCAACGGAGGCTGAGTTGGCGAATCAAATGGGCCGCAGCTATGAGTCCGCGTCGGCACTTCTTGAGCGAATACGCGGCGACCGCGCCTCCGGCGGAGATGAGCGGCCGAGAAAACCTGCCCGTCGGACGAGAGGCGCAGGCTAACGCAAAGTCCCTGCAGGATGGAGTGCTATTCGGCCCGCGGACCTGCCTTGCCCTCTGATGGGGGCCCGGAGCCGGAAAGGAATTGGGACTCTTCGTCTAGGGCCATCACCGTGTCGCTTGCGACGTCGGCCTGAATACGGCTCTCATCGAATCCCTGAAGAGTTGCGTCCACAACCTTGGAAGAGATCCGAAACTGTGACCATATCCATCCTCGCTGGCGGGCAAAGTCCCTTAGGGCGATCCGACCCAAAAAAAGGAGAATGTTCGCCACTGCTCCTGTCACGGCGGTAGGTCCCGATTTGCGCGGCGGAATCAACGGCGCGAAACGCCTCGCTGTCTGGGTGATCGCTCGTGCAACAAGCGATCGGAGAGTCTCGGCGTGATTCCTTAGAACGGACGGCGTGTGTCGATCGCCACCCACGTTCTCCAACGCGCCATAGCCAACGCCGAAAGGTACAGCTAGGTAGGTTGAGAGAGCGACCTGAGCCTCCTCTCCCCCAAGCGGCGCGAAGGGAAGGTCATAGAGGGGATCATCCCTCCTCCAGTAGTCGGCCACCGGGCAACGCTTTCGAAAAAGCCGGTACTGTGGCAAGAACCGTAGCGCAACGATGCATTGCTCGATGTCGAAGCCCGCCCCCCTAAGTGGAACGGCCCCGCCCGAGTCCACTAGAACAAAACACTCATCGATAAGACTCCAGGCAATATCAACATTGTCATTCGCTGCTTCTAGCCGAGCCAGCCGCCCGCGAGTGGTGTAGTCACGTGCCTCTTCCAGCAAACGAGAGCGCCAGTATTGTCGGGCATTGGCGACCATCGCGGGGTCCTTGCCGGCGAGATCGAAAAGAAGATCAGACTTCAGACGCTTCATGGCGGTGTGTCCCGGCTGGTGAGCTAGACCTTCCTCCACTCGTTTAAGGGCCTGTGTACTATCACCCTTTCGATGGTGGGCTTCTGCCACCCAATACCAAATGTGCGGCCATCGCACCGCATGCTCCTGACCCGACATGAGGGCCTTTTCAAGAAGGGCGCAAGCTTCTTCCGGTTGGTTGAAGTCGATCATCAGGCTCGTACCTTTAGAGACGAGTGCTTCGAACTTTCCGGGATCGATGAGCAAGACTTCATCCAGACACTGCATTTCGATTTCGTGATCGCCAATCCGATGGTACGCCGTTGCTAGATTCTTCCAGACCTGCGGCTCGCGCGGGTGAACCTGCAGCGCGCGGCGGTACAGTTCAATCGCCTTCGGATGGTTCCCGAGTGCACTCTCGACGTTGCCCAGATCATAGTAGGAGGGCCAATCCGGGTGAGGGCTTGCCGCGATAACTTGCTCCAACGTCTTGCGACCCTCCAATAGGGACGACTTGTCCGAGTTTCGAATGCCCTTCTCGACCAGGATGCAGGCTTGGATTGACTGAGCCTGGGTGGTTGTCTCGATTCCTAGGGCGCGATTGATACTGGCGAGGGCTTCGTCATATCGATAGCTGCGGTACAGACACCACGCAAGGGCTTGCCACACGTCGCTGGCCGCGTCGGGACTCTCGTGAAGGAATTCTCTGAACTCGACTGCAGCTCGGTCAAACAATTCAGCGTTGAAGGCTTGCCATGCAGCGGTAAGGCGAGCGTCCGTCGGCTTGTTGAAGTGCATCCGCGCTGTCAACCGGCTTGACCACACGGGCGCCTCGAGCCCAAAGTACTTCTTGGCCAAGTCGGGGTGAACCTCTTCGAGTTGCAACCGCAGCCACTCCCTGCCATAGATCATTAGGTCCCATTCGTACTTGCGCGTGAACTCCTTCTTGAGTGCATCAACAGCTATACCTGGAGGGTTACGTGTCGTGACAAAGACCAAGGTTGAGAAATCAAACCCAGCCCTTTTGAGCTTCGCGGCGTCGCGGCGGATCTTCGCCTTCCAATCTTGCTCTGAGCTGAATTGGAAGAAAGTGGCCTCGCCCTCGCGGCCGCGCCCCCGGCGTGGGTGTTCCTCGGCATCGCGACCACCGTCCTGAGGTTGGACCGGAACGATCTCTCTGTACCCAGTGCGGTAGAGGAGATCGACGCAGAGTCGCTCGAAGCTTTTCGCGTCGGTCTCGTTGTCGATCATCCAAAGGACTTGGCTTGGCATCGACAAAGGACTTGAGTAAGTATCGCTCACAGCTCGCTGGTCTCTGAGAGCCGCGGATGCACGGGTCCGCTGTCTCAAACGAGCCTAGACTATAACCGGTTCTCCGCCGCTCTCGGTGCTGAGCGATGAGTTCTTGTGGGATGCAAGCGACGTACAATCACCGATCGAGGCGACCCGGCCGCCCAAGGTGCGTTCCCTCCATCCGTGGCGCAGGACGGAGACCTCGGACGAAGCGGATGAGGTGCCATAAGAGATCTCAGCGTAGCCTTGGGGGCCGCCTCGGCATGCCTTACCAGGGTGGGGCGCTGACCGGGTTCCCGGCGATCAGCTACGCTGCACGCTAGTCTGCAGCCACCATCGGAAGGGGCTCTATCGCTGGGTGGGAGAGAAGCGGTGAGGCGGGACGCCTTCTACGACGCGATTCTCGATCGGCTGGACGGTGAGCTCGAGGGCCAGGCATTCGAAGACTGCATGAGTGATCTGCTTCGCCAACGCTTTCCGTCCGTGGTGCCAGTGCGTGGGGGTGATGATGCCGGCATGGACAGCGCTGTCGCGGACGGCAACGGTCCGCCCTGGCCGGTCATCATCACGACGGAAGATGATGTCTTGGGGAATCTGACGAAGAGCCTGAAGACGTATCTCGCGCACGGCGGAGCCCGCAGGCAGGTTGCGCTAGCGACATCGCGCGCGCTGACCCCGCGGCGTCACCGCAATCTTGAGGCTCGAGCGCGGGAGTTCGGATTTACGCTCGTAGACATCATCGATCGACCCGGTGTAGCAAACCTGTTGTACCGAGATCCCGTGTGGTGCGAACGCCTGTTGGGCCTCACCGGCGAACCGCCTGTGCTGACGCCGATACCCCCCGGCCGCCGTCCGCTCGTAGATCAACCGTTGGTAGGTCGCGATGCGGAGCTCAGATGGTTGAGGGAGCGTCAGAGGGACGGCGTCCTGGTCGGGCAGCCCGGTGCAGGCAAGACGTTCCTCCTGTATGCGCGGGCCAGGGAGAGTGGAGGGTTGTTCGCGCGATCGGACGACCTGGGAGCAATTGTCCAGGAGATGCGGGCGAGCGAGGGTGGCTTGACCCTATTCGTTGACGATGGCCACGCACGCCAGGAACTACTGAGCGATCTTGTGTGGGAACGGCGACAATCCGGGGCGAAGTACAGGATTGTTGCAGCCACATGGCCAGGCGCAGCCGAGGCCGTCCGACAGTGCCTAAACCTTGCTCGGGCGGACTCGCTCGAATTGCCCAGGTTCGGTCGAGACGCGATTGTGATGGTGATCCAGGGCGCTGGCGTTCGGGGCCCAAATCCGCTGCTCCATGAGCTGGTCGCCCAGTCGGATGGGCTGCCGGGCCTGGCCGTTACCCTGGCGCAGCTGTGCTTGGCGGGTGATGTGCAGTGGGTCGCCGAAGGCTTCGCCTTGGCGGACTCTGTGCGGGCCACGGTGCGAAGGTTGGTTGGAACTGAGGGAACTCAAGTCCTGGGCGCATTCTCGCTGGGTGGTGGGGCGGGGATGAAGCTCTCGGACGTCGCCGAGGCTCTAGGAATGCCGGTGCCGCAGGTGCGGGAAGTAGTTGACGGCCTCGCCGCCGCGGGTGTCCTGCATGAGCTGGGGAGCGGCACCCTTGCGGTGCGTCCTCCACGTCTACGGGGAGCGTTAGTGAAAGAGACCTTCTTCTGCGGAGCCCGTTCGCTCGGAGCCGAGCGCCTTGTCGTCAGCGGACGTCCTGAAGGTGTTGCAGAAGCCCTCGTTGACGCGTACCGCTGTGGAGCGCCTATCGATCCCGACTTCCTGCTGGACAAAGTTCGACATGGCGGAACGACGGAGGTGTGGATGCACTACACGGCGCTAGGTTCGTCCGAGGCCACGCGAGCCCTCCAGGAACGACCGGACTTGTTGCTCCCATTGGCCCAGGTCGGCCTCGTCGAAGCGCCGGAGGCGTTCTTGCCGGCCCTACTCGAATCAGCCGTTGGCGACACACGTGACCTTCATCCGCATCCGGAGCACCCCTTGCGCAAGGTTGAAGACTGGGTCAAAGCGGCACGTCCAGGCCGCGGGCTCGCCGTGTCCAGGCGAAAACAGGTCGTGGCAGCCGCTGTCGAGTGGCTGCAATCGCATCGGGACAAACAGACGGGTTGGCGTGCGCTCTCGTTGGCTCTCGACCCGGAATGCACCTGGACCGAGCTTGACCCGGGTGCAGGGCGCTCATTGAGTGTGTTCTTCGGCGGCATCGCAGCCGACGAGCTGGTCGAGCTGGGTACTTGCTGGTCGGATGTCCTGGCGGTTGCTCAAGAGAGCGGATTGCGGGACTGGCGCATGATACTCGGCATTGTCGCCAACTGGGCCTATTCAGGGCGGATCGAGCCGCACCTTGACGTCGAGCAAAAGGCAGCTCTCTTCACGACCGCAAGGCAGATGTTGCAGGACATTGTTCATCTCGCGGCCGATCGACCGGGCGTGATGCATCGGGTCAAGGAAATGGTGAGTCATCTGGCTCTCGATCTGGAGGTTCCTACTGATCCGGTTTTCGAGATAGTCTTCCCGAGCCTCGGGGAGGACATCATCGCAAACAGCCAAGTGGCCGCGGGGGCCCTTGCACGGGAATGGAAGGACTTGGATACCCATGTTCTAGAGCTCCGGCTGTCTAGGTTTCAGAGGGAGGCAGAAGAGGCTGGGTGCTGCGGGCTGAACCTTTGCCAAGTGGTCAGATCCATCGTGGCGCAGCTTCGGACAGACAGCAACTGATTCTGGCTTTGCTCTTGGTGGCCGATGAGCTTGCCAGGGCTAGGCGGCAGACGATTGCGCTCGGCAACCCCGGGCCCTCAAAGAGTTCATGACGGATGTCCAGTGGTGCTGATGCAGCGCGCCTCCGAATAGTGCGGTGAAGAGCCAAGATTGCCGGATGAGCCAGACATTACGGTCGGCGCACCGGGCGCTCTTCCTCGCGAGACGGAGTAGGTCGCGGAGCCATCTTCTGTGGGCCATGGGGGCGCTATAATCTGCCAATGATCGAGACGCTCTCCATTGAGCGGTTCAAGTCCGTTCAGTCCCTGGCGATCCGCTGCGCCAGGGTCAACGTCTTCATTGGCCCTCCCGATACCGGCAAGACCAACCTGCTGGAGGCCCTATATCTGGGCTCGCGCCTCGGTTGGGCTTTGCCTTTGGACAACTCACTGCGACTCCGTGCGGAGCTTGGCTTCGACCAGCTGTTCCACAGGCAATTCTTTGACCAGCCGATCCGGATCTTTCTGCGCCCATCTGTCGACATCGAGATTGCCATTGCCGGCGGCCAGAACCGAATGCTAAGTGTTAAAGCTGCGGTGCCGCGGGTAGGGAGCTGGGAGAACTCTTCAATGTCGTTCGGTACCCCGTTTCCCGTCCCTGCCATTGATTGGCTCAGGTTTTACTCATACATCGGCTCAGAGCACTGGCAGTACAGTTCAGGGTTCCATCGGGGCACCGATGCCGTGACGCCCCCGTATGGTCAGAACCTGCTTTACATTGCTCGCCATAACCACAAGGTTTACGAATTTCTGAAGGAAGACATTGTTCCCCCGAACTGGAAGCTCAGGTTTGACCAAGTCCAAAAGACCTTCCGATTCTTGGAGATCAGGCAGGACGAGGTCTTGGATTACAACCTAGATCTCCTCTCCGACAGCCTCAAGCGCTACTTTTTCTATGCCACCATCATCCTCACGTCGGAGCGAACGACGTTGGTATTTGACGAGCCCGATGTTTACGCCTTCCCACCGTACCCGAAGAGACTCGGCGAGATGATCGCTGCGGACAAGTTGAACCAGTATTTCCTCACGACCCACAACCCGTACTTCCTGGCCGCGCTGGCTGAGAAGACGCCCATCGAAGAGCTTGCGATCTTTGTGTGCGCCCGTGACGACGAGGGCGGGACAACGGCGACACACCTTAATGCCACCCAGGTCTCACAGATCATCGAGCAAGGCGCCAGCGTCTTCTTCAACCTGGGCGCCTTCCTTCCTTCGTGACCGCGTTGTTTGCGTTTGAGTGCTTCGCCGATCAAGACGTCTTCTTGTTCCTTCGGGATCACTGCAAGCTTCCACTCAGTGGCCGCCACAGTTACGGCCAGGGCGAAGTCATCAACGACGTCTTAGTGCGCAAGCGGGCCTTGGTAGGGATCGTGGACGAGGATCCAGGGAGCTCGCACCATCCGCTGCGTGACCAGATGGAGCTTCTGCAGCAAACTCCAGACTTGGAGCTTCGCCGCCGTGACAAGAGGTACCTCTTCATCCTCAAGCCTGCATTGGAAGGGTGTTTCCTTCGCTGCATGAAGCGGGTTGGCCTCAAGCCACAGGTGGCAGGGGACGCTTCAGAGCTCGAGAGAAGACTAGCGAATCCAGAGGCGCGCCACGCGAACCACCAGCGTTTTCGCGACGACCTAAGGAAACTATACGATGAGGCGCGTGAGCGGAAGATAGCAACCTTCTTGACCGAGCTCGACGACAAATTGAGGACGGTTTTACCTGACGACGACTGACCCTACTTAGCTCGAAGTCGGCGATTCAAACGGCCCCACGCGAGAGGGTCCGGCCGCGTATATCACGAACTGTTGGTTATCGAATGCCCGCGCGCAGGTCCTCACGGGCTTAGTGGCCAACCAACAGCTTATCGGCTCCACAGCGGGCGGCCAGAAGGCGATCCTAATACGCCGCAGGTTAGGAGACGGGCGTATCCGATGAACATTGCGGAAATGTATCGCCATACGTTTTACTAAAGCAATACCCTTTTACAACGCAGCAAAGGCCGTGAAACGTGGCCTTGCCTTTCGTTGCAAATACCCTCCTTTATTCACGCCCGGGGGTCATAGAGCGCTTCGACTGGTGGTCGCTTTCTGTCGTAGCTTGGCCGGCGTCACTTGGATACTCGTCGAGGAGCCGAGGCTGCGAGTATAACCATCGCGTACTCCAGCTGTTCCAGCTGGAGCCCCGATGCTTCGAGTTATGCTCGGCGAGGTCCCACCGAGCCCCGCGCTAGGCCGACCGGCGGCGGCAGCCTAGCCGGGCACCCGCCCGCGGGGATGTCAACAACGGGAGCTCGTACAGGAGGTTCCAAGCCAATCTGGTCACGGCGATCCGTGCTAGGCTCGCGAGAGGGTTGGTGCTAAGCATCACTTGTCGATGCTTGATGAAAGGCTGGAGGACACTCTACTGTCGCGGCGGTGAACAGCCTGCCCTGAGGCTATCGACCCGAAGGACGCCTCTGGGGCAGGGAGTTGAGGGATTAAAAGGCACATGCAAGCCTGGGTCAACTTCATCGTCAGCTGGTTGCCATTCCTCCTTCTCATCGGCTTTTGGATCTACTTCATGAAGAAGATGAAGGCCTCACGTCAGCCACAGCTGATCGAACGAACCTTCGAACATATGGACCGCGTAGAGGCGCTGCTCGAGCGAATCGTGAAGGCTGTTGAAAACAAGGGGGGGCGTTGACTCTCCTGCGTCCGGGTCCAAGAGGCGCTATCTGGTTACATTGCGCCAGGAGCGACCGTGTCGCGCAATTCGTTGATCGTGGTATCGACGCACAGTGAGCAAATAATGCTTACGGCCGAAGGACGGTCGCGTAGCAGAATGATAGCAATGATTCTCTTTGCGTACCTGCTGATTCCGCCGGCTTTCTTCGCGTTCTGGTTTATCGACCTCGTTGCGAAGGACTACAACCTACCGAGTATCCAGCTCTGTGCAAAGGGGATCCTGTCTGCGGGGGCGGGCCTGACAGTAGTTGTTGTCGTGCACCTCGTGGCATACGGTGTCGAGAACGCAGGCGGACGCTTGGCGCGCTGGATCGCTGCGGCCGTCGGGATGCCGGCCGTGCTTGGGGTGGTGTTCCTGGTCTATGACGTGGACTGGCGCCCCGTGTATGTTACGGCTGCGACAGCCCCCCTCGTACTGTTAGTCCTGTGGCCACCCGCCCGCCAAGCGCATCAAATGGTGCTGGCTGGCGTCACTGCGGTGCTCATAACCTTCGCCGGCGGGTACAGCGAGCTTGAAAAGACCCGCCTCAGCCGATATGAGACACAGCTCAGGGACGGATGTTGGTGTTGCGGTTACAAACAGCGGGCGATCCACGAGCTCACCGGGCTCGGGGCCAAGGGACAAGCGGCAATTCGACGGTGTACTCGAGCAGAGCCATTGCAAGAGGGGCAAATCATGGCGGAGGTAGAAAACAGCCGCCGTGCAGAGGAACCCGCCCAACAGTAGGAGTGGACTAGCGTGGCGCGCCGAGGGAGTGCGGCATAACGACCGGGCCCATCTGATAGCGGCTCGCGCACCGACAGCCATGAAACTTGGTCGTTGCAAGAACCCTCCCTACTGCACGGATCCTTGCCGGCCCGTGACCCGACTGATCAGAGGGCTGGCAGGAGACCCTACGTTAAGTGTTGCGCAGACGAGGAATCGAATGCCTGAAGGCATCTGCACACCATGGGCGGATCCAGACGGTGGCTTCAGGACTGAGTACTCTGTCTATGGAGACCTCGACGTTGATTCGCTTCTCGCGAAGGCTCGGCCGGTAGGACCCTTTTCGGTTTGGCGGCGCGGTTACACGACAGAGTTCGGGGTAGCGTCCTCGTCTCGCATAACCCTGCCGGTTTCCGACGGCACCTCCAAGGAGCATCTGTTTCGAGAGGTCGGAGAGTTTCTCGAGCGTGAGCGGGAATTCTTGTTGCAGGCGAGCCGTGCTCCGGGGCGCGTGCAGCGAGGTCTTGTGACCAGCATTACCGCGAGCCCAGGGGAGATTCCGGTCGGCCTCGAGTTTCCAGCGGCGCTGCTCGCTCTCGCCGGCCCGCTGGACGTTTCGTGGGCACTGATGACCTTTCCTCCGTATGATGAGCGCCGCCCAACCACCGAATGCACATGACAAGGTCCGCGCCCGGAAACAGTCGCGGCGCGGTCCTCGCAGGGTGATCCGGGGGTTGACCGACAAGGAGAGAAGGACGCTGGAAGGAGCGGGAGTAGGCACGTCGAATACCGGCGCTTCCGCAGGGTGAGAGGCACGCGGGTGGGGAACGAGGAAGCTGCCGTCCACTGGCGATCGCTGTTTAGGGCTCTGATTCTGGCAACGTCCTTGCCGCTCGTGGCGTGCGGGCTTATCACGGTTGCGCGAGTGGTTGGCCCCACCGCGAAGCTACCAGTCCCATGGGACGAGGTTCTGTTTGGCACGAGCGTAGTCAGTCTGCTCCTCGGCAGCTGGATCCTCTACAGGGCCGCCCGGCCACCCACCTTCGTGTGGTTCCTCGCGATCGCCGCGTACGATACAGGAATGCCCATCGTGATTTTCGGTCTCATTTTCTTGGTCGAGGCGGTTGTGAAGTGAGAACGAACGCTTGCCTGTTGAGAGAAGGTCAGGCCGTGCAAAGCCGTCGGGGCGTTAGGGCCGGTAGAAAACCTGATGCAGGAGCTGACAAAGCACAGCTGTAAACCTCGGTTGGTGTCGGTGCTTTGCTGTTGAGTCCGCGGTGTTAGGCGGGCGCAAGGAGGGACTCGATGCCGGCCGGCTATCTTGAACATATCCTTTGCGGGATGCTCTTCATTGCGCGCATCGGCGACGTCGGGACTACCTACCTGGCCAGCCCAACGCTGAAGTTTGAGGCGAACCCGATCGTACGGAGACTCGGGTGGAAATATGCGGTCCTGA
>Ga0210399_10003312_pt1 | contig 12559 bp, 9 predicted proteins | sample IncBWC14MmetaG_FD_150865 | JGI IMG/M metagenome (GOLD analysis project Ga0210399, IMG submission 150865) | Forest soil microbial communities from Barre Woods Harvard Forest LTER site, Petersham, Massachusetts, United States - Inc-BW-C-14-M | ecosystem: Environmental > Terrestrial > Soil >... | reverse complement strand
GTACACCGCTCCGCCCCCACACAACTCTTTGCTGCAAGGCGACTTAGAGGGGCATCGCCCTTACTTGTGCCCCTCTACGTATCATTAAAATGGCCCGCAGGTAAATGAATTTTACGAATGGACCCCGGTTGCCAGACCCGTCTTTTTGGCCTAGCGTGACGCCAGCTTCTGCTTCATCACGTCGCCAATGGTTGCCGTCGACGAAGACTTGTTCCCCCGGTATTGGTCGATCTCCTTGCGCTCCTGCTGTTTCACGGCTGCGCGGTAGCTCAACCCAATACGTCGCGATTCCGGGCTGATCTTGATGATTTTGAAATCGTATTCCTTGTTGGGCTCCAACGGTCCTGCGCTCTTCAGCGGTCCGGTTGACGGCCGGAAGCTCGAAGCGCTTTCATCGCGGCGCTTGCGCTCCTCGATTTCCGTGTTGTGGCACAGTCCTTCGATGTTGTCGCCCAGCTCCACAAAGGCGCCGAACGTCGCGATGCGCGAAACCTTGCCCTTCACCACGTCACCCACCTTGTGCGATTTGAACCAGTCGCCCCAGATGTCGTTCACCTGTTTCATGCCCAGGGAAACGCGGCGATTCTCCGGATCAATGCGCAGCACCTTGGCGGTGATGGGCTCGCCCTTCTTGAACACCTCGTGCGGGTTCTTTACCCGGCCGGTCCAGCTCACATCGCCCACGTGCACCAATCCGTCGAAGCCATCTTCGATTTCGATGAACGCGCCGAACTCCGCGATGTTGCGTACTTTGCCGGTCACCACTGTGCCTACCGGATATTTCTCTGCCACCAGCAGCCATGGATCGGGCTGTGCCTGCTTGATGCCCAGCGAAACGCGGCGGTCGCTGGGTTTGATGTCCAGCACCACGACGTCCACTTCTTCGCCGGCTTTCACGATCTTCGATGGGTGCGCGGCTTTCTTTGCCCAGCTCATTTCCGTTACGTGGACCAGGCCTTCGATGCCCTGCTCCAACTCCACGAATGCGCCGTAGTCCACTACGCCGACAACCTTGCCCTTGTATTTTCCACCCGCGGGATACCGGTCTGCTGCATCCGCCCACGGATCCTTGGTCAATTGCTTCAAGCCCAGCGATACGCGCTGCTTATCCTTATCAAACTTCAGGACGATTACATCGAGCTCTTGTTCCGGCTTCACCACGTCGCTCGGGTGCCGCACGCGTCCCCAACTCAGGTCCGTCAAGTGCAGCAAGCCATCCAGTCCGCCCAGGTCCACGAACGCGCCGTACTCCGTTACGTTTTTTACCGTGCCGTGAATCACCTGGCCTTCGGACAGATTCGCCATTAACTCCGCGCGTTTGGCGTGCTGCTCTTCTTCGAGCAGCGCGCGACGGCTGACCACCACGTTTCCGCGGCGGCGATTCAGCTTGGTGATGCGCACCTGCACATCGTGGCCCATCAAGCCGTCGAGATTTTGCGTCGGCCGCAGGTCATATTGCGAACCCGGCAAAAACGCGCGCACACCGATATCCACCACCAAGCCGCCCTTGATGCGGTCTACAACCTTTGCCGTGATGGTTTCCTTGGCCTTGTACTGCGCCTCAATCTTTTCCCACGTCCGGCGGCGCAACACCTTCTGGTACGAAACGATGACGAAACCGTCCTTCGTTTCTCCCGTGCGTTGCACTTCGATCGTCGCGTTCGGGTCTGGCCGGGGAATTTCCGTTTCGGTGAATTCCGCCGCGGGGATCAGTGCTTCGGTCTTTCCGCCGATATCCACCACCACGCCGTGCTCGGTGTACGCCACCACCTTCACTTCAATAATTTCGTTCTGCGCGGCCACCTCCTGTGGCTCGCTGTACTGCTCGATGAGCTTGCTCATCTCCTCCGCGCCGGCAGCTTCTTCGGCCGCAGCGGCTGCTTCGGCGTCCACGGCGGTATTCTGCGCGTGCGCTTCCGCCTGCGCATGGGCCTCTTCCGGCTTCACGGACGCAACTGTAGGTGTCGACCCCGTTTCCGGACTCGACTGCGGCGCCGCCTCTGCAGCAGCGCTAGCCGCCGTTGTCTCCTGATGCGGAGCTTCAGCGTGTTCCGTTTCTGTCTTGTGATCTTGAGCGTTTTCTACTGCGGGAGCTGCTGCTGCGGACGATACGGGGTTTTCATTGTCGGAAAACATATTTGGCTGCCTCCGGGATCTCTATCCCTATTTTTGGTCGATACAATCCCTGCTTTATCCTGATTGGAGCAGAGCAAGGAGGGGTAACGTCCTGTCGGCATGTACCTGCGCCGCGGAACGCCACTCGGTCACGTAAACTTAGATGCTGTCAACGTTGCGGGGAACGCTGCAACCTTAGAAGAATACTCGCCGCCTAAAGGTTGTGTCAATCGAACGCCCAGTTACTGCGCCGTGATGTTTGGATGAGGGACGCCTATTCCGCCCTGCGGCTCAAACCTGCCAATACGCGAAGCTGGCCCAGGATTAGCATTTCCAGGTTTACCGGCTCGTTGTTCCTCACCACCCGAGCCTCCCGGCCTGACTCCGTCGCGTATCCCGCAATGCTGAGAATTGTTTCCGGTTCGTGTTTTTCCCGCGCCGTGTTCTTCACGGTGATTAACCGGTCCTTGGAGTTGTATTGCACGGTCATCTGGTGTGCTCTGCCTGCGCACCAGATGCGCAGATCGCCCAGCACCGTTTCTTTGCAGGTGAGGCTCTGCTCCTGGGTCACTGCATTCCACTCGTTGCATATCGCCATGACGATGCTGGTGACTTTCTTCCAAACCATCGGAGCCTGTGCGATCGCAGCCTCCGTATTCAGTCTCTCGTCGATGGTTTGCCCTTCTTCGGATAGCCGCGCGGCCAAAAATTCCTGCGCAGCCTGTTTCGTGCTCTCATCCGGCATGTCTCGGGTCTCCGTAGGATATTTTACACAACATGCAAAAATCGAGTTAAGTGACAAACAGTAAAACATTTCTCATGTTTCAGCAGAGTAAAGACGCGGGTTTTAACGCCTGTCGGAGGTGTGAGCCGTTCGGGGTCTCTGTCCGGGGCTGCTACGCTCGCGCGCGCCCCGCCTGCCGCGCTTCTTTGCGGAAATCCGGCGCGTTGACTTCCACGGTTCTGCACATTTCGTACAGCCGTGATCTCATTCGAGCGCCAATTCGATCCGCTAGCGAATCTTCCTTTACCACGACTCGCCGGCCGCCCGGTAACTCCGCACCAGGCGTACCGCCACCCGCCTCATCCACATAGTTGGTCGTCAAGATGGTCATCTTGCGCTCGTTGTAGCGCGCGTTCAGCACCAGCCCGATGATGTCCAGCACCCACGCTGAAGGTTTGCTCGCGCCGAGATCATCCAGCACCAGGACCTCCGCGGTGCGCACCGGCTCCAGCACGCTCATCTCCGTCGATTCGCTCGCCGGGTTGTAACTCGCCTGAATCTCCTTCAACAATTCGCGGTAATCGCAGAACAATCCGCCATGCCCGCGCCGGATCAATTCCTTCAACGCCGCTACGGCCAAATGCGTCTTGCCAACGCCTGAAGGCCCCATGAACAGCAGCCCTTTTTCCGTTGCCGGATAATCGCGCACAAATCCCTGCGCCAGCATTTTTGCCTGCTGCAGCGATTCGGAGTGCTGCGCCGTCCACGTTTTCCCATCCGCAAGGTCCGGCACGTAGCTTTCGAAATCGCAATGTTCGTAGCGCTTTGGAATGCGCGCCCGGTCCATTACTTTTTCGGCGCGTTCTTCCATGCCGCATTCGCACGGTACCGCCACTTTGCCCGGCACGGAATCCTTCCGCGCCACCATCTTCCATCCCGTTCCACTGCAATGCACACAATCTTCCCGAGCCATCTTTTTCTATTTCCTCGAAGCCATCATACGTCCATCAATCGCGAGCCACAATGAACGTCCATTCGAAAATCTGTGCACAAAAAAGGAAAACGCCGGCATCTCGCCGGCGCTTCTCGCTTATCTCGTAGAGTAGACCTAACGGCTCCACTCGCACGTCACGGAAGCCTTACCAGTCACTAGTCACGAACCACCAGTCACCTTTTCTTACCGCAAAATCCTCGGCCCACTCTTCACGATGGCATGTTTCGGCGCCACATTTTCCTGCGTGGCCGCCAGTCGCGACAATTCTTGTTGCACTACTTGCGCGAATTCGCCCATCTGCCGCTCCATCTCGATCATCTTGTCGCGCATATTCAAAATGATCTCGATGCCGGCTAGATTCACGCCCATGTCCCGAGCCAGATTCAGAATCACGTCCAGCCGTTCCAGATCCGAATCCGTGTACAGCCGCGTGTTCCCCTGCGATCGCGAAGGCTTCAGCAATCCCACGCGTTCGTACAATCGCAGTGTCTGCGGGTGCAGCTTGTAAAGCTCCGCCACCGCACTGATCATGTAACCTGCCTTCGCCCGTTTTCTCGCTTTTACCGCCATGTTCCAGCCCTTTTCAAGTTCTAACCACTCGCAGCGAGTTATAGTTCGTAGTTTTAAGTAATAAGGAACAGCAAAACCACGAACCTTACTCAGAACTCAAACCTTCTGCGCTTCCTGATCCCTGATCGCTGATCTCTGGTCGCTTCGGGCCTTACTTAAAACCTAAAACTAATAACTTAAAACTTCCTTCCCCCTCACACTCCCGCCTTCGCAAAAAGATCCTTCCGCGGATCCACCGGAGCAATCTCCTCCAGTTCCTTCACCAGCGTCCGAACCCGCTCGTCAGCCGGTTCCGGAACGACAATCTGAATCTCCACATACTGATCGCCGCGCGCGCCGTTTTTCCCATGTGGCACGCCCTTTTCTTTCAAGCGCAGGGTTTTCCCGCTGTTCGTCGCGGGAGGAATCCGCACGATCGATCGCCCGTCAATCGTCGGCACTTCCACTTTCGCGCCCAGCGTCGCTTCCGGCACGGTCACCGGCACCTTCGTATACAAATCGTTGCCGCGCCGTTCGAAATATTCATGCGGCCGCACCACTACGCGCAGATACAAATCGCCCGGGGGGGCGCCCATTGTTCCCACATTGCCCTTGCCGGGCACACGTACGCGCGCGCCATTCGCCACGCCCACCGGGATGCGAACATCAATCGTCTCCGTGCGGCGCACGCGTCCCTCGCCCCCACAAGTCGGGCACGCTGTACGCAATTTGCCCGTGCCACCGCAGCGTGAACACGGCACATTGAATTTCATCTTTCCCGCCGTCTGCTGCACCGAACCCGTGCCTTTGCAAGTCGGACAAGTTTGCGGAGTTCCCACCGCGCCGGTGCCATGGCATGTCTCGCAGGTGTCCATGCGCGTGATCTGCAATTTCTTCACGGATCCCCGCACGGCATCCCAAAAATCAATTTCAATCTGGTATTCCAGGTCGCCGCCGGGCTCTTGATCCGGCTCCATTGCCGCCGCGCCGCGCCGCCCGCTGAAAAACTGTCCGAACAAATCGCGGAAACTCGATCCGCCACCGGCCTCTCCGCCTCCGCCGCCAAAATCGAAACCCCCGAAATCGAAATTCACATTCGAATCGGGAGCGTCTTGCCCGCCTGCGTAGCCGCTCGGCGGCATATTTTCGCTGTAGAAGCCATGCTGGTCGTACATCTGGCGCTTCTTGGTATCCGAAAGTACGTCGTAGGCTTCCTGGAGTTGCTTGAATTTCTCTTCCGAAGCTTTATCGCCGGGGTTCAGGTCCGGGTGGTATTTGCGCGCCAGCTTGCGAAAAGCCGTGCGAATATCCTTCGCGTTGGCCTTGCGGTCCACTCCCAGCAGTTCGTAATAATCTTGTTTTGCGCTCGTCGCCATCGCGTTCGTCTCTTCTCACCCAATTACTGCGGTAACAGCACAAGGGGCGCGTTTCGCCGCGCCCCCGCCGTCAGATCTTCCTCATTTGCTTGCTGCCGTTGCCCAACGGGTTCTCCCCATTAGTTAGGCTTCTTGCTGTCGTCCACGTCCACGTACTCGGCGTCGATCACGTCGCCGGGTTTGTTGCTCGGCGCGCCGCCACCCGCACTACCGGCGGAGGATGCACCCGCCCCAGCACCTGCAGCTCCTGCCTGTTCAGCGCTCGCCGCTTGCGTCTTCTTGTACAGCTCTTCCGCCATACGGTGCAGCGTCTTCTCGACGTTTTCTGTCGCGGTGCGCAGCCGCGGGACTCCACCCTCGTTCATCGCCTTCTTGGCTTCGTCGAGAGCTTCCTCGGCCTGCTTCACGTCGCTTTCGGCCAGCTTGTCGCGGTTCTCGCGGATAGTCTTTTCCGCTTGATACACGATGCCGTCCAACCGGTTGCGCGCTTCGACCTCTTCCATCCGCTTGCGATCGTCCTCGGCATGCGATTCCGCCTCGGTGCGCATCTTCTCGGCTTCTTCCTTACTCAAGCCGCTGGAAGCGGTGATGGTGATCTTCTGCTCCTTGTTGGTGGCCTTGTCCTTGGCGCTCACATTCAAGATGCCGTTCGCGTCAATGTCGAACGTCACTTCGATCTGCGGCGTCCCTCGCGGGGCTGGCGGAATGCCGTCCAGCTTGAAGGTACCCAGCGAGCGATTGTCCTTCGCGAATTTGCGCTCGCCCTGCATGACGTGAATTTCCACGCCCGGCTGGTTGTCCGAAGCTGTCGAATACGTCTCCACCTTGCGCGTTGGAATCGTGGTGTTGCGCGGAATCTGCACGGTCATCACGCCGCCCAGAGTTTCCACGCCCAGCGACAGCGGCGTCACGTCGAGCAGTAGTATGTCCTTTACCTCGCCGCCCAACACCGCGCCTTGAATCGCCGCGCCCACGGCAACCACTTCGTCCGGGTTCACGCCTTTGTGAAGTTCCTTGCCGCTAAAGAAATTGCTGACCAGTGCCTGCACCTTCGGTATACGTGTCGATCCGCCGACCATTACTACTTCCTGAATGTCCTGCGGCGAAAGCTTCGCGTCTTCCAGCGCTTGTTGCACCGGCTTCATCGAACGGTCCAGCAGATCCTTGATCAGATCTTCCAGCCGCGTCCGCGTCAGCTTCTGCTGCATATGAATCGGCCCGCTTGCGCCCGCGGTGATGAACGGAAGATTAATCTCCGTCTCCATCATCTGCGAAAGCTCGACTTTGGCCTTTTCTGCCGCTTCCTTCAGGCGTTGCAGCGCCATCTTGTCCTTGCCCAGGTCGATGCCGTGTTCTTTCTTGAACTCGGAAATCAACCAATCCACGATGCGCTGATCGAAGTCGTCACCGCCAAGGTGCGTGTCGCCGTTCGTGGATTTCACTTCCACGACTCCGGCGCCAACTTCCAGCACGGAAATATCGAACGTGCCGCCACCCAGGTCATAAACCGCGATGGTTTCGTCGCTCTTCTTTTCCAGGCCGTATGCTAGCGCGGCCGCTGTCGGCTCGTTGATGATGCGCTGCACGTCCAAGCCGGCGATTTCGCCCGCCTGCTTCGTGGCTTGCCGCTGCGCGTCGTTAAAGTATGCCGGCACGGTAATCACCGCCTTGGTCACTTTCTCGCCAAGGAAGTCTTCCGCCGCGGTCTTCAACTTCGTCAAAATCATCGCGGAAATTTCCGGCGGGCTATACACTTTGCCAGCGATTTCCACGCGCGCATCATCGTGCGGCCCCTTCACTACTTTGTACGGCACGCGCTTCATCTCATCCGCCACTTCATCGTAGCGGCGGCCCATAAAGCGCTTGATCGAATACACCGTGTTCTCGGGATTCGTCACTGCCTGGCGCTTTGCCACTTGCCCAACCAGCCGCTCGCCGGATTTCGTGATGGCCACGACCGACGGAGTCGTCCGTTGTCCTTCCTGGTTCGGAATCACCACCGGCTCGCCGCCTTGCATCACGGACACCACCGAGTTGGTCGTCCCCAGGTCAATTCCAATAATCTTGCTCATATCCTGTTTCTCCTGGCCAAAGCCTCAAATCAAAATCATCGTTCGCCGGCAAGCGCATATTGCTCATTCAAAAGGCCCCAATCCCTAAGGAATGAGTCTTCGCAGCCCAGCCAGCGAGTATTTGCTATCAATATCCGCTTTGACTTCGGCTACTCTACAGGTTGAGTGTCTTGTTGTCAAGATATTTGATGACGTTGAGCAAGTCTTTCAATTACAATGGTTTACTACCCTATGATACCCGGTCATTCTTGCCTTTCCTCCCGTTTTTCTGATCTCCTGGTCCTGTAACCGATGCGCCTACCTTCGCGTTGCCTTCCAACGCCTCCTCACCGAGTTGGCATCCAATTTGTGATACTCTGACGGAGATTTCCCAATCTTGGCCCGTTTTCGGGAGGAAACTTTGATTTGCAGGCTTCCTTTGTCTTTGACCCTGGCAGCACTCGGCTTCGCCGCTGCGTTGCCCATACCAACCAAAGCGCAGTCCACACAGTCCGCTTCGGCGAGTCAGACCCCGGTTGCCGCCAAGACGACTAGCGCCAAGAAAACTGTTGCGGCAACTCCATCTGCTCCCGCCCCGATTGCCACGATTACCGTGAACGGCATCACCGACATTGATCCCACGAAGACGACCGGTCAGAAAAACGCTCCGCTGATCATGGAAGTTTTCACTGATTTTCAATGCCCCGCCTGCAAGCAGCTTTACACCACTACGCTACAGCGGGTCGCCGAGAACTACGCCAACACCGGCAAGCTCTACATCATTCACCGTGATTTCCCGCTGCAGCAGCATGCTTACTCTCACATCGCCGCCAACTACGCCCGCGCCGCCGCTCACATTGGCAAGGATGAAGCAGTGGAACTCGTCCTGTTCCAGAACCAGGAAAAGTGGGAAGCCAATGGCGACATCAAAGGAACGCTCGCCAGTGTTCTTAGCCCTGCCGAAATGAAAAAGGTGGACGCTTTGGTGGAAAGCAAGGCGCTCGAGCCGCTGGTGGAAACGGACCGGCAGCACGGCATCACCGCGGCCGTCAATCAAACTCCGACCAGCGTGATCCACACCAAGAATGGCCAGGTATTTCCGGTCGTAGGCTTCGTAAGCTACGAAAATTTCAAGGTATTTCTCGATCAACTTCTAGCCCAATGAAACGGCTGTAGTAAAACGGCTGTAGTAAAACGGCTCTAGTAGCAACGGTCACAAAAAATGGTCCAGTCCTCCCCTTTCAACTTCCGCCGCATCGTTATCTGGCTGGGACGCATCGTCCTCGCCGCAATCTTCATCTACGCGGGGTACGCCAAACTGTTTCGCCCCGGTCTGACGCCTCACGTGAATGTGCCGATGGCACTCACGCTGTTCGCAATGCAGATCGACTCCTACCAGATGGTTTCGGGCAGCTCGTCGAAGTTCGTCGCGCACACGTTGCCTTTCGCCGAAATCGCCATCGGCCTGCTGCTACTCGTCGGCTGGCATCTTCGCGTGTGGGCCACCATCATCACCGTGATCGTCGCCGGGTTCTTCGTCGCTGTCGTGCGCGCATATGCCTTGGGTTTGCAGATTAATTGCGGTTGTTTCGCCAAGCCCGAGCCACTCACGCTCATGACGGTCTTCCGCGACGGCGCTCTCCTGCTCCTCGCCGTCCTCATGACCGTCTTCGCCTACCAGGAAGCACGTCCGCACCCATGGACCGCCGCCGCTCGCGAGCAGTCATGATCACTCTTCTGCACCACAGTGATCAGCGATCAGCGACCAGCGACCAGGAAACAAGTTCTACCTGCTCGAACAAGAAGCATTCGCTTCAAGCGCGATCAAAGACCTGTCATCCTGAGTCCGCGCTCTTTGCGGGCGAAGGACCTCAACGCCAAGGCCGAGCAATCCTCAACGATTCGCGAAAAATGTTCCAACCCGCTAATCCGCGATTCCTGATCTCTGGTTACTGGTCGCTCTCAACATGAAAACCCTTCCCGAATACCTCGAACTCGCCGCCGTCACCCACGGTCACATCTGCGCGGGTCAAGTCTTAGGCGTTCGCCTCGCCATGCTCGGACTGCGCGAACTCGGCATCACCGATCCCATTGCCGAACGCAAGCGCATCGTCACCTTCGTCGAAATCGATCGCTGCGTCACCGACGCTGTCGCGCTCGTAGCCAACTGCCGCTTGGGCAAACGCGCCCTTAAATTCCGTGACTGGGGCAAAGTCGCCGCCACCTTCTGCGATCTGCAAACCGGCCGCTCTATCCGCGTTGCCGCAAAGGAGTCCTCCAAACAAGCCGCCCGTGAACTCTTCCCCGATCTCCCCAGGGAACAAGGCCAGCAGAAAGCCTACGCGCAACTCTCCGACGAAATTCTCTTCGACACCATATGGGTAAAAGTGGAAATCAAGCCGGAAGATCTTCCCGGCTTCAAAGGTCCGCGCGTGGTCTGCGCCGAGTGCGGCGAAGGCATCAACTTCCACCGCGAAGTAACCGCCAATGGCCGCACCCTATGCCGCTCCTGCGCCGGCGAGCGGTACTTCCGCCCGGAATGAATCCCGGGTCACGGCGTTCCAAGAACGCGAACAATCTTCCAGGAAAATTCCGCCTCCACCGCCGCGTGCGATAAAATTAGACTTCGATCATGAGCCTTCCCCCGATCACCTTACGCCTGCGCGGTTGGAAACTGATTGACCGTGTAGCCCTCGCGTTCCTGCTCCTTTGCGCCATCGCTCTCGGCGCTGCCGCGGGCCTGCTTTTCGTTTACGAAAGCGACCTCCCCGAAATCCGCGCACTGGAAACCTATCGTCCCAACGTGGTCACCGAAATTTACGCCGACGATGGCCAACTCGTCGGCAGCTTCGCCATTCAGCGCCGCATCCTCATGACCTGGGAGCAAACGCCGAAAGTTCTCTACAACGCCGTCACCGCCATTGAAGACCAGCACTACGAGGACCACTGGGGCATTGACTTCCCCCGCATCGCCGGCGCTGCCTATCGCAACATCCTCAAGCGCCGCAAAGCCGAAGGCGCCAGCACCATCACCATGCAGCTGGCCGGCAATCTCTTCCTCGATCGCAGCGATCGCAGCTTCCGCCGCAAAGCGCAGGAAATGTTGCTCGCGCTGCAAATCGAACGCGGCTACACCAAGCCGCAAATCTTCACCATGTACTCCAACCAGGTGTACCTCGCCCATGGCAACTACGGTTTCGCCGCCGCTTCCGAGTTTTATTTCGGCAAGCCGGTAACCGATCTGAAGCTGCAGGAAGCCGCGCTACTCGCCGGCATGGTCAACGGCCCGAAATTTTCGCCCATTAACAATCCCGCGGGCGCGCTCGTTCGCCGCAATCTCGTACTGCACCGCATGGAAGAAGAAGGCAAAATCACGGCTGCCGACGAAGCCGCCGCCAGAAAAACTCCGCTCGGTCTGCATATCCAATATCCGCGTAACGACCTCGCGCCGTACTTCTTCGAAGACATTCGCAAATATCTGGAAGCCACCTACGGCACCGAAGCGGTCCACGAACGCGGCCTGCGCGTTTACACCACGTTGAATATCCAGATGCAAAAAGCCGCCAATCAATCCATCCGCGACGGCCTGCATACCTACGATCGGCGGCACGGCTGGCGCGGCAAGCTCGCCAACATTCTGAAAGATAACCTCGGCAAGCTGGATACCTACGAAGACGAAGACTGGCGTCATCCGGTTGAAAAAGGCAGTTATGTCACCGGCCTGGTTCAGACTGCCGATGACAAAAGCGCCACCATTAAGATCGGCCCGTATCGCGCCATTCTTTCTCCCTCAGAAATTGCCTGGACTGGGCACAAAAAAATTAACGAAATCCTGGCCGTTGGCGACCTGGCGCAATTCTCCGTTCAGGAAATTCGCGAAACCACCGCGCGCGTGCAACTCGAGCAGCAACCCGCGCCCCAAGCCGCCATGATCGCTATTGACAACAGCTCTGGCGAAATCAAAGCCATGGTCGGCGGCTACAGTTTCGAAGATTCCAAGTTCAACCGCGCCACGCAGGCCTATCGCCAGGTCGGTAGCTCCTTCAAGGTTTACGTGTATGCCGACGCCGTAGAAAAAGGCGCGTCGCCCTTCGATACCATCGTCGATGCCCCGTTCACCGTCATCAGCGGTGGGCAGCCGTACTCACCGCACAATTACGATGAGAAGTTCGAAGGCACCATCACCCTGCGTCGCGCCCTCGCTGGCTCGCGCAACGTCCCCGCGGTAAAGCTCGCCGAAAGAGTCGGCATTAATACCGTGGTGGATATGACCAAGCGTTTCGGCATCACCACTTCGCTTCCGCCGTATCTTCCGCTGGCGCTCGGAGCCGCGGACATGCGTTTGATCGAACACGTTTCCGCCTTCACCGTTTTTCCCAATGAAGGCATCCGCATTGACCCCCACATGATTCGCCGCGTCACCAGCTACGACGGCGCGCTCCTCGAAGAAGCGCATCCCGAAGTGCACGATGTGCTGGCCCCCGACGTCGCGCACACCATGACCGCCATGCTCGAAGAAGTTGTTCAGTTCGGCACCGCCATGAAGGCGAAATCCATTGCCCGCCCCGCCGGCGGGAAAACCGGAACGACGCAGGACTTCACCGACGCCTGGTTCATTGGCTTCACGCCGCAAATCACCGCGGGCGTTTGGGTCGGGAATGACGATAAGCAAGTGTCGCTCGGCAAGAAAGAGTCCGGCGCGCAAGCGGCTTTGCCCATCTGGATTGAGTTCATGCAACTGGGAATGGCA
>Ga0210399_10003310_pt1 | contig 12561 bp, 11 predicted proteins | sample IncBWC14MmetaG_FD_150865 | JGI IMG/M metagenome (GOLD analysis project Ga0210399, IMG submission 150865) | Forest soil microbial communities from Barre Woods Harvard Forest LTER site, Petersham, Massachusetts, United States - Inc-BW-C-14-M | ecosystem: Environmental > Terrestrial > Soil >... | reverse complement strand
GAATGCTATGCATGAGCGGCTGCAGCGAAAGTTGCGCCTGCTCCATGCTGACGCCGGGCTTGAGGCGTCCGTACGCAGTGACCCAACTCAGCCGCCGGCGCCGGTCCTTGAGGCCGTCCGAGTGGGGCGTCATCTCCGTCTTCATCATGATGGGAACGAAAACCTTCGCAGGGACACCCAGTTCCACGCCGTCAAAACCGGGCTGCGCGACTCCAATCACGGTCATCGCATAACTGTTGAGGTTGATCGTTCGGCCGACGATGCTGCGGTCGCCGTCGAAGTAGCTCCGCCAGAAGCGGTAGCTTAGTACCACGACTGGCCGGCTGTCAGGCACCGCGTCGTCGTCCGGAGCAATGGTGCGGCCCAATGCCGCCCCCACTCCCAGTATCGGGAAATAGGAGCCGGAGACCAGCTCCGCGGGGATTTGCGCCGCTCGATCGCCGCCGCTGATGGTGACGGTGGCTGGAAACCGGCAGAACATCCCTGAGAAGACTTGATTGTTGTCGCGCAAATCTTCAAACATCGGCCAGGAAATGGTGTTGGGCCCGTAACTGTTGCCGTAATGGTTGCCGGTCTCCCGGACGATCACGACCCGCTCTGGATCACGGACTGGCAAAAGCCGTAGAACAACTTGATCCAGCAGGCTGAACATTGCCGTATTAGCGCCGATACCAAGCGCCAGCGTGGCCATTGCAACCAGGGTGAAAGCAGGATTCTTCGCGAGCGTGCGAACACCGTACCGAAAATCCCGCACGAGACTGTCTAACCAGACTCCCACCCGAACATCGCGAACGCTCTCTTTAACCTGCTCTACCCCTCCAGTTTGGCGACGAGCATCGCAGTAGGCCTCCTCGGGAGACACTCCTTCCCGCATCTTTTCGGCCGATACCAGTTCCAGATAGGCCTGGAGTTCCTCATCGAGGTCGCGATCAAGTAGTTTTCTGCGGAACACATTGTTCCAAAGCGCGCGGAGTCGACTGATCACAGAGCCTCCTATGCGGTGCGCAAGGCGGTCGCCATGGCAAGAGATATTCGTTCCCACCGCTCCGACTCGGTGTGCAGTTGCTTTTTGCCGGCTTTGGTCAACGAATAGAATTTCGCGCGACGGTTGGTTTCCGATTCGCCCCAAAAGGATGTGAGCCAGCCGGCCTGCTCCATGCGGTGCAAGGCGGGAAACAAGGATCCGGCTTTGACGTCGAATGCTCCGCCAGTGATTTGAGCGATTCTGCGCGATACACCCATCCCATGCAGTTCCTGAGGAGTAAGAGCCTTCAGGATGAGGAGATCGAGTGTGCCTTGCAGGAGATCGGATTGAGGGGCAGGCATAAATTCTCCTATCGTCTGTCTATAAGACAGTAGCACCACTCTTATAGACGGTCAATAGGAGTAGATAGGAGCCATCAGGGTTCGTTCAGCACTGAAGATCGCATAAGTAACTGCGCAGCATGAGCCAAGTTATGTGGCTGACCACATAATCCTGTAAACCACGCCAAGGCCTTTCCTACTTCAACCCCCACGCGGCATCCAAATTGGGATCGTATTCGCTCAAGCTCCTCGCCGGTCAGGAATTCGCCCCGGTTCGCCCGTGATACGATACTTGCGGTTGTTCCTCACTCATGCCGCTTTGGCGCCGGCTAAAAATCAAACGGGCAGCCGCGAAGCGGCCGGCTCCGCGCCATGGTTCTCCATGAGGTGCTTCGTGCCCGAATCCATTTCGCCGACCGAGCGTACGCGCGTGGTGCGCGAAGCGCATCGCGGCGCTTACGATCGCGAAACCATCGACAAGATCCTCGACGAAGGTTACCTGTGCCACGTCGGATTTTCCGTCGATGGCCAGCCGTATGTCATTCCCACGCTTTTCGCGCGCGTCGGCGATGCGATTTATTTTCACGGCTCCGCCGCCAGCCGCATGTTGCGCAACGTTAGCGAAGGAATTTCCGTCTGCATTACCGTGACTCTTACGGATGGCTTCGTGCTTGCTCGCTCCGTGTTCAACCACTCCATGAATTACCGTTCCGTTGTTGCATTGGGCAAGGCTACTTTGGTCGACGTCCGAGAAGAGAAACTCGAGGCATTGCGTGCATTCACTGAAAAAATAATTCCTGGCCGCTGGAACGATGCCCGCCAGCCGAATGAAAAAGAGTTAAAAGCCACGAGCGTTCTGCGCCTGCCGCTAGAGGAAGTTTCCGCCAAGATTCGGAGCGGCCCGGTGGAAGATGACGCCCCCGACTATGCGCTGCCGGTGTGGGCCGGCGTGATTCCGCTTTCGCTCACACCGGGTGCCCCGCTCCGCGACGAGCGGTGCGATCCATTGATTCCCACGCCCGCTTACGCGGCTCATTACCAGCGATGAACCGCAAGCGACGGCTATTGGTGATGATTAGTATCTCCGCTGTCATGGCTCGACAGCGCGCAGGAAGTCCGCAAGAAGGCCGTACGCGGTCGCTTCGACTCCGGGATTGTGCTCGACAATCGATAAACTGAATACATCCAGATCGAACCGAATCGCCGAACTCGTGCCTTCCAGGTTCGCGAGAGGATCGGAAGCGAGCAGCAGTTCCGGCTGCACGGTGCAAACCACGCCGTCGCCGCGCCGTTCCGCGCGGCAAACGAGTTTGTAACGCATTCCCGCGGCGCGCACAGAACGGATTTTTTCTTCGCTAAGATCGCGGATTCCCGAACGCTTCACTTGCTCGAGCTTTACAGGCACGCCCATCAGCACAATTGCTAGTGTCGCGACTTTCACTGCTGCATCCCAGCCGTCGAGGTCCGCGGCCGGATCCGTTTCGGCTATACCCAGGGCCTGTGCGCGCTTCACCGCCTCATCGAACGAGCGGCCTTTTTCAATTTCCGTGAGAACCACGTTGGTGGTGGAATTCAGAACGCCGGAGAACCCCTGGAGAATTGTCGCGGGCAATCCGAGTGGAAAGATCGAAAAAATCGGCACGCCGTCCATGACTGTCGCCTCGTAAAGAAACTTTTTCTTTTTTTCGTGGGCGAGCGCCGTAAGCTCGCGATAGGCATGCACGATCGGCCCTTTGTTCGCGCTGATGGCGTGTGCTCCGAGGTCGAGTGCGGCCTTCAGGTGCTCGATGGCGGGGTGACCGGTTTGCGCATCGAGTGAGCTAGCCTCAAACAAGACATCTGCGCGCGCTTTTTCGAGCCACTCGCGAACGTCATGGCACGGCTGGTGGGGGGGAGCGGGCCAGTGGCCGTTAAGGATGGCGAGCGGGTTTAGTCCCTCGGGATCGGCTACCCAGCCTGACCGGCGCGTAGCCACACCCGTTAGCCGCCAGCGCACGTCATAGCGGCGGCGTAGCTCGGTTTCCTTGGCGACCAGCAAACGCAGCAACTCGCGGCCGACGTTGCCGAAGCCAACGATCGCGAGATTATAGGAAGGAATAGCTTCGCTCTTTCCGAATCAGTGTGCCGTTGCCGCGGTCAGTTTTGCGGCGGCGGAAGAAATCAGCGTGGCCTCATCCTGTAAAACACGCGCAACGACAACCATCGCTTCGTCGGCTTGCTGCCATTTTTTCAGCTCAATGGCTTCGCGAACAGCGGGCACCGTCTTGACCGCATAGCCGGTGTAGAAACCGGGCGCGTAGAGCTGGTGTTTGAACCACGGGCGGCCGGGAAGGCCCTCGCTATTCGTGAATTTGCGCTCACTGTCCATAAGCATTTTGTTAACTTCGACGAGGGAAGCGTGAGCCAGGGCGGCGGCGCCATTGGCGTTCGCTTGCTCCAGGGCTTTCCTATACTCCGCAGCGCTGCGGGTGAGCACATCGACTGCATTTTCGATCGGGGCAAAGTTCAAATGCGGTGGAACGGCTTCCACCGAAGGTGGCATCAGCGGGCGCCTCGGATCGTTGGTGGCTTTGAAAACGCCTTCGTCGATTTCCTTGTTGCGTTCGCGAATGTCGTCCTGCATTTTTTGCAAAAGAGTTTTTAGTTCCTTCAGGTAGCTCCCTACGGTGTCCGCAAAGTCTCCGAACTCGAAAGGGAGCAAATCCGCGTCCGCCAGGCGCATCATGGCCGTACCGCCGGTCTGGGCGAGCGCGCGCCCATAGACAAAATCCTTATCGCTGAAAGTTGTGTACCAGTAAAAATCGTCGTAGACGGAATGGTAGATGCCGCCGCTATCCTCGCCACCAAAGCCGATATTGAGTGAAGCCACGCCGTCGTGTTGAAGAAACGCAGTGTAGTCCGAGCCCGAGCCGAGGGCGGGAATGCGCAGATCAGCGCGCTTGCGAATTTCTTCGCGCTGCTCGGCAGTTTTGGCATTGGCAATTTCATGGAGCTGCTGGCGCTTCCACACACTGAGCTTTGTTTCCGGATCGGATATGTCGCGCGCAATGTCGTTGCTGAATTTTTCAAGCGTGTGCGAGCCTTCCACTTGGAGATAGCCGCGGCTATTGCTGTCCGAATTGATATACGCGACGCCGTGCGCGCGCAATTCGTCGTAGTGCTGCTCCGCCCATTCGGTTGAACCAAGAAGCCCCGGTTCTTCTCCGTCCCACGCGCAATAAATGATGGTGCGCTTGGGCTTCCATCCGGACTTGACCAGCTCACCAAGGGCTCGCGCTTCTTCCATAAGAGCAACCTGGCCGGAGATGGGGTCTTCCGCACCATTCACCCAGCCGTCATGATGATTGCCCCGAATTACCCACTCATCGGGAAACGTTGCTCCTGGAATTTTTCCGATGACGTCATATAGCGGCTTGATGTCCCAGTTCGATTTCACTTTGAGGTGAACTTTCGCGGGGCCGGGACCGACGTGATAGGTGATACCGAGGCCCCCGCGCCATCCTTCCGGAGCCACTGGTCCGGTCAGCGCGGCGAGCAGCGGCTGCGCATCGCCATAGGAAATTGGCAGAACGGGAATTTTTGTGATTGTCGGAGCGTCTTCGATTTTGAGGCGCTTGGCGTCTTTCGTGGCCCCCACGCCCGGCGTGAGCGGGTCACCCGGATAAAGCGGCATGTCCGCAACGCTGCCGCGTTGGACGCCATCGGGAGGGCGATAGGGACCGACTGGAAACACGTCTCCTTGAACGAATCCGTCTTCGTGCGGGTCGGAGTAAATCAGGCAGCCAATGGCCCCGTGCTCGGCGGCCACTTTGGGCTTGATACCACGCCAGGAGTGGAAGTAACGAGCGATGACAATTTTCCCCGTCACGGAAATGCCCATGCGCTCGAGTTGCTCGTAGTCGTCGGGGATTCCGTAGTTGACGTAGACGAGAGGAGCGGTGACGTCGCCGTCGATGGAGTAGGCGTTGTAGGAGGGGAGCTGCTCGGCTTGCTGATTGGAGGTAGCATCCTGGGGAAGAGCGGGTTCCTGGAGTTTGGCGACAAATTTCGGACCGCCTTCGACGAGCTCAACCAGGCGTTCCTTGGGCGTGGGAAAAAGAACGTCGAACTGTTCGATATGGGTATCGAGACCGAACTCCTTGAATTTTGCAGCGATCCATTCGGCGTTGTCCTTGTCGGCCTGCGAGCCGACATGGTGCGGGTGGGCGGAAAGGCGCTGCATGTAAGCGCGAAGATTTTCGGGGCTGGGAATCGCGCGCAGCTTCTCTTCCCACTGGCGTTCGGCGCGGGAAGATTCGGCGGAATAGCCGAAAAGGGCCTGCTCGTCGGCGGCGACGTGGCTGCCGACGGGAGCAAGCGAGATTCCGACAAAGAGAATGGATGCAGTTTTGGCGGTGCGATTCATGGTTCCCCCAGAACGAGGGGGTATTTTGCCTGAAGACGGGCGAATTGAGAACCAGGGAATCCAGGTTAACTATGGCTAAGGCAACGGCGCGCCAATAAGAGCCTCACGAGCATAGTGGTCCGGGAATTTCAGGCGATTGTCTTGGTCATGAGGATGTAGTGGCAGGGAACCTTTACGGGGACATCGGGGGAGAATGGGGCGGTGCCGGTTTCGATGTAGCCTAGGTGGCGATAAAAGGCGGGGAGCGGAGTGCGGGCGCTGATGACACGAAGGTCGACCGCGACACAGCCTGCCCCGTGGAAGAAATTCTCAGCAGCATCCATTAATCTGCGGCCGAGGCCAGTTCCCTGGCGGCGAGGGTCGACGCCTAGGAGGCCGAGGTAGCCACGGTCGCCACGAAGCTCGACGTAGACACATCCAGCGAGGCCGGCGAAGGCTTCGGCGACGAGAAACTTTCCCTTGGCCATGTAGGAACGAACGCCTAGAGCATCAATGCGGTCGCCTTCGATGTAGGGCAGTTCGACGCGGAAAGCGGCGTTGATCAAGCGGACCAGGGAATCTAGGTCAGCAGGCTCCGCCATCCGAAAGCGCAACGCGCCCAATGGAGAGAACGATTTTGCAGCTTCGCTCATGTGCCCCGAGCATTCTAACCCGAGCCGGGGCTTTCCTGATCGCATCGTGAATCGAGAGCAATGCTAAGATTCAATTTATGAAGAGGCTCAAAAGAACAAAGTATCGGCTCGTTTTGCGCTTGACGATTTCGGCATTGCTGCTGCTAGCGTCAGAAGCGTTGACCGCCCAGGTGAAACCAGGGGAATTGGCGGCCCGGGAAGCGTTCTTGAAGAAGTTGGTCGCGGCGGCGGTCGAGAGATCGCGTCACACGGTGCGTTATGACCCGGCCTATGTGCGAATTCCTTATCCTGGGGGCGATGTGCCAGCGGATACAGGAGTTTGCACCGATGAAATCATACGCGCGTATCGCGCGGTGGGCATCGATCTGCAAAAGGAAGTGCACCAGGACATGGAGCAGAATTTTTCAGCTTATCCCCGCAAGTGGCGATGGCTTTCGGGGAATCCGGACGCGAACATCGACCACCGGCGGGTGCCGAACCTGATGGTGTTTTTCAGCCGGAAGGGAGAGACACTAGGGACATCGGAGCGCGCGGAGGACTACTCACCGGGAGATCTGGTGACATGGGACCTGGGCGGGAATGTGCCGCACATTGGAATCGTGGTGGATCAAAAATCGCCGGCGCGCGCGCGCTACATGATCGTGCATAACATCGGCCGGGGGCCGAAGATCGACGACGTCTTGTTCAGTTGGAAAATTACGGGACACTACAGGTATTTTGGGCCGGCACGATAAAAGACATTTCGGGCGAGACTCCACCGAGTAGTCTGAATGGTTTTCAGTTTTCAGTCGGACTAGAGAAAAATACCAGGGGAGGATGTTGACTCGAAAGGGAGCGGCGGGCTCGAATCGTCTCCGAGTATGGTAGTATGGGAGTATGGCCACACGAAAGATGACTTTCACGCTGCCGGAAGATCTGGCGGAGCAGTTTGTTCGCCGGGTTCCTGCGCGAGAACGCTCAAAGTACCTGGCTATCGCGCTTAACGAGAAACTCTCCCTGCGCGACCGGCATTTGGTGGAGGCGTGTCGAATCGCGAACAACGATACGGAGGTTCACGCCATTGAAAAAGAGTTCGACGCCATCACCGAGGAAGCCGCCGAGCCGTGGAGCGCACCCCCGCCGCGGCGAAATTTGGTGGGTAAGGCTCGACCCCACACTAGGCGCCGAAATTCGTAAGACCCGGCCCTGCCTGGTGCTGACAACGAATATCGTTAACCAGCATCGCCGGACAGTAGTGGTGATCCCTCTTTCCAGCTCTCCCGTCGGCAGTCCTCCCCTTTTGGTGCCGTTGGCCTGTGAAGGCCGGCCATCTGTTGCTGTCCTGGATCAGATACGGGCGGTGACAAAGGAACGGTTCCTCCAGAGAATTGAGGCTATAAGCGCGGAACATCTGGGGGCCGTCGAAGAGGGGTTGCGCGCCATACTGGAATTGTGAGCGCGGCCGGGGCCGGCCTCCCGACCGAGCCGGGATAAATTCCGGCTGCCGTTACGGTTTGGGTTCTTTTCGCGCTGGAGGTTTGGGCGCCGCAGGCCGCCTGGGCCACCAGAATTCTGGATCGCCATCGGCAAAGTCCTTGGAGACGTAGGACGTCTCGGGACTTATGGCGTAGAGGTTGCTTTCGGTGCTGGCGTAGGCGTCCCGGGCAATTTGTTCGGTCTGGTGAGCGGCGTCTTCCCCTTCCGCTTCCCGTATGCTTTTTCTCCAATTGAGCAGATCGTCGTTTTGTTTGAGGGCGCGCATGGGCACAAAAACCAAAAAGGCGGGCGAGCGCATGCCCACGTTAACCTGATATACCACCCAGGGAGTATCGGCTTTGATTTTGTCGTAGGCGGCGCTGAGAATTTTAAACGCTTCGACAAAATCGCTTTCGTGGCCCGGATTCAAGCGCACCTCGAGAACGCGCAGGAAGCGGGCTTTGGAAAAGTCGATGGATTGGGGGCGGTAACCGAGATCGTCGCGACGTTCGGCGATGATCGTCCGTTCGCTTGTGACCAGCGCCTTGAGTTCCTCCTGCATGCGGGCAAGCTCAGGATGAGTGCCAAAAATACGCCCCCAGTCCGCGAAAGCGGTGTCCACCTGCTCGAAGGAATCGAAAGGATCGAAGAAAAGAGCTTCGGGAGGACCGGAAATCGATTCCAGGTCAATCCAGTCGTTGGGAACGTGCAGATGCTCCGAAGCGCGCGAAATGGCAACTTCCAACTTTCGACGTTCGCCCTCTTTCCCGAACCTGAATTCCTGGTGGACGAGGAGCAGCACTTTGGGCGGCTCACCGGCGGAGTTCGGTGACTCATCCACCTGTGCCGAGGCATTCTGAGCGCATAGAAACCAGACCGCGATCATCGCGAGACTGAAGCGTTTGGCGTTCATATGAATTCCTCCCTGCCTTCAGAAATTCTGGACCGGGAACCGCGGACAAGCTCTAGGGCGGCCGGACGGAAGGCCGCCGCTAGGAAAGTGCGGCTTTGCCATTGAAGCGGGCAGAGGCGCCGAGTTCCTCTTCGATACGCAGGAGTTGGTTGTATTTGGCGATGCGGTCGGTGCGGCTGGCGGAACCGGTCTTAATCTGGCCGGCGGCGGTGGCGACAGCGAGATCGGCGATGAAAGTGTCTTCGGTTTCGCCAGACCGGTGGGAAATGATGGAGTTGTAGCCGGCTTTACGGGCGAGCTCAATGGCATCGATGGTTTCGGTGACGGTGCCGATCTGGTTCAACTTGATGAGAATCGCGTTGGCGATGCCTTCCTTGATACCGCGGGAGAGGCGCGTGGTGTTAGTGACGAAGAGGTCGTCGCCGACGAGCTGGATCTTCTTTCTCGACGATTTGCTGCCGATGCTTTGCGTCAGGGATTTCCAGCCGGACCAATCGTCCTCGGCCATGCCGTCTTCGATGGAAACGATGGGATATTTTTCCGCCCAGGTGGTCCAATAGGCGGCCATTTCGGCGGAAGTGTGCGTGGATTTGTCGGACTTCTTGAAAACGTAATTGCCGCTGGCCTTGTCGTAGAACTCGCTCGAGGCCGGATCGAGGGCGATGCTCACTTGCTCGCCGGGCTTGTAGCCGGCGGCAGCGATAGCTTCGAGAACGATCTGGATGGCTTCTTCGTTGGACTTGCAGCTCGGCGCGAAGCCGCCTTCGTCGCCAACAGCGGTGGAGTAGCCATGCTTTTTCAGCGCAGTCTTGAGAGCATGGAAGACTTCGACGCCCCAGCGGAGGCCTTCTGAAAAGTTGGGAGCGCCGACGGGCATGACCATGAATTCCTGGAAGTCCACCGAGCTATCGGCATGTGCGCCGCCGTTGAGGATGTTCATCATGGGACAAGGCAAGAGATTTGCGGAGGTATCCGCGGAATAACGGGAAAGATATTTGTAGAGCGGCTGTTTGAGAGCCACGGCGGCAGCACGCGCAGCGGCCAGGGAGACGGCGAGGATGGCGTTGGCCCCCAGGCGGGACTTGGTGGGTGTGCCGTCGAGGGAAATCATCTTGTGGTCGAGAGCGCGCTGGTCGATGGCATCGAGGCCGGCAATGGATTTGGCGATTTCGGTGTTGGCGTTGGCGACGGCTTTTAGAACGCCCTTGCCGAGATACTTCGATTTGTCTCCGTCGCGGAGCTCGAGGGCCTCGTGTTCCCCGGTGGAAGCGCCTGAGGGGACCGCGGCACGGCCAAGTGCACCGCCATCGAGGACCACGTCCGCTTCGACGGTGGGATTACCGCGGGAATCGATGACCTGGCGGGCGTGGACTTTGACAATCTTCGTGGACATTGCTTGTGTTTCTCCCGGATGAAATGCGAACTAGAGATTGTAACAGACACGGTTCCTGTGACACGGTGGAATGAACGGTGTGGACTAGGAGAGGATGTGGGTATCGAAGAAGCTTTGGCTCGGATTCGCGGGATTGTGACGGCAAGAGGCTACCGGATTGAACGGGCGAGACATCTCGCCGAACTGGTGCGGGGCCTCGGGAATTACCGTTGGACCGGGGCATACGACGTGGGCAATGAGATGGTGTCGATCATCGCTTATAGCGGGCCGGGAGGGCCCGCTTACCCGAGGTTTCTAGTTTCCGAGGGACTGACGGCGTCGGCGATCCGCGAGAAAGCAACCGTGGTGGTGGCCGATGTGAGGAAAGACCCACGTTATTTGACCGCGTTTGGCACTACGCTCTCGGAAATCATTGTTCCGGTTCTTGATCCGCAACGCGGAGAGGTCATCGGCACGATCGACGTGGAGAGCGAGCACGCAGATGCGTTTTCTCGGAACGACCAACAACTTTTGGAACAATGCGCCCAGGCGGCGCTGCCGCTGTGGAACACCTCCTAGCAATGCTTCTCTCCCAACGCCCGGGCGGAGGAGCTCCGTTCTTAGGCCGATTCGGGTTCTTCGATTAGGGATTCCTGGCGGACGACCACCACGATGCCGGAATCGCTGACGTGGAAGCGGCGGCGGTCGGCTTCGAGGTCGTAGCCGATTTCAGTGCGCTCGGGAAGGCTCACGTGGCGGTCAATGATGGCGCGGCGGATGCGCGAGTGGCGGCCGACGTTCACGTGATTATAGATGATGGAATCGGAGACTTCGCTGTAACTGTTGATGCGAACATCGTTGCCGATGACGGATTTTTGAACGCGCCCGCCGGAAATGACGGAGCCACCGGCGACGATGGAATCAAGCGCCACGCCCATGCGCTCCGGATCGGCAAAGACAAATTTTGCCGGCGGATACTGGTGCTGCCAGGTGCGCAGGGGCCAAGAGGTGTCGTACAAGTTGAAAACCGGCGACACGCTGACGAGATCCATGTTCGCTTCGTAATAGGCATCCAGGGTGCCGACATCGCGCCAGTACAGAGCGTCTTTCGCATTTTCATCGATGAAGTTGTAAGCGAAGACGCGGTGCTTAGAAATGATGCGCGGAAGAATGTCTTTGCCGAAATCGTGATGAGATTTGGGATCCTCGGAGTCCGCGAGGAGGATGGGGATCAGCAGTTGGGTATTGAAAATGTAGATTCCCATCGAGGCATTGCAGTGCCCGGCGTGGTGCGGCGACTCCTTGGGAACGGCGGGCTTTTCTTCGAAGCCAATGATGCGCCAGTCTTTGTCGGTCTCAATCACACCGAATTGCTTGGCGGCCTGGGGAGCGGGTATTTCGATAGTCGCGACGCTGACGTCGGCGCCGGAGTCGCTGTGCTGCTTGAGCATGCGGCTGTAATTCATTTTGTAGATGTGATCGCCAGAGAGGATGAAGACGAATTTCGAACGCTCGCTGCCGATGGAGTAGATGTTCTGGTAGACGGCATCGGCAGTGCCTTGGTACCACTGCTGCGAGACGCGCATCTGCGGCGGAAGGACTTCGATGTAATCACCGAGACCAGCGAGGGGCGACCAGCCGGCGCGGATGTGGCGGTTGAGGCTGAGGGCTTTGTACTGCGTGAGGATGAAGATGCGGCGGAGATTCGAATTGATGCAATTGGAGAGGGTGATGTCGATGATGCGGTAGAGCGCGCCAAACGGAACGGCAGGCTTGGCACGGTCGCGAGTGAGGGGCCAAAGACGTTCGCCCTGGCCTCCGGCAAGAAGTACTACGATGGCATCCCGCATATCGGACATTGGTCGCCCCCGCGCCGCGAATGGAGAAGCGGCTCATTCTAACAAGAGAAGCAGGGAAAAAGACAAGCGAGGCTATTGCAAGGCTATTTGCGGACCTGGCGAGGGTGGAACGGTCGGCTGGGGAGGACTGCAGGGAAGATCGCACCCACGGAAGTCCGTCGGAATGTACTTATATGTTAGGTGGAATAGATCGAGGGTGATCGCTCGCCAGCGAATAGCGATAGATGTCAATTAGTGTTTAGCGTGGACAACATGAACGCCCATGCGTCCGGGCGCGAGTCCTTGAACGGCGCGGCCGAACCGGGACGCGATCTCCTGGAAATTGATGTCTTCGATGGCACAAAATCCGTGTGAGCGAAGAATCGCAGCAATGCCAGCCGGCTCGAAACGGCCGACCGAGCGTTCATCGATTTTCTTAAGCTGTTCGGTCCGCTCCGTTTCTAATTGCCTTAGCTCTTCTGAGGATGCCTCGGGAGGTTCCAGGTAGTCGAATACCACCTCCGAGTTCTGGATTGACGACATGTAGTCCAGAGTGCGGCCGATAGCGTCCTGTGTCAGATATGGCACAACCCCGAGCCAAGTGAAAAACGCGGGCGAGTTCTGCTGAAAGCCTGCGGCGA
>Ga0210399_10003308_pt1 | contig 12563 bp, 14 predicted proteins | sample IncBWC14MmetaG_FD_150865 | JGI IMG/M metagenome (GOLD analysis project Ga0210399, IMG submission 150865) | Forest soil microbial communities from Barre Woods Harvard Forest LTER site, Petersham, Massachusetts, United States - Inc-BW-C-14-M | ecosystem: Environmental > Terrestrial > Soil >... | reverse complement strand
AATATGGGCCAACCATCCGTGATATTTTCAACCGCGACCTGCCTCCTCCTCCTCCTCCTCCTCCTCCCGTCCAAGTTGTTCGGGTTCCAGCTCCGGGGGATGCGGATTTCGTTCCACCGGTAGCGCCCCCTCCACCGCCGCCGAAACTTCCCCTCAAGTTTTTTGGTTCTGGCTCGGTCGAGGGCGGTACAGCCCGTCGCGCTTTTCTCACCAACGGGGATTCCGTCTACGTTGCTGGTGAAGGCGACACCGTGCTTGGCCGCTATCGTATTATCAAAATCGGCCATGTAAATCTTGAATTTGAGGAAATTAGTACCGGCCGACATGGCTTCGCTCATCCCGAAGACCTCGAACCAACGTTGTAAAGTAGCTTCTGAAGCCAGCTATTTAGACGCTTGAGCTTAGACCCGCCGCGATCGGAGACGGCAACCGCCTCGGCGCTTGCCAGTGGCGTGGCCATCCCATTCTCTATTTGAAATCCAATCCTCTCACGGAGTAGATCCGCCGCCCTCCAACCAGGCGTGGCTCAGAGAGCGTCGGGCCAATGTTCCAGACGCTAACCATGAGTTGGGTTGGGGCGATGCGTTCCTGCTGACGCGATGGAGAACCTATTTACTCGAGTGCAGAGTTCACAGTTTCGGCATTACTGTACAGACTTCTCTAATTCGATATGGTCAGTCCGGTGTCCTTATTTCCGCTTTGCAAATGACTGTAGAAAAGGGAACAGCCAGCACCTCTGTACAAAAGGAGACAGCGCGGAGTCTTATGGAATATCCATAATTGCGGAAATGGTAGACGAAAAAGACGATGTGTGGTGAAACAGTGGGCGCTGCAGTCTTCAGAAGAAGCCCATCGCAAATCTGCGGAGTCGGCTGAGAGGCCATCAATGTTACTTGAACCCCGCGGGGGGTGGAGCCACCTATGAAACGAAAGCACGAGATGGCGTCACTTCTTGGTAGTTTCTCATCCGGAGACAGCCTGGGCGGCACGGTCTCACACTACCGGGACAAACAAATCGTTTACAAGCAAGGTGCCCCTGCCTACACGCTCTTCTACATTCAAGAAGGCGATGTGCGCCTCACCAGCCGAACAAAAAACCAACCCTCCGCAGTTACTGCCATCCTGGGCGTGAATGATTTCTTTGGCGAGCTTTGCCTCGCGGGCTATCCGCTTCGGGTGTCCACGGCCGTCGCGCTGACCGACAGCTCCATACGCACCATCAAGAAAGAAAAGATGCTCCAGCTGCTCCGTAGAAAGAATAGGTTATCAAATTCCTTGGTGGCCTATCTGCTGTCCAGCGTCAAGAATTACCAGGATCATGTCGCACACCTGCTTACTTCCTCTGCTGAACAACGGCTCGCGCGCGTTCTTCTGCGGCTGGCCATGAATGGAAAAAGAGCTGCGGTTGTTGAGATACCGGTTCTAAGTCACCAAGTACTTGCGGAGATGGTGGGTACGACCCGCCCGCGAGTCAATGTGTTCATGAATCGATTCAGGAAGCAGGGGTTCATAAACTACCATGGGAGAGGTGGAGGATTAGAAGTGCACCAGTCATTGAGCAAAGTTCTCCGGAACCCGCGGAATCACCAGTAGTGTTCAGGGCGCTGCGGCGCAGGGAGCAACCTCAAATGGTGCTCATCAAGGCGTCGCAAGAGAGGCTGGCCCAGCTGATCGGCACCACGCGGTCCCGGGTCAATTTCTTCATGAACAAGTTTAGAAAACTGGGCTTCATCAAGTACACCGGAGAAATCCACGTCAACAATTCGCCTTGAGTGTTGTCCGGCACGACTGAGTTGGCCTGCGGGGGATACCGAATCCGAAGGAATAGTATTGGCGCTCGGCGCCAGCTTCCCAACGAGATTATGCCAACTACCTGGATAGGGAGCAAAACTCCAACACGCACCGCTCCCCATGGCTGTGGAACCCTGGCAATGAGCATGTGACTCATATCGAACAGATTTCAATTCTCTAATCCGCTAGCCTCCTATCCACAAGCGCGAATTCGGCGAGAAGCCGGCATCCGTGCCACGCGCCAGCATAGGTTTTTCCGACCGGAGCGCGCGCTCTAGGAAAAGGAGTCAAAGACATGCTTGGATTAATCGCCGCAGTTCTCATTATTCTTTGGTTGCTTGGGTTCTTGGCCTTTCACGTTTCCACCGGCCTCATTCACCTCGTCTTGATAGTCGGCATAATCATGCTCCTTCTGCATCTTTTCCGAGGCAGATCGGCCACGTACTGAGATTCTGTCTCTGCGAAGAGACCATCGGTGTTTGGAGCTGGCGACTAACGATTCGCCGGAATACGCGTGGGCCGTGCGGCAAGATTCATAGGCTTTCCTTGGCGGTTCTCGCCGTGCTATTGCTTGGCAACCAAGCCATTGCGCTAACCGACGCCACAAAAAGTTGCTGGTAATTTTTGATTGAGACTTCGATTCTGCAGCTAAGCGCCAACGAATCCGCTGGCCGAGGAAGTACCTGTATTCAAGCTCGCGACGATATCGCGAGCCCGTAGCAAAGTGCCGGAGCACCGGTCGAGGGAAAAAGGAGAGGAGATGAAGCCAAGTACAGAGAAGGAAATTGCAGGCAAGCTCCGCGAAGTGCAGGGCAGAATTAAGGAAAAAGGGGGCCATCTGACCAACGATTCCGACCTCGAAGCCGAAGGAATCGGCGAAAAAATCGCCGGTAAGGTCAGAAAGAGAATTGGTCAGCTGGAAAAGGAAATCGAAAACCCATTAGAAGATTCTGCTTGGCGCTATGGCAAGTTTGAAGTACTCGATGATGTCGGCGGTTTGTGTCTGCTTTAGTACAGACAGATGAATTCTCAACGTGGTATTCGTGACTCTAAGGATCCTGGTCCCTCTAGAGGCCTATTGCTGTAACCAATCCTCGGTCTACAACTGGGAAGTACCGGACTGGGAGAAGAATTTCACATCATGAAAATGGTTCGGCCTGATTCTCTACCGGCCGCCATCATGGGCGGCCTGTTAAGCCATCTTCATCGCCCGGCATTTTCGGGTGCGGAGGCAGATAGCGGCCCGGACCGTTGAGCGCACCAATGCCGAGCCCCGACACCAGGATTTCTCGCCGCTGGATCAGCCCCGATGACAACCATGCCCCGTCCCTTGTGCGATCCACGGCGAATTCCTTTTGGAATTTGATCAACCTCTTCCTCGAATGGTTTGGCGATCTCGGTCTCTTTGCTTGGCAGGTGATGCGCGCGGCGGTCGGACGCCCCTTTGAAGGCCGCGAGTTGCTGCGCCAACTCGACGAAATCGGTTCCAAATCGTTGCCTATAGCGGCCTTGGCAGGTGCCGCCATCGGTTTCGTCCTCTCCCTGGAAAGCCGCAGCAGCTTGGTCCGGTTCGGAGCCAAGTCCATGCTGCCTGCCGCTCTGGTCTATTCGATCATCCACGAGACAGGTCCTGTCGTGACCGGCTTGGTTATCTGTGGCAGGGTAGGGGCCGGCATTGGAGCTGAATTGGGCTCCATGAAGGTCACTGAGCAGATTGACGCCATGGAGGCCTCTGGCGTGAATCCTTACAAGTTTTTGGCCTTCACGCGCATAGTGGCATGCATCCTGGTGTTGCCTCTGCTTACTCTGGCCGCCGATTTTTGTGGCGTCCTGTTCGGTTGGGTTGCGGAAACTCTGGTCGAGCCCGTTTCCTGGCATAGATTTGTCGACCAAGGATTTATCGGCGCCACGTTCAGTGATTTCCTGGCTCCAACTTTCAGAACCACCGTCTTCGGACTGATCATCGGCACGATCGGTTGCTTCCAGGGAATGAGTACCCAGGGCGGTACCGCCGGCGTTGGAATTTCCGCTACCAGTTCCGTCGTCATCTCTTCGCTCTTTGTCATTCTAGCCGACGTCTTCTTGGTGAAATTCATCCTGGTGTTCTTTCCATGATGCACCAGGAACAAGATGTGTTGGTCGCTCCGAATGAGGACGATCTCGGCACAGCGATAGAGAGTTCCGGCGGGAAGAGCGACGGACTGGCTGTAGTCCTGCAAGGCTTGCAGCGGTCATTCGGTAGCCAAATCGTTCTCAACGGCATTAATCTGACCGTAGCGAGCGGCGAAACTTTGGCCGTGCTAGGCCGCAGCGGCACCGGCAAGAGCGTTTTGCTCAAGCTGATCATCGGCCTGCAAAAGCCCGACTCCGGCTCGATTCTCATCCAGGGGCAGGAAATCACCGGCCTTCCTCTCGATGCCCTGAATGAAATTAGAAAGAAGATGGGGTTCTTGTTCCAGCAAGCAGCCCTGTACGATTCCCTCACCGTCGAGCAAAACGTGGCGTTCCCATTGCAGCGCCACACCAAAATGACGTCCTTCGAGCAGGCAACTCGCGTCCAAGAGCTTCTCGCCAGCGTGGGCATGGAAGGCCATCTCCGTAAAATGCCCAGCGATCTTTCCGGCGGCATGCAGAAGCGAGTAGGCCTGGCCCGCGCGCTAGCTCTCAAGCCCGCCATTCTCCTGCTCGATGAACCCACAGCGGGACTCGATCCCATCACCTCCGGCGAGATCGACGAATTGATTCTCAAGCTGCAAGAGGAGCACGACACGGCGTCCATCGTGGTCACTCATGACCTGCATAGTGCGAAGACCATCGCGGATCGTATCGCGCTATTGCACGACGGGAATGTGCTGATCGAAGGCAGCTTTAAGGAACTTGAGAAGAGCGGTGACAAATTTGTTTTGGAATTCTTGAAGCGGGATTCATAGGGAGCGCGTATGTCAAGGGCGGCGAGACTTGGAGCTTTTATCATTGCAACACTGGCGGTGCTGGCAGCGGGAATCTTCATCATCGGGGGAAAGCAGTACCTCTTCACGCCAACCTATCGATTGAAGGCCCAATTCGCTACCGTTGTCGGCCTCGATCCGGGCGCCGAAGTGCGCGTTGGCGGTGTCCGCAGCGGAAGCGTCCGCGATATCGAGCTGCCTAACAAGCCAGACGGAAAAGTCACCGTGCTGCTGGATCTCCAGCGATCCACCCACGAGATCATCAAGCAGGACTCCGTCGCTGCCATCGAAACCGAGGGCCTATTAGGAAACGAATACGTTTCCATTACCTTTGGATCCGCTCAAGCACCGAACGTGAGGGACAACGATACCATCGCCACCATACCGCCACTCGTCATTGCTGATTTGATGAAGAAGGCCGGTGGCATTCTAGACACCAGCCAGATCGCACTGAACGACGTCACCGTGACTGCGGCGAATCTGAGTTCCATCACCGGCAAGATCAACCAGGGGCAGGGGACCATCGGCGCTCTGGTCAACGATAAGAAGCTCTATTCTCAGCTCGACCAGACCACCGTCGGCTTGGGTGACACGGTCAACCGTGCCCAGGCCGGAGTCGCCGCTTTCCAGGAAAACATGGAAGCAATGAAGTCAAATTTCCTGTTGCGCGGTTTCTTCAAGAATCGCGGCTATGAAAATTCTGCGGATCTAGTGAAGAACGAGATTCCGCGGCTTCCCACCACGGCACCTCTGAAAACATTCACTTTCGACTCCAAGCAGCTCTTCGACAAGGTGGATACCGCAAAACCCAAGAACCAGAAATCACTGCGCGCTGCCGGTCAGTTTCTGGCTGACACGGAGTTTGGAGTCGCGGTCGTCGTCGTTTCTTCGGCCACGACGGGCGACAAGCAAAAAAACTTGGTCCTGACGCAAGCTCGCGCTATGGTCGTGCGCGACTATCTTGTTGGCAATTTCTCGTTCGACGATGCGCAACTCAAAACCATGGGTCTCGCGAAAGGGGAAGGGATGGACCCTAGTTCCGGTTGGGGCACCGTCGAGATCATTGTCTATCCCGCAGACTCCGAAGCTCCAACCCAAGCTAGCACTGCGAGCCCGCACTAACCACTCGGTTGTCTGCTAATCGAGTGTGTGACTGATCCTCCAGGAGCCGGAGCTCCGCGCGTGAAAAAAGCGGTGTCTGACCAAGTAGCTAAAAATCTCACGCAATTCAATATTTCCGCCATTGCCAAGCTCGAAGAAGAAGCCCGAAATCGTCGGACTCGCACGGAGCGCGACAGCGATGACTGTTTTTCTCGCCCCTAAGACGCCCAAATTCTGTCGGTCCTGTACTACTTGACATTCAACGCTACGCAGTACAGTGTCGGATTGTGATTCAGTCCTTCCGCTGCGCCGACACATCGAGAGTCTGTCCGCCGGTTCAAAGCTATCGAGCGTTAGGCTCTTAGGAAGCTGGACATGCTAGATGCATCGCAGGACATCCGGACGCTCTCAACGCTGCCAAGAAACAGGCTAGAGCGCTTGAGAGGGGACCGGAAAGGGCGGTATGGCATTCGCATCAATGACCAATGGCGCGTCTGTTTTGAATGGCGCTATGGGCATGCCTACGAAGTTGAAATCGTGGATTATCGCTAAGGAGACAGCAGGATGGCGAAGAAACTTAAGCCGGTGCATCCAGGGGAAATTCTCCGAGAAGAGTTTATGCTCCCTCTGCGACTGAGTATGAACAGAGTTGCTATGGACTTGCGCGTCCCGGTGACGCGGATCGCCGATATCGTCAACGAGAAACTCGCAATCACTGCTGACACAGCCCTGCGTTTCGCGCGCTACTTCAACAATAGTCCGACGTTCTGGATGAATCTCCAAACGCGTTATGACCTAGAAGTCGCCGAAGATAAGATTGCTGATAAGGTTGAACGCGATGTTCGCCCTCTGGAAGCAATGCCAGCAAGGTAGTTCAAGCGAAGCATGGGCCCAGTACATCTAAGGGGTGGCGCTCGCGCTGGGGTTTTCGTCTGAAACCCGCTTCACTACTTCACTCGCAGACGCACTGCGGCATGTTATGTCGAGACTTTAACGACTCCTAGGAAACAAACGGCGCGGACCGGCGTTGAGTAGGAGTACTGGCCGGAGTCCAGTTGGGTATGAATGCCCTGGGTCGCAAACCCCGAGCACGACGCAGAACCCTCCTTCGTTTGAGTTCCGCGCTGCGCTCGCGAGGATCGCTCACTAGCTTCGTCCTTTTCGTCGTCCTTCCTGCTATAGGGTGCACTCAGCGTGGATTGGTCGAGAAGCCCTCGGAGAAACGCGGGACCAGCGAAGAAACAGTACACTTTGCTAGCGGCGACATAACCCTGGCAGGCACACTGGTCCTTCCGGAGAGGTCTCAGCCACATCCAGCGGTAGTTCTTGTCCATGGCTCTGGTCCGCAGAAAAGGGATCTCTTTACGGCACGGTGGTTCGCGGCCGAGGGCATCGCGGCCCTGGCGTACGACAAGCGGGGTGTCGGGGAATCCGGCGGAGATTTTCGCAAGGTGCCGTTCATGGAACTTTGCGATGACGAACTTGGCGCGATCAAGTACTTGAAGTCGCGGAAGGAGATTGACGCCAAACGGATTGGAGTGTGGGGCTTGAGCCAAGGAGGGTGGTTGGGACCGCTGGCAGCGTCGCGTTCGGCAGATGTCGCCTTCGTTATCGCCGTGTCCGGTCCCGGGGTGTCACCGGGCGAACAGATGATCGTCTACTACGCGAATGAGCTGCGCGAGCAAGGCCTAGACGAAGGCGATGTTCGAGAAGCCAGCACCGTGCGTCGAGACATTTGGAGCTACATGTCGAGCGGACTCGGGTACGAGAAGACTAAAGCCGAACTGGACGAAGCGCGCACGAAACGGTGGTACAGCCAGGCGAGAGTGCAGCAGGACGACTCGTTCGGGCCCCTACCGACGCCTGCGGAGCTGAGCAAACCGGTAGGCCGCAGCGCAATTTGGTTCAAGCAAGAGGCTGTCTATGACCCGGTTCCTGCGCTGCGAGCACTGCGGGTGCCGGCGCTCTTCTTGTTCGGGGACCATGACCAGTTGATACCGGTCGATGAGAGTGTTGCGGTCATCCAACGAGTTTTGGCTGAAGAGCACCGCGATTTTACCATCCGGGTATTCCCGAACGTTGACCATGAGATGCGGCTGGTAACGAGCGACGCAACGAGCGCGATCGATCCGGAGTATCTAAAGACCATGCGGAACTGGCTGTCTACCCACGTTCTGAGTAGACCTTGACGCGTTTTCACGGGGTAGCTTGTAGGGCAGAGAAAAGTGGATGCACCCCCTCCGCGTTCCTTTTGGGGGGGAAGAGTCGATCAGGACTCCGATGCCGGGGCGTATCGCCTTCCTGGAGTTTGAACTAAGCAGAACAATAAGCTCGCGAGTATGAAATTTGCCTGCTTCTGGGACTTTGCTAGAGGCTGCGTTGGATCACCGCGCGACGCCTGCTTTGCGGATGTAGATGCCGCCATTGAAGTTTGTGAATTGCAATTCGGGGCCGCCGCCGTTGATTGTGGCGTGGACGGCCTTGTCGATCTTGACAAGGTATTTGCCGCCGTGGCCGCGCCCATCCTCGACGATTTGCTGTGGCGCAGAAGCCTGAACCTGCACGTCGAAATCACTGAAAATCTCACCGCGATCGGACTTAAGGCTGAGGTTAGCTTTCAAATCAGCGGGAAACGTAACGTCAATGTCGCCGTTCAGAGAACTGAAGGCCATGGCCTTCTGGGGATTCACGCGCGAAAAAGTAGCCAGAAGGCGGCCGTTCAAGGCATGCGCCACGGCGCTGCCAGAGACGTTGTTCAAGGTGACGGAGCCATTCACGTCGTTAACGTCCAATTCGCCGTCCACACCAGTGACCACGATGTCTCCGCTATTCACGGCGCTCAGTTTGAGCGAGGAGTGAACGGGAACGGAAATGGTGAGGTCGATGGCGCGCATGACGGCATCGGCGGAGATGCGGACTTCGTTGTTTTCTTCTTCCACGGAAAGGCCCGTGGAGGAAACCACGATGCGCTTCATGTTGGAATCCGAGCGCGCTGATTCGCCGCTACGCGCGCGAGCCTCGACAACCACTTCCTTGCCGTCATATCCCTTGACCGTGATTCCGCCATTGATCAGGCTCGCTCTCACCAAAGCGGGCCGCGCGGGATCGCTGAGAGCCACAGAAACGTGATCTGCGCCGGATTGCCCTTGGGCCTGTCCGCGCGCTGGCGTGGCGACCAGAACAGCACACAAAATGGGAACTGCCAAAACCAGGGATGGGAAACGCCGAGTTTGGTTATTCATGATTTTCAAGAATACGAATCTCTCCATTTAAATTTTCCACCTTGATCTCCGGCCCGCCCGAATTCACCCGCACACCGGTATAGCGGTCCGCGTGAAAAACCACCTTCGCGCCATGATGCTCTTCCTGTATGGCGCGCACCGGCAACGCGGTGACGGGGAAATCGCTGTAGATACTGCCGTTGAAGGTCTTGAAGCGAAAATCCGCGGCCAAGCCTTGCGCGAAACGCAAATCCACGTCGCCGTTTATGGTGCGGAAATCAGAATTGTCGCGCGGGTTCTGGCGGAAGGAAACCTTGACAGGACCATTTACAGTACTTGCGGTCCCAGAACCGGCGATGTTGTCCATTTCGACGTCGCCATTGACATTGCGCACAAGAAAACTCCCGTTGATGTCGCCCACCAAAACGCGGCCTTCATTCACAGTCTTGACTTTGATGTCGATGTCGCGGGGAACGCGGAGTTGAAAATCCATCTTGACGATGTAGCCCTCGAACTCGCGGCGGCCGCATCCGTCGTCGCAATTGCAGCGGAAAGGGCCGTTGACGTAGAGTTTCAGGGAGCCTGCTTGCTCGGTGATGTCGAGAGTAACTTCCTTACGAGCCCGTTCGAGCTTTTCCTTGGATTCCGCGCGCACAGACTTTTTGACCACGAGTTGCGCCTGATCGGAATTTGTGCCCACGACTTCGATGGAGCCCCAGACGTTGTCAATTTCCAGGGATTTATGCTGGGTGCCGGCCATCGAAAAAGATTTCTGGATGGTCTCCTGCTCCTGCACTGGCAGGTCGCGATCGGACTCATCGAGAGTCATTGGGGACACGAACGGAAGATGAAACTCCAAGGGAAGAGGTGCGGCGCCTTTTATTATCGGCTGCGGGATTCTTATGGTCCTGGACTGGGCGGACAAGGAAAAGGGAAGCAGACAGCCGACTGTCAACACTGTGAAAAAGCGCGTGTTTCGCATGGTCTCCTCCTCAATTCAGTTTGCTCTTGGCCCACTCGACGCGTTGCCGCACCGTGGGATTCAGATTCGGGGCTTGCTGAAGGGCCTGGAGCCGCTGCACAGCATCGGGATCCCGCCATTCGAGCAAAAGATCGATCAGGGCTACCTGCACCAGTGGCGATTGCTGCTGCTGGAGAGAATCCATAATTGCCTTGTGAACCTGGGGCGGCCGCCCGTGGCGGCTGAGAGCATCGAGGGCCGCCAATCGCACATCCACGCTCGCGTCGTAGCGCAGCGTGTGAAGGAGCGCGGAAAGCACCTGCGGATCAAGTTGCTGGTCGCGCGTGCTCCAAGTTACGCCCTCCAGCCGGGCGCTGGCCGACTGTTGCTGCAGCATCGAAAGCACGACCAATTGTTTCGTGCTCGCGAGTTCGGATTGCATGGCAACAAAGTCTCGGGAAGGAGGCTTAGGGCCGGCCAGGCGAAGTCCGGCGAAAACGCCGATGGCGAGCAGCGCGGCGCTCCACGCCATTGCCCCCAGGGGCGAACGAAGCCAATGGAACACGCTCCAGTTCCAGGCGGAAGCGCGTTTAATCCGATGCGCGTCGTCCGCAGGCTGATTCGAACGACCCGCCTGGTACGCCTGTAGCATGGCTTCAAAACGCGCGCGAGACGCAGGACCTGGCTGGTCCACAGGCAGAAGCGAAAGCTTCTTCCAAAGTGCGGCTTCTTCAGAGCAATCCGCGCACTGTTCCAGATGTGCTTCCACGGTGTGGCGCTGATCGGGGATCAAGCTCCCTTGCAGGTAGTCTGGCAAGAGTTCGGATATTTGTTCACACTTCATGGCGACCTCCTTGAGGAGGGATATTTCCCGCTGCTTCGGCTTTCTTCAGCATCGTCCCCTGAGCAAGCTGATGAAAGGCTTTGCGCAGTTCCTGCAAGGCACGGTGTATGCGCGTTCTTACGGTGTTGAGTTGGCAGCCTAGCAGGCTGGCAATTTCCTCGTACTTCAGCTCTTGAAAGCGGCAGAGAAGCAGGATTTCTCTCTTTTCCTCCGGCAGTTGCTCAAGAGCTCGATGCAACAGTTCGACTTCCTGCTGCTCTTGGGCGGAATCCGTGGGAATAACAGGGGGTAGCATTTCCGGCTCGAGAGCGGTCTGACGGGGAAACTTGCGAAAGTGGTCCACGCGGGCGTTGCGCGCAATCTGGTAAATCCAGGCGCGGAAGGGCGTTCCGAGACGGTAGCTCTGGCGGTATTTCAGGATGCGGAGGAATACTTCCTGGACCAGGTCTTCGCTCAACGCCCGGTCGCCGGTCAACTTCGAATAGAAATTGAAAAGCGGGGTTTGGTAGCGATCAAACAACACACCTAGCATTTCGCCCGCGCCATCGCGCACTTGGAGCATCAGATCCTCGTCGGGAGTCAACGTCATCGCCGAATTATGGTCCTGTACGGCTGTAATTGTCCTTACAAGAGTGAATACTGCGAATAGTGGAAAAGGTTCCGTGCACTGGCCGGCGTGAAGACAAGGCCTAGTGGCGGGTAGGGCTTTCGTCTCCGTGAGGAGTTCCTGGCCGGTGAGTCGCTCCAGTCTGGCTGCTAACTCCCGAGCTCCGCCGACAATCGAGCAGTTTCGAGCTCCGTGGCGCGCCAAGGGATTGCCCGAGATCGGAAAGCCAAAAGGAACGGGACTGCGACAGCAATCTTCGCTCTTCGATTAGGAGTCGGCTCTGACGGGGGACTGCATCAATGGCAACTGAGACTCGCACTCGCGACCTCTGCCGTGACAGGCAGCGTTGTGATGTAATCGATTGATATCAAACGGTGTCGAGCATCGCGACGAACGGCCCAGATGGAACTATGGCATAGTATCGTATTCTTACGTTTTCTTACCTTACCGAAAACAGCGCTCCAGACACAGTGGTAATGAATCGAGGGACCGATGCTCACACGACGGGAATTCCTTGCCACCGCAGCCTGCACCGTGGCTGCAGCGCGTCTTCACGCCCAGGGCCAAAGCAAGGTCCGCGTTGCCCTCGCCATTCCCAGCGAAGCGACTGGCCCGCATATGCCCGTTGACTTTGTCGGCCTGTCTTATGAGGTGCAGCAACTCGCGGACCCGACTTTCTTTTCGGCGCGGAACAGCGGCCTGATTCGCGAGTTCAAAGCGCTTTCGTCAACTGGTGTTCTGCGCCTTGGGGGCAACACCAGCGAGTTCGCTTACTGGAAACCTGCGCCTGATTCTCCCGAGCCAGAGCATCCTCAAGTCCGCGAGGCTGAGGGTGAGCCGAAGGCCCGCTACTACGCGGTGACGGTCGAGGCAGTCAAGAATCTGACGCAGTTCCTCCAAGCCACTGGTTGGACCTGCCTGTACGGCATCGGGATGGGCACGAATACACCGGCACGCGCCGCGGAGGAAGCGGCCTTTGTAGCCGAGACGCTGGGCAACCGCCTGCAGTATTTTCAGGTCGGAAACGAGGCGGATCTATTTGCCAGGCACCTGCGCGATCCGAAGACCTGGTCGGCTAAGACGTACCTGG
>Ga0210399_10003306_pt1 | contig 12564 bp, 11 predicted proteins | sample IncBWC14MmetaG_FD_150865 | JGI IMG/M metagenome (GOLD analysis project Ga0210399, IMG submission 150865) | Forest soil microbial communities from Barre Woods Harvard Forest LTER site, Petersham, Massachusetts, United States - Inc-BW-C-14-M | ecosystem: Environmental > Terrestrial > Soil >... | reverse complement strand
CTCCCGGATGGAACGGTTTTGATCGCTGGTGGCCAGTTGGCCGGCGGCAATGGTAACCCAGACACCGAGCTCTATGTTCCCGCGACCGGTATGTTCGCCGCCGCAGGGAACATGACTGCGGGCCGCCACTCGCACACCGCCACTCTGCTCCCCGATGGCACGGTCTTGATTGTTGGCGGCTTTGGCATTTGGCCTACGCCGACCTCCAGGGCCGAAATCTATAAACCCCCAGCGGTGCATTGAAGCGGCAAAGACCACGAAGGGGCTCTGAGTTTGTCGACGGGCAACTCGGTCCTGTGCAACCAGGTCTGGGCCGGATTATGTCCGTATGACGGGGCAAGCCGGAAGTTATCAGCTCGCCCAATCGGTTTGCTACCGACAAACGCGCCAGCGTTTACTAATTCTCGACGGGCTCGCGGAAACGGTTTCATTTGGAACCACCCATTTCTGCGCGGGACGGTTCGAAGAGCTATCCTCATTGTTCGCCATGTGCCTTCGCTGGGCAGACGCTAGGCTATTCGAAAACCCCGCAGATGCTTTTCGGCACATGGACCGATGTGTTTGGGATGTCGGCGGTGAAGAGCACGCGACGTCGAAGATTGAAGAATCATTAACTGCGGAGACTTCGATCGATTCAAGTCAAACGAATGTGCGTCGACGTGCCACCCGAGCCGCGAAGAAATGCTTGAGCGTCGACGCACTTCTGTTCTTAATGCTGCCGTTTGTTACCTCGCCGATTTCGCAAGCCCTGTGGAGTCAGAAAGAAGCTGGTAGGGGTGGTGGGATCGAACACGACCCCCAAATTCTAAGCCCTGTGGACCGAAGGCGTTGCAACGGCCACCAAATCCAATTGCTGATTCTGCTGACCGTGATTTCGGTGCAAGCTGGAAAAGGTTGAACCTCCGACATTGGTTCCGGAGACCAGCACCAGATGTAAGTATACGTAGTTGGTTCGCTCGGTACTTAACCGCACCTGAGCGTACCTGAATGCACCTTATTCGGCAGTTATCTTTCCCAAATCTTTCCCAAGTTTTTTCTCGTGGTTCGAAACGAAAGCGTTCTGGCACACGATCGCGTCTTAACGTTGACTTGCCCAAGCGGTGAGGCCTAACATTCGTCGCCAGGGCGATACCTTCACTTTGATCGGCCACACAATTTCGCACTACCACATCGTCGAGAAACTTGGCGGCGGAGGGATGGGTGTCGTTTACAAAGCCGAGGACACCAGACTTCGGATTTGGGCAGGAGAGAAAAAAGTCATGCTAAAAAAACACGTTGTAATACTGCTGAGCCTGCTCTGTCTGGCAATTGCATTGGCCGAGTTTGCACCGGTAGCCATGGCGGATGATGACGATCCTCCATCGCGCGTTGCGCGACTGGCATATTCACAGGGTTCGGTTTCGTTTCAACCGGCAGGAACCGATGATTGGGTGGCGGCCAGAATCAATCGCCCGGTCACGACGGGCGATCAGTTATGGTCGGATCGTGATGGACGCGTCGAGTTGCAGCTGGATGGGTCGTTCATTCGCCTTTCGAACAACACCGGTTTTTCATTCCTGAACCTTAGCGACAACGTCACGCAAATCCAGTTGAGCTCAGGAACGATTTCCGTGCGCGTGAGGCGCCTCGATCAGAACGAGACGTACGAAGTCGATACGCCCAACCTCGCTTTCTCCATTCAAAGCCCCGGAATTTACCGGATTAGCGTGAACGAGGCCGGGGACGCGACCGCGATAAGAATTCGCAGTGGTGCAGGCGAAGTGACGGGAGAAGGCACCGCCTATACTCTCGGCGATAACGATTCGTATACCTTCGGCGGCAGCGATCAGCTGTACGCAGAGCCCAACGACGGAGGCTATAACGAAGAGTTTGATAACTGGGCTTCCCAGCGCGATCGCCGGTGGGAGAATTCCCAGTCCGCGCGATACGTTTCCGCCGACGTCGTCGGTTATGACGATCTCGACGATCACGGCGAGTGGCGTCCCACCTCGGAATACGGCACCGTGTGGTTTCCGCGTACCGCCTATCCGGATTGGGCCCCCTATCACTACGGCCACTGGGCCTACATCGAACCGTGGGGATACACATGGGTGGATGACGAGCCGTGGGGGTTTGCCCCATTCCACTATGGCCGCTGGGTTTCCTACGAAGGCCGTTGGGGCTGGGTGCCGGCGTCTCCGCCCGTGCAAGGCGTCGTCTACGTTCGGCCTGTATACGCCCCCGCGCTCGTCGCATGGGTGGGAGGGCCGCAGTTTGGAGTCGCCGGCGGCGGTTATGGTCCCGGTGTGAGCGTTGGATGGTTTCCTCTTGGTCCGCGCGAAGTATATGTGCCGTCGTATCGCGTGAGTCGCACGTACATCGAGAATGTAAACATATCGAACACGAGGGTGACGAACGTAGTTGTGAACAATTACTACAACACGACCATCGTGAACAACAACACGACCGTGACAAACGTGAAATACGTCAACCAGGGCGTACGCGGGGCCGTCACAGCTACCACTGCGCAGGCCTTTACCTCGGCGCAGCCGGTGGCGAGAAATGTGGTGAAAGTCAACGAGCGCGAAGTAGCTACCGCGCCGGTGCGAGCCTTCACTCCCGCCGCGGCCCCCGCAAAGCAAGCAGTTCTCGGAACCGCGGCGGGAGCCTCGGCCAAACCGCCGGCAGCAGTCGAAAGACGTGCAGTTGTAGCGAAGGTGACGCCTCCTCCTCCTCTCCCATCATTCGAGAAGAAGCAGGAAGCGATCAAGAACAATGGCGGGAAACCGCTGTCGGTGGCCCAAGAGAGACAGATCCAGCCTGTTGCCACGGTGCGCCCAGCCCCGGTGAAAATTGCGCCCCCGGTGAAAATTGCGCCAGCAGCACAGGCGAATCGCCCCGGCCAGCCAAATCGTCCGGGACAACCGGGTGGTCAGCAGCAGGCTGGTCAACCTCAACCGGGACAGCGCACAAACGCACCGCCGAAAAACGAGCTTCCGCCCGCACAGACCAACCGTCCGAACGAGCCCGTTAACCAGCCGCCGACCGCCAACAGGCCGTCTCAAACACCCGAAGCGAATCGGCCACCGGAGCGACCAGTGAATCCGCCCGTGAACCCGAATGAAGCTTCTCATCCTTCGCAACCGCCCAATCGGCCTCCGCAGCCGCCCAATCGGCCATCTCAACCGCCCGACGCGAATCGGTCCTCTCAGCCTCCGGTTCATCCCAATGAGTTACCTCCTCCCGCGGCACGGCCCGCTCCTCAACCAGCAGGCAATGCCGAGCAGGATAGGAAACACCAACAGGAGCAGGAACAGCTCCGCGCCAAGCAGGACGAAGAACGGCGCAACCTCCAGCAAAAGCAGGAACAGGAACACCAGGCGTTTCAGAAGCAGCAGTCGGACGCTGCGAGAAAACAGCAAGTGGAACAGCAGCACCAGCAGCAAACGCAACAGCAGCAGCAGAAGCATCAGCAAGAACAGAAATCGCTCGATCAGAAGCAGCAGCAGGAGCGCGACAAGAAGCCTAAGTCTCAGAACGATCAGCACAACTAGGAACCAAAACCGGGAGCGGCTGCGGGAATACGGTGGCAGCCGCGGTAGACACAATTGCCGTGGACAAAAGCACCGGCAATTTCGTTCGGGTTAGTGGTGAAGCGTAGGTGGCGATATACTTCGCTTCACCATATCAATCCGAGTGATAATCCCCCACGCCAGATGATCGCCCATGCGCAATCCCGAGATGCAGCTGCGCCGGCGTTGATAGCAATTTCTCAAACTTCCTGATCGGGTTGTTTCGCCTCCGATTTTTGCCCGTTGAGAGGTGCTCTAAAAGCTTGAACCGGCTAGTATCGATTGAAGCTGCGCAGCGGAATTGAAACTGCGGTGCCCCGCGAACTTTTGGCTGGTAACATGCCTGAAATTGTTGCAAGAATCGGTGAAATCGGTCTTGAATCATCTGGCCAGCAAGGGTATCGACATGCCGAATGCTCAAAAGATCTTGATAGCGCAAAGCGACCTGAAGCGAGCGTGTGCGTTACGCTCTGCTTTCGAACAACAGGGTTGGGATGTGATGATCGCGACTGACACGGTCCAGGCCTTTACCGTTGCCATTAGAAACAAACCTGCGGCCATTCTTTTGAGCACTGAGCTTAAAGGCGGTGGTGGCCTTTTTTTACTGAAGCGGATGCGAGAGTGTGTTCACACTGCCCCGATGTCCATGATCGTGATCACCGAGCCTAACGAAACCACGAAACAAGAGTACCTATCGGCTGGTGCATTAGAATGCATTGAACAGCCTGTCGAGATTGAGCGGCTGTGCGCAGCTGTGCGAAGGCATGTCTCGCAGCCGCGTCGAGTCGTCGAACCTCCCCTGGAGACCCTTAGCTTGCCGGCACGCTTGGCAGCGATTCGCGAAACGCAGCTCGTAGATTCGCCGCCGACCCAGTCGTTCGATGAACTAACGCGCCTAGCCACAAGTCTTCTCGGGACACCCGTGGCGCTGGTCTCAATCGTCACTAGTGATAAACAGTTTTTCAAAAGCCAGGTCGGTTTAGCTGATCCATGGGCGAAGTCCCGGCAAACACCCCTTTCGCACTCGTTTTGCCAATGGGTGGTGTCCAGCCGAGATGAATTGATAGTAGCTGACGCTCGACAACATGAGGGTCTGATTCCGAATCTCGCTCTTCGCGATCTAGGGGTGGTAGCCTACGCTGGCGTACCGTTATCCGCCTCGAGTGGACAAGTTCTGGGCTCTTTTTGCGCTATCGATTCGAAACCTCACCGGTGGACTGACGATGATCTCGCCACGCTACGTGATCTTTCCAAAATTGCTGAAGCTTACACGGCTCTGGAAGCGCCTCTGAATGTCAACTCCGAGGCCGGACGAGCCGCCACGAGCAGCGCCAGTCCGTTGACAGATACTGTCGGACGGGCTATTCGTGGCGCTACGCGCATCTTGCAGCGGGGTGGTGAGAAGATGAGTGAAACTGATCGGGCGCTGCTTCTGCACATTGTTAAACGCCTGACTCAAGAACTTTCCCGGCCGGCCGGGGGAAGCGCCTGATTAACTCGCCAGTCGGAAATAGGTGTCGCGAGCAGGGAACATCACTACCTATCTCAGAACGAGAGGTTGTCAGTTGACGAACTCTGGACGATCTGCTGGTGTTGAGGACACCGCCTGGGCCGGCTGGCACGCGGGCTCCGCGGCGTCCTGGAACTTCTGCAGTTTCCGCACGGCCAATTTCAAATCGCTTTCGTCGATGATGTTGTAGCGGTCGAACACCGAACGCGTTTTATGGCCGCTGATTCGCATGGCCACCCTCTCTTGCACGCCGGCTCGGATGAGGTTCCTAACCGCCGAACGCCGGAGGTCGTGAAAGATTCGGCCGGCTAATCCGCACTTCGCGCAGGCCGTCTCCCAAACTTTCCGGAAATCCCCAATCGGAACCCACGACGGGGCCGGATTCTCCTTCGTCTTGATGATGCGGAAGAACACAAGAGGGCAGTCCGGGGCCGCGGTGTTGCGCAGGTGGAGCTGCGACTTCAGGCTCTCAAGAAGCTCGTGGCCCAGCGGTATCATTCGGCCCTCGCCGTTCTTGGTCTCGCCAGCGTTGAGACGAACCAGCCCGTTTAGAATATCGACGTTCTCCCATCGCAGCGCCAGCATCTCGCCCCGGCGCATCCCTGTGTGGTACGCCATCGTCACGACGGGCCGGAGATATTCCGGCAGCGCAGCGAGCAGTTGTGCGTATCCCTCGTGTTCAATGAAGCCCTTCCTGACGTTATCGTTTGGTGGCATCTGGATGTACGGCACGCGAGCGAGCTTCGGCGGCGTGGCCCGGCTCGCTAGGCTGAACATCCGCTTTAAGAGCGCCAGCTCCTGCTCGATCGTTCCATCGGCGGCGCCTTTCTCCCGTCTCAGCAGCAAATACTCTCTGGCCTTCTCGGTCGTTATCGCGGCGGCAAGACAGTGTCCAAAGAAGGGGAATAAGTGATTCTTGATGCGACTCTCCGCATCCTTTAAGGTCCGCAATCGGTTGATGCGATAGTCGGTCAGCAGATCGTCTGCGAGCGTCTGAAAAGTGACCTTCCTCGGCGGCGTCTCGCAGTACAGGCCCTGGCGAATCTTCTCCAACCTGTCGCGCAGCATCTCTTGAGCGACCGTCTTCAGGGTCGAACCACTGCTCTCCGTCTTCTGAAAACCGCTGCCGGAAACCGGGTAGTACGCGATGTAGAAAAACTTTCCGCCGCGAGGCTTGAATATGCTGCCGGTGCCGCGCGGCCGCTTCGCCCTACGCGCGGGGGGCTTCGGAAGGGCGCGCTCCTGCGGCCTGCTCGTCTCCGCTGGGGCGCTCTGCGCCGGGCTGCTTGCCATCGTTCGCTCCTTGTTTGATTTGATCCCGGGTCCAGTAGTAGAAGCGCTTCCTGTGAATCAAGGCTCGCATGACATCGTCCCGCCGCCATGCGCGAATCCGGAATCGCCCGACCTGAACGAATGCGGGTTCCGCAATGAAGCCGAGCCGGAGCCAGCGGTACAGAGTGCTGCAAGAGACTCCTATCGCCTTCGCGACGTCCTGCGTGGTGATGGTTCCGTCTGCTGCGTGTGTTTGGTCCATGAACAAATAAATAAGGTCCATGCAAAGAGAACGCAACCAGAATCCGCACCTCGAACACGCTTAGCAGGCAAATATTTTTAGGCGCTCGATCCAGAGTCTGAGAGTCCTCGTACATCTGCAAACGATCACGATTAGACGGGCGCTACTGCGCGATCTTGAGTCGTCTGCACTCTCGCGCCGTGAGACGGATTCGGGCCCGTCATCGGTAAGCTGTCGCGCGATCTCAGCTACGGCTCGTCTGTGCAGAATCCGCATCGCCAGAATGGCCGACCCCTCTGACCAGACTGCGACTTCAAAGCCATCGGCCTCACAACACTCCATCCAAGCAAGCGTTCCGGCCAATAAATTGTTTTTCGCTGCCGCTTTCCACCGCAGATCAAAATAAGAACCTCTTATCTGCGTCCCCATTAGGAGGAATTTAGACCCCCGGGCCGTGTAAAATATCCACCCCGGCGGCCCATCGAGTGGCCTTGCAGGCCGAAAAATCAGAAAGAACTTGAGAGCCCATCGTATTGCAACAACGATGCGACTTTCCGCAACGAGCTAACCACTCGAATCTCAAGCAGCAAGCGCGCGCACTTTTCTCCTCACCTCGATCTCAAGTTAAACTGAACGTAAGATTCCGTCGCCCTCGGACGTTGGATACAATCACGTTGGCCGAAACGCGGATTTCCGCGGCGGATATGACTGCAATCCAACGCCGGCAGCCCGCTCTGTCCAGTTGCGCTCTCGCCGAGCGTGCGGATTCTGCGCAATCCCGCCGCGCAGAGACGACTGAGTCCTAGAGAATCTTCCTTAACACCTCTCTTCGGTTATGCCGTATGCACTCTTGATGCTTCTTTGAGTCGATCGATTAGGGCATCAATATCGTTCCGGTCCAGCAGAATTCTTCGACCCAGCCGAACGTACGGAAGGTCGCCGCGGTATATCAGCGAACGTATGCGCCACGGGCCAAGTGCCAGGTACGAGCCGGCTTCCTTGATTGTCAGCAGCCGTGGCGACAGCTTGTGTTCTGCTTCTTCGCTGTTCACCTGATATTCACGATGCGATGACCTGCCAAGTCGACGTGACGTTCCATTGCCGTGCTCGTTCGGTCCGCTCGCACTCCTCAAGCGGGGCTCAGTTCCGGATTCATGTCGCATCTGCGATCTCCTTTGGACCGTCATCGTGTTCATCTTTTTTCAGCGTCTCCGCGCTGAGATCCACTTGCGTTGATAGACAGGCTTGGTTGGTTTGGAATAGGAGACAGGCGAGTCGAAAAACTTTCAGGTACTGATCCAACCGATACTGAAAGGCACTTACCGGTGCGCTCGTGTCCCACAATTCCTCGATTTCTCTGGGCATTCGAGCGGTAATAGCAAGGCATAGCTCTGGCCTTGCGTGCTCGAGCCACTCCACCATCCCAGCAGGGTATGAGAGGCATACTGACTGAAGGGCCTCTCTCACTAGAGCCTGATAGGGGTCGGTCGCGCGGAATCCGCACGAGCGGGCAGACGGTCTCACCATCGCGGCAGCCCCAGAGTCACGACGACCAGCAGCTTCAGCCAACTTGATATACCGTCCCAAGACTCCTCCTTCGCTTCGGAAGCCCACGAAGAAAACGAAATAACTGCGATAACTTACGTGCCGATACACTTTTTTCGTTTATTCCGTACGCGACCGAATCGTTGAAGGCAACCGTGAGCCGAGACGTACCTTCGCAGTGCACACAATTGGCGCGGTTGCCGCGCACGCGGAATCCGGCCTGTTCCAATAACTCGCGCATCATGCCTCCAGGCAGTGTCGACTGCCTTCGCGCTTTGATCGGACTACTAGATCCAAGTGACCTTGCAGGCGGTCGCGGAGCGCATTTTGCTCAAATCATTGCTGAACTAACCGATTCATTCCGAACAAAGGAGCGCTCGGGGAGGCCCTCTCCGTACCGTCCTTTTATCGGGACGGTGCGGGAGTGCTACGAGGCTTTAGAGGAAGCAGAACTCGGAACTTTTTGGGTGCAAACCGGCCTTGGTTCCTGCCCATTTTCGATTGAGGAACAAGCCAGCCATTTCCCATCAACCACGAACGGGCATCGGTAATGGTGTCATCATGTAGGCCCGTAAGCCGCTCGAGCCATTGGACACTCAAATCTGTCATCCCTTCGTGGTCTGCGTCCATCAGGTGCGTGAGCCACACCGTGAGGCGAGCCCCCTTGATCTGTGCAAGCCACCGGATGAGTTCGATGGGAACGGCCTTAGAGTCGATCTTGTGATTGTCAAATTGGAGCGCCAGTGATATGAGTGGGGAGGATTCCGGAGCCGAGAAACGTCGTTCCCATAGATCGGTGAGAAATCTTTCGTACGTTAGAAATTCCCTCACTCCGACTCGGAACTTGTAATCGGCTGTTCTGACGAAAGGCACCAAGTCCTTTGCCACCCTCCCTAGGTTGGCTTGAAATTGATGCCTCGCGAGTTGGTCTATTCCGAACTTTTTCCAATTCATCGAGACGTAGCTGCCATATTTCACGCCCGCCATCCAAGTCGTGCTGTCCGCGGAAAAGAATGGATATTTAAGCAAGAGCCGACCCGCCGTTACGCCAAAGCCGTGCGTCCTCACTGAGAGCCCAATCCATCGAAACACCTCAGATAACCAGAAGTCCCGCTTCTTCATGGACACGTCGTTAGCTGTGAGTGCATACCATGATGTCAATGAGATGCTGGCATCGCGTAAGTCGAGGTTTCCGCGAAAATTACCAAATGCTTGGGGCGGCAGGTTCCCCTTATGTGTCGCATTTTCAGATAGATACTCTGTTAACGGCGATAGTCCAATGAGGGCAAAGTTTACATAAACGAACAGCCGTTTGTTGAGCGGTGGAGGTGTTGCACCTACAATTCAGGAACGCCCATTTGGTGTCAGTGCAAGCGTCGGCCAGCTAACCGCTTTTGTGCTGCACGCTCAAGAGTGGCGTTCAGAGCCGGGGTCGGCGACACGCGTCGAATCCATCGCTATTGGGGTGTATCTGCGGGTGTTTGCTGGACCTCCGTCGGAACCTGGTCTGATTTCTTCGTCGCGGCGGAGACCGCGTTGAATTTGCCGTTGATGTCGCAGGTTTGAACGGTTTTTGTTCGTTGAGTGCCGGGGGCGGCGTAGCGCACGTATACTCTGCTCTTTAAGTTCATGATAGATTGCGTATCGAAACGGTATGCCGTGCGGCAGCCCTGAACTACGGTGTTGCAATCGTGCCGCTATTCATGCGTTGACTTAGAAGTTGACTTAGAATGGGTGGTGTCCGGAACAGGGTGGGGATGATATGATCCGCAGGATGGTGAAAACGAACCTCATGCGGGCAACAGTCGCAATTGCAGCCCTTCTGAGCCCTTCCGCGCTCTTCGCGCAGGGTTGCGCCATGTGCTACCAGACCGCCGCCAGCTCAGGGGCCCAATTCATTCAAGCGCTTCGCCATGGCATCCTGATTATGTTTTTTCCTCCGATTCTGATCATGGGCGCGATCTTTTACGCAGCTTACCGCAAGCGCAATCAGTTCAATTCCGCAGAGGGCGCGGCACCTGGCGAGACCGCTTTCGAACAGGAGTCTGCGCCCGACTGGACACTCGCGGATGAAGCGGAGCTTCGCAGGCTGGTAGATAACGAATCGTAAGCAAGCGTTCCGGTGAACTCCTTCTTTCAGCATGTCGAGGCCACGCATCGATTGATCACTCTCCGGGCTATTTCGCTAGTGCTCGCTTTCTCGTTTGCCGCTCTCTCCTCTTCCGCGCAGATTTACCACGACCCACACAAGAAAACGACGATCGGCTTTTCGGTTGATTTGAATACACCTCCCGACACGGTTTTGCGGATTGTGAAGGGCGTTGCGAGCGACTCCATCATCCGCGGAACATCTATGTACGCGAAAGAAATCGATATTCAGGATGCGGAGCTTGAGAAGTCGTCTACGGTTCTTCCCGCCGCGCCTGGTCCCGGCCAGGTATTTTACAAAGTGAAATCCAAGGTGCTTGCTCCCGAGCATTTTCCGGCCTCGTCCGATATGGGGACAGTTACCGTGCGCTACGTAGTCGAAGCCGTGAATCCGGAGCGGGCCCATCTGGCAATTGACGCAGTGTTCGTCACGGACGCCGGTCACCATCTTTATGCTTCTGACGGGAGCGTCGAGACTGCCGAATACGCCGAAATCATTACGCAGATAAAAGCCCTCGAAGCTCCCAAGGTTCGTCATCACAAGGCGGAAACCGTCGCCAATCCGGGCCAGGAAACCTTCGGCCTGCAGAGCACGCTGGCCGACGAGCAGTCGCGACTCGCCGACTCAAAAGCGGCTGAAAAGAAACTGCAGGAGCGGGTCAGGCAGCTTCAGTTCAATACGCAGGGCCGCATTCGCGGTCAGGCGGTTCCCCTGAAAGCTTCACCGTACGACCATTCCAGCACCGTACTTTCGCTCGAAAAAGGCTTGACGGTCACTGTGCTGACCACAACCAAGTATTGGTATCGAGTCCGCACCGCCAAAGGCGACGAAGGCTGGATCTACTACGCCTTTCTGGAGCCGCTATCGTGAGCGCGGCTTCCAAAAGTTGCGGCGTCCCCCCCGCCCCTCGCTACGGGATGGTTCCCGTTCGATGTCTGCTCTTCTTTTTCGCGCTTCTGTTTTCTTCGTGTCTCGTGCTTCGCGCTCAGGAGGCGGACTCGACCGATCGCGTCTACAAGCACAGGAAGGCGGAAGTCGAAGAGGCTTTGCAGGCACTGAAGGCATACGCGACAAACCGTCTTCCGGTCCTTGATGGGTTCGTGAACGCCAACGCCTCCACGATCGCGAAGCTCGAGAATCCGCACTATCAACTTCGAATTGAGATTGAATCGCAAGGCCCCAATCAAACGCTCGTCGCGGTGAGCGCAAAAATCACGGCCTGGAATGCAGAAGAAGATCCCTCGCGCTCGCAATACGTGGTGGTTCCATCGAACGGCAGGCTGGAGCAGGACATGCTCGACCGCCTGAGCGTTTTGCTCGAAAAAGGGAGTGGTGGACTGGATGCGGGCCGGGCTGCTGCGCCTGCCTCCGATCCCGCTGCCTCATCCTCGTCACCCCCGCCGCTGGACGCGCCCGCTGTCAACGCCCCCGTTTCGTCGCATTCGCCTTCGCCCGGCGTGTCACATACAGAAGCCGCGGCGAATCCTACCTCGCCAGTGCCACCATCAGGGTCAATCTCGCGCGCGAATTCAAGCGATCCAGCAGCTCTTGCAAGCGAAATCTCTTCCGTCCGAGCCGAGCGTCAGGCAGCTGAGATGAACCAGCGCAAATTGCAGCAGCAAATCTCAGAACTCGAAGCGAACGCCAGCTCTCAGAGATTTCTTTCAAATCTAGCAGTGATTAAGACGCCGCAGGCCTCCATATTTCAGCAGGACGATGACACCTCCAAGGTCCTCTTCCGCGCCGACCCGGAAGACGAATTCGAAGTAGTCAATGTGAAGGGGACTTGGGTTCACATCCGCCTCGAAAATGGCGCTGAGGGCTGGATTCGCGGCGCGCAGCTGCAACCTCCGCAGGAAGTGGACGACACAGAAGATGCTGCCGCAGCCCTCAACTTCTCGACTCCAAATCAGGAGATCAAGCCGTTCGGCGGCGAATGGACGGCTCTAAAAGGGAAACCATCGCTCTTCGTGTTTGCTCAGCCTAACCGCGCCATTCCGACCGCAATTCTTGGCCAGAGCCAGTTCGCCTTCGCGAAGCACATTTTCACGGAGGGTTATCGCGAAGCCATGCACTCCGAACAGCCGATGTCCGGCGTCGTCGTCGTGTTTCTCGGCGATAAAGGCGGCGTCGCTGCCGCCACGCTCGCAGATATCCGCCGCTGGCGCGATGGCGCAATTACCGACAAAGTCTTCTTCGAGCGCTGCTCCTTCGATCCGCCAGAATCGTTCCGCGACGCCCCCTCGGCAAAGCCGGTAAGCAATCACTAACTTAGCTACAGTAAGTCCGATAGAGC
>Ga0210399_10003304_pt1 | contig 12567 bp, 10 predicted proteins | sample IncBWC14MmetaG_FD_150865 | JGI IMG/M metagenome (GOLD analysis project Ga0210399, IMG submission 150865) | Forest soil microbial communities from Barre Woods Harvard Forest LTER site, Petersham, Massachusetts, United States - Inc-BW-C-14-M | ecosystem: Environmental > Terrestrial > Soil >... | reverse complement strand
GAAGAGCAACGAACATGATTCCGCGGGCCTTTATGCTCGTAGAGGATTAGTGAGATGCAGTTCTGCAGGAGAACCCTGAAATGTTCCGAAAGACTTTGGCAATTCTGATCTCTGTCGCTTTTGCCCTTTCCCTTAACGCTGCACCGGGTACCTCTCCAACGGTGCCTAAGCTGTCCGCAGCCGAGATCGTCGATAAGAACGTTACGGCGCGGGGTGGCTTGCAGGCTTGGCGAGGCGTGCAAACCATGACGTTAAGCGGAAAACTGGGTGCCGGAGGAAATCAGCGGACTCCTCTTTCCGTTCCATTCCCAGGCCCGCGAAAGGCGCAAGGGACGGTACTTCCCCAGCGACCGACTGCAGAGGTTCAGCTGCCGTTTGTGATGGAATTGAAGCGCCCCGGCAAGGCGCGGTTTGAGCTGCAGTTCAACAAGCAGACGGCAGTCCAAGTATTCGATGGCGTCCATGGCTGGAAGTTCCGGCCATTCCTCAATCGCCGAGAAGTTGAGCCTTATTCGGCGGAAGAAATGAAGCGCGCCTCTACGCAGGGAGAACTGGATGGCTTCCTGATCGATTACGCCGCCAAAGGGACCCGGGTCGAATTGGACGGCATCGAAAAAGTGGAAGGTCGCGATGCCTATAAACTGAAGCTCACCCTAAAGAGCGGCGACGTGACCCATGTATGGGTCGATTCGCAGACTTATTTGGAAGCTAAAGTTGAAGGGCAACCTCGACGGCTCGACGGCACCAACCATCCGGTGGAAGTTTACTATCGCGATTACCGCCCGGTAAGCGGCCTGCAGATCCCGTTTGTTTTGGAGACCAGAGTTCTTCCGGTTGCCAAAACGGCCGTGGGATTGCGAGACACGCCGGTACCGCCAGAGAAAATAGTAATCGAGAAGGTTGCGGTAAATGAGAAACTTGACGACGCGCTTTTTTCGAAGCCGCAAATCACCGCGTCCACATCGAATTCGAAATAGTTCGTGACCGTGGGCCTGCTTTGTCGCCGTCGCCATTTTCTTTTTAGTTCGCGGGCAGGCTTCGCAGGCAAACACAATAGGGTGGCTCAACCGCGCAGTGCGTTGGGCTGGTCATTACGGCCGGCAATGGTAAACAATCGGTCGACACCGTAACCGCACCGTCGGCGGCAAAGCTCCCACACACGTCGCATATGCCGTTCCGCTTGCAGTTGTAGCCGAACGTGTACAACATTACGATCACGTACGACTCCGCGATCAGTGTTGAACTGTTGCTCGGCCACGCTGTCGGGCGTCGTCACCTTCTGTACCGGCAACAACTATTACCAGTTCAATTACAACTGGATCTGTGGCACCGGCCAATTGCACCGAGTGAGTGCCGTGCTGCATGAGACGATTCGCATCCGCGTGAAATACGATTCCGGAGAAGGGCAAGAATTTAGCCAGAAGTATACCGTTGTTACCCTCAGGCAAGGTGAAAAGTAGACGGGGCTCGGGGCCGGGAACAAGATGGGTGTCGCTTTTTGTCGGGGCCGCGAAGGCGGAAGCTCAGGAAGCCGAGAAGAATAGAGCCGGCCAGAGAGGCGAAGAAAAGCCTGTAAGCCGGTCACGTGGGGCGGGAAGAACATCACAAGGGCAAGAAACCGCCTAAGGGTTAATTAATTGAAAACACCAAGGTTAGTGGAGAGGGCTGGTGATTTAGTGAATGGCCTCAAAGGAAGTTGGGTCCACTGGGTTTGCGCCCCAGCAAAGACCATGGTTGCGGCTAGCCTATCATCAGGTAATGGGCACTCTTAGCTGTGGCGGCCAAGTTGTTGTCCCTAGGGGAAGCGCGAGTGCTGCCGAAGGTGCAGGGGTGTGGCGGCCCGAGAGAATGCCCGGCGAGCAGGAAGATAGGGCAAACGGCCGTAAGTTTGCAGGTGGTTCCTTTGAGCAGGGTTTGTCGCCGGGCCCGTCGTTTGCTCAGGCTATTCCGCAGAGAATGGTCATGGTTGACGCGTAGCGTTGATTCGGACCCAAACAATGGAGCATCGAATGAGTAAGATACGCCGAGCGGGCATAGTGTTAGCTGGGGTAGTGGCGATAGTTGCCTCGTACGGACTCGGGCGACACCATGCACATTCACAAACGGGCAGCCAGGCAGTGCGGCAGGTGCTGTACTACGTGGACCCGATGCATCCCGCCTACAAATCCGACAAGCCGGGAATCGCGCCAGACTGTGGAATGCCCCTTGAGCCGGTATATGCCGAGGACCTCAGGAGTGCCCCGAAAAATTCGCCGGGGGCCGAGATGTCTCTAGGAACGGTGAGTATCGACAGTGCGACGCAGAAGTTACTTGGCATTCGAGTCGCTTCCGTAGGGAAAAGCAGCGCCACGCGCCGAGTCCGCGCGGTGGGGCGTGTCGTTCCTGAAGACACGCGAGTGTACAGAATCAACTCCGGCGTGGACGGCGTGATTCGAGAGACGTACAACGATTCGGTGGGAACACCCGTCAAGAAGGACCAAAAACTGGCGACCTACTATTCACCTGAGTTTTTGTCGGTAGCTTCCGGGTTCCTGTCCGCTACCGAACGCGTGCCGGGATCCACGGGCGGCGACGGGTCACGGACGGTGCCGTTTCCAGGCGCTGTATCCAAGCAAGGCGTAAGCAGTCTTAATGGCTACTCCAATCGCTTGCGCAATCTTGGCATGAGCGATGTGCAGATTAAGGAGATTGCTGATAGCCGGCAGCTTCCTGAAAACATTGATGTGGTGGCGCCGGCCAATGGATTCATACTCACCCGGGGCATCACCGCGGGACAGCACTTCAATCACGACATGGAGTTTTACCAGATCGCGGATCTGGGGCGCGTATGGGTTGTTGCTGAAGTAGATGAACAGGAGGCGGCGAATCTGCGCCCGGGTGGCGTTGCCTGGATCACGCCAAGCGGTGGAGGGCGGGAGTTGCCTGCAAGAATTACAGATAGCCTGCCGCAGTCAGAGGCGGGGGGCGGCACCGTGAAGCTGCGACTGGAAGTTGAAAATCCGGGATTCAAGTGGCGTCCGGAAATGTTGGTGGATGTGGAATTGCCAGTGCGTCTCCCGGCCGGAATCACCGTGCCAGTGGATGCGCTAGTGGATTCCGGAGTGCGGGCGCGGGTGTACGTAGAGCGTGGCGAAGGCGTGTTCGAGCCTCGAGAAGTCGAAACGGGATGGCGTAATGGCGAACAAGTGGAGATCCGCAAGGGAGTTCAGCCAGGGGAGCGAGTGGTTGTTGGTGCAACCTTTTTGGTGGACTCTGAGAGTCGGCTAAAGTCACCGGCGTCAACCACGGTGCCCGCACCTGCCCGCAAGACGGACAAGCCGGCTGCAATGTCTGGGCATCTAGCAGCAAAAACAGTAATCGATCCGAATTGCCGCATGCCAGTGGATCCAGCCAAGGCGACAGTATCCGGGTACAAGCTAGCTTATCACGGCACAACCTACTACTTCTGTTCCGAGAAGTGCAAAGAAAAATTTCAGAACCAGTCTGCGGGCACAGCTTCCCAGCAAGCATCTGGGAGATGACGATGATCAACAGGATCATCGATTACTCCGCGGAGCACAAGCTCGGGGTGTTGACGTTGATTGCTGTAGCGTGCATCGCCGGATGGTGGGCGATGGTTACGATGCCCCTGGATGCCACGCCGGACCTGAGCGACACGCAGGTCATTATCTACTCCCATTGGGACCGCAGTCCGGATATCGTCGAGGACCAAGTGACGTATCCGATCGTCACGGCCATGCTGGGCGCGCCGAAGGTCAAGACGGTTCGGGGTTTTTCGGATTTCGGCTACTCTTACGTGTACGTCATCTTTGAGGACGGAACGGATCTCTACTGGGCGCGCTCGCGAATCCTGGAGTACCTCACGAGCGTCGCGCCACGATTGCCAGAGGGGGTCAAGACCGAACTGGGCCCTGATGCTACGGCGCTCGGGTGGGTATTTCAGTACGCACTCGTGGATACGACCGGGAAGCACAGCCTAGCCGACCTGCGCTCGTATCAAGACTGGTACTTGAGTTATTACCTTCGCTCGGTGCCGGGCGTGGCTGAGGTCGCGCCCATCGGCGGGTATACGCGGCAATACCAGGTGAATCTCGACCCGAATCGACTGCGGGCGTATGGCATCTCTGTTAGCCGCGTGGTGGAGGCGGTAAGGGGAGGGAATAGCGAATCGAGTGGACGGCTGCTGGAATTTGGCGGGACAGAATACATGGTGCGGGGCCGTGGCTACGCGCGCTCACTAGAGGATTTTGAAAACATTCCGCTGAACGTCAGCGACAGCGGCTCGCAAATCCGAATCAAAGATGTCGGCCAGGTGGTGATGGGGCCAGACATGCGCCGTGGCGTTGCCGACCTGGACGGTGCGGGCGAAGTCGTCTCCGGTATCGTAGTGATGCGGAACGGAGAGAACGCGCTGGACGTCATCGACCGCGTGAAAGCAAAGGTCAGAGAGATAGAGCCCGGGTTTCCTGCCGGGATAAAGCTGGTTCCGATCTATGATCGGTCGGAGCTGATCCACAACAGCATCGGCACAGTGAAAACGACGATCATTCAGGTGATCATCACCGTAGTAGTGATCATCCTGGTTTTTCTGTGGCACTTCCCGAGTGCGGCAATCCCGATCGTGACCATGCCGGTGGCGGTGCTGTTGGCTTTCATCCCATTCCGGATGATGGGCATCAGCGCCAACATCATGTCGCTAGCCGGGGTGGCGATCGCGTTCAGCGAGCTGGTGGACGCATCCATCGTGGTTGTCGAACAAACGCACAAGAAACTTGAACTCTGGCAAAAATCGGGTCGCAAGGGTGACAGCCGGGAAGTTGTGCTCGCCGCCATCAAGGAAGTGGCTGGACCAACGTTCTTTGCGCTGCTGGTGATCGCGGTTTCCTTCCTGCCGGTGCTGACGCTGCAAGCGCAGGAAGGCAGGATGTTCAGACCGCTTGCGTTTACCAAAACGCTGACCATGGTGGTTGCTGCAATCTTGGCGGTCACGCTCGATCCCGCCTTGCGTCTGCTACTGACGCGTATGGAGCCGTTCGCCTTCCGGCCGGAATGGCTTTGCCGGATTGCGAATGCCCTCCTGGTTGGCGAAGTGCGGTCCGAAGAACGGCATCCCATCAGCCGGTCGTTGATGCGAGTTTACGAGCCGGTGGTGCGGTGGACGCTGCGCTGGAAATGGCTGGTGATTGGCGGCGCAGTGGCATTGGTGATCGTCACCATACCGGTGTTCTACCAATTGGGATCGGAATCCATGCCGCCGCTCGACGAAGGCGCGATTTTGTACATGCCTACGACACTCCCGGGTGTTTCCATCAGCCAGGCGGAGCAGTTGTTGCAAGTCAGCGACCACATGCTTCATGAATTTCCGGAAGTAGATCGCGTGCTTGGCAAAGCCGGGCGCGCGGAAACGGCCACGGATCCGGCTCCACTCTCGATGCTGGAGACGGTCGTCATCCTGAAGCCGCGCTCAACTTGGCGACATGTGGATACCTGGTATTCCTCATGGGCGCCGGAAGGGGTGAAGCGCGTTTTGCGCCACATCACGCCGGATACGATTTCGACCGAGGAGCTGGTCAGCGAAATGAATCAGGCGCTGAAGATTCCGGGTGTCAACAATGCGTGGACCATGCCCATCCGAGGGCGCATCGACATGCTGACTACCGGGATCCGCACACCGGTGGGACTGAAAATCGCAGGCGCGGATTTAGAAAAGATACAGGAAGTTGGGGGTGAAATCGAAGCGTTGCTGAAGGAAGTGAAAGGGACCCGCACGGTGCTGGCGGAGCGCACGGCCGAGGGCCACTTTCTGGATCTCCAATGGGACCGCGAGCGTCTGGCGCGCTACGGTATCAGCGTCGAAGAGGCACAAAAAATAGTTGAGAACGCAATTGGAGGCGACAATATCAGCACGGTTGTGCTTGGGCAGGAGCGTTACCGCGTAAACGTCCGTTTCCAGCGCGATTTCCGGAGTGACCTTGGGGCGCTCGGCCGAATTCCGGTACCGGCGGGAAATCAGCGGCAAGTGCCGCTCAGCGATCTGGCCCAAATCAGCGTCGCGAGCGGACCGGCGATGATCCGCAATGAGAATGGTCTGCTCACGGGATATGTATACGTAGACGTCGCGGGGCGTGACCCTGGAAGTTATGTCAGCGAAGCGAATCAACTGCTGCGGGAGCACCTGAAATTGCCGGCCGGCTACTCGATCTCTTGGAGCGGGCAGTTCGAAGCCATGCAGCGTGTGAAGGAGCGACTGAAGCTGGTAGTCCCGATCACGGTGTTTCTGATCTGCCTGCTTCTTTATTTGAATACCGGGTCAATACCGAAAACAGCTATCGTTTTACTGGCGGTGCCTTTTTCCGCGGTGGGTGCGATCTGGTTCCTGTACGCAGCCGACTACAACATGAGCATCGCCGTGTGGGTGGGATTGATTGCCCTGATGGGGATTGATGCTGAAACAGGAGTGTTCATGCTGCTGTACCTCGATCTGGCCTACGAGGAGGCAAAGCGCGAAGACCGCATGCACAATCTCAGCCAACTGCGTGAAGCCATTGTTCAGGGCGCGGCCAAGCGTTTGCGGCCGAAGTTCATGACCTTCGCCACCACCTGCGCCGGCCTGCTCCCCCTCCTGTGGGCCACCGGCGCCGGTTCCGATGTGATGAAACGAATTGCGGCGCCGATGGTCGGTGGCATTTTCACCTCCTTCGTTCTGGAATTGCTGGTATACCCGGCTATCTACGAGGTTTGGAGGTGGGGCTCCGTACGGAAAAGTGTAAGAAGCAGCGAAGCGTTTGAATCCATGGAGTTACAGCCAGAGGCAGATATGGCCGGGTCAGGGTTCAAGTGAAAAGCCCGGACCTCTCCATTAAGAATCACCGACGAGTTAGTGACAAGTCCTGATCTCAGAATAATAGTGTCGCGGGCATCACCCGCGACATTCCGGCAGTCGAAGAGTTATACACTCGAGTGAAGAAACACACTGAGTTCGTGAAAGGGATGCGCATGAACAGGAAGCGATTTGCCAGAGGAGTGGGGGTTGCCGCTGGATTCTTTTTTCTATGCACGGCGCCAGAGTCGGCCCGCGGGCAGAGCAATACGCCTAGTCCCGAGTCGACTCCACGCAAGCCCGCACCTGTGGCTCGGACGCAAAGAGTCCCTAGCAAGGGGGACGACTTTGCCGGACTGGACTACACCGACGAGCAGAAGGAAAAAATTCAGGAGATTCGTCAGAATTTTAAGTCACGTATTGATGTTGTGGTCAAAGATGAAAAGCTAACCGCGGACCAAAGAGCCGCGATGCTCGAGGGGTACGCTCGTATGGAGCGGGGTCAGGTTTTCGCTGTACTGACGCCGGCGCAACAGAAGGAAGTCCGCAAGAGGATCCAGGCCCGGCGCGCGGCGGAGCAAGAAGCGAAGAAGCCGTCCCCGCCAAAGTGAAGACATGAAAAACAGTGGATCCGTCCCACCGATTTTTCTTTCGAAAATTTAGGTAGCAATGAGAGTACTTATCGAGCGCTCAGCCAATGCAGTCTGTTACTGAGAGGTTCGGCCGGCGAGTGATTTCGCTGGTCTCATGATACCTTCGATGTTACAGCAGGTACGATGTTTTACGTGCCAGTCCGGACCTTCGATGACACGACGCCCATCGTCGGAGATTTCCACTTCGCCTTCTTCAATGCGGAAAAACAGGGTGAAAATGAAAGGGGAGATCGGAAGGCGCTACTGCACTATCTCTTCTCGGATGATCGTCACCATACGCTTCTTTTACCGGTCCTGAAGGGCATTATATCTTCGCGACATCGACCATCGGTGCCCGCATTGGAATACTCTCATATAGTACAAAAGGACTTAGCTTTTGGGATTCCTTAGCTCTAGGAGGCAGCAATGAGTCTCTTCCTTATCCGCCTAAACGATGCAATTCTCTTAGTGAACGCCATCCGCTCCAGGCTGGTGATGCAAGGATTGCTCCTCCTTTTGGGACTGCTTGTGGTTTCGCCTCTTGTGGGCGCGCAACAACCCGGCGAAGCGCCGGTTTCCGACCACGAGACCATGCAGATCTTGCTAAAACGAATCTCCCTGTTGGAAGCTCAGGCAAAAAAGGTGGATCAGCTAGAAGCCAGAGTCAAAGAATTAGAGGCCGCTAAGTCGCCGCTTGCCCCCACAGAGAAAACAACTGCTCCAACCCAGACCCCGGTGACTCAGGAAACCGAGGGCGAAGCAGCAGGGGAGCGCGCCATGTCGGAGCGAATGGACGTAAGCAAGACGCTCCTTCGTATACGAGGCTTCGGCGACACGACTCTTCACGGGGACACGCAAAAAGGTGACAACACCTCCTTCACCCTCGGACAGCTTGACCTGTTCGTCACCTCCGACATCTCGGAAAAATTCAAATTCCTCAGTGAGATTGTTTTCGAAGGCGGACCGGACAACATTTATGGGGTAACCAGAGGAGCAAACAACGCTTTTGGTGTCGATGTCGAACGCTATCTTATCCAGTATTCCCATAACGACTATCTGAACTTGGAGGCCGGCCGGTGGCATACTGCGATTGGATATTACAACACGGCTTATCATCACAGCACTTGGTTTCAGACCACTACGGACCGGCCTTTCCTCTTTGACTTCGAAGATCGCGGAGGAATTCTGCCTATCCACACCGTGGGTGTGTCGGCTTCCGGGGCGATACCCTCCGGACACCTGGGATTGCACTACGTCGCCGAGATAGGTAACGGACGCGAATCTCGCTCTCCCATAACGGAAGAACCAGTGCAAAACGTCATCGATGAACAGAACCACAAGGCCTTCAACCTAGCCCTTTTCGCTAAACCTGAGGCTATTCGCGGGTTGCAGGTCGGATTCTCCGCTTATCGGGACCTGCTGGCCCCAGCCAACTCGCCGAGAATTGGTGAAACCATTCTTGCGGCCCACGCCGTATTTATTCGTCCGCAATTCGAATGGCTAAACGAAGCTCTGGTTGTTCGTCACTCCATTTTTGGGACCTCCCAGGTATTCAATACGCCAGGTTTCTATTCTCAGATCTCGAAACAGTTCCGTTCTTACCGCCCCTATTTCCGCTACCAGTATGTAAACGCCGCGAACACGGAGCCGGTGTTCCCGGACGTTCGGTTGCGGCAAGGCCCGTCGGTGGGTCTGCGGTACGATGCCAGCGAGTCCGTTGCACTGAAGCTGCAATACGACCGCACCGCTTTGCGAGGGCAGGCGGCGATCAGTGCCCTGGCTCTGCAGGTCGGATTTACGTTTTAAAGGAATGTGCATGTTGCGCCGGGCAGGACCTCTATGCATCTTGAGCGGTGCCGGTTTTATGGCCATGGCATTGTCGATTGCGGCGGGCCGGCCTCCCCGCGTCCCACCGGATCCACCGGCGGGTTCAGAGCAAAACCTGGCCATTGTCGTTCACCACTCCAACCCCACCGAGAATCTCTCCATGGCTGAATTGCGTAAGATTTTTCTTGGTGAGCGCAGGCACTGGCCAAATGGGCGCAGAATCACTTTGGTGATGATGGAGCCCGGCCAACCGGAACGCGCTGCCGTCCTCGGCCTGATTTATCAGATGAGTGAAAACGATTTTAATAATCATTTTCTGCACGGCCTTTTCACCGGCGAGGTCTTTGTTTCGCCCAAGACTTTGGCGACTCCTTTAGGCGTTCGCAAGTTCATATTTAATGTGCCAGGGGCCATCGGCTACGTTCGTGCTTCCGATGTGGACGAGTCCGTGAAAGTCATCCGGATAGACGAGCGGCTGCCGGAAGACAAGGGCTATAGGCTCCATGTTCCCCCGCGTGCGTCCAAATAAATATATGCGCCGCCAGACCAAACGTTTGCTCAGACATACGACCATGGGGTCGCTGCCGTTAATAGACCCCTTGCTGGTCTTGATAGCGCATTACAGTTCCACGCTGTTGTTATTATTAGTGTTGTGTGTCGTCGCGATTGTCGGTATTTTTGTCTTGCGCGATGTGAACACCACGAACGTCGAAGCTCAGAAAATGTACGTCGGCTCAGTGCTCGGACTTCATAGAATTGGGGAACTGCAGTATCAGGCCCAAGAAACGCGCCGGGCTACCTTCTATGCCTTGACCACCAATGACAGCAATCTTCAAGTGGAGTATGCGGACCAATCGCGAGGAGCTGAACGGCTTGTAAACGAGGGGATTGTCGAATATCTTCGCCAGGCCCGGATGCCTCAGGAGATCGAAACCGGAAAGCGCCTGCAAATGGATTGGTCGGATTTCCTCAACGTGCGGGATGAAGTGCTAGCCTCGATTCTTGAGGGCAGCACGAAAGAAGCGGTGAACCTCGATCAAGCCGGAGGCTTGCAGTCGTTTGATCGAGTGCGTCAGGATCTGGATGAAATCAAGCGGCTCTACAACGAACAAGCCTCGCAGCGGCTGGCCAACGTCGTCGCCAGTTCTCGCCGTTTCACGATCAGGCTGATTACGGTACTGGCCCTTACTCTGGTCTTCGCCAGTGCTTCCGTTTGGGCGATCCAGAGAAGCAAGATGCTCGCCGCTATTCAGTTCGCGGAACTGCAAGTCGAGTTTGTCGCCTCTGTCTCTCACGAATTGCGCAGCCCCTTGGCGGTCATCAGCTCGGCGGCCGACAATATCGCCGATGGCTTGATATCCGGGAAAGACAATCTGCATAAATATGGTGAGATCATCCGGAACCACAGTCGCCAAATCACCGAGTTGGTGAATCAGGTTTTGCAATTTGCCTCCACCCAGGATCGTCGGAGCCGGTACGTGCTGCGTCCGCTGGGCGTTTCGCAAATCATAGAAACCGTCTTGGACAACGCTTCCGAACAATTGCGCGCCGCCGGATTCACTGTCGAACGTCAATGGGAAGCCAATCTTCCGTGTATCACGGGTGATCTCTCGGCGCTCGTCCAGTGCCTGCAAAACTTGATCATGAATTCTGTGAAGTATAGCGGCGAGAGTCGTTGGATAGCTATACGCGCTCGCCTCGTCAATCTCGAAGACCGCGGCCCCGAAATCCAGATCGCCGTCCAGGATCACGGGATCGGTATCGCCCGCTCGGAGATGCCCCACATTTTCGAACCTTTCTATCGCAGCGCCGCCGTCATTGATGCCCAGATTCACGGGGCTGGTTTGGGATTGTCTCTAGCTAAAAACATTGCCGAAGCGATGGGCGGGAAGCTCTCTGTAGTTAGTGAACTGGCGCGCGGAAGTACTTTTACACTGCATTTGCCGGTCGCCCAGTCACAGGAGTTCGAAGTCACAGGAGCGGCCTTTGATGCGGCCCCAACGAACACAAAATGAATGAGAATATTCTACTGATCGAAGACGAAGAAGCATTGCAGTTGACCTTAGGCGATCGCCTGCGAAGCGAGGGCTATGTCGTCGATTTTGCAGCCGATGGCAATCAAGGATTCGATAAGGCCACTCGTTTACCGTTCGATTTGATCATTCTCGACGTCATGTTGCCGCTTCGCAACGGCTTTGACCTCTGTCGTGACATCCGGCAGTCCGGATTGGCGACCCCGATCCTCTTGCTCACGGCTCGCGGACAAACCGCTGAAAAGGTGGTCGGACTTAAGCTGGGTGCGGACGACTACGTTACCAAACCCTTTGATACCCTCGAACTCATTGCTCGGATCGAGGCGCTACTGCGGCGCGTGCCGGCTCGAGCCGGCCAAGGCTTTCAGCAATTTGGCCCAATTCGCGTGGATATTCACGGCACTTTGGTAGTGCGCGGAGGGAATCCCGTGAATCTCACTGCGCGGGAATTTCAACTGTTGCGTTATTTCATCGAACATGAAGGAGTTACTTTGTCTCGTGATCAGATTTTAAGGGAGGTTTGGGGTTATGAGGTTGGCACCTTCACCCGCACCGTGGATGTCCACGTTGCCAGTCTGCGCCAAAAACTGGAGGAGTTTCCAAAGAAACCTGCACTGATTGTGACCGTGCCCGGACGGGGCTATAAATTTCAGGGATAAGGGATAAGAGATCACCAGCCTGTTTCGCTACCCCGGCGCTTGCTCTTTAAAGCTTTTTCAACACTTTTAAGATGGACTCGGATCTCTCGTAATGTTGCTTGGTGTACCAACTCGGAGCATAGGCTTCCAGTAGATCCCGTAACTCGATGAAGATATCCGCCGAAGATTTCCCGCCCCTTCGGACCGCACTTTCGGCTCTTCGGTGGTGTTCTTCCGTGTACCAGCTAGGAGCATGGCTCTCCAAAATGTCATACAGTTGCCGCAGGGCTAGGGCAAGTCCCGCGCTACGGTGGTCCCTAGGGGAGGGTACCCCGGGATTCCACCGGCTAGAAGCTGCGTGGCCTTGCTTGCTGCCCCTGGCGAGCTTGGAGTCACTCCATCCTGATCGATCCGCTTTCATAAGCAGCGTGAGCAAGCCTCGTAAGCGTCCCCCCAGAGCCTACGCGGCTCATAGATTCTTGGGCTCACGTACCCCCCCCACACATTACTCCCCGATCCGTCGATAGCGGAACGTGTTTTACGGAGTGGCAGGCGCGAGGAATCTGAATGAGGCCGTACGCCTGCTTAGAACGCCGGTAGGTTGCGCGACCGACGAG